>Ga0137379_10006334_pt1 | contig 11223 bp, 9 predicted proteins | sample SagtaG_18_FD_104812 | JGI IMG/M metagenome (GOLD analysis project Ga0137379, IMG submission 104812) | Vadose zone soil microbial communities from Sagehorn Ranch, Mendocino, California, USA - Sage2_L_80_16 metaG | ecosystem: Environmental > Terrestrial > Soil > Vadose zone | place: USA...
AGCATCTTGAGTGCCGATTGAGCGCGGGAGGATAGGATGTCCAAAAGGCCTTTGTGTGTAGCCATTCTTTGGCACATGCACCAGCCGGATTATCGCAATGTCCAGACCGGAGAGATTTGTCTGCCCTGGACTCGCTTTCACGGGGTGAAAGACTACTACGACATGGGGGCCCTCGTGGCCGATGTGCCGGGACTCCACGTTACCATAAACGTTGTGCCTTCTCTGATGGACCAGGTCCACGCCTACGGCCAGGGCACAGCCCGCGAAACCTACGCCGCGCTTACTCTGCGCAACGCGGCGGAGCTCGACCTGCCGGAAAAAACTTTTCTGCTCCGGAGTTTCTTCCAGCTTCCCTGGAACCAGATGGTGCTTCCCTACCCGCGCTACAGGGAGCTTCTCGAGCGCCGCGGATCTCCGGACGAAAGAGGCGACTACACGTCAGCCGCGGACTCCTTTACGACTCAGGACTACAGGGATTTGCAGGTTTGGTTTAATTTGAGCTGGTGCGGTCGTGAGCTCCGCCAGGATTCCGAGATCGCCGCTCTGTTCCTTAAGGGGAGGGATTTCTCTGAAGAGGAGAAGAAGCGCCTTGTCGAGTTGCAATATCGTTTCATGGCAAGAATCCTCCCTTTTTACGGCAGATTGATGCGCGAGCACGGGATCGAGCTCTCGCTTTCGCCTTATTGCCACCCCATTCTCCCTCTGCTGTGCGACAACCGCTCGGCGCGGGAAGCCATGCCCGACATTCCTCTTCCGGCTAATCCCTTTTCCTTTCCAGGCGATGCTCGGGAGCAAATCAGGCGGGCTCAGCAGCGCTACCTGGAGGAGTTCGGCCAGCCTGCGCGGGGCATGTGGCCATCCGAGGGATCGATCAGCGAAGCCACCGCGACTCTCGCCGGCGAAGCAGGTTTCCGCTGGCTTGCTTCCGATGACGCCGTGCTTTACAACTCGCTCAAAAAGACTCACCGCGTGAACCATCACCTGACGGCTCAGCAGAAATTTTCCGCGTATCGTTGGGGAGGAGGGCCTTGCTTCTTTTTCCGCGACCACGGTCTTTCAGACCTGATCGGGTTCTCCTATGCCCGCTGGAAGCCGCTGGAGGCTGCCGCAGATTTCTTAAGCCGATTCCGGGAAATCTGGGACGCTCTTCCGGATGATGGGAGATACTATGTAGTGCCCGTTATTTTGGATGGCGAAAATGCCTGGGAGCACTATCCGGATAACGGAACGGAATTCTTACGCGCTCTTTACCGGGGCCTGGCAAACGACGAGCGTTTGCGCGCCGTGACCTTCTCGGAGTTCCTGGAAATGGAGTCTCATCGAGAGGAGCTCGGAAGCATCGTTGCCGGCAGCTGGATCTTCGGAAATCTGGCGACCTGGATCGGACATCCGGAGAAAAACCGCGCTTGGGAGCTTCTGACGGCAGCCCGCAGCTTCTTCAGCTCCAGGCAGCAAGAGGCAGCGGCTCCAGCGCGACTGCAGGAAGCGTTCAGCGAGCTCATGATCGCCGAAGGGAGCGACTGGTTCTGGTGGTACGGCGACGACCATCAGACCGAGAACGCGGCGCAATTCGACTCCTTGTTCCGAGGCCGCGTCAAGAACGTTTACCGTCTGCTGGGGCAGCCGCATCCGCTGGCGCTGGACGTTCCGATCAAGAAGGCGGGGGAGGGAGTCTGCTACCGAAACCCGGTGCACACCGTTTCCCCGCGGTTGGACGGGCAGGTCACAGATTATTTCGAGTGGCTTTCCGCCGGGTTTGCGATCATTTCCGGCGGCACAGGCGCCATGCATCGCGCCGAGAACCACCTCGAGAGAATCTTCTTCGGATACGATATGCATCACTTCTACCTCCGGCTGGACCTGGCCGGGGATCCCAGCGAGGCCATATCCGAGAGCTCCGTCATTCAGGTGCAGTTCGTCGCGCCGCGCGCCCGCCTGTTGCAGATATCGCGTGCCGCGGATCGAACCTGGAATTGTGAATGGGCTGGTGATGAGACGCCGGAGCACCGGCCGGTGTTGGGCGCAGGACGCATTCTGGAGCTGGGGATCCCGCTGGAGGCGCTGGACGTCCGCAGCCAGGCAACGCTTCGATTTTCGGTGTCGATTCTGCACAAGAATCGCGAATTGCAGAGATACCCTCCTCATGACTTTCTCGACGTATCCGTTGACCCGCGGGAGATCGATCGTCAGGAATGGATCGTATGAGTCGTCCGCCCCTCTCGCCCGCAGAGATCAATGAACTGATAGCGGGATTGAACCGCCTGGCGCGGAACCTCTGGTGGACATGGAACCAGGATTCCCAGGAGTTATTTCAAGAGCTCTCTCCGCGCGGCTGGCAGAATCTCTATCACAACGCCGTGGCGGTTTTACAAGAGGTATCCGAGTACGAGTTGCGTGTTCGATTGCAGGACCAGGACTTTGCCCGCCGAGTCCGGGAAGTCCTGCAGGCTTTCAACACGTATCTGAACGCCGAGAACACCTGGGGAAAAGAGCATGCGTCCGCGCTTCTGGCCCACCCGGTGGCGTACTTCACGGCCGAATTCGGATTCCACGAAACCTTGCCTATTGCCGCAGGCGGCCTGGGAATACTGTCAGGCGATCACGCCAAATCAGCGAGCGACCTCGGCCTGGGTTTTGTCGGCGTCAGCCTGTTCTATCGTGAAGGCTACTTCCAGCAAGCTATCAATCAGGAAAACTGGCAGACAGAATACTACAGGATTCTGAATCCCAAACTCCTGCCGGTCGAACCCGTTCTCGACGGAAAGGGGGCGCCCCTGGTGTGTGCGGTCGATGTAGCCCTCGGTCAAGTTTATTTTCAGGCCTGGCGGGCCAATGTGGGGCGATGTCCGGTCTACCTGCTGGACTCAAATCGCCCCGAAAACGAGCAGCACTATCGTGATCTTACGCTCCGCGTCTACGGCGGGGACAGCACCACTCGTATCATGCAAGAAATCCTTTTGGGGATGGGGGGAGTCCGCTTTCTGCGCGCGCTGGGAATCCGACCCTCCATCTTTCACATGAACGAGGGTCACACGGCCTTCCTTACGCTGGAGCTCGTTCGGGAAAAGCTGGCCGAAGGGAAGTCGTTTCAAGAGGCGCTGGACGCGACCCGGTCCCAGTGCGTCTTCACGACCCACACCCCGGTGGAAGCGGGTCATGACCGCTTCACTCCCGATCTCATTAATTACGCTCTCAACAAGGCGCCCGCAGAACTCAAATTGTCCTTCCGCGATTTCATGGCCCTGGGGAGAGTAAACCCGGCCAACGAGAGCGAAGCATTCTGCATGACCGTGCTCGGCCTGAAGGCGTCACGCGCCGCAAACGCCGTCAGCGAGCTGCACGGGCAGGTTAGCCGGAAAATGTGGCACCACCTCTACCCCGGCAAGCCGGTAGACGAGGTCCCCATCGGGCACATCACCAACGGCGTTCATTTGCTGGGTTGGATGAAGGGCCCTCTCCGCCGCTTCTGGAAGAGAAAGCTCGGTCCTCAATGGGAGGCGAACGTCAATTCGCCCGAATTTTGGGAAAGGATGGCCGATCCCGATCTCGTCTCCGATGAAGAGCTGTGGGCGCTTCGCTACGAGTTGCGCCGCGAGTTGGTGGAGTTCGCGCGCCGCCGTCTCGTCCTTCAGGGCGAGCGAGTGACACCCGCGGACTTCATCACTTTCGACCAGTTGCTAAACGTGGACGCCTTGACCATCGGCTTCGCCCGCCGGTTCGCCACCTACAAGCGGGCGACGCTTATCTTTCAGGATTTTAACCGCGTCGCTCAACTGGTATCCGATCGACAGCGGCCCGTGCAGTTCATTTTTGCCGGAAAGGCCCATCCTCGTGACGACGAAGGGAAGAGGTACATCCAGCGGATCATTCATTTGAGCAAGTACAGCGAGTTGAAAGGGCACCTCGTTTTCATCGAGAACTACGACGTCCATGTCGCCCGACAGATGATTTCGGGATGCGACGTGTGGTTAAACACGCCGCGCCGTCCCTTTGAGGCCTCGGGCACCAGCGGGCAAAAAGTTACCTGTCACGGGGGGGTGAACTTGAGCGTTCTCGATGGATGGTGGCGCGAAGGATACGATGGGACCAACGGCTTCGCCATCGGAAAAGATTCCCATCCGGATTCCTTTGAGGAACAAGACCGGAGGGATTGCGAAAGCCTGTACAAGGTCTTGAGGGAGGACGTGGTCCCCCGTTTTTTCGATCGGGACGCGCAGGGAATACCCCGCCGGTGGGTCGCGATGATCCGCCGCGCCATGGTCACGCTCGCGCCTCGATTCAACACCTGGCGCATGGTCCAGGAATACGCCCGCAAATACTATTTCGCCGATTGAGGAGTCATGGGACGATGGACCAGTGGCCGCCCCCCGCCCCGCCCTCGCTCCCGGTTATGCCTGAGCTGCGTCACGACCTGATTCAAATTTGACCGATTTGTGAAAGTCTGCAGAGGAGCGCTCTTAACTCAAGGGGCGACGAGAGGAAGTCTGGGAAAGTAGGTTCTGTAGCGCCTTGCGTCGCGCGTAAGCAGCGTCAGCCCGGCGATTGCCGCATGCGCGCCAATGTAGAAATCCGGCAGTGGCGCGAGTCTTTTCCCGCCCTCCCGCCGGTAGCGGAGGAAGCACTTGCCGGCCAAGAAGCCAGCCTCCCAGGGAAGGTCGGCGCGTCGGAAGAAGTCCCCGGGGACGGCGGCATCGAGGTCTTCGATTCGGTCAAAGCCTATCGAGACCTCCGCATAGATGATGGGGTTGATAAACAGGATCGAGCCCTCGGCGCAGCGCGCGAGGGTTTCCGCGGACCATCTGCCCCATTGGGGATCTTCCGTAACCACGTCGAGGATGACGTTGCTGTCCACCAGAATGGCCGTCATCGGGGATCAGCCTCGTGTGAGGGCCAGGATCTCGTCGGTGCTCATCCGGGTGGAGGCTTTGCCACGTATCCGTGCTATCAGGTCGCGGCCACGCCGCTGCGTGTCCTTGACCTTTCTGATCCGGACCGAGTCGCCTGTTACTTCGAAGGTTACCTCCGAGTTTGGCAGGAGGCCGAGCCTCTCCCGAATCTCGGCCGGGATCGTAACCTGTCCTTTTGAAGTAATTCGCATTTCAGCCTCGTAAGAGTAAGACGAATCGTACTCCTACGTCACGGTTCCGGTCAAGCACGCCTCCGTGCATCCGTGAATCTCCTGGTCCTCCGTGGTGAAAAACGGTGTGTGGCCTCCATTGGCGCGCATCACCTCCTTGCTGCTGTCGTTCAAACTCTCAAGCAACTTCTATTTCTGCGCCATCGATAAAAAGATACTTGCTCCACTCGGGTCTCGAGCGGGCAGCGTGATAGGCGGCTGCCTTCTCAAGCCCGTAGCGAAGCGCGCTCGGATTCGCGAGCAGCGGCATTCTCGCTTGCTCGGGCGTCCTATCTCCCTTCCGCTGATTGCAAGGTTTGCACGCAGCACAGAGGTTCTCCGGAACCGTACGACCGCCACGCGAACGCGGCAGAATATGATCGAGCGTAAGGTCGAACGGGCGGACCTTCACGCCGCAATACTGGCAGCGAAACTTGTCACGTATCAGGATGCTCGCGCGCTGACCTGGCGAGCGGCTCTGACGACCTCTTACGTCAATGTACTCGATCAGCCGAATCACGGAAGGTGCAGGGAATACGAAGCGCGCGGAGCGGAGCACCCTGCCGCCATCAAGCTCGACGATTGCAGCCGTCTCTTTCCAAACGAGCCGGATAGCCCGGGGAATGCCGATTACGCCGAGAGGCTCATACGAGGCGTTCAGCAACAGCACCTTTCTGATCATTGCATCGGAATACGTCACGTATCCATTCCTTCGGATTGCATGTCACTTGCTGCGTCCACCACAAGTTTCCCGTCTCGCCGCGCAAGCACGCGGCAAGACGAGTCAGTCCTCAGTCAAAGAACATGACATTGCGCCTGCCTTCGGCCTGGTCCTCGGTATTCATAGACACCCGGCAGCCCAGAATCCCGTTTTGCGTACGGAGCTAAAACCAAATGCCCCTGCCCGGATTCGAACCGGGATCACGCACTAATCTGGTGCTTGCAGGGTATAAGCCCGCCGCTCTGCCAATTGAGCTACAGGGGCAGCAACAGTGGATCGGGTGGGATTCGAACCCACGACTCCCTGCTTAAAAGGCAGGTACTCTGACCGCCTGAGTTACCGATCCATTTTTGGCGGAGCCGACGGGACTTGAACCCGCGCTCTTCGCCTTGACGTGCTCATCCGACTTGACCGTTCTCTGATCCCAGCCTCCGGCCACCCGGGGCTGGCGCTCGCAAGACAGCGCCAGCCCGAACGTTGGGGAATAGCGTCTCCGAATCTGGGGTGGATGGCGGGAATCGAACCCGGGGCCTCAGGTGCCACAGACCTGCGCTCTCCCGACTGAGCTACATCCACCATTGACCTCAATGGCCTGTGCGGGAATCGAACCCGCGGCCTCTGGATTGAAAGCCCAGCGTGGTATCCATCTCCACCAACAGGCCACAAAGCTCCTGATGCGGGATGAGGGAATCGGGACCCTCATGGAGCCGGGCCAACGTGTTTTAGATCCGCTGCCTCTTTGTGATCCGCCACTCCCGCGTCCCATAACGTTGGTGCGGATGGGAGGATTTGAACCTCCATGGAAATGTTTCCCACGGCGCTCTCGACGCCGCGCGTCTGCCGGTTCCGCCACTTCGGCGTTTCGGAATCTGAAATCTCAAATTTGAGATTTCGTAAGAGCCTGGCAGGATTTGAACCTGCGACCTCAAGCTCCGCAAGCTTGCGCTCTCATCCATCTGAGCTACAGGCCCCCAAGCGCAAAACGTCGCCATTCGGCTTTCAAAGAACAAAAAGGGCGAAGCCCGAATCGGAACGCACAGGTCCGGAAGCGGTTCCGCTCCTAAATTCTTTTTACCGATTTAGAGTTGAGAGTTGGGAGCGGGAGATCCGCTCCCGCTGAATCACTGCATGCAACGGCTGGAATCGGAGAACAGCTGTTCTGCCGATTTGGTATCGCCTATGCTATTTGGGCCGATAAGCCGCATGCCTTGATGTGATGAAGGCGTATTCGGGCAGCCACTTAGCCCAAAGGACGCTGAGGCACAGCGCCGCCATTCCACCAGGACATGGCTTACTGCGGCTGTTCCGAGTCGTCTCTTGAGCATCATGGGCCAAAATCTCCCGACAGATCGTCGAAGCAAAACTTGCATTGTGCAGATTTCATTCAGAAGAGTCAACGAGTTTTTTGAAACAGCTGCAATTCGGACAGTGGCGGTCTTTTCTCGAAAGTTTCTTGCCGGGTCCGGTTCAGCCGGGCCTCCCACTCAGGCACACTCAGGCGGAGTATCTCTCTTGTTGAAGAAAAAAGACTCTCATAAGAAAGCATTCGTAAGCGCCTTTCGCTCCTTTTGTCCGATGCGAATTCTGTTGCCTCGTTCGTGTGCCGTCCACGGGGAAATATGGGGACAGGCGCATTTTTCGCGGTACAGCAGAGACGCGACAAGAACACCCGTCAAAAACAAGGTGCCCGTTTCATATTCTCATGTCGAAGAACTTATGTGAAAGCGCTGAGTCCGGTGATCTCCTCTCCCAGGATCAGCGTGTGGATGTCGTGGGTCCCTTCGTAGGTTTTTACCGATTCAAGATTGCACATATGGCGGATTACGGGGAACTCCAGGCTGATACCGTTGGCGCCCAGAATATCTCGCGCCAGCCGGGCGGTTTCCAGCGCGATTGCCACGTTGTTGCGCTTGGCCAGGGACGTCTGGGTATGATGCAGCTTGCCCGCGTCTTTCAGCCGGCCGAGTTGAAGCGCAAGGAGCTGTCCCTTGGTAATCTCCGAGAGCATGTGGACCAGTTTTTCCTGGACCAGCTGGAAACCTCCAATCGGCCGATTGAACTGTTTTCTCGCTTTCGCGTATTCCACCGCGGTGTGGTAGCAAGCCATGGCGGCGCCTAGCGCGCCCCAGGCAATCCCGTAACGCGCCTGGTTCAAACACATCAAAGGCGATTTCAGTCCGCCGGTTTTAGGAAGCAGGTTTTCCGCGGGTAGCACGCAATCCTCAAATATCAGTTGGGAGGTGACGGACGCGCGGAGCGACATCTTGTGTTTGATCTCCGGCGCGGCAAATCCTTTGGTTCCGGCCTCCACCAGAAATCCGCGCATTTCCTCGTCCACCTTCGCCCAGACAACGGCCACGTCGGCAATCGATCCGTTCGTAATCCACGATTTGGCGCCGCTCAGCACCCAGCAGTCCTTCTTCCTGATGGCCCGGGTGATCATGCTTCCGGGATCGGAGCCGTGGTCCGGTTCTGTGAGACCGAAGCACCCTATCTTCTCCCCGGAGGCGAGCTTCGGAAGCCAGAATCGCTTCTGCTCCTCGGTGCCGAAGGTATAGATGGGATACATCACCAGTGCGCCCTGTACGGAAGCGAAACTTCTCAAAGCGCTATCTCCTCTCTCCAGTTCCTGCATCACCAGTCCGTACGCAACGTTGTTCATGCCGGCGCAACCGTACTCTTCGGGCAAGGTCGTTCCAAACAGCCCGAGGTCTGCCATCTCCGGAACGAGATCCATCGGAAAGGTCGCTTCTTCAAAGTGCCTGTCGATGGTTGGAACGACCTTTTCGCTTACAAAGGAGCGTACCGTATCCCGGACCATTCTTTCTTCTTCTGACAGAAGCTCATCCATTCGGTAAAAATCGACGCCTCGAAATTCCCTCATTGCTTCCTCGCTTTGATTCCCAACGCCGGGCCAAAGGAACGTCCTTCTCGGCCCGGCGGTAAAATCAGAGACCCCATCTGCGCTGTCTCGGATACTATCAAAGCCGCCGAGGGAATTGTCCATGCCATTTTTTTGTTGCCCCGGCGTTGTTCGCGCCTTCGCGGTGAAACGGAGACTGACTTGACCGCGAAGACGCGAAGAACGCTAAGGGTCGCCAAGAATTTGCTGAAAAAGGAAGAACTTCCGGAACCGTATTACGGAGACCCTGGCGCCTCCGCAAATCCCGGAGCCCACAAGGAGACGCATCATGAATCTTAGCTTTCGCTCCGCCTTATTTCATCTGGGGCTCACCCTGCTGTTCTTGTTGACGCTGCAAAGCCCGTCTCTGAAGGGGCAGGCAGGATCCAAGGGCAAAGGGCTGCCCCATGCAGCGCCCGCGGCTGTCGGGCTGTGGCCCGCAAACTTGAAGAACATCGATGAGGCGGTCCGGGCTGCTATCAAGGCCAAAGAGACGCCCGGGGCTGTAGTGCTCGTGGGCCGGCGCGGGAAGATTGCATACCTGAAAGCCTTCGGCCAGCGCGCTCTGGAACCGCTGATGGAGCCAATGTCCACGGACACAATCTTTGACATGGCCTCCCTGACTAAGGTCATGGCCACAACACCGGCGATCATGCTGCTGGTGGAGAACGGACAAATTCGGCTCGGCGATAGGGTCCACCGGTACCTGCCCGAGTTCGCCGGAGGCGGCAAGGAGTCCATTACCGTTCGTCAGTTGCTCACTCATTATTCCGGACTGCGCCCTGACTTTGATCTTTCCGAGCCGTGGGAAGGCTATGCTGCGGCGATGGAGCAGTTATGGAAAGAGCAAACGCGTTCGGAGCCGGGAAAAGAATTCGTCTACAGCGACCTCAACTTTATCGCCCTCGGAGAGATCGTGCGGCGCGTCAGCGTACAATCTCTTTATGCTTTTGTGGAAACCCACCTGTACGGGACCCTGGGGATGAGCGAGACCACCTTTAACCCCCCATCGGAATGGCGGAAGAGGATAGCGCCTACCGAATCCAGGGCGCGTTCACTGGAGTATCTCAAGGGAAAGATCAGCTCTCCGCTTTCCGAAGAGATCCTGCGCGGTTCGGTCCATGATCCCACCGCATGGCGCATGGGAGGGGTTGCGGGTCACGCGGGACTCTTCTCGAGTGCCGACGACGTCGCCGTTTATGCGCAGATGCTTCTCAACCAGGGGACATGTGCGGGCAGGCGAATCTTTTCTCCTTTGACGGTGCGGGCGATGACCCACCCTCAATCTCCCCCACCCACGCTTGCCGTGCGGGGCTTTGGCTGGGACATCGACAGTTCCCAGTCCGTTCCGAGAGGCGATTTGCTCAGCGGGGGGTTCGGTCACACAGGATTCACCGGGACTTCCCTATGGATACATCCAGAGACACAGACGTTCCTGGTAATCCTGAGCAATCGGCTGCACCCCAACGGCAAGGGAGACGTGACTCACTTACGAGGGGTTATCGCCAACATAGTGGCGAGCGCCGTCATGGATCCCCCTCTCCAATGATTTCGGATTTCGGATTGTCCCTTATCCCAATCCGATAATCCGCAATCGCCAATCCGCAATCGTTGCAGTCGGCCTCTCGCCGTACTATGATGTGGGGCCATGAAAAACGGCTTTTGCGAGTATCTTCTCAAGAAGGGGCGGATCACGGAAGATCAACTGGAGCGGGCAAGGTCCCAGGTGGACATCTTGAACTTGAAGACCGGGCTCTGTTCATACGCTTTCGGCTTCATGGATCCGCCAAAGATTCAAAAGATCATCGGCATGCAGCGGCGCACCGGGCAAAAGTTCGGAGATATCGCCATCGCTCTGGGGTATCTCACGCCGGAACAGCTCCATACGATTCTTCATATTCAGGAGAAATACCGGCTGACGCTGGAAGATGCGCTCCTGATGGACAAAGCACTCACCCGTGAGCAACTCCAGGAGGAGCAAGAGTTGTTCCAGCAGAATCAACAGAAGGGCCTTCGAGTAGCAACAGCTACTTCGGCTCGAAGGAGTAGCAGGCACGGCGGAACTTGAGAAAAGCGTGCGAATGGTAAGGGCAGGTACCCCAATTGCTCTGGGAACTGATGAACCGCTCTTCGGAAATGAAAAACTTGCAATCCCCGCATGTGTGCTGCTTGTCGTCGACCTTGTGATCGCAGGCTTCTTTGAACGTCGCAAACTGCGGATAATCCATTCTATTCTCCTTCCCGGCCCTTAATACCTCTGTTCCGTCGCGACTGTGTGGCGGTAGACGCACTCCAAACAAGCAATCGCGAATGTGTTGCGGTAAATACATCATCGTAATTACGAACACGTATACCGGCAGCTTTCCGATAGGCTCCGAATGCTGCCCCATTCTACTCCGGACCGTTCCCGTAGCATAGGGGTCTGACCCTGAAAATTGCATTTTGCATTTTCAGGGTCAGACCCCGTTCCCGTTCCGAGCTCTG
>Ga0137379_10006339_pt1 | contig 11217 bp, 8 predicted proteins | sample SagtaG_18_FD_104812 | JGI IMG/M metagenome (GOLD analysis project Ga0137379, IMG submission 104812) | Vadose zone soil microbial communities from Sagehorn Ranch, Mendocino, California, USA - Sage2_L_80_16 metaG | ecosystem: Environmental > Terrestrial > Soil > Vadose zone | place: USA...
CGCCCATGCCTGCGGCGCGTACTCCGATCGGCGGCTCGGCCTCGGCGCTCGCCGTCGCAGCCGCCACGCACGTCACAAGGAGAACGCCGCAGACCGGCGGACGACGGACTCGCATGGGTGCAGCTTACCCAACATTTCGCTAACTGTCAGTGCACGTGAGAGTTGCTACGCCTGGACGGGAAACTTTTGCCCCGGCGGTGTCGTATACAGCGTGGTAGAATCGACACTTCCCGAACATTTCGAGTGAGTCGGTTAACGCTCTTCAAGGCCACAATCTATGACCAGCATCGACGCCGCGGCGGGAACCCCGCCTGCCCCGAAGAGTCTCCTTGCGCGTTTTATCGGCGCCTTCACGTCCCCGCGCGACACGTTCCAGAACGTCGCGGCGGCGCCACGCTGGTTCGGCATGCTGGCGACGACGAGCCTCATCGTCGCATTGTTCACCGCGCTCCCGATGACGACCGAGGCGGGTCGGCAGGCAGCCATTGACAAGAACGAACAGGCCATGAAGTCGCTCGGCTTCGAGGTCAGCGACCGAATGCACGAGGGCATGGAGCGCGGCGCGGCGCGGATGCCCTACACGACGGGCATCAGCGTGCTGCTGGTCTCGCCGATCTTCGCCCTGATCGTCGCCGGCGTGCTGTTCGCCGTCTTCAACGCCGCGCTGGGCGGCGAGGCGTCGTTCAAACAGGTGTTCGCGGTGCAGGCGCACGCGGGGCCGATCTCGGCGCTGTCGGCCGTGTTCACCGGCACCCTCAACTATTTCCGCGGGTCGATGGAGAGCGTGACCACGCTGGGCTCGCTGCTGCCGATGCTGCCCGAACATTCGTTCGGCGCGAACCTGCTCGGCGCGATCGACGTCTTTCTCCTGTGGTACATCGTCGTGCTGTCGATCGGCCTGGGCGTCCTGTATCGCCGGCGCACGCAGCCGATCGCGTTCTCGTTATTCTCGGTGTACGCGGTGATCGCAATCGTGATTGCGATCATCAAGAGCCGCGCTGGAGGCGCATGAGCCGGAACAAGAAAATCCTCATCGGCGTGGGCGTGGTCGTCATTCTCGGGACCATCGCCTTTGTCAACTTCAAGTTCAAGCGGCAGGTCGGCACGACCGTCAACGTCGAGAGCCTCCGCACGCGCGATCTCCAGGCCATCGTCTCCGCGTCTGGCAAGATCCAGCCGCACGATCTCGTCAACATCAGCGCCGACACGATGGGGCGGGTGACGAACCTCGCAGTGGACGAAGGATACCGCGTCAAGAAGGGCCAGTTCCTGATGCAGATCGACCCGAAGCTGCTCGCGAGCGCCGTCAGCCAGACGGAAGCCTCGCTCGCCGCCGCCCGGTCGACGATGGAACAGCTGCGCATGGCATCCGACAGCGCGAAGGCGGGACTGAAACAGGCGCAGGATGCGTACAATCGGCAGCAGCAGCTCTGGAAGGCCGGGTTGACGACCAAGGAGCAGCTGGACATCGCCGAGAACCAGTTGAAGATGCGTCAGGCGGACATCAACTCCGCTGAGAAGCAGATCGACACGCAGCGCCTTCGCATGCAGCAGGAACAGGCGTCGCTCGACAGTGCGAAGTACAACCTGAGTAAGGTTCGGATCCAGTCCCCGATCGACGGCATTGTCACGAAGCGCAATATCCAGGAGGGCGAAACCGTTGTCGTCGGCACGATGAACAATGCCGGGACGGTGCTGTTGACGCTCGCCGACATGTCGAACATCGAAGCGCAGGTCGAAGTCGACGAGACCGACATCCCGACTGTCCTCGTCGGCCAGCCGGCGAAGATCACCATCGATGCGATGCCGGGAAAAACGTTCACCGGCAAGGTCGTGGAGATTGGCAACAGCCCGATTCAGACGACCGGCTCGACGTCGGCGTCGCAGGCGACGAATTTCCTCGTGAAGGTCAAAGTGAACGAAGAGATTCCCGATCTTCGTCCGGGGTTCACGTGCACGGCGGAAATCACGACCGCGACGCGCAAGAGCGCCGTCTCGGTTCCCATCCAGGCGATGACGGTCCGCGAGATGGTCGTCGACAAGGCCGGGAACATCGTGCGCGATGACAAGCAGGGCACCGACCGTGGACGCTCCGGGGCGGTTCAAGCCGCAGAACTTCCCGTCGGCCAGGAGCGCAAGGAGCTCGAAGGCGTTTTCGTCGTGAAGGACAACAAGGCACAGTTCCTTTCCGTGAAAACGGGCATTGCCGGCGAGAAATACTTCGAGGTGCTGTCCGGCTTGAAAGCCGGCGACAAGGTGATCGTTGGTCCGTTCAGCTCGGTGCGCGAGCTGCGCGACGGCGGCCCTGTCAAGATCGACACGGCCCCGCGCTCGACAACGGTGGGAACGAAATAGAGGCGTAGGGCGGGTCTTCCGCCTGCGCTGAAGCTTCGGCTGACCGCCGTAGCCTTGGCGGAGGCTGGTCAGACCCGCCGGCAGATATGCTCCAGTTCTTCGAAGCCGCAGGCATCGCCCTCCAGGCGATCTGGGAGTACAAGCTGCGATCGTTCCTCACGGTGCTGGGGAATATCGTGGCCGTCACCTCCATCATCGCGGTGGTGTCGCTCGTGCAGGGGATGAACGAGTACGTCACGACTGCGATCGTGTCGAACGTCGGTGCGGACAACTTCACGATCCAGCGGACGCCTGTGATCCGCACCGCCGAAGACGAGGAGCGCATCCGGAACAATCCGCGCATCACCGTTCAGGAATTGCAGGCGGTGCGCAAGGCCAGCAACAACATCAGCGCGGTGGCGGCACAGGCCGGCAGCTCCGCGCGGCTTCAATACGGGTCGCAATCGGTCGACGGCGTCCAGATCCAGGGGGTCAGCCGGGACTACATCTTCTTCACGACGTTCACGGCGGAGCGTGGACGGCTGATCAGTCCCGTCGAAGTGGACAGCCTGCGGCCCGTCACCGTCCTTGGCTGGGACGCGGCCGACCGGCTGTTCGGCCCGGCCGCGCCGCTCGACAAGACGATCACGATCAACAACCATCCGTTCACGGTCATCGGCGTGAGCGAGAAGAAGGGCTCAGCGTTCGGGCAGTCGCAGGACGAGTTCGCGATCATCTCGCTCGGCCAGTTCCGCAAGCTGTTCGGATCGCGGCAATTCGGTCTGCAGCTGATCGTCAAACCGAAGTCGCCCGACGTCGTCAAGGCGGCCATGGACGATGCCACCGTGGCGATGCGGAACGAGCGCCGACTTCGGCCGAAGGACCCGGACAACTTCGGGATGTTCACCTCGGACACCCTGCTGGGCCTCTATCACACGGCGACGCGCGGGATCTTCGCGGTCTTGATCGGCGTCGTCGCGCTCTCGCTCGTCGTCGGCGGCATCGTCATCATGAACATCATGCTGATGGTGGTCAGCGAACGCACACGCGAGATCGGTCTGCGTAAGGCGCTGGGCGCGCGGCGGCGCGACATCGTCTGGCAGATCCTGACCGAATCGGTCACGCTCTCCACGTTCGGGGGCATCGTCGGTACCGGATTTGGGTTCCTGGTCGCGCTGGGAATCAGCAAGGTGTCGCCCTTGCCGGCGGCCGTCCAGGTCTGGTCCGTCGCGATCGGCATCGGCATTACCGCGGTCGTCGGATTGTTCTTCGGGCTCTACCCGGCCATGCGGGCGGCCAGGCTCGACCCGATCGAAGCCCTGCGGCGCGAATAGCGGCGTTGAGAAAGAGCTGAGGCGCGAATAGATGGCTCCCGTACGCAGCGGACTTCTCTCCGAGATCGTGATGATGTCGCTCGACACGCTGCGCACTAGCAAGATGCGCTCGGCGCTGACGGTGCTCGGCGTCGTTATCGGCATCACATCGATCGTCGGCATGACGTCTCTGATCCGCGGCTTCGACGAGTCGCTGCGCGATTCGATCAAGGAACTCGGGCCCAACACGATTCTCGTGCAGAAATTCAGCGGCCTGACCATCCTCAGCGGCAAGAGCTTCCTCGAGGTCATGAAGCGGCCGAACATTACGATCGAGGATGCGCGCGCGATCGGCGAGGAATGCCCGTCGGTCGCGCTCATCGACGTCTGGCTGGGCCTCTACGGCAATGCACGCTCGCGCATGTACTACGGCCACCAAAAAACGAAGCAGCTCCTGATCATGGGCGCGACTGAAAGCTTCACGTCGGTGAATTTCGCGAAAATGGTCCTCGGGCGGAATTTCATCCAAGGGGAAGTCGAGCACAGACGTTCCGTCGTCCTGCTCGGCCAGACGCCGTATCTCTCGCTGTTCCCGAATACCGATCCGATCGGCAAGAACGTGCGGATCGGATCGAATGAATTCACGGTTATCGGCGTCATGGGACCGCGCCCGAGTATGGGTGGCCTCAATTCCGGCGCCGACGATCTCGCCGTCATTCCGTACACCACGCACGAAAAGTTCTTCGGCAAAGTCTTGAAGGGATCCGCAAAAATCACGCCTGGCACATTCAATCCGTCGGCGCTCCGCACGGCCATGATCGCGATCATCCCGCGCGACGACGTGACCCGCGAACAGGCGTTGCAGGAGGTTGAGGCCGTCATGCGCATCCGGCACAACCTGAAGCTCGATCAGGCGAACGATTTCGATCTCGCGACACAGGACGCGGCGCTGAAGGTGTGGGACCAGGTGAGCAGCGCAACGTTCCTCGCGCTCGTCGTCATCTCGTCGATCGCGCTCATGGTCGGCGGCATCGGCGTGATGGCGATCATGATGATCTCGGTCACCGAGCGCACGCGCGAAATCGGCGTCCGGAAGGCGCTAGGCGCGCGTCGCCGCGAGATCCTGTGGCAATTCCTCGTGGAAGCGGTGTTCCTGACGTCTGCCGGGGGTCTTCTCGGCATCGCGCTCGGCAGCTCGATTGGACTCACCGTGCACTGGCTGTCAGGGTTTCCGATCTCGCTGCCATGGTGGTCGTTCGCGCTGGGCATCGGCTTCTCCGCCAGCGTGGGGATCTTCTTCGGACTCTTCCCAGCGTTCAAGGCGTCGCGACTGGATCCCATCGAAGCGCTGCGGTACGAGTAGTTTCCAGCTTCCAGCTTCCAGCTTCCAGCTCAGCATCGAACTTGCAGCGTCTCGATCTTCTTAGGAGGAGATCCGATGCAGGACTATCGGAAACTGCACGTTTGGCAGAAGGCTCACCAACTGGCGCTGAAAACGTACGAAGTTCCTTCGTACTTGCAGAAGCCAGAGGCATGGCCGTTGCGCGATCAAATCCTGCGTGCGGCGATCTCGATTCCCTCAAACATTGCAGAAGGAACAGTCGTGGGTCTGACCCTGATTTTTGTCGCTTCTTGTGGCATTCGATGGGCTCATGCAATGAACTGGAGTCACAGCTCCTGCTCGCAACCGATCTCAAGTTCCTCCCGGGTGCAATTCATACCCGGCTCGAGAACCAGATATCCGAAGTGCGAAGGATGTTGGCTCGTCTCATTCAAGCGGTGAAGTAGGCACTCCCAACCGGTAGCTGGAAGCTGGAAGCTGGTAGCTGGAAGCTGGAAGCTGGAAGCTGGTTACTGGCTACCGGTTTTCACCACAGGTATCCGCTCCGCCACCGATGGCAGCGGCGGGAAATCCGTGAACGGCGTGGTCTGGTACCAGTACGCGGTGGAGAAGAAATTGTCGCCGCGATCGTTCGCGTGGCCGTGTTCCATCGTGTGCTTCAGGTACCGCTCGAAGGTGACGGGATTGTCGCCGTGCCAGCGGTAGCAGCAGTACCGCCCGCCGGTTCGCTCCGCATTCACAATAAGGGGCGCGCCATACATCATGTGGCCGAAGGGAACGGCGCCGTCGCGGCCGCCGAAATCCCAGCTCCCCAGAAAGTAATCCTCGCTGCCGGTGCCGACGATCGCCGGCTTCGTTTCGTCGTCCACGAAGATCATGTCGTCGCCTTCACCCCACCAGCCCGGAGCGTTCTGCAGCACGCCGAGCGTGACGCCCATCAGGTGACCGCGGCCGCGGGTTTCCATGTAGACGTAGTTCTGCCGGCCGTCCGGATTCAGCTTCGGCTCCGGGCCTGCGACCGGGACGCAGGGCGCCGCCTGGCGATACTGCGCGTGGAAGTAGACGATGTCATCGGGCAGGCGCGGCACGGTCAAGTAATCGATGTTCGAGTACAGCGAACCCACCTCCTGCGTCCCCTCGTTCGCCACCGTCAGACGCGCGGCTCTCCGGTAGGGCATCGCGAAGTAGCAGTTCAGCGATTTTCCCGGCGAGCACGCCAGATATTCCGACTGATAGATTTGATAGCTGCCGAGATTCAGTCCGAAGAAGTCGCCGATTGGGACCTCGACGCTCGGCTTCGGGTTGCCGTCCCAGTACGCGCGCAGCACGATCTCTTTCAGGTGATCGCCGCTCCGCGCGGCAATGGTGAACCAGATGTGGCTGATGACGCCCGGTCCGTCCGCGCTGAAGACTTCCCGCACGCCTCCGGGCGCAACGGGCCAGCGATCGCTGTTGCCACCCGTCCTGTCGTAGCTCGATTGCTTCAGCGATTTGTAATTCTGCGCACGTGCGTAAGCAGGCAGCCATGAAAGCTCGCCGCCCGCCTGCTCGGCCCGAACACTCCCCGCCGTCGCCGCCGACAGGCCTGTCGCCGCAATGATCCCCTGCAGAAAATCCCGCCGCCCGCCTTTGGTGCGCATCATTGTCGACCTCCGCCGCCGGGCATCGTAGCACCAGCGGCGGTCGAAGGCGCACAACCCGAAATCCGGCGAGTCCGCTCGATCCGGTCGGGGTCCCTCAGACGACGATCAGCGGTCGCATCATGTCGTGCTCTTCGTGCTCGAGGATGTGGCAGTGCCAGACGTACTCGTGGCCGCCGGTACGTGGGCTTGGCGGCACGGCGAATGGCGCGGTCGGCAGATCGAACTTCATGATGACGGTCGTGCACTCACCCGGATTCATCCTGACAGTCTCTTTCCAGCCACGCTCGTTGGCATCCGGCGGCCTCGGCGGGCCCAGGCGCGACCCGATACGATGGAATCGCTGTCGAGAGATGATCTGCACGTTCACCAGGTGAAAGTGGATCGGATGAGTGTCGCCGGTAGTGTTGAAGACCCGCCAGACCTCGATGGCGCCCGCACGGGGCCCTTCGGTCGGCGGATCCTCATAGTTTCGCGCGAAGGTTCCCTCGTAGAGAGGCTCGGTTGTGCCCAGTCGCTGAATCAACCGGCCAAACTCATCGAAATCTTCGTTGAGTGTCAGATCCCGCACGGGAACGCCCGGCGGCAACTCCGTCACTCCGAACGGCACCAACGGAGCGGGGTCGAGCGAGGGGAGGATCAGTGGCGCATGCGGATCTCTGGCGCCAATCCGTGGTCCGACCACAATCTGCAGCAGCGTCCGCGTGTTGGGCCCGAAGCCAGGCTCTGATCGGCTCGGGTTCCTGCCACCCGGATAGTAATCCGTTGCCGGATCTCCCGCCGGAAACGGTGCGGGTGCGTCGTTGTAAAGGACCAGAACCGATCCTGCCGGCACGTCCGAGAAGTCGACGATCAGATCCGCGCGCTCGGCCGGAGCGAGCAGCAGTGTCCCATCCTTGCTTCCGTCCAGCAGCACGGGATCCTGCAGAAACCCGCCCTCGGAGCCAGTCTGAACAAACGACGGGCCTGGGGCGTGCAGATTGGGTTCGGCGCTGTCCGGAAAGGCCGCGCCCTGTGCGTAGAACAATCGCAGCGTGCAGAAGCGAGCGTTGCACGCGTTCAAGACCCGAAGCCGGTACCTGCGCTGTTCGACACGGGCTGTGGGGAACACGAGCCCATTTACCAGCATGGTGTCGCCGAAGAACTCCGGCACGCATGACGGAAACGGCAGGGCAAGACCGGTGGGTCCCTGGTCGTTCGGATCGTACTCGCTCGGATACCAGAGATCGCCCGGCTGCCCCCACGCGTCTGCCGTGGTCTTGAAGGTCTTGTCCTGAATGGCGAGAGGAATCTCGTTCGACGGAATCGCACCGGAGGCGACCAACATGGCTTCGGCGACATCGCGCAGGATGTACGCAGAGGCGAGGCCCGCGTACGCGTTCAGCCGCGTGATCCCCATTGCGTGATCGTGGTACCACATCAAACGCGCACTCTGGTCGTTCGGATAGTAGTAGTTGAACGTGCCGGGCGCCGGCACTCCCATGTCCGGCGCTGAGATCGCGCTCGGGCCGAGGCTGCCGTCCGCACCGAACCACGAGAAAGGCCCGCCATCGCTGATCCATGGGACGTGTCCGCCGTGGAGATGCACGGCCGTACGGTTCGGAGCCAGTGCGGCCCCAGGGAGGGACGTGTCGACCGGAAGCGGGTGGATCGACGGCAAGGCGTTGGTGACCGTGAGCCGCACGGGCGTGCCGCGCCGCGCCACAATGACAGGACCCAGGTGCCGGTGTAAACCTGTCGTGGCATCTGCGTAGCCCCACAACCTGGTTGGACGGGGCAACTGCGGATGCAGTTGTTGCGTGTACTCCCCTGCCAGGAGCTGGAAGTAGTCAGCTCCCAGATACGAACTCCTGGCGGCCACAGGAATGCCGTCGGGCCCGAGGCCCGGCAGCGCTTGTATGAACTTTCTCAGCGCCGGGCTCTGCTCGCCCGCGTACGCGCGCTGCCATGGCACCATCACCGAGACGCCTGTGGCGGCTGCCAATTGAAGAAACTCTCGTCGGGTGGTCTTCATGCTCCGCCTCGCGTTGCGCGGCTACGGGAGGGACTTCCCAGTCGCTTTTTGCGCACTGAGAGCAAGGATGGGGCCGCGCGAGCGTCTCGCGAACGATCGTCATCGACGCAGGCAAACGCAAAAACTCGAAGCAAGTCGGCCCACTCGGAGACCCTGCGGCGGAGAAGATGCCTCATGCGTCCGGAAACTCGGCAGGCGCTGGTGGCGGGAAACCGTCGCTTGATCCTGCCGACCCTCGGCACTACGATGGCCGAATCGCCACCAAGCCGTGAGCTGGTGACGGGCTACTGGCGGCTGGCCAACGGCGGGGGGTACTTCTATGAAGGTTTATGACGCGCAGAGTCTCCGGAACGTGGCGCTCGTCGGCCACTCCGGTTCTGGAAAGACCCAGCTGGTATCGGCGCTTCTGTATGACGCCGGCGCGGTCAACCGCTTCGGGAAGGTCGACGAGGGGACGACGGTCACCGACTACGACGAAGAAGAAATCGCCCGCAAGCACACGCTGTCCGCGAGCGTCGCCTACGCGGAGTGGAACAAGATCAAAATCAATTTCATCGACACGCCGGGGATGGCGAATTTCCTCAGCGACGCCCGCGCGGCGCTTCGCGTCTCGGACGCCGCGCTCGTCGTCGTCGACGGCGTCGCCGGCGTCGAGGTGTCGACCGAGAAAGTCTGGGAGGCCGCCGAGGAGCTTGGCCTGCCGCGCCTGATCGTGCTGAACCGGCTGGACCGCGAGCGTGCCAGCCTCGATCGCTCGATCGAGTCGCTCCGCGCCGTCTTCGGCCGCACCGTGATTCCGATCCAGATGCCGATCGGCGACGAAAAGAACTTCAAGGGCGTCATCGATCTCGTGGCCATGAAGGCATACACGTTCGCGACGGACGGAAGCGGCAAACCGGCCGAAGCCGACGTCCCGGCGAACCTGAGCGCCGCCGCGCAGACGGCGCGCGAAGCGCTGATCGAAATGGTCGCCGAAGCGGACGATGCCCTGATGGAGAAGTTCTTCGACGCCGGCACGCTGACGCAGGACGAGCTTCTGGCGGGCCTCAAGCGCGGCGTCGCAGCCGCGCGCATCTTCCCCGTCGTTCTCACCTCGGCGACGTCCAATATCGGAATGCAGCCGCTGCTCGATGCGATCGTGAGCTACGCGCCGTCGCCCGCCGAGCGCCCGCTGCGGGCAAAGACGGCCGAGGGAGAGGACGTCGAGGTGCCTGTGAAGGACGCGGGCCCAGTGGCGGCATTCGTCTGGAAGACCGTCGCCGATCCGTTCGCCGGCCGCATCACGCTCTTCCGCGTGCTGTCGGGCACGCTCAAGGCCGACGCGACGGTCCACAACGTCACGAAGGACGCTCCGGAGCGCCTCGGCCATCTCGTCGTCGTGCAGGGAAAGACGCAGACCAACGTGCCGGAGATCAAGGCAGGGGACATCGGAGCGGTCGCGAAGCTCAAGGAGACGCAGACGAGCGACGTGCTTGCGGACAAGGGCGGCGCGGTAAAGATTCCCGCGATCAGATTCCCCGAGCCGGTCATCTCGTACGCGATCGAGCCGAAGAGCCGCGGCGACGAGGAGAAGATCAGCACGGCGCTCCACCGCCTGCAGGAAGAGGATCCGACGATCAACTATACGCGCGACCAGCAGACGAAGGAGCTGCTGCTCGCCGGCCAGGGACAGTCGCACATCGAAGTCACCGTCGCGAAGCTGAAGCGCCGCTTCGGCGTCGAGGTGACGCTGAAGCTCCCGCGGATTCCCTACCGCGAGACGATCAAGGCCGCGGTCGAGGCGCACGGTCGGCACAAGAAGCAGACCGGCGGGCACGGCCAGTTCGGCGACTGCAAGGTCAGGTTCGAGCCGCTGCCGGCTGGCAGCGACTTCGAATTCGTCAACGACATCTTCGGTGGCTCGATCCCGCGGCAGTTCGTGCCCGCGATCGAAAAGGGCATCCAGGACTCGCGCATGCGCGGCTTCCTGGCGGGCTACCCGATGGTCGATTTCCGCGCGAGCGTGTTCGACGGATCGTTCCACCCGGTGGATTCGAGCGAAATGTCGTTCAAGATGGCGGGCTCGCTGGCCTTCAAGGACGGCATGGCGCGCGCGCGGCCGACGCTGCTCGAACCAGTGATGAACGTGGAGGTCTACGCGCCAAGCGACTTCGCAGGCGATCTGATGGGCGATCTGAACAGCCGCCGCGGACGCATCGGCGGTATGGACACGCGCGGCGCCTCGACGATCATTCGCGCGAAGGTGCCGATGTCGGAGATGCTCACCTACGAGCAGCACCTCACGTCAGCCACCGGCGGCCGCGGGTCGTACCACATGGAGTTCGATCACTACGAGGAAGTGCCTGCGCACCTGCACGCGAAGATCATCGCCGCATCGAAGGCCGAGCGGGGGGCCGAGGAGACGGAAGAGGTCTGACGCGATTGCCGATGGGCGGTTGTCGACTGGCGATCGACGAATTGCAGATTGTCGAGTGACGATCGACGGGTTGTCGATTGTTGACTGAGTCAAAAACACGAAGGGCCGGGTTGCGCGAAGCTTCCCGGCCCAATCTTCGATCGTCAATTCGTCGATCA
>Ga0137379_10006341_pt1 | contig 11216 bp, 11 predicted proteins | sample SagtaG_18_FD_104812 | JGI IMG/M metagenome (GOLD analysis project Ga0137379, IMG submission 104812) | Vadose zone soil microbial communities from Sagehorn Ranch, Mendocino, California, USA - Sage2_L_80_16 metaG | ecosystem: Environmental > Terrestrial > Soil > Vadose zone | place: USA...
GTTCTCCTAGTCTCTGCCCTTCTTTTGCTATCGGCTTCGGCATCGCAGGCGCAGACGCAGGCCTCTTGCACGTTCACATTTTTGCCGACAATGGTCACTATACCCAACTTCGGCACTGCTACCTGGTCCGCCTCTGGGATCAACGATTTCGGCACCGTAGTTGGCTCAGCGTCCACTCCAACCGCAGACTTCGGCATTATTCGATGGGCCGGTGGCGGGGTGACTCCAGTCTTTGGGACCTCGCTTGTTGCCCGCAACGACAGCGGACTCAGCATCGGCTATAGCGTCATTGAAAATAATCAGCCAATTTTGCTGATTGGGACGAGCGGCACTGACATCACTCTTAACGGATCCGCCGGGCCGATACAGGCCGTCAACGGCATCAACGGGTGGGGCAGCGTCGTCGGCACATATTTTACCGACTTCCCCAACGGACTCACAGGCTTCAAACGCTGGAGCAATGGCGGTTTTATCACCCTCAATTTTCCAGGGGCGCAGCAGACCACGCCGATAGGTATCAACGACAGCAGCACCATTGTTGGCTCCTACTTTGCCGTTGCTGGACAGGGGAACGGGTTCATTTATCACAACGGCCAGTGGGCGAGTCTTAACTTCCCGAGTAGCACGAACACCACTCTGACTGGGATCAGCAATGCCGGCGTGATTATCGGGAATGCGATGGTTAACGGGTCTTCAGCAGCGTTTCTTTACGGGAATGGCGTCTTCAAAGTAATTTCCGTTCCAAATGCGCTGGCGAATTCGACAACAGTGTTCGGCATCGGCCCAAAGTTAGGAATGATTCTTGGCACAGCCAGCTTTAGTACTGGCAATCAGGGATTCATCGCCACTTGTCAGTAGGGCCTGCGCGCAAACTGTAAGTCTGGGAGAATCACGTTTCGAACGTAGAGTCTGAGCGTGTGGCCCTGGCCTGCCATCCGGGCGCTCTGGGAGCTCAGCCTGGAGAAGGTGAGCGGGCGGGACGAACGCCGTGTGATGTTGGTGCCGGGCGCGCCCTTCGCCGCTGGATTGCTTCTACCCGACCCGGCTCACCGGCACGCGCCACAACTCCGCGACCGCCAATGCCACGGCGATTCCTAGCGATACTTCTACGAAACGATGCGAAGCCACGATCCAAGGCGGGCGCTGGTGCGCCACCAGCAGGACGATGGTCAACGTGATCGCCGCAAAACGGTAAGCGCTGGTCAGTCGTAAGAGCGCGCACACGATTCCGCAAACAAAAATGCCAGCGCCATACACGATCCAATTCGGACCGGACACAGTGGCGATAAGCGCGCCTAAAACCGCTCCCAATGCCGTGCCCGCAAAGCGCTGCCAGGCCAGCGTCAGCGGATTGATGGTGGAAAGCAGGATCACAATGGTGGAAATTGGCGCCCAGTAGAACTCAGGAAGTTTCAAACTGCGCGCCAGAAGCATCGACGCAAGCGCAGCCACAGCTGTCCGAGCGGAGGTCATAACCGACTCGCGACCGAGGATCGGAGGTTTTACGGACTCCACCATAGGTTTGCTCTGGTGTGTCCCGACATTGTACAGGGCGAGTTTTTCCTACGGAGGTGGGGTCTGAACCAGGAACAGAAAAAAAGGCGGACAAGAATGTCCGCCCCACACGTTTCAAGGGTTTCTATTTCTGGGGTTTCTGCGAATCGCTCGGCGGCGCGCTCTGGTTCTCACGCTGCTGCTTGGCCTTCTCTTGAAGTTGAGCGAGCTTCTGCAATTGTTCAGGCGTAAGGACGGCTCTGATCTTCGGCGATGCGTCTGAACGGATCTGATTTGCCTTCTGAATTTTCTGATCCGTAGTCAGTGATGTGTCACTGCGCACCGCGTCCATTTGTTTGTTCTCATCCGCAATGATCGGCTGCAATTTCGCTTTCTGCTCATCCGTCAGATTTAACGGATTGTCATTGTCCTGGTCCGACTGCGCCGGAGCGCGACCCTGAGCGGCATCCCCAGAAGGGGCGGTTTGGCTCGGAGCGGGTTGGCTCGGAGCGGGTTGACTCTGCGGGGCAGTTTGGCTCTGCGGCGAAGCTTCTGGTGCAGGGGTTGTGGTCGAAGTCTGGGCGCTAGCAGGCAAGCTAATCGCCAATGCTAAGGCGAACGCCACCAATCCGGTCATGATGCAGCTTTTTCGCATTTTTCGCTCCTTTGCTGACGGAGTGGAACTTAGGATTTAGTGCAATGGAGCGGCAACCGACCACTGCACAAGTCCCTTCAGATGACCACGGCGGGTCGGAGGTTGGTCGTTTGCGTTTCTGAATTCGTAACAAGAAAAGGCCCCGCGCTGGCGGAGCCTAATTCACAACTGATTCAGAGGTGCTATTTCTGAGCTGGCGCGCCAGCTTCTTTGGTAATGCTTATGTCCCCGTGCTGACGTTTTCCACTCGTCTGCCCGGTGGCGACGTCCTTTGAGTTCTTGATATTCGAGTGGCTGTTATTGATGGCTGCATCGGCCTTGCCATCCCCGTTTACGTCTCCAGTCGCAACTCGCGCTTGCACTCCCTTGGGGTGCGACGTACTGGGACTCTCGCGATCGGTCGCGCCATCCTGATTTACATCGGCCGGCGAGACGCTGGTCTTGCCTGTTGCCTTGGGACTCTGCTGCTCAATCGCCACGGGTGTAGCCTTGTCCTGCACTTTCATGATTACAACCGGCTGGTACTGACGCTTGCCACTGGCCTGTCCAGTAGCCAGGTCTCGCGGAGCGGTAACCTGCCCGCTTGATGCCGAGTCGCTCGAATTGAGGACTGCCTGACTCCCAGCGGGCTTGCTCATCGTCTTGCCACTGGCCTGTCCTGTGGCAACATCCCGCGGATGCGCATCTTTTGTTTGCGCAGTGCTCGCAGATTGGTCCTTAGTTCCGTTCGACTGCGCAACTGCAATCACCGACAAACATGCGAACCCCGCAATCAAAATCTTTTTGTTCATTGTTTCTCCTTGTGTGCAAGTGGATCGTGTGAGCACTCGATTTGGCGTGAGGATTGCGAGTGTCCAGCCGCCTTTCCTTAAGCGGATTGAACGATGTTGGAAGGTTCAGAGGTAAGCAGCAAGTTACCGAGGTACCACGGCGCGCAGCGCATGCTCCGTCCGCAGCAGGAGGAAACTGCATCCGAGATGCGCGACCGTTGGCGGGTCAGGGTCTGAGAAACATCCCCGCCCTAGTCGCAACAAACGCGACTAGAACGTGCTTGAATCGAGGCAAGAAAAACCCCGCCCAAGCAAAGCTTGAACGGGGCACGCGATTTTTTGTCCGACAAGAGTGTCCGACCCACATGGTTCTTGCTGAAAGCTGACGGCTGATAGCTGACAGCTTTTTAGTACATGTCTCCCATGCCGCCGCCGTGGCCGCCTGGCATTGGAGCGCCCTTCTTCTCTTCTGGCAGTTCGGCGACCAGTGCTTCGGTAGTGAGCATCAACGAGGCAATTGATCCGGCATTTTGCAGCGCGGTGCGGACGACCTTGGTGGGATCGAGCACGCCGGCTTTGACCAGATCTTCGAACTCGCCAGTCAGAGCGTTATAGCCGAAATTGTTGTCCTTGGAGTCGTTGACTCTGCCCAAAACAATTGCGCCTTCCTCGCCGGCGTTCTCGGCGATTTGACGCAACGGCTCTTGCAGGGCACGCTTCACGACGTTGATGCCGATCTGCTCGTCTCCCTCGACTTTGAGCTTGTCGAGAGCGGAGACACAACGGCTCAGCGCCACTCCGCCGCCGGGGACGATTCCCTCTTCAACCGCCGCGCGGGTTGCATGCATCGCATCTTCTACGCGGGCTTTCTTCTCTTTCATTTCGGTTTCGGTAGCAGCGCCGACCTTGATCACTGCCACGCCTCCGACCAGCTTGGCCAGCCGCTCTTGCAGCTTCTCGCGGTCGTAGTCTGAGGTGGTTTTCTCGACTTGGCCACGAATTTCCTTTACCCGGCCTTCGATCTCATTGTGCTTGCCTTTGCCTTCGACGATGGTGGTGTTGTCCTTGTCGATGGTGATCTTCTTGGCCTGGCCCAGGTCGCTGAGCTGGACGTTCTCCAGCTTAATGCCCAGGTCTTCGGTAATGGACTTGCCGCCGGTAAGGATGGCGATGTCATCCAGCATTGCTTTGCGGCGGTCACCGAAGCCGGGCGCCTTTACCGCACAAACGTGCAGCGTGCCGCGCAGCTTGTTGACGACCAGAGTGGCGAGCGCTTCTCCCTCGACGTCTTCAGCGATGATCACCAGCGGCTTGCCGCCTTTGGCAATCTGCTCGAGCAGCGGGAGCAGGTCCTTCATCGAGCTGATCTTCTTTTCGTGGATCAGGATGTAGGCGTTTTCGAGAACTGCTTCCATCCGCTCCGGATCAGTTACGAAATAAGGAGACAGATATCCGCGGTCAAACTGCATGCCTTCGACCACTTCAAGCTGTGTCTCCAGCGTCTTCGATTCTTCGACTGTGATTACGCCGTCTTTGCCGACCTTTTTCATGGCCTCGGCAATGATGGTTCCAATCGTGTGGTCGTTGTTGGCGGAAATCGTGCCGACTTGCGCAATCATTTCGCCGGATACGGGCTTCGAGAACCGGTCCAACTCGCCCTTGCCGCGATCGCCAGTCTTGGGGTCGATAGCTCCGCAAATAGCAGCAACTGCTTTCTCGATGCCGCGCTTCAACGCCATTGGATTGGCGCCGGCAGCGACTGTTTTCACGCCCTCGCGATAGATGGCCTGCGCCAGAACGGTTGCGGTGGTGGTGCCATCTCCCGCAACGTCTGAGGTCTTGGAAGCAACTTCTTTGACCATCTGCGCGCCCATGTTTTCGAGCGTGTCTTTTAATTCGATTTCTTTCGCTACAGTGACGCCGTCCTTGGTAATGGTCGGCGAACCGAATTTCTTGTCGATCACGACATTGCGGCCTTTGGGGCCGAGCGTGACCTTTACGGCATCAGCGAGTATGTTGACGCCGCGAAGAATCGCTTGCCGCGACTCTTCTCCGTGAACAATTTGTTTTGCCATTTCTTTTTCTCCTAAGATTTGATTGCAGACTGGCTGCACATTCTTATTTGGGCCGTTGCTAATCAGCTTTTAGCTACTAGCTTCTAGCCTCTAGCAAGCTTCGGCAGGGCCGATGCTGGACGGGCGAGACGCCCGTCGCTCCACCTATCTCTTCGCTCCGACGGTTTCCTTCTTTGCGGCGCCGGTGATGATGCCGAGAACTTCCTCTTCCCGCATGATGACGAAGTCTTCGCCATCCAACTTAATCTCCGTTCCGGCGTATTTGCCGAACAGGATGCGGTCGCCTTCCTTCACTGCCAGTGGAAATACTTTGCCGTCTTCGTTGACTTTGCCTTTGCCGGCGGAGATGACTTCCCCCTCCTGCGGTTTGTCTTTGGCGCTGTCGGGGATCAGAATGCCACCGCGGGTGACTTCAGTCTCTTCTACGCGACGGACCAGGATGCGGTCGTGTAGCGGAGTAAATTTCGTTGCCATTTTCAGACTCCTTTCAAAAATTGGTGGGTAGTTAATTGCAGTTATTTGAAAAGTTGATTGTTAGCACTCGACTTGTACGAGTGCTAATTGTAGGAGGTCTGTCATGCGATGTCAAGGTCCAGGGCGATTTCGGCCTTTCGCTATACCACTACCGGAACAGCCATAAATCACTTGCCGACAATGGGTTAGCACACGCTTACAAAAACATATTCGGCGAACGTGACAGACCTCCCTCCGGCCAATTAGAATTCCCGCCGAAGGTCGTGTGAACATGAGAATCGCCGTTCGTCTTCTCGCAATCTCTCTAGTTGTCCTTGCTGTGACGGCTACGGCCACGGCCAAGGAAAAGGCCGAGCCACTCGCTCGCATTAATGTCCTGGTGCTGCGGGACGAGAATGGCAAGCCGATACGAAACGCTGCTGTCGTTCTGCATCCCGTGAACGATCACGGTAAGCAAGAGCGAGGCGGGCTAGAGCTAAAGACCGATCCCGAAGGCAAAGCCAGCTACGATGGAGTTCCTTATGGCAAGCTGCGCATTCAGGTGCTGGCTCCGGGCTTCCAAACCTACGGCGACGATTACGACGTGAGCCAGCGAAATATGGACATCACCGTCAAGATGAAACGGCCTGGAAGGCAGTATTCGATCTATGAGGAACATCCGGCGGAAAAGAAAGAAGAGAAGCCGGAGGACGAAAATAAAAAGCCGCAGTAACAAATTGTAGATTTAAGACTTCAGATTGAAGAAGTAGAGCTGCTTCATCGTTGAGAACGCGTCCACGATTCGGTTCCGGGCTCCAATCTGCAATCCGAAATCTACAATCTGAAATCACATGGACTACCTTCTCAAGACCGAACCTTCTGAATACTCCTTCGCCGATCTCAAGCGTGATAATGAAACCATCTGGGACGGTGTGTCGAATCCTGTTGCGCTCAAGCATCTGCGTGCGATGAAGCCGGGAGATCGCCTGATCATCTACGAAACTGGAGACAACAAGAGCGCAATCGGAAGCGCCACGGTGATTTCTGCGGTTGTCTCCGACCCTAAGAATCCACGCGTAAAGATCAAGGCTGGCAAGCCGTTGCCCAAGCCCGTGACTTTGGCGGAGATCAAAGCTAACAAGCTTTTCGCCGACTCACCTCTGGTGCGCCAAGGCCGATTAAGCGTCGTGCCGCTGAGTGAGACGCAATACCGAGTTTTGTTCGGAACTTAAGCTTCTGCTTCGGCTTGAGCTACTTCCTTGGAGCTGGTTTCTGCAGCTCTGCCGTCAATGAGTCCAGGGCGTGTCTTTGATATACTTCCGCGTCTTTGCGGGTAAAGACCGGGGTGATCGCTTGAACATCTGTTTTCGCAGTTTCGTAATCTCCGCGGCGATAAGCAATTTCGGCTTGCAGTAGCTTCACACCCGCACCCCAATCTGGGTCCCCGGCGAGTTGAGACACTGCGGGAATATCGATTTGTTCCAAAAGCTTGCTGGCTTCATCCAACTTACCCAGGCCGATCAAGCAGGCGGCCAGCGAAGAGCTGACTCCGCCAGTTAGTCCGGCGCGCGGGCCGAATGCTTTAGTGGACGCATCGAGCGCCTTGCGCGCATTGGTTTCGCCTTCGCCATAGCGGCCGGCGCGGCACTGGGCAAGAGAAGCGTCCGAGAGCGTGGCAACCGCGAAGAACGACAGCGGTCCCTGCTTGCGAACGGCAAGGTTGTAGATGGCAAGGTCATCGCGGATCGCATCGTTCCACAGACCAAGACTGCCTTCCGACTGCGCCCGCGTGGTTAACAATTGCATGGTCAGTTCGTGGTCAGGGCCGAGCCGGGAGACAAACTCGGGATAAATTGCGTTTGCCTCCCTAATTGTGTCCGCGTGTTTGTTCTGAATCATGAAGGCTTGCGCCAAATTCAGTCGAACGCGCAGCACGTTTGGACTTTCAGGCCCGGTCACGCGAGTGAAATCAGCGATAAGTTCCCGAAACAGTTGCTCCGCCTTCGCACCATTACCCAAGCGGATGTAGGAGAATCCGAGGCGTTGCTTGAAGGTCAAGCGCGCGCTCTCGTCAAAAGTAGGAAGAGCTTCGGCCCTGTCAACTGCGGTTGTGAAATTCTCAGCAGCAGACTTTGCGTTATTCTCAATCAAGGCGATCATTCCTCGATCTAGCTGGCGGTAATCCGCTAGCGGGGATCGTGCCTGGAGTGGCTCCGGGACTGCGCCTGAGTGGCGTGTATTCTGCGGGAAACTTGAATATCAGTTTCGACCAGTCTGCGGCAAACATCGGCTGCGGAACGCTTGTTTCGCAAGCGCTTCCTTATTCGGTATTCGGTCGAGCGAAATGGCCCTCAGTTGCTGATAAAGTGCCAATTTCACCCAAGCCGCTGGTTCTGTCATACAAAGCAGATGGAAAATTGGCCGGGCCGGGTCCGATCGATGTGGCCGGGCAAGTTGTTGTCGGAGGCGCCGTCGCAACCACGTCAACTGGATATCCGGCGCAGACGCAAACCACCATGCAGTCGCGGCAGATTGACGCGGCCGAAGCTCAGAATTACGCAGGTAACCGATGCCGTTCACCAGAACGGAATGGAGTACTCAGTAAATGAGCCGGTGACCGCGACAACCTATAACCCCGTACCCGTCCGTCATTACAGCGTGCCCACTGCGCACCAAGACCGAACGATGCAACGCGGCGCTGCTGCCGCCAACCGGTTCGACTGTGAAAATCTCGGATGCGCTGACGCAAGTGTTCGGCACCCAGGCCAGCAAAGCGGCGAACACTGCGCCTGGACTCCGATTGGCCGGTACATATGCCGGAGCGGGTGGTTTAAACATCGAGTTCCGGGACGATTCGGCCACGGTGGAATGTAGCGAAGCCCACGCTGCGGAGGCTTACTCGGTGTTGCCCTCAGGCGGCCAGCTTGCCGTCAAACTTCAGACAGTTAGATTGTTTCCTTCGTGAACCTTGGTGTCCTTCGTGGTTTAAGGTTTGCTCTTGTACCGAGAAAACCTGAAAGGCAGGAACCACGAAGGACACGAAGGTTCACGAAGGCAATATTTTGGTTGAGCTTACCGCTTCGGAGTTTTCTTTCGTCGTAACCCGCTGATTCTCGGCAGGTGCGCCGCGCAATTTCCTGCAGCGCAATTAAACATCTCTATTCCTCTAGAATTCGCATCAAGCCGGTCGCTGGCAGATCTGGAACTAGAAAATTCTTCGCAGACCCTGAGGTTTTGGTCACTGCTTTCGCAGCCAGATAGCCGCTGCGCACTGCACCTTCCATGGTTGCAGGCCAGCCGGTGGCGGTCCCATCTCCCGCGAGGAAGATGCGCGGCCAGGGGGTTGGTTGGCTTGGGCGATACCGATCGATTCCCGGCGTTGGTGAAAAGGTGGCGTTCACCTCTTTGATCACGGTGGACTTCAGCAGCTTGGCCTCGCACGCGGCTGGAAAAAACTCGTGCAGCTCTTTCAGCGCGAGGTCAATGATTTCCTGCCGCGATTTTTCGATTAGCAATTTCGAAGAGCTGATGACTAGCTCGACATAGCTTCCTTCCAGATTTCTTCCCAGCAATTTCGATTTGTGAAACATCCACTGAATCGTGCGATCAAGCAGGACGGCATGATCGAGATCGGTGATCTGGCGGTCGAACCAGAAATGGACGCCGGTGATGGGCGAAGTTTCAAAATATGCAAGCTTCGCCCGCAGTTCGGCAGACTCAGACGAGTCCGGTAGCAGCTTGGCCAGCGAATCGAATGGGACGGCTAGAACTGCATAATCGAATTCGTCGTTGGAATTTTGAAGGGAATCCTGAAGCTTAAGACGCACGCCGCGCGCAGTTGGCATAAACGATTGCACGCTGTTGCGGAACCGGACTGTCCCACCCCGGGTAGTAATGTAGTCGCGCGCCGAGTTATAGAGTTCGGTCAGCGGGACTGTCGGAATTCCCATTCGGCGCGCAACCCGCGACTTCATCGACTCGCGGACAACCTGCGCCGCGTAAGGTACGGAAATGCGGTCCAGGTCCTCACTGAGGGCACTAACCAGGATTGGTTTCCAGAAACGCTCAATCGCGACTGGCGTCTGCCGATGCCGCAGGAGCCATTCCTGAAAATTGCCCGCGTCCTTCGGCGGACGACCGATCAGCGCCATCAGCCCCCGAGCAACCGAAAGCTTATCCCGCACCCCGAGGAACTTGAATCCCAGAAATGAAGGCGTGACATGCAGTGGCGCAGGCAGAAAAGTCGGCTCCAGAATGGACTGTCTTCCACCCGGCTCGATGAACGTCATGCGATCGAACCAGCGGATTTTGTCTTCGATTCCGATGGTGCGATAAAACGCGATCAGGTTGGTGCAGGAGCCGAAGAGCACGTGCTGGCAGTTGTCTACGATTTCACCTGTGCCCGGATGCTCGTAAGAAGAAGCGCGGCCGCCGAGGTAGGGGCGACGCTCGAACAAGGTCACTCGAAAGCCACTATCAGAGAGCGCGCAAGCGGCAGCCAGTCCAGCCAGACCCGCTCCGACGATTGCCACCGTGGGCTGTGAGGAGCCGTCGGCCATCACACGATTCGTTTCAAGAATCCCTTTCCGAGGATGGTCAGCTTTTCCCGGAGGCTGAGGCTGACCTTGCGGGAGAAGACATCGTAATTCAGGCGGGCAATTTTTTCGAGCAGGCTGCGGTAGATCGTCACCAGCACCCATAGGGCTGGCTGGCTGTCTTCCGCGATCAGAGAAATCAAATCATCCCCGGCCTGATAGTTCCCGCGAGCACGTTGCGCTTGCAGTTCCAGCAGCGGACGAATGCGCGCAGGGTCAGCGCCAGTCGCCAGCTCTGTGGCGGAAATCCCAAACTGCGCCAGGTCCTCTTCCGGTAGATAGACGCGGCCCAGAGCGGCGTCTTCTCTTACGTCGCGAATAATATTGGTCAGCTGGAATGCCAAGCCACAGCGCTCGGCCAGCGGTTCCGCGGCTGGGTCGGTGTATCCAAAAATGCGAATACATACGAGCCCCACGACTGAAGCTACGTTATAGCAATAGCGCTCGAGTTCCTGAAAGCTGCCATACTGGATTGGACGGCTGGGAGCAGATTGATCCGGATTCTCTTCCACGTCCATGGCGGTGCCAAATGCCAGCGCATCAAGCAGTCCTAAAGGAATATGGAATCTGCGTTGAGCGTCGGTGACCGCCAGGAGTATGGCGTCGTCGGTGGGATACCCGGCCTGTGCGGCGTGGAAGGCGTCCACCCAGGCATCGAGCTTTGCGCGGCGGTCGCGCACCGGGAGCGACGGATCGTCCGCAATGTCGTCGCAGCGCCGCATAAAAGCGTACACCGCGCACAGTGCCTGCCGCTTGCGCTTGGGCAGCACCAGAAATCCGTAATAGAAATTCTTTGCCCGCGCCCGTGTGATTCCGCGACACACTGAATAAGCCATGTGGAGCTGCGAATCGGTGGGAACAAATTGCGGCGGGCTTTGCACGGCGGTGCTCATATTAGTTTGCTAAGCGCGGCGCGGGCGACCAATGCAAGCTTACGAGTTTTGGAAATTGCAGGACGGCGCCCCAGAACGGCATAGCTTTCCCGCTCGATTGCATTCAGAATTTCCTGACCACCACGACTGAAGAGTTCGATATCAATCGCTAACTCCTTACTGACTTTGCCCACAAGCGGAAGGCCGCGATCAAACCACTCTCTTGCCCGCTCGACTTCAAAACGCATCATCTCGCAAAAAGCGGGAGTGTTGCGCTGACTGGCAATGTCATCCTCTGAAAC
>Ga0137379_10006342_pt1 | contig 11216 bp, 9 predicted proteins | sample SagtaG_18_FD_104812 | JGI IMG/M metagenome (GOLD analysis project Ga0137379, IMG submission 104812) | Vadose zone soil microbial communities from Sagehorn Ranch, Mendocino, California, USA - Sage2_L_80_16 metaG | ecosystem: Environmental > Terrestrial > Soil > Vadose zone | place: USA...
CGACCTCCCAAGTTCATCCATCCTCTCGATCAGCACTATCAGAACCTGCGTGTGGAACTCTACAAAACATTCGACACCTTGGGGCTTGCGCTCGCATGAGCCGTTCGCTTGCAAACGACAACAGGTTGGTTTGAAGAAATCCTTAAGGGGCTAAAGTTCGATCATAAACGCCCTACGCGAAGTTGATGTTGTTCCGCAGGCCAGTTTCAGCTGCACCTTCCAGCAGACGGAACAAAGCGGATTTCTCTGCAGCCCGTGTCTTGCGACGGATAACAATGATGATCCCGTGATGCGGGTTTACTTTGGCAAGCTCAACGAAGTCGTCACGGTTACAGGTAACGAGCAGGAAATCGTTTTCGTACTCGAGTTGGAGTACTTCAGGATCGGAAGCATCTCTAGGAAGAAATTGCCGCAGGAGCGAAACATCGTGACCGAGTTGCTGGAGCAGATAGCTAAGTTCATCCGGCACATCATGATCGAACAGGAATTTCACGTCCGATCTTGCGCCAGTTGCCGTGCCACTAGGAGGTCGATTTCTCCTTTATGGTCCTCGTAGTAAGCGAGACACTCATAAATTTGTGCCCTGCTCAAAACCGGAAAGCAGTTCGCAATCAACGTCTCGATACTTTCGCCATTCTGCAGCAGCCCGATGACGTCGTGAACGCCGATTCGCGTGCCTTCGACGCGCGCGTTGCCTCCGCGCACGTCCGGCGACCTAACAATATAGCGATAGGATTCCGAGGTGGAGCTCATGGTCTGATCTTAACGAACCGGTACCGGATAATCAATCTTGCGGCAGTTCCTGTGCCAGCATCACGCAGAATGGATACTAAGCGCGTCTCGCCGCGCAACTAGCCGCCGTAAATTCAAGTCTGGGAAACCTGCAATGGTGATTCTGCTTGCGGGGCCCGGATTCTAGCGGATGCATCGCTGGGATTCCGACCCAAATACGACGCCAAAGTGTCACATCCCTCACATCGAATTAAGCTTTATTCTGTTGGCGTGGAACTAACGTGGCGTGACGGACGATAAGATAACGACCATCCGCCGCGATCCGGCCCAGAGCATTCTGGCCAGATCAGGCGGATCGTCGAAGCCACTGTTCCAGTTTCGCCCGGAAACGGCGCTCACAAGAATCTTCCACCGATCCGATCTGCCGGATTAGCCCCAATGGTCCGAAGATCGGGACCGACTCCTCTCCGTTCGTGAAACACCGATAGTACAGCCAGACGTAGAGATCGAGGGCAGCTGGAGCTGCCCAAAGAATTTTCACCGCCTCGATCCGCGGCGCTCGGTGCAGGCGGCACGCCCAGTGCCTGGCAAAACGCAGGATTGTTCACCAATTCGCGATCCATAACTATTAACAACCTGACGCCTGGAACGACCTACGCGTTCCAGGTCCGCGCGATCGGCGGTTCCACCGGCTAAACCGATTGGAGCGACCCGGTCGCCCATATGTGTCCGTAACCACAGATGCATAAACCCAGGCCGCGGATTTCCGCCGCATCATCCGTGAAATCCGCGGCTAAACTAAAAGGAGAGATGGCGCCATGGACACACCCAACGAGATTCTCAGAGTCTGGAGCAGTTACGGTTTGGTTCAGCTCGCCAGGTTGCATCATTGCGTCAGTTGGTCGTTGGGTTGTTTGACAAGTACATGGGACAAGTACATGGGACAAGTAGATGGGACATCGGACATGGGACATCCCAACATTTGACATTGTTCGCTGCACGCTCGAGCTTCCCCAAATTGTCAAATGTTGGGATGTCCCATGTACGATCTCAAATGCACTTGTCCAACAACCAAATCACGCATTGACGAACTGACCAAATGATCGTTTCGCTTTCGCCAATTCATTCACAGTTTCTATGAGCGCCCGTTGTTCCTGGATTCAACGACAATTGGGGCGGTCATAAGACCGCCCCAACAGTTCCGAACTGGCATTCTCTTCGGCGCCGACGATTCGTTGTGCAAAGCCGCGTGAGGCAAACCCGTCGATGAAGTCGAGGCGGACTTCGCAGCCCGGCCTAATACCTACCCGTACTCCTGACGTATTTCTTCAGCGTCTGGGTCGTGGTTTCGCCCCCGTAGATGTTGCCCATCGCATCCGCGGACACGCCTTCCATGCCAGCGTTGTTGTTCTTGTCGGGGTCCGGTTCGACAAATGGAATCAGCGCCGTGACCTTGCCGTCCTTGGCGCTCCCAACCCGGATGCCCCTTTTGAAGCCCGGGTTCTGCGTCGCATTGGACTGGGAATCGGCTACGTAAATGGTGTCGTTCTTGTCGATGAATACACCGCTGGGCCGGCCGAACTGCTTCCACTGATCGAGGAAGCGGCCCTCCTGGTCGAAGATCTGGATGCGATTGTTCCCGCGGTCGGCAACGAACAGCCGCCCTCGGGAATCCATGGCAATGCTGTGGGGCGTGTCGAATTCGCCCGTGCCTGACCCTTTCTTGCCCCACGCCTTGATAAACTTTCCGTCCTTCGAGAACTTCACGACGCGCCCGTTGCTATTGGCAACATGTCCGTCGCTGACGAAAATGTCGCCATTCGCAGCGACCACGACATCGGTTGGCCCGTTGAAAATATCGGGGCCTTCTCCGCCAACGCCCGCCTTCCCCAGCCTCAACAAGACCTTCCCGTCCGGGCTGAGCTTGAAGACCTGGTGACCCTTGCCATCTTTCCCCTGCGCGTCGGTGACCCACAGATTTCCGTCGCGGTCCATCGTCATGCCGTGTGGCTGCACGAACATGTCCGCGCCAAAGCTTGTCAGCATTTTGCCTGAGGGATCGAACTTCAGGATGGGCGGCTGGTTTCGATGGAAAACCCAGATGTTCCCTTTGGCATCGGAATCGACCGAGATCACCGCTCCCCACTTCACGCTCGCGGGAAGCTGCGGCCAACCCTCAACGACACGGTACGGATTGTCTTGTGCGCGCGCGGCCACTGCAGAGACGACGATCGCCGCGATGATGGCTGCGACACGCGTGAATCTCACTGGACGTGGGTATGACATCCCAATGCCTCCTTAGATTATAGATACTGTTCAGTTCCTGGGAAACCGCGGAAGAATATCACGTTTTCAACTTTCCACTCGCATTCTCGCATTCTTATATATCGCCGCTGTCCAAGAGAGCTTGTGCTAATTATTTCGTTCTCCGATGCTCGGGCATCTCAGGCCCAACCCTGCCCATCCAAAATGGCTATCGCTGCCGCATTGAGCTACAATCTCCGCATTCCTGTTTCAGAGCGAAGGTAGAAGGCGATTCGGATGTCCACAAAGGTTCGAATAGCGTGTAATCCAATTCGAGGTGTGATGATGAAGACGAAACGGTTCTTGCGGCTGATTCTGGTAGGTCTCGCCACGATTGGTGCGTGTTCGGTTACGGACACCGCCATGGCGCAAGGCGCTCCTTCCCCGGCGCTGACCGGCCTGGTCAGTTCGCAGGAAGAAGGTCCCATGGAGGGAGTGCTGGTGAGCGCGAAGCGAATGGGTTCAACCGTCACGGTCACGGTGGTGAGCGATGCTCAGGGCCGGTACGATTTTCCGCGGAGCAGATTGGAACCAGGCCAGTACTCGGTCCGCATCCGCGCGGTGGGATACGAGCTCGACAAGGCGGTTCAAGCACAGGTAGCGGTGGAGACGACGGCCTACCTTGATTTGAAGCTGGCCAAGGCGCTGGACCTCTCACGTCAACTCTCGAACGGAGAGTGGCTGATGAGCATGACGGGAACCCAGGAACAGAAAGAGGGTTTCCTGGGTTGCATCGGTTGCCATACCCTGGAGCGGGTTGTCCGGTCTCAGCACGACGCAGCCGAATTCGTTCAGGTGTTTCGCCGCATGACGCAATACGCTCAAGGCAGCACACCCACGCGTCCCCAGTTGCGACTCAGTGTCGGACGCGGCGGCGGTGGAGATATGGATGCGTCTCCGAGCGGAACGGCGCTGGCCAAACAGGCGGAATATGCCGCCACGATCAATTTGAGCGCGTCTTCCAAATTCCCTTACGAATTGAAGACGGCGCCCCGGCCCAAAGGCAAAGCGACAAAGGTCATCATTACGGAGTACGATCTCCCGCGGCCAGAGGCGTTGCCGCATGACGCGATGGCCGACCCGCAAGGAATGTTGTGGTATTCCGACTTCGGGTCACAGTACCTCGGCAAGTTCGATCCGAAGACCGGCAAAATCACGGAGTACCCAGTGCCCCTGATGGAGGCTAAAGAACCGAAGGGTGCGCTCGATCTAGAGCTGGATCGCGACGAAAACATCTGGCTGGGTACGATGTACCAGGGTGTCATCGCCAGGTTCGATCCGAAAACGGAGAAATTCCAAACCTGGAAATCCCCGAAGTTCGCGCAGGGGGATGCTGCTCGGACCGCGATGGTAACGCCAGGAAATGTCCACGTGGACGGCAAGGTATGGGTGGGTGCCGACGATGAATATCAAGTGGATTTGAAATCCGGAGAGTGGACGGCCATCGATTATAAGCGAGATATCCCGAAGGATTCGCCACTCGCGAATCGTAACTTCGGCTCCTACGGTGTGGCCTCCGATTCGAAGAACAATTTCTATGGCATGAACCTCGGCGGCGAGTTCATCACAAGAGTGGACGCCAAGACGATGAAGGCCACTCCTTTCGCGACTCCAACACGCAACTCCGGTCCTCGGCGAGGCCACATGGACTCCCAGGACCGTCTGTGGTTTGCCGAATTTCGTGGCAACACGATCGGGATGTTCGACACGAAGACCGAACAATTCCAGGAGTGGCGGGCTCCGACTCCGTGGACCAACCCCTACGATGCGGTCCTGGACAAGGACGGGAATGCATGGACGGGTGGAATGTCGAATGACCGTGTGGTGCGCGTGAACACCAAGACCGGCGAAATCACCGAGTATCTACTCCCGCGGACGACCAACATTCGCCGGGTGAATGTGGATAACTCTACAAACCCGCCCACGTTCTGGGTGGGCAACAACCTGGGAGCCACAATTATCAAGCTCGAACCGCGGGAATAGCTTGGCTGTGCGACCAGGGCAGAATGAATGGAGGCCAGCATGTCGAAGAAGTTCATAGGCGTTGTGTTGTTCGTCGCATTGTTGTCGTGGCCGGCTGCGGCGCAAGATGCCAAGACTGTCATCAGCAATGCATCGAAAGCCATGGGCGCTGACAATCTAAAGACCCTGGAGTATTCCGGAAAAGCCTGGGAGGGCGCGTTTGGACAGGCCGTGAATTCGAGTTCGCCGTGGCCAGGGTTCGATCAAGAGACCTACACGCGCATCATCGATTTCGAAAAGCCGGCCTGGCGGATAGACAGGACCCTCGCGCCGGTTTCGCCGGCTCGCCGTGGCGGCGGACTGCCGCCGGCGTTGAACCAAACTGTTGTCGTCAACCCCAACACCAACTGGGCCCAGCAACTGGACCTCTGGATGACGCCCTACGGTTTTCTCAAAGCGGCCGCAGCCAATAACGCAACAGTCAACTCGCAAACCCTCGGCGGCAAGAAGTACAGCGTGGTGACCTTCATGGGCCAGAACAATGCGAAGGTCAACGGCTACATTAACGAACAGAACATGGTCGAGAAAGTCGAGACGTGGATTGACAATGCCGTAACGGGCGACACACGTCTAGAAGCCGTTTACACCGGCTACAAAGATTTTGGCGGCTTGAAATTTCCCGCGAAGACAGTGAAGAAGCAGGGCGACTACTCCATCCAGGACCTCACCGTTACGAGCGTGAAGCCGAATGCTCCCGCGAACATCCAGCCCCCTCAGGCGGCCGCGGGCGGAGGCGGCCCTCAACCAACCACGACCTCACGGAAGCTTGGTGACGGTGTTTACCTCATTCTTCCCGGATATGCCAGCATCGCTGTCGACTTCAAAGACTACATTGTTGTCCTCGAAACGGGGAACAGTGAACAGCGCGCCAGCGCGATCATCGCCGAAGCGAAGAGATTGATCCCGAATAAACCGATCAAGTACGTGCTCAACACGCACAACCATTTCGACCATGCAAGCGGCCTGCGAACCTTCATGGCAGAAGGCGTGACCATCCTCACGCATGCCTCGAACAAGCAGTACTACGAAAAAATCGCCACCATGCCTCACACGCTGAATCCGGATTTGCTGGCGAAGAACCCGAAGAAGGCCTTGATCGAGCCCATCGGAGATAAGAAAGTTTTGACGGATGGCAACCACGTCATTGAACTGTATCGAGTTCAGAAAAGTACTCACGATGACGGGCTGATCATGGCGTACCTTCCCAAGGAAAAAGTCCTCCTGGAAGCGGATTCGTGGAATCCGCCAGCTCAACCCAATGGACCCGCTCCGCTCAATAACCCGATATACAACAAAAATCTCATGGACAATATTCAGCAGCTAAAGCCGAGCGTCGAAACGATCATCCCGGTCCACTATCCCGCTGACAGCAGGGTGGTCACGATGTCGGAGTTCATGCAGGCTATCGGAAGAACGTCGAATTGAAGCGCGATTAGCTGCGGGTGTTGGACGAAAATAACTTGGCAGAATGCCCGATCGGGATCTGACCAATGTTCAATCCCCAATGCTCAATTCTTATCCGAACAGAGGGAGGCTCTTGGCCTTGATGCGAATCGGCTGAGAATTGCGCATTGGCAATTGAACATTGGTCAGATCCCGGGTCTGATGCGGAGCAGGATACTGCCAAGTTATTTTCGCGCGAGCCCTTAGCATTTTCTTGATGGCGCGTGTCTCCCGGACTCCTTACTTGCAGACGGCGAGCATCGTGAGTCCGCTGGCCTTCAGGACATCTTTGTCTTTGTCCTTCGCCATGGCTCCGGTGATCGTGACTTGATGATTGTTCGCATGGCGCCCCAGCAATCCGGCATCGCCCATGACAACCGTTTCCTTACCCGTCTTGTCGTCCTTGATCACGTAGTGATCCGCATCCGTGCCTTTGTTGAAGCATCCGGTGATGCTGACCGAGCCCGAATCTTTCTTGTCCTGACCGGCGATCGCCAGAGGCAGCATGACAGCTACCATCAAGACGATCACGAAAAGTAGTCTGAAGTTCATTTCGATCCTCCTGAGTTGGGTAGTGCGGCTAAGTTTATCATGTTCTCCGGCCTCATTCCGAATTGCCTGTGCTCGTCACATTGACCCACCTTCGGATGTCGTATAGAGTGCATCTCTGTACGCGCTTCAACGTGGGAGACGAAGTCAGCGTTGTCCATCACCCAGGTCGATCAGACAGCGGTCCGGTGCTTCGCCCGCTCCGAAGAAAGGAACAAACCAATGAGATCCGTCATTGCCATCACCTTTGCCTTAAGCACGCTCGCGTCGGCGCTGTCCGCCGCCCCGGTCTCCGGCGAAGCCGTCTATCAACAGCGGTGCGCCGCGTGCCACGATACGGCCAACCCCCGCGTTCCGCCGCGCGATGAGTTGAAGAAGCTGTCCGTCACACGCATCCTGCGCGCTTTGGACTTCGGAGAAATGAACAATGTCGCCTCCAAGCTGCGCCAGGACGAGCGTGAGGCGGTGGCCACCTATCTGGGCGTCCCCGGCGGTAACGACCAGCCTTCCGCTAAAGCCTATTGTTCGGACCGCACGGTGAGGCTAACCGGCCGAGGTAAAGCGGAATGGAACGGATGGAGCCCGGCCCTCACCAATACGCGCTATCAGCCCGGCGATGCAGCCGGCTTCACGCTTGGCCAGGTCCAGCGCCTTAAGCTGAAGTGGGCGTATGGATTCGATGGCGACATCATCGCCTTCGCCCAGCCGACGATTCTCGATGGTCATCTCTTCGTGGGAAGCGCCAGTGGCCTGGTGCAGGCGCTCAACGTCGAATCCGGGTGCGTCCAATGGGTCTTTCAGGCCACAGGCCCGGTGCGCTCGGCCGTCCTGGCGGTTCCTTTGGGAGACAAGCATGCCCTTCTGTTCGGCGATACCACGGGCTGGTTTTACTCGGTCGAAGCGGAGACCGGCCGCCTGTTGTGGAAGAAGCGCCCCGAGCCGCATGAGGCCACACGCCTGACGGGTGCTCCGCTGGCGTATCAGGGCACTGTCTTCGTCCCCATCGCTTCCTGGGAGGAAAGCCGCACCACCAATCCCGAGTATCCGTGCTGCAGCTTCCGCGGAAGCGTAGTGGCTCTGCGCATCAAGGACGGTGCCCAGGTGTGGAAGTCGTACATGATCGCGGAAAAGGCCAAGCAGACGGGCGAAAACCAATGGGGACCCTCGGGTGCGGGCGTGTGGTCGGCGCCGACCCTCGATACGAAGCGAGGCGTGCTCTACGTTACAACCGGGGACAACTACTCCGCGCCTGCCACTGCCATGAGCGACTCCGTGGTGGCGCTCGACCTGGCCACCGGCCGGGTCGTCTGGTCCAAGCAGACAACGCCCGGCGATGTCTGGAACACCTTGTGCAGCACCAAGGGCGACTGTCCCGGCCCTGACTACGATTACGGATCTTCCGTCATCCTCGAAAAGATCGAGAACGGCCGCGACGTGCTGCTCGCGGGGCAAAAGTCCGGCATCGTCTACGCCCTCGATCCGGATCGCAAAGGTGCGATCTTGTGGCAGGTGCGTGTGGGTCAAGGAGGAACCAACGGAGGCGTGCAGTGGGGGATGGCCAGCGATGGCCAGCAAGTCTACGCCGCAACTTCGGATGTGACGCGCAGCCTTTCCCCTAATGCCGACCCTTTGGATCCGCGCCCGCAGCCTGTCGATCCGAAAACAGGCGGCGGTCTCACCGCTCTGCGAATCGCCAACGGCGAAAAGGTCTGGTTCGCTCCGCCAATCGTCTGCGGCCCGGCAGCGAAGCCCGGCTGCAGCCCCGCTCAGCCGCAGGCGGTGACCGCGATTCCCGGCCTGGTCTTTTCCGGTTCGCTCGACGGCCACCTGCGCGCTTATTCGGCCGAAGAAGGCAAAGTCCTTTGGGATTTCGACACGGTGCGGGACTATCAGACCGTGAATGGTGTCCACGCCACCGGGGGCTCGCTCAATGGACCCGGCGCAGTCGTGGTAGGCGGTATGTTATTTGTCAATTCGGGTTATGCGCGGCTCGGCAGCATACCAGGCAACGTCCTTCTGGCGTTCTCAATCGATGGCAAGTAGCGAAGACGGGTAGTGGTCTATTAAGCTCATAGCCGCGGGCTCTATGCCCCCGTTCAAGTTCCAGCAGAATAATTCTTTGATTGTGCTTGGACGCGGATTTCAAATTTTCTGCAAGGAGGTTCCGTGATGCGATGCAAATCTGTATTGGCGGCGGCGTTCGGGATATTGATGATTGCGGCCGCGCTTGGGGCGCAGGTTCAGCCGCCGCCGGCTCCATGGCGAGGGGCGGGTGCGACGCCGTGCGTGGGCGCTGACGGGGGCGTAGTTCAATGCCCTCCAGCTCCTCGAGTGGTAGCGGTCCGTGCGGGCCGCTTGTTCGACAGCAAGATCGGCCAGATGTTGACGAGACAGGTAGTGCTTCTGCAGGGCGAGCGCGTCACTGAGGTCGGACCGGAGGCTCAAATCAAGATTCCGGCCGGGGCTCAAGTGATTGACCTCAGCCAGGCAACGGTCCTGCCCGGCTTGATCGATGCGCACACGCATATGTTCAACACGCCCAGGCCAGGCATGACGAGAGAAACTTCGACACTCATCGCCATCCACAACCTGCAAGCAGACCTGCGCGCCGGTTTCACCGCGGCGCGCGATATGAGTTCCCACGGCAATGGATACGCGGACATCGATATCCGCAACGCCATTAACGAGGGCCGGATCGATGGCCCCAGGTATCAAGTGTCGGGCCGGGGAATCGTTTGGGGAGGCGCAACTCCGCCAGAAGCTCCGGTGAACCCCCTGGCGAGTACGATCGTCCGCTCGGTTGAAGAGGCGCGCGCCGCCGTCCGCGAACACATTGAACGCGGCGCGGATTGGATCAAGTTGTTCCCAACCGGTGGTTACTCTTTCAATGCAAAGGGCGAGGCCCAGTACCAGGTGACCTACCCGATGCCTGTGTTACAGGCGCTGATCGACGAGACGCATCGCCTCAGCCATAAGGCAGGCTGCCACGTTCTCGGAGGAGAGGGGCAAAAAAACGCCATCATCGCCGGCTGCGACACCATCGAGCACGCGTTTGGCTTGAATCAAGAGCAGGCCAATATGATGGCGCAAAAGGGGCTGTACTACGATCCGACGTTTGTCCGCTACCTCGAACCGTATATGGACGACAACGATAACAAAAGCACCGGCGGCAAGTATCGGATGATTCCGATTTTTGAGAAGGCTGTGACGATGGCGGCCGCAACCAAGGGAATCAAAGTCATGATAGGCAGCGGAGCTGATGGCTCGACCTACCCGCATGGGACGCAGGCCCTCGATTTCGAGGCGTTGGTGAAGCGTGCCGGTATGAGTCCGGCAAGGGCCATCCAGTCTGGGACCGTGATTAACGCAGAGGTGCTGGGATGGTCGGACCGGATCGGATCGATCGACAAAGGTAAATATGCCGACCTGATCGCCGTTTCCGGCGACCCTCTGTCCGATATCACCGAGCTTCAACGAGTCAAATTTGTGATGAAGGGCGGAAAGGTCGTAAGAAATGACATGCCGCAAGGCCCCCCGAAATAACCCGTAGCGAGATCGCGCGGGCAGTCAATGGAATTATTCTGCTGGAACTTGAACGCGGGCATAAAGCCCTGTGAAGTATATGCATTTCGTTGTTGCCGAACGTGGGGGGGAAGCCAAGTCCCCTCCTTGGCAAAGCTTTGCCAAGGAGGGGAGTCTGCTCCGCCCAAGCGTTTAGCAAGATTAAATGCGTATACTTCACAGGCATAAAGCCCGCGGCTACGAGCTTACTGGAACGTTTTGGCAACTTTGTTCCAAACTAGACCCACTACCAATTTCGCTCTACTTCTCTCCCAGGAGTGCTCGCCCGGCGTTGATCGCGGGCACGGTCGAGCGAATGATGTTCCACCCTTCCCTGACCCGTTTCGCCACGTCATTCCCGTTGTTGGCGGTAATAGCGCACGCGACCTGGTGAGCCTTACACGCACTCAAAACCTTCTGGAATCCGGCCTCCACCTCCGGCGAGCCGGGGCGAACACCCATCGAGTGTGTCAAATCGTTGCCGGCACCGAGGAAGAGCGCGCCCACGCCCGGCGTCGACGCGATGGCATCGAGGTTCTGCAGACCTTCCACCGATTCGATCATGAGGATCGCCAGCAAGTCACCTTCGGGATTGAGCGGCCACA
>Ga0137379_10006344_pt1 | contig 11214 bp, 11 predicted proteins | sample SagtaG_18_FD_104812 | JGI IMG/M metagenome (GOLD analysis project Ga0137379, IMG submission 104812) | Vadose zone soil microbial communities from Sagehorn Ranch, Mendocino, California, USA - Sage2_L_80_16 metaG | ecosystem: Environmental > Terrestrial > Soil > Vadose zone | place: USA...
AGCGGGGTCGGCTCGGCAGTCGACCTCGGCGAGCACAGCGTCGAGGATCAGATCATGGAGCTGTTCCTTGCTGCGGACGTGGCGGTACAGCGCGCCGGGAACCACGCCGAGGCGGCGGGCGAGCGCGCGCATGCTGAGGGCCTGCGCGCCATCCGTGCTGATGACCGCGAGGGCCTCGGCGACGAGACGCTCCCGGGTAAGCGCGCGGCGACTGCTTTCCCCGCCGTCCGGCGGGTTGAACCAGAGCGAGCGCGAGTCCGCATCTTCGTCCTGCTGACCTGCCATGCCTGCCTCCGGCCCGGCCGCGCTTGATGTGAACGGTGTTCACCTTGATGTGCTCAGTGTAGCTAGGAACTGAACGGTGTTGGTTTGACCGCCTGGCCTTTGCTTCTGGCCGATCTGGTCCATTGACATTGGATGTCACGAAGATGTACCGTGACGATATCGCTCCGGACCTTGGCAATTTGCCCCGTGGATACAGCGGGAGCAATGCGGAGGCCGGAGTTTTCTGCGTCCTGCCCTGCCCTCGTGAAGGCGTACTGGTCAGAAAAGGGCGGTAACCCTCGGGAGATATCTTTTCTTGCGCTATATGTCGCACTGGACCGGCTGCCCGCACGTCAATTCGTCACGGACTGAGGAGTCGGTTATGGGCAATATCGCCTGGCTCGTTCCCGGCCTGGCTGATGGTCAGCGACCGCGAGGCTCCGTGATCAGCGTGACGACCCCGCTGTCCTGCTATCTGGTCACCAGCCGGACCACTACGGTCGGCCATCGGACCGCGCACCGGTGAGCAATCGCGGTCTCGTCCTGCCCGTGGACGGTCGGCGGATGATCAGCACCGGCGTCGGCATCACTCTGGTCGCGGCCGGGGCGATCTTGCGGTTTGCCGTCCCCGCAACGTTCACCCGCGGTCTGAATGCGCACGTTGCGGGCGTCATCGTGATGCTGGCCGGTGTCTTCGGCCTGCTGCTGTCGCTGCTGGTCTGGGGGCCGCTGGACCGTCGCCGTCACCATGACGGCGGTTCCGGCCGCGGGGAGCCCTCGCCCGTCTTCCATCCAGCGGGATGCCGAATCGATCCGCCCGCGGGTCCGCTCCGCATGCCCGCGCCTGTCACCGCGAGAGACCGGATCTGGTGAGTGCCGACGCCGGGCCGGTGACGGACATGCCGCGATCCTGGCGCCGCCGCGCGATCCTTCGTGCCGCGGTGCCGGCCGCCCTGATCGCGGCGGTTTTCGGGCTAGCCCTCCCTCATATCGCGTCCTACCGTGCCGTGTGGGCCAGCATTGACGCGATGACCTGGCCGTCTGCGCTGCTGGTCGTCACTGCGGCCGCCGCCAGCATGGTGACCTACTGGATCACGATCCGGGCGGTCCTGCCCAGGATACGGCTGCGCCAAGCGGCAGCGGTCAGCCTCGGCTCCAACGCGGTGGCCAGCACCTTGCCCGCCGGCGGTGCCGTCGCCATGGGCGTCAGCTGGGCCATGCTGTCAAGCTGGGGGCTCAGCACCGCCGACTACGTTCTGTACACCCTGGTGACCGGGATCTGGAACGCCTTCACCCTCATGGGCCTGCCCTTCCTCGCCGTCCTGATCATGGCTACGGCCAGCCGGCCCGATGCCACCATGATCACCGGCGCGGCCGTGGGCCTGGCCTTGCTCGTCGCCATGGCCGGCGGCCTTGGCCTCCTGCTGCACAGCGAGGCCTTTGCGCTCCGCGCGAGCCGCGTGCTGCAACACGGCCTGGCCATCGCCACCCGGCTGGCGCGCCGGGCACCGCCCGCCAGCGTCGCACGATCGCTGCCCGGCTTCCGCGACCGGGCCGGCGCCTTGCTCGCTGCCCGCGGCTGGCGGATCACCGCCGCTACCGTGGCCAGCCACATCATGCTGTGGCTCGTCCTGCTGGCATGCCTACGCGGCGTCAGCCTGTCCCAGGCCCGGCTGCCCTGGCAGACCTCCCTGGCGGCTTTCGCATTCATCCGGCTGCTCACCGCCATGCCCGTCACCCCGGGCGGCCTGGGGATCACCGAACTCGGCCTGATCGGCATCCTGGCCGACGGTGCCGGCCACGAGGCCAGCGCCCAGGTGACGGCCGCCGTACTGATGTACCGGGCTGTCACTTATCTGCCCTCCATCCCCCTCGGCGCCCTCGCGTGCCTCACGTGGCGGTACGCGCCCGCGCTTATCAGCACCAGTCCGCGCAGGCTGCCGGGGCAGGCCCGCATCTCGATGACGTCACCCGCCGGTGCCATGCCCTCGTCGAACCCGTCGGCAGCGTCAGCAAGGTCACCGGCTCACCACACGATAGACATGGCGGTCTAGCTAGGGCGTCCCGTAGATCACGGGACGGGATCTCGCAGCCAGATCCGGATCGAGGCGACGTCGATGCTGGCCTGGTACATGAAGTCGCGCTTGTCGTTGCGGGCCCAGAAGCCGTACTGGCGCTCCGTGACGAGGAAGAAAATGGCCAGGGTACGCTGGGCCCAGTGCCGTGTCAGATTCGGTTGGCCCGGGCGCTTTGGCCGTGTGCGAGGGCGGGCGCCCCCAGATCGGGCCGGCCCGATGTGGCAGCGGGCCGGCTATAGCCGGCTCAATGTGGCATCGTGCCGGCGGGGGACAGGGCTGGCGCGGGACGGATGAGTGGCGTGAGGCGCCCGGGGCGTGAGGTGCGGGGCTAGGGAACAGGGCCAGGGCTAAAGGGCCAAGGGCAAGGGGCCAAGGGCCAAGGTAGCCTGCTGCGGGCACTAGTGACTGTCGCCCTCGTGCCAGCGTGCACGCGAGATTGCGACTCCGGCTGCCCTGGACCCTGGCGGCATCTGATAATCCAGGTAGGCCAGGTTATGCGCCATGACAATTCCCAACCCCCCGCCGGTACCGGTGCCGCCTGCTCCGGCGGGCTGGATGCACCAGGAGCTCGCCGAGCTAGATGACCGTGAGCTGCTGGGCATTACCGGCTCGCTGCCGCGCTTCAGCCTGCGGCGGATAGCAGCGTGCGAGCTGCTGGTCGACCGCTACCGCGGCCTGGTCTGGTCCTGCGTCCAGCGATACAGGCGCGGCGCTGAGCCGGCTGAAGACCTGATGCAGGTGGGGTACGTCGGCCTGGTCGCGGCGATCAACAGCTTCGATCCGGCCGTCGGCTGCTCTCTGGCCACCTATGCCCGCTCGCATATCAACGGCGAGATTAGACGGTACTTCCGGGACAAGCGCTGGCAGTTGCACGTCGTCCGGCCCGTCAAAGAGCTGGTGATGCAGGCGAGGGCGGCGACCTGGCAGCTGGCCCAGGAGCTCGGGCGCACGCCGACCGAGTCTGACCTGGCTGCTTTCCTGGGGGTCAGCGGCCATGACCTGCGGGATGCCCAGCTGGCTGAGATGGCGTTTCAGCCGACCTCGCTGGACGCTCCGGTGTCCGGCCAGCCCGATGCGGCCATGCTGGCTGACCTCCTCGGCGAGGAAGACCCGCAGATGGATCATATGCTGTGCCTGCAGGCTCTCGCCGCCCACTGGGGCGAACTGCCATCGCGCGAGCAGAAGATCCTGCTCATGCGCTTCTACGGTGGCATGACCCAGGATCAGATCGGCCAGCGGCTCGGCATCTCCCAGATGCAGGTCTCCCGGCTGCTCGGCCACGCGCTCCGCTACCTGCGCCCGCGCCTGCTCGGGCTGGACGAGCCCGCCACCAGGTGAGGAACGCTTACGGGCCACGGGCCGATCCTGACGCCGCCCTGGCGGCGCCAGAGCATGGCTACGCCGCCTGGCGGCACCAGAGCCTGGCCAAGCGGCCTGGCGGCACCAGAGCCTGGCTAAGCGGCACCTCGCGGGGTTCGGCGCATCATCTTGCGCAGCGGCATCATTGCCGTGCTCCACCGGCCGGCCGGGGCGAGCCGCGGCGTGCGGTCGTGCCCGTTGGTGACCTCCGATGGCATGGGCGGGACGGCGCTGTCAGGAGATGAGAATGGCATCGGCGGGGCGGTGCCGTCGGGGGATGAGAGCGGCCGGGTGGTAGTGGCCGGATCCGGATCGGATGCCGTTGGCTCGGGCATGGTGTCTTCCTTTCGCAGGGGAGTCGGGCGCCCCATCGCTATCGGCCGCCGCTAGGTGAGCGACAAGCCGGAACGCCGCAGTGGGGGATGAGAGCGTGCGGACGCGGATGCTTACCGACGCCGAGCAAGGCAGGCGTGAGCTGCCGCCGGTCGCTGCCTGGAGTCGTCATCGCGGCCCGGTGGCAGGCACCCGGGCTGTCACCGCTGCCGCCAGGCCAGGATTGATCCTGGCCCGGCAGCGTGGATCAGATACCGGCAGGGTCAGGCGATACGCGGCATTGCGAGCGTCATGAGCGCGGCCGGTCGAGTTGATCGCGCCGATGTTCATGAGCTCCTCCGGTAGCCCCGGGAAGCTGGCCGTCGCAGGCGGCTGACGTCCGGTGCCTGATCCCCAAGCTACGCTCGGACCAAGAAACTAGCAAGTCTTTTCCGGAATCTGATAACATGTTGGGATGGTGAGCTGGACCTTCCTGACCAACCACGCCCGGGTTCTGCTGTGCGTCGCCCAGGACCCAGGAGTGCGCCTGCGCGACATCGCGGCCAGCCTGGACATCACCGAGCGCAGCGCCTTCGGCATCATCACCGACCTGGTCGAGGCCGGTTATGTGATCAAGGAGAAGGACGGCCGCCGCAACCGCTACCGCATCCAGGCGCACCTGCCGCTGCCCGAACTTGCCCGCAGGGAACGCACCGTCGGCGAGATCCTGACCCTTCTGACCGGCAGCAACGCGGCCGAGACCTGAGCAGGACGAGCGGTCAGAAGGACAAAGACCATGAAGCCGAACGGGCCGCGTGCTGCACGCCCCCGCCCCCGGCGGTCGCCCCGGCTGGTGTGCGGTACGCTGGGTGACACGTACTAAGGCGTCGCCATGAGGGCACGCCGGTCGTCTGTCGCTCGGTGAGCGAACTGGTCTCCACGGATGTGGCGCCTTCGACAACGCGGCCACTCAAATCCTGGAGATCACCCTCTTGACCGCTCTGCCTGCAGAGAGATCCGTAGTTATACCCGTCGGCCAGCCCCGGACGGTCCGGCCGCGGCGCCGCGGACAGCGCCCCACGCTGATTCCGGCTCCTGCCGTTACCTTCGCTGATCTAGGCGTTCCGGCACCCCTGGTGGCTGCCCTGGCCGCAGGCGGCATCACCGTGCCGTTCCCCGTCCAGGCCGCTACGCTGCCCGACGCCCTGGCCGGCGTCGACATTCTCGGGCGGGCCCAGACCGGCTCAGGGAAGACGCTCGGGTTCTGCATCCCGCTCGTGGCCCGGCTGGCCGGGGGGTACACGATGGCATGCCGCCCGCGCGGCCTGGTGCTGGTGCCCACCCGTGAGCTGGCCACCCAGGTCCAGGCGGTCCTCTCGCCGCTGGCGGACGCCGCGGGACTGAGCGTCGCCGCCATCTTCGGTGGCACCGCGCAGAATCCGCAGGTGGCTGCCCTCCGCAACCGCGCCGATATCGTCGTTGCCTGCCCGGGCCGTCTGGCCGATCTCATCGGGCAGGACCACTGCCACCTCGGCGATGTCGAGGTCAGCGTGCTCGACGAAGCGGATCACATGGCCGACCTGGGGTTCCTGCCGGCAGTGCGACGGCTGCTTGAGGCCACCCCGCCCGAAGGGCAGCGGCTGCTGTTCTCGGCGACGCTCGATGGTGACGTGGACGTCCTCGCGCGGCGTTTCCTGACCCGGCCGGCCCGGCACTCGGTCGACGATGCCTCCCCGCCGGCCCAGATCATCCATCATCTGCTTACCGTCACCCCGGCCGACCGGGTGGAGGTTGTCGCGGCCCTGGCCAGCGGCGATAACCGCGTGCTGATCTTCACCAGGACCAGGCACGGAGCGCAGAGGCTAGCCCGTCAGCTGAACACGGCGGGGGCGCCTGCGGCAGAACTCCACGGCAACCTGGCCCAGGGTGATCGCAGCCGCAACCTGGCGGCGTTCGGCACCGGCGAGGTGCGCGTCATGGTGGCGACCGACATCGCTGCCCGCGGGATCCATGTGGACGGTATCGACCTGGTGATTCACGCTGATCCGCCGACCGAGCACAAGGCCTACGTGCACCGGTCCGGCCGGACGGCCCGCAGCGGCGCCGACGGGGCTGTGGTCACCGTGCAGACCGCGGCGCAGGCGGCCGCGGTACGCATCCTGATGCGCAAGGCGGGCGTGACGCCGCGGGCAGCTACCGCCAGTCCAGGGTCGGCGGTGCTGCGCTCGATCGCGGGTCCGCCGGTCAGGCGGATCGCTCCGGTGACCACGCTCGCCAGGGTCCCGGCCGCGGCGGCCACTCAGGCCACTGGCCGCGGCGCCGCGGCCGCGTCCGGAAGCTTCCGGGGCCGTCGCGGGCACGGCCGGCGCGTCTGAAGGCTCCCGGATCCCGCGTGGTCAGCAGGCGGATTCGTCTTGCTCCGCTCTAGGCGCAGGGGTAGGAGCAGGGTATTGTCGTTAATGTTGCTCCGGACCCCGGCAGCGGTTATGCCCGACAAATAGCGGGCTGTGCAGCGGGATCCGGAGTTTTTCATGCCCAGGACATTACGGGTGCGGACCTATTGCCAGCGGAAGGCTGGTGCCCGCGGCAGGTAACTGCACCGCGATTTATACGGCGGGGGGCCGACGGCCAGGCTGGCCGATTCAACGCAGCCCGCTGGCATTGCCATGTGTATTTTCCGGCTTAGCCGTTGTCGCGTTTTCGTGAATCTCCGGCAGCGTCCAGAAAGGAACGACCGCGATGACTGATCAGCTCGCTGCCTGTTATGAGGGCACGGAGCCATTCCCGGACGGCGGCGGCCCGCCGCGCACGGTCGCGGGCGCGGTCCGGGTAGCGGTGACGCTCGCGATCGTCATCGTGCCGTTCGGCGGGCTCGGGGTGGCGGTATGGCTCGCCTGGGGCCGCGGCCTGCGCCTCGCCGACGTCCTGCTCGCGGCAGCTTTCTACCTGGTGACGGGGCTCGGGGTGACCATCGGCTTCCACCGGCTGCTCACCCACCGCAGCTTCACCGCGGCGCCGGCGCTCCGGGTCGTGCTGGCTATCGCGGGGTCGATGAGCTTCGAGGGCGAGGTCATCGGCTGGGTCGCCATCCACCGCCGTCATCACGCCTTTGCCGACAGGCCGGGCGACCCGCATTCGCCTTACCGGTACGGAACCAGCCTGCCCGGGCAGCTCCGCGGTCTCGCCCATGCGCACGTCGGCTGGCTGCTGCGCGACGACCCCACCCCGGCCGCGCGTTATGCCCCGGACATGGTAGCCGACCCTGCCATGCGGGCGATCTCGGCCGCGTTCCCGGCCTTGTGCGCCGTATCACTCGGGCTGCCGTTCGGCGTGGGCTGGGCGATCGGCGGCTGGCACGCCGCGCTGGCCGCCCTGCTGTGGGCCGGGCTGGTCCGCGTCACCCTGCTGCAGCACGTCACCTGGAGCGTCAACTCGCTGTGCCACGTGATCGGCACCCGCCCCTTCACTACCCGGCGCTGCGACCGCGCCACCAACCTGTGGCCCCTGGCTGTGCTCTCCCTCGGCGAAAGCTGGCACAACATGCACCATTCCGATCCCACCTGTGCCAGGCATGGCGCCGATCCCCGGCAGATCGATATCTCCGCCGCCGTCATTCGCATCTTCGAGCGCCTCGGCTGGGCGACCGGCGTGCACTGGCCTGTCCCCGCCCGCCTGGACGACCGCCGCCTCGATCACGGCCGGGCCCGGTCGCGACCGGTACTCCAGGGCAGCGATGTGCTGGCGCCGGTACCCCGGTTGACTGTGAACGATGTTCACATTATAGTGAACAGTGTAGCTCGGAACTGAATGGTGTTCACCTGAGCGGTGTTCTTCCGGGTCGCCGGGCCGTCGGCCCGGCCAGACGCAAGGGAGAACGAAATGACCATGACCACGACGAGCTGGGACCTGTTCGAGGACCTGCACGCGGCGCAGGATGAGCTGCTGCGGGCGACGCGGGGACGCGGCTGGCGGCCCGGCCAGCAGCAGTACTACGGCGATGCCGGCACCGCGGTCTGGGCGCCGCCGGTCGACATATCCGAACGCAAGGACGCCTATCTGGTGACGGCCGAGCTTCCCGGCGTCAAGGCCGGCGAGGTGGAGATCACCTTCCAGGACGGCCTGCTGACCATCCAGGGCGAGCGGCGCTTCGCGCACGACTCCGCCGAGGAGAAGATGCACCGCGCCGAGAGGTTCTACGGCGCCTTCCGCCGCTCGATCACCCTGCCGAGCCACGTGGAGGCCGACAAGATCGAGGCCTCGGCCCAGGACGGCGTGCTGCAGATCATGGTGCCGAAGGTACCCGAGGTACAGGCCAAGCGCATCCAGGTGCGTGTCGGCCAGGAGCACACCGCCCTGAAGCCAGCCGCAGCGGCCAAGAAAGGCAAGTGACACTAGGCCCCGGCCGCACGGGCTAGCACCCGCAGTCCGGGGCGCCATGACCTTCCTGCTGTCACCGCTCAATACGGCGGTGGCGGCGGGAAGTGCACGCCCGTCGTATACGGAAGGGCAGAGATCATGACCACTACCACCGAATCCCGGACGGCGCTCGGCCCGAGACACCCATGACCAGCCTCCGTGCCACCTCCCGCCATGCTGGGAGTCGCCCTGGAACAGGTCGGCAGGCGACCCGCACCATCGTCAGGCTCCGCGGCGCGCTCGACGTCGCCGCCGCCCCGGCGCTGCGTGAACGCCTGATCGGCTTGCTTCATCCCGGCACCCGGCTGCTGGTTCTCGACCTGTCACGCGTGCCGTCGTGTGACTCGGCTGGGCTAGCCGTGCTGATCGGCACCCAACGCCGCGCCGGACTGCTCGGCACCGTCATGCGCCTGGCCGCTCCCAGCGTCCCCGTCGCGAAGCTGCTACGCCTCACCGGCCTGGACCGCAGCCTCACCATCTGTCCCGATCTGCGCAGCGCGCTCGCCGCGGAGCGGCGCGAACCCGCGAACCCGTCCCCGCAAGTCCTGGCGGGAGGCATGGCTGCCCGGGGACCGGAGATGGACGTGGCGTCCATCGCACGCGCAGGGTAATCCAGGCTGTGGTGGCGCTGGGCTGCCATCCCCCGCAATCGCGGTCGCAGCAGCCCCTGGCCGCGTCCGCGCGCGCCGGAGTCGGCCACGCTGAGGACTAGCGCGCCATGGCACAATGAGCTGACATGGAGGACGGCGGCCCCTCGGTAACCGCCCGCCGGGTCGCGGCGCACCGGCTCGGGTTCGCCCGGGTCGTCACGGCCTACGGCGATCCCGCCGCCGACGAGGCCCTGGCCGCCGACGTCGCGGCCGGGCAGGCAGTGCCGGCGACCCGGATGCACGACTACCTCGCGGCGCGCACCGCGTTCTTCGACCGTGCCGTCATCGACGCCATCGACCGGGACGTGCGGCAGGTCGTGGTCGGCGCGGCCGGCTACGACGGCCGCGCGTTCCGGTACGCCAAGCCGGGCGTCCGCTGGTTCGAGGTCGACCATCCCGCGACCCAGCGCGACAAGCTGGCCCGGCTGGCCCGGCTCGGCATCGCCGCAGCCCACGTACGCTTTGCCGAAGCCGACTTCACCCGCGACCCGGTGGCGGACCGGCTGCGCGCGGCCGGGCTCGACGCCAGCGCGCCCAGCCTGTTCCTGCTCGAAGGGATCGCCGTCTACCTGGAACTGGCGGTCCTGGAGACCGTCCTCGGCCAGTTCCGGCGGGTCGCCGCGGCCGGCAGCCGCCTGGCCATCAGCGTGTCCCTGTCGCGGGAGCGCGACAGCGCTGCCCGGGCCCGCTTCCAGGCCAGGGTGGCCGCATTGGGCGAGCCGGCCAGGTCCACGCTGGAGGCCGGCGAGGCCGAAGCCCTCCTCGCCCGGACCGGGTGGCAGGTTACGGGCGGCCCCGGCGGAGACCGGCAGGCGACCGCCGGGCGCGACCGCCTGCTCTCAGCCGGGCTGCTCACCGCCCGGGCCGGCCCCCGGGCCGCCGCGCGGCCTGAACCGTCCGCGCGGCCCGCGCCCCCCGGGCCGGGGACCGCGAGCTGGCCGGCCTGATCGAGCAGCGCTGGCACGAGCGCTTCACCCCCGATGTGATCGGCGGCCTCCGGGCCTGGCTTGAGCTGCTGGCCATCGCGCCCGACGGCGCGCCGCCGCCGCTGTTCAGCGGTCTCCGGCCGTACCCGGGCAACTGGCGGGCCGCGGTCCGCCGCCCGGCCACCCTGCCGCACTTCCCGATGGTCCTGCACCGCGGCGGCTACCCCGACGGCAGCTGATCCGGCGAGCGGTTTAACCCGGACGTAACATGCCGTCACATGGCCTCAACAATCCGGGGCTACCGTGATCCATCCGCTGTGACAAACGGCGAAAGGCGTGACGGCACGGCATTTACGGGGATCACGACAGCAGCATTTCGCCCGTTTACCATGCGAAATGCACAGTCCGAAACGAGGGTGCATATGCAAATGCCCGTTCGGGATTGGTTCGAACAGCGGTCGTTTCACCACCAGGAATTCAGCGATCTGGACAGGCCGGGCGAGGCGAAGCGCCGCCCCGCCGTCACGCTGATCCTGCCGGCCCGCGAGGTCGCGGGTACCATCGGCCCGATCCTGGACACGGTGGCCAGGCTGAACGAGCGCACCGGACTAGTCGACCAGGTGCTGGTGATCGACGCGGACTCCGCCGACGGCACCGCGGATATCGCCCGGGCTCATGGCGCCGAGGTCCATTCGGAAAACGAGTTGCTGCCCGATTACGGGCCCGCGCAGGGCAAGGGCGACGCGATGTGGCGTGCCCTTTCCGTCGCCCGCGGCGATATCGTCATGTTCGCCGACGCCGACACGCGGGATTTCGGCGAGCATTTCGTCTACGGCACGCTCGGACCGCTGCTGATGGTGCCGGGAGTCCAGTTCACCAAGGCGGCCTACCGGCGCCCGTTCACCAGCACTGAGCAGTCTGGCGCTGGGCAATCCGTCGCCGACGGCGGCGGGCGGGTCACCGAGCTGACGGCCAAGCCCCTGCTGAACTTCTTCTTCCCCGAGCTCACCGGGTTCGTCCAGCCGCTGGCGGGCGAGTTCGCCGCCTCCCGGGACCTGCTGCTGCGCACCCCGTTCCTGACCGGGTACGGGGTGGAGATCGCGATCCTGATCGACGTGCTCCGCGGCGCCGGGCTGCCCGCGATGGCCCAGGTGGACCTCGGCTCGCGGCAGAACCGCCACCAGCCGCTGTGGGACCTGACCAGGATGA
>Ga0137379_10006352_pt1 | contig 11207 bp, 10 predicted proteins | sample SagtaG_18_FD_104812 | JGI IMG/M metagenome (GOLD analysis project Ga0137379, IMG submission 104812) | Vadose zone soil microbial communities from Sagehorn Ranch, Mendocino, California, USA - Sage2_L_80_16 metaG | ecosystem: Environmental > Terrestrial > Soil > Vadose zone | place: USA...
CGCCGCGCTGACCGGGGTGCCGGTCCGCATCTACCACCTGCACGGCCTGCGCTTCCTCACCGCCGAGGGGATGCAGCGGCGCTTCCTGCGCCTCACCGATCGGATCGCGGCCGCGCTCGCCACGCGCGTCCTGTGCGTGAGCCGATCGGTGGCCGAAGTTGCGGAGGCCGAGGGCGTCGCCCCGCACGGCAAGCTGGCGGTGCTGCTCGGCGGGAGCATCAACGGCGTCGACGCGACGGGACGCTTCCGCCGCCCCACGGCCGGCGAGGTGGATGCGACGCGTGCCGCGCTGGGCCTCCCGGCCGGCGCTCGCGTGATCGGGTTCGTCGGCCGGCTCGTGCGCGAGAAGGGCGTGGTCGAGCTCGCCCGCGCCTGGAGCCGCCTGCGCGAGGCGATGCCCGACCTGTGGCTGGCGCTGGTCGGGCCGCTCGAGGATCAGGATCCCGTCCCGGCGGAGGTGGTGGCGGCGCTGCGCGCCGACCCGCGTGTCCTCATGGCGGGTCAGGACTGGGATACGCCGCGATGGTACAGCGCCATGGACGTGGTCGCCCTCCCCTCCTATCGCGAGGGCTTCCCGGTCGTGCCGCTGGAGGCAGCGGCCATGGCGCTCCCCGTCGTCAGCACGACCGTCCCAGGCTGCGTCGACGCCGTGGTCGACGGCGTCACCGGCACGCTCGTGCCGCCGCGCGACGACCGCGCGCTCGAGGCCGCGCTGCGCGCCTACCTCGACGATCCCGCCCTGCGCCTCCGCCACGGGACGGCCGCGCGCGAGCGGGTACTGCGCGACTTCGACCAGCCCCGTATCTGGAGCGCGCTGCGCCAGGCTTACCTGGCGGAGGCGTCGCGGGCGGGGCGCCTGCCGCTCGCCCTGACCGGCCCCGGCCCCATCTGAACTTCGTCTGCGAGGAGCTTCGAGCATGGCGCGCATCCACCTCTCGGTGCCTCACATGGGCGGGCGCGAGGAGCGCTACGTGCGGGAGGCCTTCGCGTCCAACTGGCTCTCCAGCGTGGGGCCCCAGCTCGACGCCTTCGAGCGCGAGTTCTCGGCGAGGCTGGGCCGCCCGGCGGTGGCTCTCGGAAGCGGCACCGCCGCCCTGCATCTGGGGCTCAGGCTCCTCGGCGTCGGCCCCGGCGACGAGGTCCTCGTCTCGGACTTCACCTTCGTGGCGAGCGTGAACCCGATCCGCTACCTCGGCGGCGAGCCGGTGTTCGTCGACAGCGATCCCGACACCTGGCTGATGTCGCCGCGGCTCCTCTCCAAGGCGCTCGCCGACCGCGCCCGGCGGCGGCGGGCGCCCAAGGCGGTGGTGGTGGTGCACCTCTACGGTCAGTGCGCGGACATGGACCCCATCGTCGCCGCTTGCGCCGAGCACGGGGTGGCCATCCTGGAGGACGCCGCCGAGGCGCTCGGGGCGACCTACTGCGGACGCCCAGCCGGATCGTTCGGCACGCTCGCCGCCTTCTCCTTCAACGGCAACAAGATCATCACCACCACCGGCGGCGGGATGCTGGCGGCGGCGAAGCCGGAGTGGGTGGAGCGGGCGCGATACTGGTCCACCCAGGCGCGCGAGCCCGGCGCCGCCTACCACCATCGGGAGCTGGGCTACAACTACCGGCTCTCGAACGTGCTGGCCGCCATCGGCCGCGGGCAGCTCGAGGTGCTGGAGGAGCGGGTCCGTCAGCGGCGGGCGGTGGAAGCCTGCTACCGCGCCGCGCTGGCGGACGTTCCCGGGCTCGCCTTCATGCCCGAGGCGGACTACGGGCTCCACACCCACTGGCTCTCCTGCCTCACCGTCGATCCGGACCGCTTCGGCGCCACCCGTGACGAGGTCCTGGCGGCGCTGGCGGCGGAGGACATCGAGGCACGGCCGCTGTGGAAGCCCATGCACCTGCAGCCGCTCTATGCCGGCTGCGACCGATACGGCGGGGAGGTGGCGGCCGGCCTGTTCGCGAATGGGCTGTGCCTGCCGAGCTCGAGCAGCCTCGCGCAGGCCGATCAGGAGCGCGTCATCGAGGTGGTGCACCGCGTGGCCCGGCCGGCCTTCGCGACACGGCGCAGCTCAGAAGGCGTCGTCCTTGCACCCCACCGGTCCCTCGATCCTCCCGAGCTCCCGCAGGGTCCGTGAGGCCTCCTCGTCGACGTACACCTCGTCCCAGTAGCGGAGCGCCCAGCCGCGCCGGACCGCCGGCGCCTCCACCTGCTCGCCGAGGACGAGATCGCGCAGGCACAGCTCGGCCTCGTTGAAGCCGAAGTGGGCCCGCATCACCGCCGAGCTGGAGAAGCGCAGGTTGATCTCGAAGACGCGCACGCCCTGGGCGGTCTTCCTGAGCTGGAGGTTCACCGGGCCGAAGAGCGGAAACGCCTCCACCACCCTCCGGCAGGCGGCGGAGATCGCGTCGTCGAGCACGACCTCGGCCTTGTAGGTGAGCCCGGCGGCGAGGCTGCGCCGGAAGGCGATCTGCCCCAGGTAACCCGTGCGCGGACTCTGGTAGCAGCCCACGGTGTACTCCTCGTCGTCGGGCGCGAGGTACTCCTGCACCACCGGCTCCGGGACCCGCCGCAGCAGGTCGTCCAGCTCGCCGGCCGTCCGGACGAGGTGCAGGTCGCGCGAGCCGGAGCCGTGGCGGGGCTTCAGGACGAGGGGGAAGCCCCAGCGCTCGACGAGGGCGCGGACGGCAGCCGCGTCCTCGCCGAGGGCGGTGTCGGGCACGGGCAACCCCTTCTCCCGCAGCGCGCTGGCCATGCCCCATTTGTCCATGAAGGTCTCGACGAGCGGAGCGTCGTTCACCACCAGCCGCGCGCCGGTGCGCTCCTCGAGCTCGCGCCGGTGCGGCGCGACCCGGCGCATCTCGATCTCGGAGCCGAAGCAGACGAGGTCGACCCGCTCCCGCCGGCACAGCGCCACGAGCGCCGCGAGGTAGCCCGGCTCGTCCTTCGTGATGCGAGGCAGGACGCAGCCCACGTCGGCCCGGAACAAGCCGACCGAGATCGGATCGGCGTCGGTGGCCACGATGCGCGGGCGAAGCGCCGATTGGCGCAGCGCCTTGAAGATGCTCACCCCGGGGGGCGCTCCGACCCCGGTGACGAGGGTGGTCAGTTCGCGTCGCGCTTCTTCTCGGACCATGGCGCCTCCCCGATGCTCTTCGGGAGCTCCGTGCCGTCGCGGGCGAGGACCACGGCGACGGTGCGCGCCGCGACCACCGCATCGCGCCACAACGACCAGCCCTCGACGTACTGGAGATCGAGCTCGATTCGGGCGTCCCAGGGGATGCCGTTCCGACCGTTCACCTGCGCCCAGCCGGTGATGCCGGGCCGCATGGCGAGCCGGCCGCGCTGACGCTCGCCGTAGCGGGCGACGTGGTGGGGCAGGTCCGGCCGCGGCCCGACGAAGCTCATGTCGCCCACGAGCACGTTCACGAGCTGCGGCAGCTCGTCGAGGCTGGTGCGGCGGAGGAGCTTGCCGACCCTGGTGATGCGCGGATCATCGCGGTAGCAGTAGGTCCCCAGCGGCGAGCGCTCCGCGTCCCGCACCATGGTGCGGAACTTGTAGATGGTGAAGAGCCGCCCGCTCCGACCGGCGCGCTTCTGCCGGAAGATGGCCAAGCCCGCCGAGTCGGTCTTCACCGCCACCGCGATGAGGAGCATGAGCGGCGCGAGAGCGGTGAGCAGCCCGGCCGCGCCGGCAACGTCCAGGGCGCGCTTGATCACGAGCTGAGCGCGGAGCACCGTACTATGCGTGGAGCGCATGGCGTGCCTCCTCGTCGAGCCCGAGCTGGTACTGCAGCTCGGGCGCCGCCCGGCCGCGTGCCGTGTCGTCGCGCCGCAACGTGCGTCGCGCCAGCCGATAACCGTCGCGCACGAAGGCGGGTAGCGCGGCCGCGTGCCGGTGGTAGAGCTCCATCGCGCGCCGCTTCAGCGGGTGCTCGTGCCGCTCGCGCTGGGTGGGGAAGTAGATGCGGCGCGCACCGCGCCCGTGGCAGATGCTGGCGTTCGGGTACTCGACGAAGACCGAGCCGACGTCGGCCGCCCGGTGCGCGTCGCTGCTCGCCACCGCCGCGAGCCCGCGCTCCTCGGCGAAGCGACGGCTGCGCGCGTTGTTCTCGAAGGTATCGCGTCCGTTGAAGCACTCGACGGCGTCGGCCCGGCGGAGCACCTCCCCCACGAACGACGCGGAGCGGCCGAGCTCGTCGCGGAAGATGCCGCTCCCGCGCCGGAAGAGGTGCGGCAGGAGCACCGTCCCAGCCTGCGCGCGGACGAGCTCCATGAGCGGCAGGATGCGGCGCTCGCGGATCATCTCCCGCAGCCCGAGCCCCACCAGGTGTGACCCGTCCTCGCAGGTGAACTCGCAGCCGATGACGACGTCCAGAGTGTCGCCGGCCAGCTCCCGCAGCCGGAGCGCACCTTCGATGGTGTCATGGTCGGTCACGCACAGCGTGCCGAGCCCAGCCCGCCGGGCTGCGGCGAGGATCTCCTCCAGCCCTGCGCGCCCGTCATACGAGTAGGAGGTGTGGAAGTGGTAGTCGATCCGCCTCACCGGCCCATCCCCGTCCGGAAGCGCCCTCGCGGCCTGCGAGCGTCCGCGGCCCGGGCAGACGCCCTGGCGCTCCACCACGACCATGCGCACGCCATGGCGTGCTGGCCGCCGCTCACGACGGGGCGGACCGGACGGGGACCGCAAACGCGGCCTTCAACCGCGATCCCCTCACCCCCCTCGGTGCCCTATGGTCGTTGCCCGCCGCGTTGCTCCTGCTCGATTCGGCGAGCGTACTCCTCGGCCCCTTGGCGCACCTGTTCCTGGGACAGGTTGCGCGTACGCGTGGAGATCGTCCAGGTGTGACCGAACGGGTCGACCACGACCCCCATCCGGTCTCCCCAGAACATCTCCTCGACGGGCATGGCGGCCTGTGCACCCTCGGTGGTGGCGCGCCAGAAGTATCCGTCGGCATCGTCGACATAGAGCTGGATGGAAGTCGTCGCCGGATGCTCCGGTGTCGGCGCGTGCGTGGTCCCGTTCGGCATCTCGTCGCTGACGTAGAACACCGAATCGCCGATGCGGAGCTCGGCGTGCCATACGCCCTTGCCGTCCGGAGTTGGCATCCGCATCACCTCCACCGCTCCGAACGCGTTCTTGTAGAACTCGATGGCCCTCGAGGCCTCCTTGCAGACGAGGTTGGGTGTGATCGTATGCATACCCTTGGGAATCGGGTGAATCTGGGCCATGACAACCTCCTGCGGACGGCGGGGGACAGTGAACATTCCTAACCGGGGACGAGGGACCCGCCCGCTCAACATGGGGGCCGCGGGCTGCGCAGCTGCATTTGAAGCGGTCGGGAGCCCTTCTTATGATCTAGCCCTGCGGTCGGATTGTTCACCTCCAGGCGCCGAGCCCTCCCCACATGTCGGGTGAGCGAGAGCCACCCCGCGAAGCGCGCTGCGACGACGTTCGTCTGCGCGGGTTCGCGAGCCGGGTTTCGCTGGAGCGGGCCGTGGCCTGGGTGGAGGGTCACGCCGCGGCGCTTCCGGTCGAGGCGATCCCCGTGGCGGAGGCGAGCGGCCGCGTGGCAGCGGTTCCGGTGAAAGCGCCGGTCGACCTGCCGCCCGCAGACTGTGCCGGAGAGGATGGGTATGCCCTCCGATCGCGGGAGACGCTGGGTGCGGGAGCGTACAACCCGATGATCTTGGCGATCGGGGCCGCCGGCGCGGCCCTCGGCCCGTCGTCCGCGATGCTGGTCGTCTCCGGTGAAGCGCTGCCACCCGGCGCGGACGCCGTCCTGTCTTTCGGCGCCGCCGAACGGGTCGGAGCTTGCCTGGAGGTCTTCGGGGCCGTGGCCGAAGGCGTCGGCGTGGAGCTCCGCGGGCGCGAGGTGCGAGCGGGAACGGCGCTGGTGGACGAGGCCCGGGTGCTGCGTCCCCAGGACGCGGCGCTGCTCGCGCGCTTGGGCGTGGAGCGGGTGCAGGTCGTGGAGCGTCCCAGGGTCCGGCTGGTGGTGGTGGGCCCCAAGCGGCTGGACGGGCTCCACCTCGCCGGGGACGCCATGGGTCCGATGCTGAATGCCCTGGTGGCACGGGACGGCGGCATCGTCGATGCTGCGGTCCTGGCTGCGGAAGGGCGCAGCGCGTTGGGCCAGGCCATCGCAGCGCCGGGCGATCACGACGTGACCCTGGTGGTAGGCCGAGTCGGGACCGGGCCCGACGACGTGGCGCCGCTGGCGCTTGCGGATGTCGGCGAGCTCGTCCTTCACGGCGTGGCGCTGCGGCCCGGGGGCTCCGCCGGGTTGGGATGGGCGGGTGGCGTGCCGGTGGTGCTCCTCCCTGGAGCGGCGCTGGCGTGCCTGTGCGCGTATGAGCTTCTCGCGGGGAGGCTCATCCGGCTGCAAGGGGGCCGCGACGCCGCGCTCCCTCATCTGACCAGGGAGGCCGAGGTCGGGCGCAAGATCGTCTCGGCGGTGGGGCTGGTGGAGGTGTGCCAGGTGCGCTGGGCCGCGGGACGGGCCGAGCCGGTGGGATCGCCCGAGGACGGCGGCCTCGCGACGGCCTGTCGGGCCGATGGCTTCGTCGTGATTCCCGCTTCGCTCGAGGGGTACGCCCCAGGCAGCCGTGTCACCGTGCATCTGTACGAAGCGTCGGGGGCGTCCCAGGCCCGGGCATCCGGCACCGTGCCCGGCACCGTGCCGTGACGCCGGGGCTCCGTGCGGGCGCGGGACCTCGAGCGAGGAGATGTCCGATGGATTCCGAAGATCCCAGGGCCGCGCTGATCATCGCCGCGCGGCAGCGGCAGTTCCTCGAGGTCGTCGACCGCGACGAGGCCGAAGCGCGGTTCCGCCGGCATCTCACGCTGGCACCCCTGGGGCCTGAGACTGTCCCGCTCGCCCGAGCGCTGGGACGGGTGCTGGCGGCCGACGTGGTCGCGTCCGTCGACGTCCCCGGCTTCGACCGCTCGGGGGTCGACGGCTTCGCCGTCCAAGCAGCCGACACGGCGGGCGCGTCCGCGGAAGCGCCCCGCGCGCTGCGCCTCAACCCGGAGATCCTGACCCCCGCCGTCGAGCCGCGGGTGACCGTGGTCGAGGGAACCGCCACGACCATCGCCACCGGCGGGATGGTGCCACGCGGCGCCGACGCGGTGATCATGGTGGAGCAGACCGAGACGCGGGACCAAGGCGGGATCGCCCTGCTGGATGTGCGCCGGCCGGTGGCGCCCGGGGAGCACGTCGCCTCGGCGGGCGGGGACATCGCCCGGGGCGAAACCGTGCTCCGCCGCGGCCAGGTGCTGACCTCGCGCGAGGTCGGTTCGCTGGCGGCCATCGGCCAGGCCGAGGTCGCGGTGTGGCGCAGGCCGCGCGTCGCGATCCTCTCCACGGGAGACGAGCTCGTCGCACCGGGCGGAACCATGCGACCCGGAACCGTCTACGACTCGAACGCTGCAATCCTGGCCGCGGCGGTCGAGGAGCTGGGTGGCCTTCCCGTCTCGCTCGGCATCGCCCCGGACGACGAAGCAGCCCTCTCCGCGCGGCTGGAGGAGGGGCTCGGCTGCGATGTGGTGGTGCTCTCGGGCGGCACGTCCAAGGGCGCGGGGGACGTGGCGGCGCGGGTGGTCGGCCGCCTTTCCCACCCAGGGGTCGTCGTGCACGGGGTGGCGCTCAAGCCCGGCAAGCCCATCTGCCTGGCGGTGACTCACGGGAAGCCCGTGGTCATTCTGCCCGGGTTTCCCACCTCGGCCATCTTCACGTTTCACGAGTTCGTGGCGCCGGTGATCCGCGCGTTCGGAGGCATTCCGCCCGAACGGCGCGACACGGTCCCGGCGACGCTGGCGGTCCGGGTGGCCTCCGAGCGCGGGAGGACGGAGTACGTCATGACCTCGCTGGTGCCGGGCGTGGGCGGCGGACTCGCCGCCTATCCCACGGGGAAGGGCTCGGGCGCGGTGACCGCGTTCGGTCAGGCCGACGGATTCTTCTCGATCGAGCCACATACCGAGATGGTCCCCGCCGGCACCGCGCTCGACGTCACGATCATCGGCGCGCGTACCCGGCCGGCCGATCTCCTGGTGATGGGGAGCCACTGCGCCGGCCTCGACCTGCTCGTCGGGCACCTCCTGGTGGAGGGCCTCTCGGTCAAGGCCATCCACGTCGGGAGCACCGGGGGCCTGGCGGCCGCCCGGTGCGGAGCGTGCGACCTCGCCGGAATACACCTCATGGACGCGGCGACCGGCGAGTACAACCGGCCTTTCCTGACCGAGGCGCTCACGCTCGTGCCCGGGTACGGACGCCTGCAGGGGATCGTGTTCCGCGCCGGCGACGAGCGGTTCCGGGGGCGCTCGGCCGCCGAGGCCGTGGCGGCGGCGCTCGGGGATCCCGGCTGCCTGATGGTCAACCGCAATCCTGGGAGCGGCACGCGGGTGCTCATCGACCGCCTGCTCGCCGGCGCGCGCCCCGCCGGATTCACCAGCCAAGCCAAGACGCACGGCGCGGTGGCGGCGGCCGTGGCGCACGGCCGCGCCGACTGGGGCGTCGCTATCGAGACGGTGGCCCGTTGGTACGGCCTCGGCTTCCTGCCGCTCCAGGCCGAGCGTTACGACTTCGTGCTGTCCAGGGACCGGCTGGGCCGCGCGCCCGTGCAGCGCTTCGTGGCCATCTTGCAGGATCGGTCGGTGCGGGCCGAGCTGGCGGCGCTCGGCCTCGACGTCGGCGCATGACGGATGCCGCGTGAGGTGCTGGAAGATGGCGTCTTGGTGACTTGTCGCCGTCGATGTGACATGTCACGTGGGCCCTTGCACCACCGGGCCGGCGCGTCAGCGCCCGCGCGAAAGGGAGGCCGATTGCCGTCGTTCGAGGAGGCGAGGCGGATCATTCTCGAGAGCGTTCCGGTGCTCGGAGCGGAGGTCGTCCCGCTCCTCGACGCCGTGGGGCGCGTCCTTGCCGCCGACATCACCGCGCCCAGGGACCTCCCAGCCTGGAACAACTCGGCCATGGACGGCTGGGCGGTGAGGGCGGAGGACGCCGTGCCGGGCGCACGGCTCCGGCTCGCCGGCTTCATCCCGGCCGGCGCTCAGCCCGGCGACGACCTGGCTCGCGGGACCGCCGTTCGCATCCTCACCGGCGCGCCGCTGCCGGCCGGCGCCGACACCGTGGTGCCGCTCGAGGAGGCCGAGGAGCGGGAGGGCCAGCTCGAGGTGGCCGCCCTGGTCCGCTCCGGCGCGCACGTCCGCAGTCGAGGCGAGGACGTCCGGGCCGGCGAGACGATCATGGCCGCCGGAACCGTGGTCGGCCCGGCGGAGGTCGCGCTCCTCGCGAGCTGTTCCCGCCTGGCGCCGGCGGTGGTCCGCCGCCCGCGGGTGGCCATCCTCTCCACGGGCGACGAGCTCGTGGCTCCGGGCGAGCCGCTCACGCCCGGGAAGATCTACGACAGCAATAGCCTGGCGGTGGCCGCTGCGGTCGTCCAGGCGGGCGCGCTACCCGCCGTGCTCGGCGTGGCGCGCGACGAGCGCGCCGCGCTGGAGGCCCTGGTGCGCGAGGGCCTCGAGGCCGACGTGCTCGTCACCACCGCCGGCGTCTCGATGGGCGATCGGGACTACGTGCGTGAGGTGCTCCAGGAGCTGCAGGTCCACCAGGTCTTCTGGAAGGTCGACATCAAGCCCGGCCGGCCCACCACCTTCGCCCTGCACGGGAAGACCCCCGTGTTCTCCCTCCCCGGGAACCCCGTCGCGACGCTCCTCACCTTCGAGGAGTTCGTGCGCCCCGCGCTCCTCCGGATGACGGGTCACCGCCGGGTGTTCCGCCCGCTCGCGACCGCGACGCTCGACGACGAGGTCCGGCACAAGCCGGGCCGGGTCCAGCTCCTCCGCGTGCGGCTCGAGCGCCATGGGGCGGAGCTCCACGCCAGGACGAGCGGGCCGCAGGACACCGGCTTCCTCATGACCCAGCTCAGGGCCGACGGCATCGCGCTCATCCCGTCAGCCTGGGGAACCGTGGCGCCCGGGACGCGGGTGGAGGTCCAGGTGCTCCGCCCGGGCTTCGAGCTGGGCGAGGGCTGACCATGCCAGCGTTCGATCCGCACTCCGGCGCGGCCAGAGCCATCGGCATCGCCCTGCGCACCGCGCACCTCGGCGCGATGGCGGTCCTCGTGGGCGGGCTCGAGCTCGGTGCACCCGGTCCCTCGCTCCGGTCCTGGCAGGTGGCGACCTTCGTGACCGGCGCGGCCCTCCTCGCCAGCGAGGCGAGCCACAGCCGCCACTGGGTCTACCAGGGGCGAGGGCTCGCGACCCTTGCGCACGTCGGCGCGCTCCTCCTGCTCGGATTCGCCGGAGCCCATCGCGCTGGCGTTGCGGTGGCCTTGGTCGTGGGCGCCCTCGGGAGCCACCTGCCCAGGACCGTACGCAAGTGGTCGCTCAGGCACGGCAGGGTGGTGGACTGATTGGCGGCGATACTCCTCTGCTGTGGGGTGACTACGCGGATCGGGTAGACGGCACGTGTTCGACGAGGTCCTGAAGAAGGAGACGGGGAAGCGCGCGGCCCGGCGGGGGTTCTGGCTGGTCGGTTCGACGGTCGTCCTGGCCGACCTCGTCGTCGTGCTCGTCACCCTGAACGGCGCGCTCGCGGCTCAGAAGGCGAGGGAGCGCGTGGTCGAGGTGAAGTTCGTGAAGGGCGCCCCCCGGGTCGTGAGCTCGCTTCCGCCCGCGGCCCTCCCAGATCGGGTGCGGCCCCCCCCCGCTCGCGAGAGGCGTGAGGAACCTCCGAAGCCCGTCCGCGCGGTGATCCGGCCCAGGGTGGTGGCGGCAAAGATCGACCCGCCCGGTCCCGCCGAACCTTCCGAGCCGGAGCGCGAGCCGCAGGAGGAACGGATCGTGGGCGGGGCGGTTGGAGAGGTCGCGAGCGCCGCGGCGGCACCTGTCCGGGAACCGCCGGCTCGACCAGAGTTCAACGCGGCCACCATGACGCGGCCGGTCTTCGTCTCCGGCCCGGAGCCGACCTACACGCAGAGGGCCCTGGAGCAGGAGGTGCACGGTCTCATGGTCGTGAAGTGCGTCCTCACGGTGGAAGGCACCGTCCGCGACTGCCGGGTCCTGAAGGGCCTGCCCCACATGGACTCCGCGCTGGTGGATGCGCTCGAACACCGGCGCTACAAGCCCGCCACGCAGAACGGCAAGCCGGTCGAGATCGACTACGTCTTCAAGGTGAACCTGAAGGTTCCCCGCTAGCTCGCAGCGAGATCC
>Ga0137379_10006353_pt1 | contig 11205 bp, 7 predicted proteins | sample SagtaG_18_FD_104812 | JGI IMG/M metagenome (GOLD analysis project Ga0137379, IMG submission 104812) | Vadose zone soil microbial communities from Sagehorn Ranch, Mendocino, California, USA - Sage2_L_80_16 metaG | ecosystem: Environmental > Terrestrial > Soil > Vadose zone | place: USA...
CCTCTTTACGTACGATGATCTTCTCCCTCTATACCAGCGCACAACGGCCCCAACCGAACTCTGCCTGCTCATCCCACACCAGCAAATGGCATTGCGTCTGCTTTCATCGTCCCGTAATCCTGTTGTCGCCGCGACGTTGACTGCGTTGCTGCGCACGGATCGTTGGAAGACATTCCTGTCGGAACATGAAGACACGACACTGCTGCTGGATGGCGTCATCGACCTGCTGCTGGCAACAATACAGCAACATTTTCTCTGGGCGCAACGTATTGCTTTTCCGCTGCAGGCGCGGCCCGCCGTCGTAGAGATGGCGCCATATTCCCTCATCTTTGCCACCCGCAGTAAAGACAGCCTGGTCAGTATGAATGACGCGGTCTGCCTCTATCGTCGTCGTCTGGCCGAACAGAGTCACCGGGGACTATTGGGAGAAGAGTGGTTCGCGGTGCAGCAGCAGGAGCAATTCGCGGAAGAGCTACAGCAACTACGTCACCATCTACTCCACCAGGGGAAGGCGCAGCGTATACGGCGCTGGCCTGATTTACGCCAGCAACTGCTCCCTACCTACTTCGGTCAATTTACGCTCTGTGATTATGATGAGCTTATATGCAAGCTAATCGAACAGGGAGAGGTGCGCTGTGAGTGGCGGCGCCACATAGGTGGTGAGAGCCAGCGGGCGCCTGGAAACGAAGATATGCTTATCTGGAGCTGAGCAACCACGTGAAAAAAGAAGTATTACTAGGGGGAAACGCTGGGCATGGGGAATCCCAACGTTTTAGTAATACCTCTCAATATAGTAACGTTGAGCTTGAGGGATTGGTGGCATAAATGGGCATGAAAATGCTAAACATGAAACGTTGGGCTTGAGGGATTGGTGGCATAAAATGGCATGAAATTACTAAACATGAAAAAATTTGAACGTGAGCATTCCCCTACTATATTCCTTCTGTCGGTACCCTGTCTGGCGGCGAGCGCCAGTCTGTCGCGATTGCGCGCGCGGTAACAAGCGGGTATAATTATGGGAAATAAGAAAAGAAAAGCACAACCATCCCTTCATACCTCAGGGTTAACAAAGAGAGAGAGCATAGAAAGTGTCACGAAAAAACAACTCCCCAATGGATTCTGACAGTACACCGGACCATTTAAAAGGTCTGCAGGATGATCAGGATGTACATCAACTTGAAAGTGATGACCTTCAAACCGACGCCGTTGATCCAATGGCGATCCCTGCGACCAGCACAACCTTTGAATACGAAAACGGGCATCACGAAGCGGGCAAGCGCGACGTTGAACTCTATATTCGCACCTACAATACCCTCCTGCGCAGCTCGGGCGAAATAAGTCTGAAGGCCCTTGTGCAGGCGCACTACAATATTGAATCGAGCCTGCACCCCGAGGCCCGGTCACCGTATCCCGATATGTCGGCGCTCATCTACAGCGTGCTGCGGCTGCCCGCCTCGATCATCCATTGTCACCTGGTGTTGCTGGGACAATCGGAAGAGGTTTTCCTGCAGCAGGGATTTCACGTCGATGGTTGGGAGGCTGTCACGGCCTCGGCGCGGCGGCGCAAGTGGTTCTATGACGGCAAGGAAACTCTGGCTGTATACGTCGCCAGTGTCAGCGATACCGACGACATCGTGCCCATCCTGGTTGCCTTCCAGATCGAATTGAATAAGATATACTACCTGCTCAAAGCAGATGCATCCACCATGCAATTGCTGGAGACCCGCATGGACCGTACCTCTCCGGTCTTCGCAGAGATCACCAAAGTGCTGCGCGAGCGGCTCCATATTCAACCAGACGATTGGCGGAGACTGGAATTGATCTGGGGTGATCACCTGTGGGAAAACCTGCTCATGATTGGGAGAAACCGCAAAAGCTTCTTACTGCGTATGTTGGGTGGATCGCACGTGGGCTATGTCCGCTCCACGCGCAAATGGTGGGTGCCTGTTAAGCAACTTCTGACGGATACACTTGGCATACAGGACAAGCCCGTCTACTTTGTATCCAGCAATACGCATAGCCTGGTCAACTTGATGTCAGGATGCGTCCTGAACCGGGAGGAGGAACTGACGAAGTTCGCGTTGAGCGGCCAAGACCCCTACCTCGCCGACGAATGTCGCAAAATACAACAAGGAACGGTTCCCGGCAACTGGCAAAACTTTTTGTACTTTGCCGCTCGCGAGTGGGCGCGTACACCTGCCGGGAAAGAATTTGCGCGCAATCGCGCCCGCGAAGAGCAGGAGCGCGGAATCTGGCATGTTGGCGCGCGCCACGGACTGGAGATAGATGCACAGGTCTTCGAGCCGAGCAAATTGCGCCAGGAGGAGATCGATCCCCGCTGCCGCATGCTGGGAATGGATAACCTCGCCAGGAGCCAGGCTATTATCATCAATATTGATTATCCCCTTGGCATGGCCGCCTATAGGATGCTTCGTGAGATCATGGAGAACGTGTCGCAGATTCGCGGCATCTATGTCCTCGGGAAAGCTGCTACATTGAATGGCAGCATTGGCGATGTGATGATCTCCAACGTTGTTCTTGATGAACATAGCCAGAACACCTACTGGCTGGATAATTGTTTCACTGCGCAGGATATCCAACCATACCTGATTTACGGTTCTGTGCTGGACAATCAAAAGGCTGTTTCAGCGAAGGGAACCTACCTGCAAAACCGCCAGTACCTGGATTTCTATTACCGCGCGAACTACACGGTGGTGGAGATGGAGTGCGGTCCCTACCTGGACTCCGTCTACGAAGACCAATACTTGACGCGCTATCCAACGGGCGAGAATATCAATTTTGCTCGCCTGCCCTATGAATTGGGCATCTTACACTATGCCTCGGATACCCCGTATACGCGAAGCAAGAATCTCGGCGCTGGCAGCCTTTCATACTTTGGTATGGACTCGACTTATGCCAATGCCGTAGCCATTCTGCGCCGCATCTTCGAAAACGAGATCCGTGTGGTGAAAGAGCTGGCGGAAACCACTGTGCCTGCTCTGCCTGCTGTCCATGCTGAACAAAAGGCATAGTAGGGGCGATCTCTTGTGGTCGCCCTCTCGTCTCCGCCCTCATCACTCAATGCCAATATCCCAGGCTTGCTGTAGATCGGCTCGCGAGAAACACTGAAAAGCCATCAGTGTATTGGTTTTGGTGATAGTGGGTAGTTGCACCATACGGGTTGTAACGACCTCGGCCAGGTCTTCGTAATGGTGCAGGCGCAAAAGTGCGACAAGGTCGTATTCGCCGGTAACGGAGTAGACCTCCGCCACTCCCTCAATCTCTAAGAGGCTCTGAGCGGTTTCATTTACCAGCCCTCGTTGTACATTGATGAGTACGACAGCGGACACCATAAGCTTGCTCCTTCAGGCCACCTCAGCGTGACCGTTTCAACGACCCTAAAACACGGGCGCGGGTGGCACCTTCGGAAGCTCCATGCTCAGGCCGATCACTTTGATTTTCTTGCGCAGCGAATCCTGCGCGTAACGCGGTGTCACCCAGGGATCTGCTTGCATCGCCAGAATGTTCGGAATGAATTCATCTGCCGGTGTCAATGCGGTGAGCGCAACGGGCGCATATGTATCGATGGCCGCCTTGACCGTCCTGGCGTGAGCGGCGTCGCGCTGGATCATTTCTCTCAGGAATTTCACGCCGAAGACCACGTGACGCGATTCATCGCGCGCTACCGCTGTGAAGCCGCCGCGGAATGCCGGGAAGAGATTGTTCTGACGGTAGAACTCCAGAATGGCGCGTTGGCCTGCCAGAGCCATGGTTCCTTCAACGACGACATGGTAGAGTGTCACACCTTCAATGAGATGTGCCAGGTTGGAAGGTTCCTGTCGAATGCGTTCGGCTACCTCGGAGAGCGAGTCGATCAGAATATACTGGAGATGCTGGTTCATATACTGGCGTATTTCGTCTAGCGTCTCTTCCAGGCTTGCTTTGTCAATGCCAAGCACTTCCTTAAAGAAACGCGCGAAAAAGACAGTATGCCGCGCCTCATCAGCCAGTTGTGTCGTCAGGAAGATGCGCATCTCCTCGTCTGGCATCGCGGTTATATATGGACCCAACGTATCTGTGACGCACGCCTCTCCCCTAAAGAAAGCCGAAAGTCCATATAAACGATCCTGGTGTTCCTGGGGCGTCATCTTCTCCCATTGTGAGCGATCACTGGTGAAGTTAATCTCCTCCGCTCGCCACTGCTGGCGTTCCCAGCGATAGTAAAGTTCCCTGTAGGTTGGCAAATGCACCAGGCCCTGGTCGATAATGTTCAGAACATTATCAATGGGAGTCTGCTGTAACTGGGCCAACGAGGCACTCTCTAAGGGCATTTCAATTGATGGCATGTGGTCTCCTTTATCAAAATCTTCTTAGCTCTTTCTTATCAATCTTTCCCACCGCATTGCGTGGCAACACACTGATAAACTCAATCTCGGCTGGCGTCTTATAGTTCGCCAGCGACTCACGGCAGTAAGCGATCAGGGTTTTTGCATCAACGGGAGCGCGGGTAACCACAAAGGCCTTCACCTCTTCACCCATACGCTCCGACGGTACGCCGATTACCGCTGCCTCGATCACTGCTGGATGCCTGTTGAGTACTTCTTCAACGTCGCGCGGGTAAATATTGAATCCTCCGCGTATGATCAGGTCCTTCTTGCGTTCGACAATGTACAAATATCCATCTTCGTCGAAGCGTCCAATATCGCCTGTATGTAACCAGCCATTCTTCAGCGCGGCCTCCGTCTCCTCGGGCATATTGTAGTAGCCCTCCATGATATTTGGCCCGCGAGCAATGACCTCGCCTATTTCGCCGGCAGGTACCGGTTGATCGTTATCTTCAGTAAGGGAAACAACAAGCACTTCTACGCCAGGTAGTGGTTTCCCAACAGACCCAGCCTTTCTTTCCATTTCAAGGCTATGGCCGGTGAGAGCGGCGCTGCCCTCGGAGAGGCCGTAACCCTCGAGGATGCGGCAGCCAAATTTCTTCTCGAAGCCTTCTAAAATCGCTAATGGCAGGGGCGCGGAACCGCTGACACACGTTTGCAAGCTGCTCGTATCATACTTGTCAGCGTCAGGCGTGAACAGCAAGGCCACAAACATGGCCGGAACGCCGGCAAATGAAACGATACGATGGCTTTCAATGGCAGAAAGCACCGCTGTCGTATCAAAGCGAGGATGCGCCACAATGGTCAGGCCGCGCAAGAAAAATACGTTGGCGGCAATAATACCAAAGGCGTGGGCCAGGGGGAGTATCGCCAGGTTCGTCTCGTCATCCCGTGCTTCTCGTTCCTCCCCTCGTCCACTTATGGCATTAGAAAGAAGGTTACGATGGGTAAGAACGACCCCCTTGGGACGGCCAGTCGTGCCAGACGTGTAAAGAATAACCGCGATATCATCTTCTAACACGGGGACTGCTCCCTCGCGTGAGAGGTAATATTCTGCGGCAGCCGTATCCGGGGTTCGTCTCGTCATCCCGTGCTGGGAATTCCACACCTCGTCCATAGTAGGGGCGATCCCTTGTGGTCGCCCGGAGTTCACCACGTCGCTATAGGCATGAACCGTATAAAAGGTCAATTCCTTGCTCGCCTTGTCCCGTACAGGCGCTTGCGCCGCTCTATCCTCCACTTCCTCCGTCGAGATTATATGCCGCACCGTAGGCACACCGGCCAATGCGCCGCGCAGTAAAGGTAGGAGAACGGGACTGGTAATCACGGCTTTGGCCGCGGAGTTCTCCGCGATATAACGTACTTCTGGCCCCTTGAGGAGCGGAATGACGGGAATGATCACCGCGCCTGCGCGCGCGATGGCCTGGTAGGCGATGATCACTTCAGGGCAGTTGAGCATCATGACGATGACCCGGTCGCCTTTCTCGACACCCAGTATCTGGAGACCTTGCGCCAATTGTGCCGCTTCCCTGGCAATATCCATATTCGAATATTCCCGTACGTCCTGCTGATCTTCATAAATCAAAGCCTTGTAAGGACCAAAGCGAACGCAATTGTAGATGGAAAGATCGGAGAGTGCATGTAAGTCCTGGTCGCCCATCGTGGGTTTTTCAGCCGTCATGCCTGCGCCTCTTCTTTATGTTGTAAAGGAAGTGATACCACCGCTTCGCCGACAGTGACCTTCTCACCCTGCTGATTCTGCGCCCAACACTCAATCGTCACTGTCTCATGCCCTTCACCCTCGAGGGAACGCGCTTTCACTATGCCATGACAGGTGATACTATCTCCTGGTCGAACCATATTGAGGAAGCGCACCTTCAGTTGTGTGAGATATGCTTCTGGTATGTCGGAAATGCGTTGGTTGATGAATTGTCCGAGAAAAGCCATGCTGAGCATACCATGGGCAATAACACTATCCAGGCCTACGCGCCGCGCAGCCTCTTCATCCAGATGAATGGGATTATGATCCCCAGATGCCTCAGCGTAGCGTTGAAGCTGCTCCTGCGTAACAGGTGGTTTCACCAGCGGTGACAACTCTTCACCGATAGCTGTGTTCAATATACTCACAGTATGTCTCCATGTAGTTTATAGACACAAATCCTACTATTTGGACGCGATAAACCGGGCCCTACTAACTGGGCGTAGTAATTGCGCCCCACAACGTTTCGCTTAAGCTATGGAGGATGAGATAGAGTCTGACCGTTTCACTGTAGCATTTTTTTCAGGCATTGCGCAAGAGGCTAGAAGACCGGATACATAGTGCGCCATGCCGAGGGGGGAGATTCGATGACTGCCGCTTCCCAACCTGGCTCACCATATAAAATAGACCCGTTCCACCGCTGATTCTTGCAAAAAAAACGATAGCGTATATGCCACTTATTTTCAACTTTCTTTTTCTCATGGTATGCTGTATCCAGGCCAAGTTGGAAACTGAGCAACTGCGCGTAATAGGGTTGTAAGATATACTCCATGTGGTCCGTATTCATTTCATGATCGGCAAAAGCCATTTGCATATCAAAGCAGTAGGGATAATGTAAGACCTCCGGGTCGCGCTCCTCTTCACCGGCGCGATGGATCAGAATGAGCAGGCCTAACATCTCAAACTGGCAATAGGGTTCACCCGCGAGAGAATCCTGTCGAAACGGAGGAAGGGAGAAGAGGTGGCGTATCTCAGAGGTGAGCTGCTGTAATGACTTTTCTGTTTTTATGCATACTTGAAACGACATGGGAAAAGCTCCTTACGGGAGGTAGTTGATGAACTCCACGCAGACCTATCTCATCTTACGCCGCTCAGAAATAGGTGTCAAGCGAGGATGCCAGATATCAATTGGACCTTTCAAAATCTCTTGAAAGACAGAAAAACATGATTGACCTTCGCTTGCAGTTAGACTATAATGATTAAAAATCTTTGTACCAAAATTGTAACACAAGATACTTCTATGATTTCCGTCTAAAAAGAAATCACAGAATACACTATAAATGTTTTGTGACGAGGTAGGAAATGTCTGATCATGGCCACTTGACGGGGCGCCTTTCTCCACAAACACTGTTGCAAGGGCGTTACCTGATTGTTGGACCGGCGGGCAGAGGCGGTATGGGGGCGGTCTACGAAGCGGTAGATACCAAACGTCAGCCTGATCGCCGCGTGGCGATCAAAGAAATGAGCCAGGCCAGGCTCACCACCAATGAAGAGATTGAGAAAGCCAGGAAACGGTTTCGCGGCGAGGCGAGCATGCTCCGTTCGCTTGACCATCGCAATCTGCCTCGTGTTTATGGCTCCTTCGTAGAAGGCAATCGCTCATACCTGGTGATGGAGTTTATTGAAGGGCAGACGCTCTTACAACTCCTTGAAGCCATGCCAGGTGGCCGTGCGCTCCCTGTGGCCGATGTCATGCGTTATGCCATACAATTGTGCACGGTGCTTGATTACCTCCACCGTCAATATCCCCCCATCATTTTTCGCGACCTCAAGCCTGCCAATGTAATGGTCAAACCCAATGGAGAGGTGGTCCTCATCGATTTTGGTATTGCCCGTTTCTTCAAAGCAGGCCAGAGCCAGGATACAGAAGCTTTTGGCTCGTTAGCCTACGCGTCACCACAACAACTCAGTGGAGAGCAGACCAACGTACGTTCCGACCTCTATAGCCTTGGGGCCACGCTCCATCATTGTCTGACCGGGAAGGTGCCAAATTATACGCAAAATCGCCACGTCTATCCTCCTGTGAGTGACTTCAACCTGCAAGTAACATCAAAATTCGAGCGAATCATCATGAGTTTAGTGGAATTCAGAGAAGATCACCGCCCGAAAAGCGCCGAAGCAGTACGACTGGAACTGCAAAATGCCTTCAAAGAATCAACAGAATATACCCTTGCTTCCTTCTCCGGACAGCGGCCGGTGAGAGTATGGAACGGCTCCTGGTTTTCGCCCAATGCGCCAACATCTCCAATTGATGATCCAACCCCACCCAGTTGGATGACAGACCCGGGTAATGCAAATACAAGCTTTGCCGCCTGGTGGTCTATTACCGTGTTTCCTGCCCTGCTGCGTTTTTTGATGAATATCCAGACCGCAGCGCGTGGCCTCTTCTCTCCTAAAAGCACGCCGCGTAAACCTGTGACTTTTGCAGACGTAAAAATAGGTTTTTCCAGGGTCGGCGGGGACATCGTATCAGGTGGGGAGGATGTCTGGTTCAGGGTTCGCAACTGGTCTTCGCGTGTATTGACGCCCGCGTTCATGGGACTCCTACTCTTGCGGCTTCTCTTGCTCATCGGCGCCAGTATCTATATGTTTCACGCCTTTAACGGCTCCAACGCCATCGTGGCTTTTTGTTTAGCGCTCATCCTTTTACTCGTCACCAGCGCTGCAAGTACTGGTGCCCGCGTGCGAGACCCGGTTGCCAGGAGTATCTTCTTCTGTACCGCGCTGACCGTGCTGATCGCTTGCGTTGCTTTGCAAGCTTATCCCGATGTGCAAAATGTGCTTCGTACCATAACACTGAGTCAGGTGCTCACTGCCATGCTGGTTATGGGCGCTTTCACAACCCTGGTGCGCACGGTGAACCGCCTTGCCTGGGTGGACTATGTAACGCTGGTGCTCGTTGCAGGCACGATCGCCTTAATGCAATATACGCTAGGGCCTCTCGAACTGCTGAAAATGCCCATGCTCACCTATGACCACTACCAGCCAATACTCCTCTCACTCACAGCCACGGCTCTCCTGGCTTTCATCGCTTTTTATTTTCTCTGCCGCTTGGCAAGTATATTTTCAAGGTTTGATCGTTTTTTGCTGCTGGTTGTCGCTCTTTTATTTGCGAGTTTACAACTGTTCTTGGGCTACGATGAGCTTCCTCACCTTCACTGGCTGACCAGTATTTTAGCTTCAGGAGGGAAATTAAACCTTGCCGATGTCGATGTATTGTTGATACTCGTGCCATTGCTGGGCGCAGGCGCAGCCGTTATCTTCGGACATCGCTTCGCATATATAAGCCGCGTAGCCATTTTTCTGCTCGCCCTTGCCTGTGCTTTCCTACAAAATGCCTCAATTGCGGATATCAACATATCTTTCTCATCAACTGCCACGATATCCCCGTTAACGCTCTACGCTGTAAATATTTTCTCCTTCAACCAGCTCATCATCTACGGAGGCTTTCTTGTCGCAGTTTTGCTCTTGTTTGTGCGGTTGATACATCAACATTCCTGGATAGACCGTCCCGCGGTCTTCGTAATAGCCATAGTCTCCGCCCTACTGCTACTGTCGTTAGCGCCGCAGTTGTCGCAGTTCTCCTTGTTTGGCGTTGATCCATCTTTGGTGAACCCGGACCTGCTGATAGCTTTAAGTCAAATTATCGCCAGTGGACTCTTAATTTGCGTCGCCATCAGCATTTGTATTACAGTCCTCAGCGCGCTCGTCAATCTGGCTCGCCAGGTACCCCGCGTCAACCGCGGCGCGCAAGCAGTGGTGTATCATTTCATATGGGTTCCTGAGACGAGAAGTATGATTGACCGTATCATTATCCTGGGCGTCGTACTTACAGCAACCCTGCTCGTTGCCTTTTTCGGCGATACAAGGCCAGTACTTGCGCAATCATACAATGTTCAAGGATCGATTGTTAGCGTCATTCCGGTTTCTCTGGTGCTATTAGCATTTCTCACAGTAGTGGCGCTCTTCCGAATAAAAGGTCAATTTAACCGCTGGGATTGTTTTACTGTGCTAATAGCGGCCCTTGCCTGTGCTCTGCTTGCTTTTCAGAATGAGAATCTGCCGCAGATAACTCCCCTTCAGTTAACCAACATTCAACAGTTTATGGGAAACCTGCTACAGGGCAACGTCCCCAATATACTCCTTTTCTTTGCGCTGTTAGCCTCCGCGGCTCTTTCATTGCTCTGGTTGAGAAGAACGCCCACCACTCGCGTCGACCATGCCCTGCGCTTTGTCCTCATCATTTCGTTCGCGGGCGCCATCTTTTTCCTCTTACTCCTACATCTCTGGCAACCTGCTCTGCTCGTCGCTCTGGTTATGCTCATAGAGGGAGTGTTCGTTGCGATGCAGATGGAGAGAGTCCGCTGATACCAGCTGTATCGAAAGTATGGTACTGCATCAGGAGAGTAAATCCTTGCGATTGCTTGCCATGCCTGATATACTGGATTCGCGACACCTGAAGTGTGTGCTCTATCATAGGCAGGAGTAAAAAAGCCGACATGGTTGCCGACCGTCAAGCTCGTGTACCTGCGCCGCCCCCACGGCAATTAGACCCCATTGTACATGCAAGCGATACAATCAAGGAATGGTTGGCGCTCTACTGGCAAAAATTAAACCTGCCAGCGCATGAACTCAGTAAACTGGCTATCACGCAGGATCGCCAGGAATATATGCGTTGGACAGGCAAACGCCTCAATATCATGGTATTGGGCTGTTACTGCTTCCTGCCAGCTCCTCACTCCCCTCATTCCCACACTTTAACGCGAACACATACCCGCAAACCTTTGCATTCTCAAATTCTCCCCCTCTTGGATGACCCACTTCATCTTCACGTGCCCGGTGATCGCCACCTCATTTTTATCGAACCGGATATGCAGCCGCGGTCGATTGAAGTCACGGTAGCTCATGAATTAATACATCTAGCCGACCGTGTCAATGGAACGCCGCGCCGTCACCGCCATCATGGCCACGACTCGATTGCAGCCGACGAAGCTGCTATCACCGGCTATGAATTGGAAGAATTGCGCCGCCTCTTGCGCGAAGAAAGCGCCCGCCGCGAAG
>Ga0137379_10006358_pt1 | contig 11199 bp, 12 predicted proteins | sample SagtaG_18_FD_104812 | JGI IMG/M metagenome (GOLD analysis project Ga0137379, IMG submission 104812) | Vadose zone soil microbial communities from Sagehorn Ranch, Mendocino, California, USA - Sage2_L_80_16 metaG | ecosystem: Environmental > Terrestrial > Soil > Vadose zone | place: USA...
CCACGACCCGGTAGTTGCGCCGGTCCAGTTCGCGGGCGATGGCGGCGCCGATGCCGGAGCCTGCTCCCGTGACGACGGCGACGAGTTGGTTCTCGCTGTTCATGGCGTGGTGCTCCTTTGTGCGAGGCGGTGCGAGATGCCGACCAGCGCGTCCGCGGCGTCGCGGTAGAACTGGTAGGCCTCCGTGTACCGGTGGGTTAGGCCGGGGTCGGGCACGACCGGCGCTTCGGTTCTCACCAGGTGTTCGATCGCGCTCCACTCCTGCAGCAGTTCGACGCCGACGGCTGCGGACAGCGCGGCGCCGAGGCTTCCGCCGGGATGGTCGCGGACGGGAATGAGTTCTTTGCCGAGCGCGTCGGCGAGGATCTGCTTCCAGATCCGGGACTTGCTGCCGCCGTTGGAGACCCGGCACGAGGCGGCGAGCGGGATCCGGCGCTCGTCGTAGATGTCGATATGGTGGCGGAAGCCGTAGGCGATGGCTTCGAGGATGGACCGGTACATGTCCCCGCGGGTGTGTCCGGTGTGCAGACCGAGGAAGGCGCCGCGCAAGTCAGGGTCGTGCCAGGGCGATTTCTCGCCCAACCAGAACGGCAGGGTGATCAGTTCCGCGGGACTTGCGGCGGCTGCCTCGACCTCCAGGTCGGCGATGGTGGATCCGGGGGCGAGGTTGCGCTGGAACCAGCTGATGAGGGTGCCGCTGGTGGCCATGCATCCGTTGGAGAGCCAACTGCCGGGCTGGGGGTGGGCGTCGAGGTAGAGGCGCCGGTCGAGGAAGGGCCCGTCGGTCACGACGAGGATGTCGGCTGCGCCGCCGAGTTTGACCAACACGTCGCCCGGTTTCGCCAGGCCTGCGGCGTAGGCGCTCAGAACGTGGTCGGCGCCGCCGACCACGATCGCGGTTCCCGGGGCGAGGCCCGTTTGATCGGCCGCGGCCGCGGTGACCGTCCCGACGACGGTGCCCGGGTCGGCGACGGGCGCGAGCCGGGCGGCGTCGAATCCGGCCGCCTCCAGTACCGTTGTGATCGGTTCGCCGCCGTGCAGCGGGTAGAGCCCGCTCTCGATGGCCCAGTTGCGTTCGACGTGCGGGGCGGCGCCGAGGGCGCGGGCGATGTAGTCGTAGGAGCCGACGACCTGCCGGGTTGCGGCCCAGACCGCGGGCTCGTGCTGGGCCAGCCACATCAAGGTGGGGGCGACCGACTGCTGGGTCAGGTCGGAGCCGGTCTCGGCGAGATGGTCGAAGTCGCGCTCGGACAGCTTCGCGGCGAGTTCTTCGATTTCGGCGCCGGCGCGCGCGTCGTTTTGGAGGATCGCGTTGCGTAGCGGACGTCCGGCCGCATCGAGCGGGACGACCGCGGGCACCATGCCGGTTGCCGCGACGGCGCCGATATCCTGGGCGCCCACCCCGGCTTGCGCGATCACCTTGGGGATCAGCGCGCACACGTTGGACCACCATCGCGCGGGGGCTGCCTCGGCCCATCCAGCGGGTCCAGTCAGCGGCTCGACCGGCTCGCTCGCCTGGGCGAGCACGCGGGTCCCGGGATCGAGCACAACGGCCTTGGTGCCGCTGGAGCCGATGTCGAGGCCGAGGGTGAGCGAAGCCATCACACGCTCCGGGCGGCTTCGACGAACCTCTTGGCCCGTTCGGGGTCGACCCGGTTCCAGGTGTCTCCGCACTTCTTGAGCGCGGTGCCGACGATGCACCCGTCGGCGACCTGGAGGAATTCGGCGATCGTCTCCGCCCTGGCCCCGGTGTTGAGCAGCACCGGGATCTCCTTCGGCACGGCCTGGCGGACCTGCTCGAGGGTGGCCTTGTCCGGCTGGTCGCCGGCCATCTTGCCCGAGACCAGGATGACGTCGGCGAGGCTGGACATGGCGGTCGACTGCGCGACGTCGGCGACGGAGCGTCGTCCGATCCCGGATCCGAACTCCGGGCTGACGTTCATCATCACCGCCAGATCCATCCGGTCCAGGTAACGGCGGTTCTCTATCAGATCGGCCGTGTTCGGTTCGAGCGGTCCCATGTCGGTCTCCCAGACCCCGGCGCCGACTTCCCTCATGAAGCTCGCCCCGGTGGCCACTGCCACGGCGAGCGCGGCCTGGGCGTCCCACAGGTAGTCCACGCCGAACGGCACCACCGCCGGCCTGCACTCGGTCACGATGCGGGTCATCGCGGCGATCGCCGCGGGCTTGGCGGTCTTGCGGTACGGCCGGTCGTTCTCGTTGCAGAACAGAAGCCCGTCGAAGCCCGCGTCGATCAGCACCGCGACCTCTTCCTGCACCTGGGTGATCGCGCCGTCCAGCCCGGATTCGGAGTCGTAGAAGTGGGTGCCGGGCAGCGCCGGGAGGTGGACCATCGCGATCAGCGGCTTGGTCGAATCAGGGAAGATCTCGGCGAATCGGGACACTTCGTGCTCCTCAGGGATCTCGGCTACCCGATCAGCGTAGGCAAACCACCTGCAAGATGTAAACACTCTCCGCAGTTCTGTTAACACAGGTTTTTTGAGCGGCAGAATCGAGCCAGGTGGGAAGCGTGCAACGTGTGATATTGCCCGGGAACCATGATCGAAGCGGTTACCTTTTACACCAACTGATCAGTTGCTAGGCTGAGGCTGTGAAAGTGTCACAACGACGGCAGTGGCTCCGGCGCCAGCTGGAGGCCAAGGGCTCGGTCGGCCTCACTGAGGCCGCAGCCGAGCTCGGGGTCTCCGAGCAGACCATCCGGCGCGACCTGGACCTACTGGCGCAATCCGGGCTGACCATCCAGAAGGTGCGCGGCGGCGCAACCTACGGTGTCGCACCATCCCGCGGATACGAGCCCCCGTTCGCCCAGCGCTCAGCCTCTTCGTCCGCGGCCAAGACCGCCATCGGCCGGGCCGCGGCCGAGCTCGTCAACCCCGGCGACACGGTCATCATCGACGTCGGCACGACAGCGCTCGAACTCGCCCGCGCGCTGTGCGGGATGCGGGATCTGACCGTGGTCACCGCGTCTCTCCCGGTCGCGAACGAGCTCGGCAACGACAAGGGCATCCGCGTCATCGTCACCGGCGGCCAGGTCCGATCCGGAGAGTTGAGTCTGACAGGAGGTATGGCGGAGGACGCGTTCAAACAGTGGAACTGCGACCTGGCGTTCATCGGCGTCGCCGGCGTCAGCCCCCTGGGCCTGACGGAGTACAACCCGGAGGACTCGCGCGTCAAGCAGGCCGCGATCCGCGCCGCCCGCCGCACGGTCGTGCTCGCCGATGTCACCAAGCTCGGCCGGGTCGCCTTTAGCACCGTCGCGCAGCTCTCGGAGGTGACTGCCCTGGTGACTGACGCCGCGCCGGGCGACGCCTCCCTTGAGGAGCTGAGCTCAACCGGGATCGAGGTGATCCACGCACACTCGCACGAGGACGAAGACGAGGAAGACGAGCGGGACGAGGAGACGTGAACCGCGACGCCCGGATACCTGCCGGAGATGAAGGCGACCTGCTGGAGCTCGCCCTGACGGCCACGCAAACCGCCGGAGGAATCCTGATGCGCGCCCGCGACCGCAGCGTCCAAGCAGGCGCCTCCGCCCACAAGTCGAGTCCCACTGACCCGGTGACCGAAGCCGACACCGCGGCGCAGCACGCGATCGCCGACAGCATCGGCCGATCCCGGCCCCACGACGCCCTTCTCGGCGAGGAGCAGCTCTCCCGCACCGGCAGCACACGCTGGCGGTGGGTGATCGACCCGCTCGACAGCACCGTCAACTACCTGCGCGGCGCCGACCAGTTCGCCGTCAGCATCGCGGCCGAGGACGAGAACGGCGCCGCCGTCGGCGTCGTGCACGCACCAGCCCTGAGCCGCACCTACTCGGCGATACGCGGCAAAGGCGCCCGGATCAACGGCCGGCGCCTGACCGTGCGCCGCGGCGTGCCGCTGTCCGCCGCGCTGGTCGGCACCGGATTCTCCTACCTCACCGCCGGGCGCGAACGCCAGGCCACAGCCCTCGTCCGTGTGCTTCCCCGGGTTGCAGACATCCGGCGCAGCGGCCCAGCCGCCCTGGGCCTCGCCGCCGTAGCCGACGGCACCATTGATGCCTTCTACGAAGACGACCTCCAGGCCTGGGACTGGATGGCCGGATCGCTCCTGGTTACCGAAGCAGGCGGGGTAGTGAGCCCTCTGTCCGGCCCCGATGGAAGCGGAGTGCTCGCCGCAGGGCCCGAACTTCACCGGGGGCTCGCCTCCCTGCTCAACGCCGCGGACTGGCAACTGCGGGAAAGTCTGCCGGGCAGCGCCCGTTGAGCGACGCCACGGCGCCGCCGAAAATTGAGGCCGCGAGAGGCAGCCGATCCCGACCCAGATTCCTTGCGCGGCGACGCCGCCCATAGCCTATTTATCCATACCATGGACGCATGGATCTGATATCTGTCGTGCTGCCTGCGGCACGGTCACTGGCCCATGCGAGCCTGTCCGACACCTGGGAGCAGGCGCGCGCCGAAGTCGCCGAGCTCTGGGCACAGCAGAGCACCGAGAGTGGCAGCGCCCGTGCCGAAGTCATCGGGCACATCGAGGCCTTGCTCGACCACGTCCGGCAGCAGGCTGTCATCGCCGCCGGCTTCGGATCCGAAACTGGCCATGCCGAGCGGATGCAGCAGTTCTGGGCCGGTTTTCTCGTCACTTCGCAGGTAGCAGGGCCGGAACTGGCCGATGCGATCGTCGAGATTCCACGGCTTCTCGGATCTCCCCAGAACCTTGACCACCCGTCGCCGCGCCGCAACACCATCAGCGGCACGGTCCACGGACGCGTCCTTCAACTCGGCGATGTGCACGGCGACATCACCATCGGCTAGATCGCCTCTACCGCGATGCGGTCGGCAATGCTCTGACAGCCAGCTGATTGACCGCCAGCGCCGTCAGAACGGCGACGGTTTACCGCATACGTGGCCTGCGCTACTCGCCGCTCGCAGGAGACGCGAAGTTGACCTCGCCCGCCTCCGGCCAGTCAAGCTTGAAGGACCTGTTGATAGCTTCGTATCCCGCCGCCAGCAGGTGTCCGGCGCAGAACAGCCACACCGCATGCGCCTCGTGGAACCCGTGGAGAACGGGCATGTCGAATACGTCGATCGCCTTTTCCCGCCGGTCGGCCGTTCGCTCATAGAGGTAGCAGACGTACCGGGCCGAGCCGTTCTCGGCGGGCACAGGCCGCACCACATACTCGCACTCTGGCGTCGGAGTGAACGGGTCGCGCTGCGAATACACGCCGACCAATCTAGCGAAGCCCCGGTCACGTCGGCCGATCAGCAGGACGAGGTTGGCTGAATCCGCCAGGACTGTGATCAGGCTCCTGGACGGCTGCGGCATGCTCGCCGGAAACGTGACCGCTGCCAGCATGCCAGTACCCTGCCTTCCCTCGATGGCGAGTGGACCGGTCAGGTACGGTCTGAGTCGAGGGGCCCTTCGCCGTCTCACATCAATCAGCGCGGCTGTCGCATTGACGCGCCCAGGCAGAGCGAGGACGAATAGGCGTGACCGACGTTGTGCGCACCCCAACCGCCGAGGACCGTCGAGCCGCGCACGTGCTGTGGCGCTACAACCAGATGGACCATCAGGTCGAACGCTGCGATGCCGCCATCGTGCTCGGCTGCCACGATCTGCGCGTTGCCGAGCACGCGGCCCGGCTCTACCACCAGGGCCTGTTCCCCGTGGCCGTCTTCAGCGGAGCCCGCAGCCCCTGGTTCCCGGACGGCGAAGCGTATGCCTTCGGCGGCCGGGCTATCGCCCTCGGCGTTCCGGCCGGGGCGACCGTCTACGAACCGGACGCCACCAACACCGGCGCGAACATCGAGAAAACGCGCCATGCCCTAGGCAAAGCCGGTATCACCGTCGGCTCCGTGCTGCTGGTTTCCATGCCCTACATGCAGCGGCGCGGCCTCGCGAGCTGCCAGGTGGCCTGGCCTGAGGTAAAGCCAGTCTGCAGCTCCGAGCAGATCACCTACAACGCCTACGTCGAGGCGATCGGCGACGAGGTCCATGTGATCGACCAGCTCGTCGGCGACACCCAACGCGTCATCGTCTACCCCCACCTCGGCTTCGCCACCGAACAGCAGGTATCTGAGCACGTCCACGCGGCCCTCGACCACTTGATCATCAACGGGTACACCAGCAAGCTCCTGGCGGACGACATCGTGGCCCGCGCTGCTGTCGCCGGCTACGTCCCGCGCACGAGTGCCGACCAAAGGTCGTGATCGGACGATGACTGACAGGAAGCGCGTTGCGGCGGTGATCATTCGGGACGGTCGGGTGCTGATGGTTCGTCAGCGTGGCAAGGGCCTGACCGGGCTCCATGACGGGCAGGAATACTGGACGCTGCCCGGCGGCGGGATCGAGGACGAAACCCCGGAAGAAGCCGTGACTAGGGAAGTTGCCGAGGAAGTCGGGCTGAAGGTGCTGACAGCGGACTTCCTCTACGAGGTGCCGCTTCCCTCGGGTTGGACGACCTGCTACCGGGTCGAGGTTGTCCCGGACGAACCGCGGCTCGGCGCGGACGACGACCTGGAATGCGCCTGCCCGCGGATGATCGGGTTGAGCTGGGTGCCCCTGATCCACACTTGCCCAGCAGAGGGGACGCTCATGGTGCCTCCGCTGCTGCTGGCTACCCCAAACGGATGATCCGCAGGAATCCGTGAGTGGTCAATCCGGGTCGGGCGCGGCGTCGACGTCCTCGAGGTAGGCGGTCGACCCGTCAGCAAGCGCCTGAAGCGCGACCTGGTACCGACGGGCGTGCCAGGGGAGTAGGTCCCCGGGCAGACGGTCGGGGTCGAACCAGCCAACCGACGAGATCTCGTCAGGGTCGAGGGAGAACTCGGTGACGCCAGGGTCGAGCGTGCCAGCGTCGAAAGCGAACGACAGCATCTGCAGGTTGGGCCGCACCTGGTGGTGCACGACCAGCAGCCGGCCGACCTCGATGTCGATGCCGAGCTCCTCGCGGGCTTCACGCCTGGCGCAGGCCAGCGGCGGCTCGCCGAGCTCCGCGACCCCGCCGATGACCCACCACGTCCGCCGGTAGGTCGTTCGGCAAAACAGCACCCTGCCCTCGGGGTCGCGGATAACGACGTCCGCGGAGACCGGGGTCTTCGGGAGCGAAGCGAACCACTGGTCTGCCGGGAGGGATGGCTTCTCCAGCTCGGGCGCTCTGATCTGACTCAAACCCACCGCTTCAGCTCCTCGTCCAACACGCGGTAGTGGCCCGACGAGTCCTCGGGGACCTCCACTCGACGGGGTCGCACTCCGAAGCCGAAGCGACGGCCTTTTGAGGCGGATGCACGGCGATCAATCTATCGGAGGTTCCGTACCCGGGCAGGCAGGCACGAATCGCCAGCAACGGACGCAGTGGCAGCTTCCTGATCGTTGAGTCGACCGCAGTGTCAGCCCGTCGGCGTACCATGCTGGGCAACGGGGCAGGCGCATCTGCCTCATGATGCCGCGTGGAGGAGCAGGACAACGATGACGTTTGACCGCAGGCGTGCGAAGCAGATCCGCAAGATCACGGCGGGTCGCGGTCTGTCGCACACTCAGGCGCTCGAAGTCCTTGGCCAGGAGGAGCGGACGGCTTGGGGGCTTGTTCAGGACCGCGTCCAACGACTCGCCTCCACATGGCCTGGGTCGGTGGTAGTGGATCTGAACGCGCAAGGCAACTTCATCGAGCCGGTGCCATTCGCTTGTGAGAAGGGCGGCCCCAGGAAGACCACTACCGCCGTGAACTGGCCGGATGGATTCCCTGGGATCGCCGATGGCGAAGACGTCGAGTCCGGGCGGCGCTCGATCTTCTCGCGGGCGCCTCAGCAGGCTGCCGGCACATCTCCTCGTGTGGTTCTGGATCCTAGCGGCGAACTCTCCAGGCACTTGGTGGACGTGCGACGCGATCGTCCGAGCAGCGGAAAGTCCAGCGGCTCCGATGATTTGCAGGCAGCGCTCGCGCGCGCGGGCTTCCAGATGGATTTGGTCGAAATCGACCTCCTGCCCACTGGGAGCGATTAGCTTGCGCCAGAAGCACCGCACGACCGCTAGCAACTGTGCGACGGCGTCTGCCGCGCGCTCCTCAGCGAGGGGGTCGCCCGCTGCCGCGTCCTCATGATGTCCAGCATAGAAAATCAGCTATAATGCATAATTGCCCTTATGCATCAATCAGGGTTCGGCGATGCCGGGGCTGCCGGGAGGGTGGTTTGCGGTCTGCCGGTGTCCGGCCGGTATCGCCAGTCCCTCGCCTTGTAGACCGGCGACGACCTCCCCTTGCCGTCAGGTGCGCTGACCTTGGTGACGACGAGGCAGCCCGGAGACAACGTGAGCACCACACGATGGTGGACCACCGTGATGGCGTGCTCAGAGATGGTTACGACGCTCTTCTTCGGGGTGCGCAGCGCGACTTCGACGACAGCCGCCAGAGCGGCTGGCCGCTCCTCGGCGGGTAGCTGGACGAAGAACTCGGCGTTGAGCGCGTCCGAGTGGAACTCGACCCGGTTGAGGCGGGCCAGTCTCCTGACCCTGGCCTCGTCCGCCACCGGTTCCCCTGGCATCGGGGCCTTGACCGGCCGTCCGTTGCGGGCGTAGACCCGGTCGGCGGGAAAGACGGCCACCATCTCCTGGAGGCGTCGTCGCTCCAGTTCGGGCTTGCTCCCGCCTCTGCCTGCCGCGCTCCTGGCCCCGGAGCGTGGCTTCGATCTGCGCCTCCTTCTTGGCGATCGTCGCGAGCACGTCTTCAATAGGCAGGCGCCCTTGCGGCCGGTCGTGCCACGACACGGTTTGGCCGCGGTAGTGGGTGATCAAAGCTCGGTCCAGGTCGAGCCGGAACATGTAGTCGCCGTCTAGGTGATGGCAGCGGGCTTGGATCGGGCCGCCTGACGCGGGCTGGCGCAGATCCGCTGTCTGCAGGATCCGGACGGCCAACTCGCACAACTCTGTATACGCGGCCTCTTCGGCCACAAGGTACTTGGCCATATAGCGGCGCAGCGCCTCCCGTGAGACTGTCGCCGCCTCGCGAAAACGCCCAGCCTCCTCTGCGGTCAGCCGCGGGACGGTCACCCAGTCGTCGGGAATCTCCCACCAACCGGAAAGGTTCGGTCCGGCCACGGGGCTCATTTTATGGGTCGCGGTCCCCGCGCACTCCGCGAGCACGGTCTCGGAAGTCTCCCCGTGCAAGAGGTGATGTGGTGAATGCTCAATCTGGTCGCTGCCGAGACCGGCGAGTCCGGCTGCGCCGCTGGGGATCGCGTGCGGAGCAGGCCCAGCGGCGTGCGGGCAGGCCTAGCCGCTCGACCCTCCACGGGACCGATCAGCTTGCCGACCTGCGCGCCGCGTAGCCTGGCAGCGTCGCTTCACACCCCGACAAAGAGAGCTCAAGTCGATGCACTCGATCGACCACACCCCGCTCGCACCGCTGACGACGCTGGAGCTGGGAGGCCCCGCCTCCAGGCTCATCACGCTCGATGAACCGGGCGACTTCGACGACCTCACCGCGGACATCCGCCAGCACGGTCTGCCGGGCGTCCGAGTCATCGGATCCGGCAGCAACGTGATCGCGGCTGACACCGGTTACGACGGCCTGGTCGTCCACATGCGGACTGCGGGCGTTGAGGTTGGCTCCCACCCGGACGGTCAGCGCGTCTTGGTGACAGCGCAAGCCGGACACCTGCTTCAGGATCTCGTGGACGAGGCCGTGGCTCGGCGGTTCGGCGGAATCGAGATGCTCACCGGCATTCCGGGCACAGTCGGCGCCACGCCCATCCAGAACGTCGGCGCGTACGGCCAAGAGGTGGCCGGGACGATTACGAGCGTTCAGGCCTACGACTGGCAGACACGCCGTCGTGTCGAGCTAAGTGCCGCCGAGTGCGCGTTCGGCCATCGGACCAGCCGCTTCAAACACTCAGCCCGCTGGACGATCCTCGCGGTGACCTTCGCCCTGACTCCCCGGGAACATAGCTGCCCGTTGATATACCGCGCTGTGGCCGAGACCGCGGGGGTTCAGACAGGGCAGTCCGCGCCGCTCGACGACGCTGTCGCCGCCGTCCGGGACGTGCGGACGAAGAAGGGCATGGTGCTGGACTCGGCGGACGCCGACCGCCGCTCCGTGGGCTCCGTCTTCCTCAGCCCGGTCATCGACTTGGAACGTGCCGAAGTGCTGCGAAGCCAGGGCGCTCCGGTGAATCTGTTCCCTGATGGGACGACTCGCGTAAGCGCATCCTGGCTGATCAAGGAATCAAGCTTCGCGCTGGGAGAACCCCTCGCTCCGGGCATCCGCGTCTCGAACCGGCACTTCACGCTCGTCGCTGACGGCCCGGACGCCACCGCGCTGGCGTTCGCCGGCGCCTCGGCCCTCGTCGCCGAGCGCGTCCTTGCGGTTACCAAGGTCCTTCTAACCGCCGAACCGGATCTCGTCGGTGAGCTGCCCATTTACCAAGCTCTTCGTGGTCCAGCGCGTTGACGGGCCAGTCCCGACTTGCCACGGCGCACTCGTGTCGGAGGTTCGTGGTCGAATAGGGGCCATGCAAGCGGCAGCCGCCCGCCGCGGCCCTTCGGATCTAGAACATGCCGAGGTCCGGCGGGCACATTCCGAGATCGATAAGCAGGAGCACCGTGTCGACCCTCTACTTCCATTCCGAACACAACAAGGCCGAAGTCTCCGGCGCTGAATACCACTCGTTCCGCAGTCTGGTCAAATGCGCCGCCTTCGGGCAGCTCGATGCCCACGACAACTTGGATATCCTCCGCGAACTGGTAAGCCCCGCACACCGTCTGCAAACCGGAATGCCCGACCTGGTGTGGGCCTCGAACTTCCGTACATCGTGGTCGGTGGACAGCGGGGACGGGCGCTTCCTCCAGTGGCGCGGCCGGGCGCTCAACTGCTGGTGGATCTCGCTAAACACTGCTGTCGCACTGGGCGGTGAGGTATTGAGGTTCGCGGCACACCTCGCGGCCCAGGCAGACATCCACGCCTGGGTCGACGGCCCCGACCGCGCCTGGTGCGCCGAGGTCATCGAAGAAGGCCTGGAGGTCGGGATCCTGCGACGCCAGCTACACCACCATCCCATCGGCTGGGACGGCGTGGTCGAGCTACTCCGAACTGCGGACGACGGGCCCGTGGTCACCTCGTACTCGGTGGAAGAATGGTTCCCGAACCCCACGGTAGCCGGGTTCCGCCCACAAATCCCGGACGGCTGGCGTCCGGACGGGTGGAGCGAA
>Ga0137379_10006360_pt1 | contig 11197 bp, 7 predicted proteins | sample SagtaG_18_FD_104812 | JGI IMG/M metagenome (GOLD analysis project Ga0137379, IMG submission 104812) | Vadose zone soil microbial communities from Sagehorn Ranch, Mendocino, California, USA - Sage2_L_80_16 metaG | ecosystem: Environmental > Terrestrial > Soil > Vadose zone | place: USA...
GACTTTCTCACGCAAAGTTGGGGGAGGAACATACAGTTGCTTGCCAAACACTTCCCGAGGCGAGCCTTGAAAGGGGCGAACCCCGCAGAGCCATTCGTAGACTACCACCCCCAGAGCATACTGGTCACTGGCCGGAACTGGCTTCTCTAGGATCTGCTCGGGGGCCATATAATCGACGGTGCCCATCGCCGCTTCTAACTTCTGTGAGCGGCTACTATGAGCTACCACGGCAATGCCGAAGTCACTGAGCAAGACCTCGTTGCGCCGACCCAACAACATATTCTCTGGTTTGATATCGCGGTGGATCAGCTTTTCATCATGGGCATACTGCAAGGCATCGGCGACCTGCTTGACATAAGGCACGATGGTAGACAATGGGAGCGGCACGCCCCTGACGTGGCGCTGGCGCAGCGTGCCATTGGGCGCGTAGTCCATGACCAGAAAAGGAGCCCCATGCTCTATGCCAAAATCGAAAACCCGCACAATATGGGGATGCTCTAGGTGGGCGACCGTCTGAGCTTCCCTGAGAAAGCTTTCCGTGTCCTCTTCTTCCAGTCGGATCGAGAGGATTTTGATCGCCGCCAGCCTTTTGAGATACACATGCTCACCCAGGTAGACCTCGGCGAAGCCACCTCTGCCAAGGAAACGTATGAGGCGATAGTTGCCAAGCTGCTGTCCGATGCGGTCTGGCATCTTTAATACTCGCTTTCTGAGCGATTTGTGCCTACTTACTCGTACAGGATAATAGTGTTCGGTAGAGATTGTATGAGAAAGGGGTGGAAGATGTCAAGTTGGAATGAAACGAAGCAGGGCTTGTCGAAAGCGATATTCGACAAGCCCTGGCGGGCATAATCAGGAGCATGACAACGATGCGGCGCTATGGTATCATATCTATGGAACTTGGGAGCCAGGCGGCTTCCATCCCCATTGAGGTCTCTTGCCCGTGACTGAGAGGTTGCGCGACACTCGACATGGGCAAGAGCGTTGATGGTCGTTCGTGTTCAGGAGGCTTTGTCTCCGGGGGTATAAGACGTCAATGTTCCAGCATTGGCAGCCCCTCCAAAGGCGTCAGAGACAATAAATTGGAAAGGATGTAGCGGGCTAAAGGCAAAACCGAAAGGCATGACTTACTTTTGCAAAACAAACATTTATCCCCTTGACAATCACCATCTCTCCAGATATATTAGTGTCATTAGTACACTAATAGAACAACACACCAACGTGGCGCTATCTCGAATGAAAGGAGCAAAAGACATATGGTATCCTCAGCACCCGCGTTGTTTGATGTGCAGGACGCCTTTAGAGGCCCATATCCTGCTCGCGTCTCGGAGTTTATCGAGGAGGGACGACGAGCAGGCCTCACTCCAGCAAGCGACGATCGCGAAAAAATAGCCCTTATACTCGTTGACTACCAGCATGATTTTGTTGATCCCACGGGAACGCTGTATGTCCCTGGTTCGCAGGATGATGTGGCAAGGTTACTTGTATGGTTTTATGCGAATGCGCATAAAATCACTTCGGTGTACGCATCGCTGGATACTCATCTGCCCATGCAGATCTTTTACAGTTCCTGGTGGCAAAATCCTGAAACGAGGGAGCATCCAGCACCCTTCACTCCGATCACCGTGGAGGATGTGATCAGCAGGAAATGGGTACCGCCGATTCAAGAAGACTGGTCCATAAAATACGTTCACCTGTTACAGCAGCAGGCGAAGAAGGACCTGATGATCTGGCCTTACCATACGATGGAGGGAACGCTTGGTCATATGCTGGTCTCGCCGATCAGTGAAGCCCTTGTCTGGCACAGCGTGGCAAGAAGTACGCAGCCAACCTATATCGTCAAAGGGCGAACGATGCGTACGGAATTTTATGGTATTTTTGGCGCGGAAGTACCGGACCCCGCTGACCCCGACAGCGGCCTGAACGCTACATTGCTCAATGCAGTCATGAAGCATGACAAGGTCTACATTGCTGGCGAGGCAAAGTCCCATTGTGTGCTGGAAACCGAACGACAGGTCATTGGCCGCTTCGGAAACCAACCGGATCTTCTCAAACGATTATACTTTCTCAGGGACTGCACAAGCTCTGTGAAGCATCCAACAATCGACTTCGATGCGCTGGCCGAGGCTGAGCTTGCGCAGATGGAACAGCAGGGAGTTCAGATGGTTCTGAGCACCGAGCCCATTCCCTAACCTCCATTCCCCCTACAGGGGACGTAGCCCCTCTCTCCTGACACTTTGTTGGTATGGGCCAAACCCCTCACCCCAGGGAGAAGAAAAGAGGCCTGGGGACACCCCAGACCCCGGCAGGGGGCAAAGCCCCCTGCACCCCCAAAAAAGTGTGGAAAAGTCAGGCATCCACAAGGGGTGCCAGGGGCGGGGCGGCGTGCTGAAATGTAGTGGCACCCCTTGTGGGTGCCAGGCCCCCAACCTATCGAATGAACCTTGACAGAGCCTAGGGCTCGAAGGCGTAGAGATATCCATCCTGGTTTCCTATGTACAGCACACCGTTGGAGATGGACGCCGGGCCAAAGAAAAACGAATTACTATGGGCGTCCTGGAAGGTGAAGAGGGTTTTCCCCGAGGCTGTGGCAATCAAAATTAGCGCCGTTCCTTCTCCAACTGCTGCCACGCCTGGAACCACCGTGACGGCACCAACCACCGGCCCGTCGGCCATACAATGTTGCCAGAGAAAGGCCCCGGTAGCGGGGTTGAGCGCCCGTAAGCTGCCCTGACAGCTAGTGCCGTTGATAGTAGTATTGCCACCGGCCACGTAGAGCGTCGTGCCATCCCAGGCACTGGGCGAGATGCTGCCGCTCCCCTGCTCAGGACCTTTACCATTTACGATGGCTATCCTCACTTTCCATACCGGACCGCTACTGATAGCATGTTGATCAAGGGCATAATATATGCCGTTCTTGTTTGCCACACCCACTATAGAATGCACAACGCCGTTGATGGTTGCCGGGAAGAGCGTTGGCGTGGCACCAAAATCGCTATCGCTTGTCTGCTCAGAAGTGGGCACTTGCCAGGAACTCATAAACGATAAATCTGATGCACGCAGTTTGACCAGTGCCACTGCATACGGCTCCGCTGTCGAGCATGAACCAGGATTGCCGGTGACTAAGAAGATTGTCCCGTCGGTCTGGTTAATAGTCGTTGAACCCCACAATCCCGCGCCTGTGCAACGGTTGGGCACGATATTGAAGGTGTGCTGGATAACCCCAGTCGAGGCATTCAACTGAAAGAGCTTCCCCTGCACCAGCGGGCAATCGCCGATAGAGGCTATGCCTATGTAGACGCTCCCATTGTAGAAAGCTGGCGAATCCCAGATGAAGCGGTTCGCTGCCGAACCCAGCACGGTTTTCCAGATAACGCCTCCTGTGTCGGCATTCAGCGCATAGAAATCCCCATCGCCGCCGCCTACAAGGACCACCGTGGTCAACGTCCCATTGATTGACACGGAGGCCACCGTCGCCGTACTTACCACGCCAAAGACATTTTTACCGCAATTAGAGGGCTTCTGGCCGAGGAACTGCTGCCATACCTGGCTGCCGTCCAGATTCGACTCATGCTCATACCCATCAAACGAGCCCCAGTAAATATACCCATTGGCTTCTATCGGCTGGGAGAAGATAGCGCCGCCTGCAAGGAACTTCCAATGCACCTTCAGGTGAGGAGCCGATGAGGGATTGATGATGGTCTCGGCAGCGTTAAAACCTCTACGTGCGTTGCTCTGAAGGTACGTTGGCCAGTCGCCTGCTTTGGCATAGGCGGCTGGGGTTGGAATGCCTGCGGCCACTGCAAGCAGGAGGAGCATCCCTACTATCCTTGCCAATGGCCTCCAGTAGCTTCGCCTGGTAATGCCAGTGAGATGCCCGAAGGTGACAAGATGAAATAAGTGAGCGCGTTTGCTCAGACTCAACAAGGTGAGCATGGCTTTTTTCCTTTCGTTCAGGCTAAAATTGACCAATTTGAGAGTTATGGATGTGATTATATAGGTGTCAATCCTGGGGCTAAATACTATAGCAATTCTACAAAAATCTGTGCCTGATTACAAGGAGTTCTCTTTTTTGTGGTGAATGGGCAGTGCGTGGCGCGCCACGTACAGCCCATTCGACACGTTTTCTTCGTGAGCGACCCAAGGGTCGCGAGTCTTCAATTCAAAAAGTGTCGGGGAGAGAGAAAGGGGTGCCAGGCTTATTCCAGGGGTTGTGCTTACCTGCTTCTACATTGTACAATGAAGGCAAGCAACAAGTTCCTGGTTCTCGGTTTTGGCAATATTTGGTTGAGGGGTGCCGGGGCTGGGGTGGCGCGTTCGCCCTGGGATGGTGAGGATACCAGGATAATTCACGGACCTTGCTGGTAGGAGGTTTTCCCATTGTCGAATATATTTCGCGAGATCGATAACTGCGTCACTGCACCACGAGGCTTTCGCGCTGGCATAACGTCCTGCGGCATTAAGTCTAATGCCTCGATTCCAGACCTGGCTATTTTAGCTTCAGAGGTGCCTTGTGTTGCCGCTGGCACCTTCACACCGAGCAGCACGCGGGCCGCTCCCGTTATTGTCTGCCAGACGCGTCTGCGCAGTGGCAAGGCGCAGGCGATCATTGTCAATAGTGGCAATGCCAATTGCGCCACGGGTGATGTTGGCCTGCTGAATGCCTATCGTATGACCGAATTTGTCGCCAGGCGGTTGAAGTTGGAGAACGAGATGGTGCTTTGTTCTTCGACTGGCATTATTGGTCGCCAGCTTCCGATAGAGAAGATAGAGGCGGGTGTGCCTGCTATTGAGCTGAGTAGCGAGAATGGGAACGCCTTCTCTGAAGCGATTATGACGACCGATACCCGTCCCAAACGCATCGCTCTGGAGTTTGAGATTGAGGGGCGCACCGTACGGCTTGGCGGCGTGACGAAGGGTGCAGGCATGATCTATCCAAACATGGCGACAATGCTCTGCTATCTGACAACCGACGCCGCTATAGAACTTACGTGGATGCAGGCAGAACTGCGTGCCGCCGTCGCAGACTCATTCAATATGATCTCGATGGATGGCGCTATGTCCACCAACGATACCTGCATTCTCCTCGCTAATGGATTGGCGGGCAATACTCCCATCAATGCGCAGCACCCCGAAGCAGGGACGTTCCACGAGGCACTGCGCCGCGTGACACAATACCTGGCGCGAGAGATGGCTCGCGATGGCGAAGGAGCCACGAAACTGATGACGGTGCATGTGCGCGGAGCACGTCATAAGGCCGATGCAGTGAAAGCGGCTCGTGCGATTACGCTCTCTCCACTCTGGCAGTGCGCCCTGGCAGGTGGTGATCCCAATTGGGGCCGTATTGTCGCTGCCCTCGGAGCCAGTGGCTGCGAACTGAATACGAGCACCTACGATATTTTTATCGGCGATGTGCAGGTACTGAAGCAGGGCATGGCTGCTCAGTATGATAATACTGTTGCGCGTGCAGCGATGGCAGGCAGCGAAGTAACGATTATGATTGACCTTCATCTAGACGACGGGGAGGCGACCGCGTGGGGTTGTGATCTGACCCACGGGTATATTGATGAGAATACGCTATATACAAGGTAGTGCTTATACAGCGTACCACATTGGGCACGGGGCCAGACCGCCCCACCCCAGAAAAAAGAAAGAAGGCGGGGACACCCCGTTTTAGGGGCGGTCGCCCCTAAAAACCCCGCTTTATGCGCTAGTATAGAAAATGGATGATATCAACAAAGGAGAAAACAATGACAACAACGGAGTTGAACAAACGCGATTGGGTTGCGTTAGAGCACAAGTATTATCAATCGGCATTCAAGCGTCAGCCAGTGACATTCGTGCGAGGTGAGGGTCCACGAGTATGGGACAGTGATGGGAAGGTGTATCTTGATTTTGTGGCGGGCATCGCCGTCAATGTGTTGGGGCATTGCCATCCCGCTATCATTGCAGCGGTGCAGCACCAGGTGACACAGCTCGTACATGTCTCCAACCTTTACTACAATACCCGCCAAATCGAACTGGCTGAACTACTTGGCATACAAAGCAACGGCATGCGCTCATTCTTTAGCAATAGCGGCGCGGAGGCCAACGAGGGAGCGATCAAGCTGGCACGCAAGTATGGACGCATGCATCGTGATGGTGCCTATGAAATTATCAGTATGGAGCGCAGCTTCCACGGGCGCACCCTGGCGACGACCGCGGCCACGGGACAGGCATTCTACCAGGCAACGTGGGTACCCCTGCCAGATGGTTTCAAACAGGTGCCGTATAACGACCTGGAGGCTCTGAAGGCGGCTACAAGCGAGAAAACGATAGGCATATTGCTCGAGGCGGTACAAGGCGAGGGTGGTATCTGGCCTGGTGACCCGGAATTTATAGGAGGTGTGCGCCAGTGGTGTGATGAGCAAAACCTGGTGATGATCTGCGACGAGGTGCAGGCTGGTATGGGTCGGACAGGGAAATTCTTTAGTTGGGAGCACTACGGCATCACACCTGATATCGTCACGATGGCGAAGGGGCTGGCTGGCGGCGTACCTATCGGTGCAATGCTGGCCGGGCCACGCACCGATGTGTTTGCCCCTGGCGATCATGGCACGACCTTTGGCGGCAACCCCATTGCCTGTGCTGCTGGCATAGCAACGATCAAAACCATTCTCGATGAGAATTTGATGGAGAACGCCACCCATATGGGCGCTTACTGGCGCAGCAAGTTGGAAGCTTTCTGTGGGAAGTACCCTTTCATCGATAGCCCTCGTGGCATAGGCTTGATGCAGGCGGTGAACGTCCAACACGAACTCGCTCCCACCATTGTACAGCAGGCGCTTGAACATGGCTTACTGCTCAACGCTCTTGGCTCATCCACACTGCGCATCGTTCCGCCACTGAACGTGACCTCTGAGAATATCGACGAGGCTGCGGAGATATTGGATAAGGCGTTGGCGGATGTGGCCGCAATGCCTATTGCCAATGCGTAGGAGACTTGTGCTTTAAGGAGAAACTCATGATCGAACAACCTGCCTTCACGGTCGAGGAGTGGAGCGTCCGCGAGATGGGACTCCACCTCGACACCCTGGCGCAGACCGAGTCCATTTTCGCCCTCTCCAACGGACACATCGGACTGCGGGGCAATCTCGATGAGGGGGAGCCGCACGGCCTTCCCGGCACCTACCTGAACTCCTTCTACGAGTTGCGCCCTCTGCCCTATGCGGAGGGCGGATACGCTTACCCTGAGTCCGGGCAGACTACTATCAATGTCACCAACGGCAAACTCATCCGCCTGCTCGTCGATGACGAACCCTTTGATGTTCGCTATGGCGAGGTCCAGGACCACGTGCTAGAGCTTGACTTGCGCAACGGCGTACTCCGCCGCAGTGTCCGCTGGACTACCCCTGCGCAGCGCACGGTCAAGATCTCATCCGTGCGTATGGTATCGTTCACCCAGCGAGCCATCGCGGCGATCAGCTACGAGGTCGAGCCGCTTGACGCCGAGGTGCGTCTCGTCGTGCAGTCCGAGCTGGTCGCCAACGAGGCACTCCCGCCCCAGAGCAAAGACCCCCGCGTGGGCGCCGCTCTCGAGTCTGCGCTCGAGAGCGAGGAGCACCTGGCTCAGGACACCGGGGGCCTCCTGGTCCATCATACCAGGGTCAGCGGCTTGCGCATCGGAGCGGGAATTGACCACCGCATCGAGGGGCCAGAGGGGATGGTTGTCGAGTCCGAAAGCGCTCCCGATGTCGTCCGCGTGTCCATCACCGGGCGGCTGAAACCCGGCGAGCGGCTGCGCATCACCAAATTCATCGCCTACGGCTGGTCGAGCCAGCGCTCGCGGCCTGCCATTCACGACCAGGTCAGGGCCGCCCTCTCAGCCGCGCGCTTAACCGGCTGGGAGGGACTGCTGGCCGAGCAGAGAGCCTACCTGGACGACTTCTGGGCACGTTCAGATGTCGAGCTGGAGGGCGACCCGGAGATCCAGCAAGCGGTGCGCTTCGCCCTCTATCACGTGCTGCAGGCGGGGGCGCGCGGGGAGGGACGCCCCATTCCGGCCAAAGGGCTGACAGGTCCGGGCTATGACGGCCACGCCTTCTGGGACACGGAGATCTTTGTTTTGCCGGTGCTGGCGATGACCATGCCTCACGCTGTCGCCGATGCCCTGCGCTGGCGCCACTTGATTCTCGACAAAGCGCGGGAACATGCGCGCGAGCTAGGACTGTGCGGCGCTGCCTTCCCCTGGCGCACCATCAGGGGGGCAGAGAGTTCGGGATACTGGCCCGCTGGTACCGCCGCCTTCCATATCAATGCCGATATCGCCTACGCAGTGGCCTACTACATGGAGACCACCGGCGATACAGAATTCGAGGAGCAGGTTGGCCTCGAGTTGCTCGTCGAGACGGCGAGGCTATGGTGTTCACTGGGGTACCACCACGCCGCCACCGACCAGTTCCGCATCGACGGCGTCACCGGACCCGACGAGTACAGCGCCATCGCTGACAACAACGTCTACACCAACCTCATGGCCCAGCATAACCTGCGCTGGGCGGCAGAGGCGGTGCAGCGCCATCCCGAGAAGGCACACGCACTCGGCGTGGACAGCGACGAAGCCGCCAGTTGGCGCGAGGCAGCCGAGAAGATGTTCATCCCGTACGACGAGCGCCTGGGAGTGACCCCGCAGGCCGAGTCCTTTACCGAGCACGCGGTGTGGAACTTTGCTGGCACCGCGCCGGACCAGTACCCCCTGTTCCTGCACTTCCCGTACTTTGACATCTATCGCAAGCAGGTCGTCAAGCAGGCCGACCTCGTCCTCGCGATGCACCTGCGCAGCGACGCGTTCACGCCAGAGCAGAAGGCGCGCAACTTCGCGTACTACGAGCCGCTGACCGTGCGCGACTCCTCGCTGTCGGCCTCCACGCAGGCCGTCCTGGCCGCCGAGGTAGGCCAGCTCCAACTCGCCTATGATTACCTCGGTGAAGCTGCGCTCATCGACCTCCACGACCTGCATCACAACGTGCAGGATGGGCTGCATATGGCCTCACTGGCAGGGGCCTGGACGGCGCTGGTCGCGGGGTTCGGTGGGATGCGCGTGGAAAACGGCTCGCTCTGCTTCGCGCCGCGACTGCCGGATGCGCTGCGACGACTCGTCTTCCACCTCCTGTTCCGCGGCTCCCGCCTGCGCGTCGAGGTGACAGCGACGGAAGCGACCTACCGTCTGCTCGACGGCCCGTCGCTCGTGGTGTGCCATCACGGCGAGGAAATCCTCCTGTCGGTGGATGGAGCGGTCACCCGGCCCATCCCGGACATCCAGGCGGGACCGCGACCCACCCAGCCTCCAGGACGCGCACCGCTCCCGCGAGGGCGTGAGGGCGGTACATAAGGACGCCGGATAGAAACCTATAAAATGCTCCAATCTCAACTTATCGAGAACATCGTAGACAAATTAAAAGATGTCCAGGGACTCAAAGCCATTGTGCTTGGAGGCTCCTGGGCCTCTGATACACAACGTCCAGATTCAGACATTGACCTGGCTCTCTATTATGGTCAGGATGCCCCGTTGGACATAGATCACATAAAAGGCATTGCTGCCCAGCTCAACGACTTTCCCAATCCAGTCGTGACGGACTTAGGAGGATGGGGAAAATGGGTGAATGGTGGTGCCTGGCTGACCATAAAAGGGCAGAGGGTAGATTTCCTTTATCGAAACATTGATTTCGTCTCCAGCATGATTGATGCTTGCAACAAGGGGGAGATAGAAAACGATTACTACCAGCAGCCACCATATGGCTTCTACAGCTATATTTATTGTGCTGAGACACAAATATGTAAACCTTTGTACGATCCCGGTGACGTCATTCAAACTTTGAAGTCGAAAATCAGCCACTATCCTCAGCCGCTTAAGCATAAGGTCATCAATGACTTTACATGGTCTGCTAGCTTTACGCTTGAGCATGCCAGGAAATCGGCGGAGCGGGGTGAAGTCTATATTGTGGCAGGTTGCCTGACAAGAATAGCGAGTGCCCTGGTTCAGGTTCTGTATGCCCTGAACGAAACGTACTTTATGAGTGATAAAAGAGTCTACAAGGATGTAGATACGTTCAGCATCAAGCCAAAGGACTTCCTGGAGCGAGTTGAGGGAATTTGTGGTGATGTCGGCTGCGATCAGAGTGAGTTGGTGGCAACCGTTTCAGCTACAGAAGTTTTATTACATGAAATAGTTGGGCTGTGTGGAGATCAATATACACCAAGGTATTGAAACTCGAAAGAAGGAAATATCACATGCCAGACCTCTTTGGGCGCGAAGGATTTGAAAGACGCTCCGCAAGCTCCGCTCAAGGCCCCTACAGGGAGCACCAAGGTACAATTCGCCGCGCAAAACCAGAAGAAGCTCAGCTCCTTACTGAATTATGTATGCGTTCCAAAGCCTATTGGGGCTATGATGCAGCCTTCTTAGAGGGTTTCCGAAGAGAATTGAGCGTTTCCCCTGAGTATATCGCCAACGATCATGTTTTCGTGCTTGAAGACGGAGAGCGCATTGTCGGTTTCTGCGGCTTGCGAGAGCGGGAGAATGGTGAAATCCTGTTGGAGGACCTGTTTATAGAGCCAGGAGTCATAGGCAAGGGCTATGGAAAACAATTGTGGCAATACGCCGTGAAAACAGCGAAACAGCTTGGGTTTCGCCAGATGGTGCTCGAAAGTGACCCGAATGCTGAGCCGTTCTATCGTGCAATGGGGGCAAAACGTGTAGGGGAGATTCCTTCGTCAGTAGTCGAGGGACGCATGTTGCCCTTGATGCGAATTTCATTGGAAGAAGATGTATGAAACGTATACGAGCGGACCCTCCAGACTGGCGACGAATACTCGGGAAGCGTTTTGCTCTAGGGAACATTCTTCTCTCTAACCGTTATAATAAATAGAGGAACAGGCTCTTACAGATCGGAGGCGACCATGATTCGCCACTTTCGTCCAAGAAGCACACCTTCTGAAAATTTACGCATTATTCTGCATCGTATCCCCTGGAAACTACTGCTACTCTTACCCGTTCTGATTGCCGTGGCTATTCCTACTTTTATCTATGGCTCACGTATTGGAGCAAAAGTATTACCTGGAGTGACAAACTTTTTCTATACCCTTGGAGGTTCAGGTTCCTCAGCTACGCCCACTCCATTTCCTCCATTTCCAGCTGTACTGCCTCAGCCTGGTTCAATAC
>Ga0137379_10006365_pt1 | contig 11192 bp, 5 predicted proteins | sample SagtaG_18_FD_104812 | JGI IMG/M metagenome (GOLD analysis project Ga0137379, IMG submission 104812) | Vadose zone soil microbial communities from Sagehorn Ranch, Mendocino, California, USA - Sage2_L_80_16 metaG | ecosystem: Environmental > Terrestrial > Soil > Vadose zone | place: USA...
CCGACGAGCGCGTCAGCATCGCCTCGGTGCAGAGCTTCTGGAAGCTGCTGCGGGCCGTCCTGGAGCGCGTGTGACCGCAGAGTTGCTGACTCCTCGAAGTCGAGCACACCCCCTCGCCCCGCGTCAGCGGGGAGAGGGTTGGGGAGAGGGGTCGAGGTCGGGGTCGCAACGATTGAGCACACCCCCTCGCCCCGCGCAGCGGGGAGAGGGCAGGGGAGAGGGGCAGGTTCACGAGGGTTTCGCACGCGCGCGCGGTTCCGCGCGGGCGTCGGTGTGGCCCTGCGGCGGTGCTCCGCAACGGCCTTCCGGAGTTGCCGTATCGATCGTCGCCGAATCGCTCTGGCCGCAGCACGGCCCGGCGTGCCGCGAGAGGACGTATTCGCGCGCTCGGAGGTCGCCGCGCGGCACTGGCCGTGCAAGCGGCTGACGTACTGTCGATCCCGTCCGCCCGCAGGCCGGGCTACGCTCCGGCGCAGGGCCACCCCGCCGCCCTTCATGCGCGGATCCGTACGGGCGGGCGGGGGCGCCACGCGGTCGAATTCGGTGGACTGAGATCGTTTGTGATTACAGCCTCGATGCGCGCCCCCTCCGTCGTCGACCCGCAGATGAACGGCATTGTTGAGGATACGGACCCTGCCTGCCGCGTGACCGGGCACTGCTTTCAGCCACACGACGCCTTGCGCGGGAAAGACCCAGACTGCTTGCTTCGTCGCCGTGAGATGTGACGGCGCTGTGGCAAAGAGACGCGTCCCTGTCCAGGGCGTTCACCGGCCTCGGTTAGTGCGGCCCCTTCTGCGGCGGGCGCATCTGGATCCTGGCATGTCAGCCGCTTGCACGCAGCGTCATCTTCACAACCCGTCTGGTGTGTAGACGAGTGTCGTCGCGTTCACGATGGTGCGGGCTCACGAGTTGTGCGGTGTGGCGGATCGTGATGCGGCAGGCCATGTCGGCTGCGAGGGGGGATGTCATGCTGGCCAGCGTCGTCGCGGTTCAAGTCCTTGCGCTCATGAGCGGCATCTGCACGACGGGAAGCACGCGGCAGTGCAAGCTCACAGGGTGCAACAGCTCGCAGCAGGTCTGTCTTGCCGATCGCACCTGGGGTCCCTGCACCTGCGACTGCAACGACTCTAATGCTTGCACGACCGATTCGTGGACGGGCTCCTCCTGCCAACACGTTCCGGTTCCAGTCGACGATGGGAACCCGTGCACGGTCGATAGCTGCGATCCCGTCACGGGGGTCCACCACATACCTGCCGTTCTGGGTACCGCATGTAGTGACGGGAACGCATGCACCACGGGCGACTCCTGCGACGGTTCGGGCAGTTGCAGGCCTGGCGCGCCGGTCGCCGTGAGCGACGGCAATCCTTGCACGACCGACACCTGCGATCCGTCGACAGGGACGATCACGCACCCAGTGGTTGCAGCGGGAACGACCTGTTCGGACGGGACCGTCTGCAACGGCCTCGAGACCTGCGACGGTGCAGGTGTCTGTCAGCCCGGTGCGCCGCCACAGGTGGACGACGGCGACCCCTGCACGACGGACGCGTGCGATCCCTCCGCAGGAGTGAGCCACACGCGCCTTGCTGCGTGCACGATCACGCCCATCGACCCAAGCCTAGCCGCCCCGCCTCTCAGTCGCACATCCGTGCCGCAATTCCTCGACGCTGTCAGCTTCCTGTACCTCGGATCGAACCGGCTGCAATTCGGCGTCGCTCCGGACGCGATCGATCCATCTCGAGTGGCGGTGCTGCGGGGCAAGGTGGTCCACCCGGATGGTGCGCCGCTCGCAGGCGGGATCGTGAACGTCCTCGGGCGACCGGAGCTCGGATATACGTACACGCGGAGCGACGGCGCCTATGACCTCGTCGCGAATGGGGGGAGCCTCATCCAGCTGGAGATCCGTCAGGAGGGGTTCCTGACGGCACAGCGGCAGGTGACGCCACCCTGGAACGACTATGCCTCGCTCCCCGACGTGATCCTGGTTCCGCTCGACCCGCAAGCGACCGTCGTGCCGATGCAATCCGCCGACCTCCAGGTGTCGCGCGGAACGCCCGCCGTCGATGGAGCCGGGACCAGGCAGGCGACCGTCATCTTCCCAGCCGGAACCGCAGCCGGGATGACGCTGCCCAATGGCACCAGTCAGGCGCTCACGTCCGCGACGGTGCGGCTCACCGAGTACACGGTATACGGCGCGAATGCGATGCCGGGGAATCTCCCGCCTACCACCGCAGTGACGTACGCGGTGGAGATGAGCATCGACGAGGCGCTCGCAGCTGGCGCGACGAGGGTCGAGTTCAACCAGCCTGTACCGTTCTACGTCGAGAACTTCCTCCGATTCCCCGTGGGTGGTCGGGTGCCGTCGGGGTACTACGATCGCACAAGTGGAATGTGGGTGCCGGCGAACGACGGCCGGGTCATCAAGGTCTTGAGTGTCGCCGCCGGCCTCGCCAGCTTGGACGTCGACGGGTCCGGGGTTGCGGCAGATGCGACGAAGCTGGGCGCGTTGGGAATCAGCGATGCTGAACGGGCGCGTCTCGCAACTCTCTACCAGGCCGGTCAGGAGCTCTGGCGAGTGTGCGTCGATCACTTCACGCCGTTCGACTTCAACTGGCCCTGGGGGTGCGCGACCACGTGCACGCCCCCGAGCGTGCCGCTGCCGTCTGAAGGTCAGCCTGATTCGTGCTCACATAGCGTGAGCGGTTCGAAGATCGACTGCGAGAGCCAGGTTCTCGGTGGTGAGCGTACGGTCACCGGAACTGAGTATTCATTGCACTATCAGAGCGAGCGCGTGCCCGGTGGAAGTTTTCAGCGGACGCTCGGGGTGTGGCTCACGGGGGGAGCCGTCCCGCCGGGGCTGAAGCAGATCACGCTCACTCTGACCGCTGCGGGACGTACGTTCCGTGAGACCATCGGCCCACCATTCACGCCCTACCAGTCCTACACGTTCATCTGGGACGGGAAGGACGCGTACGGCCGCAACGTGCCGGGTCTCGTGTCGGTGAGCGGTGAGATCGGATACGTGTACGACTCCGTCTATATCGCGCCCAGCGAGAACCACGGGAACAGGAGCTTTTCCGCCCTGTCCACGACCGGCGTTAAGTTCACTGTGTCTAATAGTCCTGGTTCGCCATATGTGATCTATCAATCGCTGAGCGCGAGATTGGGGGGGGCTCCACAGCCGGCTGGTCTCGGCGGATGGACGCTGAGTCACCACCACGCGTACGACGCAGCGCCAGGCGTTCTGCATCTGGGAACGGGCCAGAGCATCAGAGCCGTAGAGCTTCCCGCAAGTATCGCGACCATTGCTGGGGGTGGCAGCAGCACGCAAGACGGGATCCCGGCCACGAGCGCAGCGCTCAGCCACAATCTGTGGATGGCGTTCACGCCTTCCGGGGAGCTGCTCATGAGTACGTACAATAGGATCCGGAAGGTGGACCGTGCGGGCGTCATCACGACGATTGCCGGTGGACCGAACTGCGTCGAGGACGCTGAGGGGGTCCCCGCGACCGAGGCGTGCTTCGGAGCTTACCAGATAGCGGTGGGTGCGGATGGCTCCGTTTACATACCGGATTGGCATATTGGACCGTCTGCTTCATATGTGAGCCGGATCTTGAAAGTGACTCCCGACGGAATCGTCCACAGGTTTGCTGGAACAGGGACTGCCGGATATACAGGCGACGGCGGGCCCGCGACACAGGCGAAGGTGGACGTCCCGATCCCGTCGGTCGCCGTCGGTCGCGACGGAAGCGTGTACATATTGACGGGTCACCGTGTTCGCAGAGTGGACCCGGGAGGAGTGATCTCGACGGTCGCCGGCCGCGATGGCTTCTGCTCGCCCACGGGCGGTGACGGACAACCAGCCATCAATGCTTCATTCTGCGCCGATGGACAACTCAGGGTCGGTGATGATGGAAGCATCTTCGTCGCCGATCCTATTAACGCGCGCATCCGCCGGATCACCCCGGACGGAATCATCCAGACTGTGGCCGGCGCGAGCTACTACACGCGCCCGTCCGGAGACGGTGGCCCGGCCATGGCGGCCGGTATCGCCGGAGTGAGCGGACTCGCGCTGGGACGGGACGGAAGCCTCTTCCTCGGAGCTTTATGGAGGGACACGTCAGGTGCGTTCACCGACAGCCGCGTGCGCCGCATCTGGCCAGACGGGTACATCACGTCGCTTGCCGGAGGGGCCCCAGCTGGATATTCGGGCGACGGTATCGCCGCGAACGCATTGCTCAACACCCCGCAAAGCCTAGCCGTTGCGCCCGACGGGACACTCTATGTGGCCGATGCAGGGAACGGACGTGTGCGGATCGTGCGCCCGGTCCTCCCGACCAGGCGTGGAGACGATCTGATCGTCCCGTCGTCCGAGGGCACCGAGGCATACGTCTTCGATATCGAGGGCCGGCATCTTCGCACGGCCTCCGCGATGGACGGTCGAACGCTTCGGTCGTTCGGATATGGTGCAGCCGGTCTCCTCGAGACGATCACTGATGAGAATGGCCTCGTCACCCTGATCGAACGAGATGGAGGTGGCGCGCCGATCGCGATCGTGGCACCGCATGGTCAGCGTACATCCCTCAGCCTCGACGCCAACGGTTACCTCGCCACAGTCACGAATCCTGCCGGCGAGGTGCAGGCCTACTCGTATGATCCGGGCGGCCTCATGCAGAGCTACATGGACCCCCGTGGAAACCTGCACGCGTTCGCTTTCGATGCGGTGGGACGGTTGTTGTCGGACTCGAACCCGGCTGGCGGCGTGAAGACACTCACGCGCTCGGAGGCGGCCAACGAGTACTCGGTCTCCCTTTCGACAGCCCTCGATGCCGAGCGCAGTACGGCCACGACCTACTCCGTCCAATTACTGGGGAGCCGCGAGCGCAAGATGGTCGAGGCAGCACCCGATGGTACGCAGACGACGACACTCGTCGGGACCGACGGGCTCGTCACCGTGACGTATCCCGACGGCACTGTGGCGAAGAGCAGTCCCGGATCCGACCCTCGCTTCGGTGTCATGTCGCCGGTCTACACGACGACCACCACGCTACCGTCCGGCCTGCAAGCTGTCGTCGCGAGCACTCGAACCGCACAGATGTCGAACCCGGCGGACCCGTTCAGCGCGACAAGGCTCACCGAGACCGTCAAGGTGAATGGGCGGGCGTCCTCGTCCACGTACACGGCTAGCACACGCCAGGTGACCACGACGACTGCTGGCGGTAGGATGACCGTCGCGCAGCTCGACGAGAAGGGCCGGGTGGTCCACGTCGAGCCGCCCGGATACCCGGCGGTCTATGCGATCGACAAATCCTACGACGCGTTGGGACGGCTCCAGGCGATGGGCCAGGGCTCGAGGGCCACGACCATCACGTACGACACCAACGGCCTGCCTTCGACCCTGCTCGATCCCCTCAACCAGACGACGCGCCTCACCTACGACGCGGTCGGCCGGACGAGCACGCTCGAGTTACCAGGGAGCCGACTCACCGTGTTCGGCTACGACGCGAGCGGCAACCTGACCTCGCTCACCCCTCCTGGCCGCACGGCGCACGGGTTCGTCTTCGACGCGGTCGACCGGCTCAAGGAGTACGACCCACCGCTCTTGCCCGGCCTGAGTACTGTCAGCACGAGCTACACCTACAGCCGCAATGGAGACCCGCTCGGCATGTGGCTGCCGGACGGGACCTCGGCTCTCGCCAGCTACGAGGTCGGGACCGCCGGGCAGCTCACAGGGAGAATTGCCTCGGTGACCGATGCTCGGGGGACGGCCTCCACGACCTACGACGGCGCCGGCCGGGTCGCGACCCTCACCACGCCCGAGGGGCAGTCGCTCGCCTACTCCTACGACGGCTTCCTCGTCACCGGCGAGACTTCCACTGGCCAGGTCCAGGGCTCGATCGCATACGGCTATAACAGTGACTTCCGGGTGACGAGCCTAGGCGCCGACGGGATCTCGGCCTCCTTCGCTTATGACCCCGACGGCCTGCTCACGCTGGCTGGGGCAGAGACCATCACACGCGACCCGGCGTCGGGGCGCCTCTCCGGCACCAGCCTCGGCGCGGTGACCACCGCCACCAGCTACAACGGGTATGGCGAGGTGGCGAGTTTCAGCGCCACCGTGAACGGCTCACCTGTGTTCTCGTGGGACCTCGGCCGCGATCCGTCCGGGCGCATCGTTTCCAAGACCGACCACTTCACCGGGGCGACCACCAGCTGCGACTACGGCTATGACACCTCCGGGCGACTGTCCGACGTGACGATGAACGGGCAGCTCCAGGCGACCTACCTCTTCGACGTGAACGGGAACCTCCAGCTGAGGACGAGCCTCGCGAGCGGCGTCGAGGAGGGCGTCACGGACGGCGAGGACCGGATGCGGTCTTTCGGGGCGACCACCTACAGCTACGGTCCGAATGGCGACCTCACCGCGAAGACCACCGCCGGCGCGACCACCACCTACTCCTACGACCGGCAGGGAAACCTGCTCTGGGCGACGCTCCCTGACGGGCGGCGAATCGACTACGTGGTGGACGGGCGGAACCGGCGGGTGGGTAAGAAGGTGAACGGCGCGCTCGTGGAGGGCTTCCTCTACGACGGTAAGCTCCGGCCGGTCGCCTGGCTCGATGGCGCGGGCGCGGTAAAGGCGACGTTCGTGTACGGCCTGCACGTGAACGTGCCGGAGTACATGACGACCAGCGCGGGGACGTTCCGCATCCTCACCGACCACCTCGGCTCGCCCAGGCTGGTGGTGCACACGGCCTCAGGGGCTGTCGCACAGAGGATGGACTATGACAGCTACGGCATGGTGCTCGCCGACACGGCGCCCGGCTTCCAACCGTTCGGGTTCGTGGGAGGGCTCTTCGACCGCGACACCGAGCTGGTGAGGTTCGGGGCGAGGGACTACGACCCCAGCATTGGGAGGTGGGCGAACAAGGACCCGATTCGGTTCGCGGGTGGGGCGACGAACCTCTACGAGTACGTCGGGAATGACCCGGTGAACCTGACGGACCCCGAAGGCACTGCGCCATTTGCCTGGCTAATCCGACTATTGAACAACGGCGAGCGGCGCCTCATTCGTCCCTTGGCGACCGAGGCCGAGGCAGTGGCTGCGCGGAAGGCGGGGCAGAATGTAGTCTTCGAGACCCGTCAATCCGCCAAGGCTGCTGAGAAGGCCGCTGGCGGAGGCTGTGGGGACATGATGCGCCACACCGGACACGAGCTACCAAACGGCGAAGTTGGGGCTCCGCACTATCAAACTGAGGGTGCCCCTGGTCACTCATTCTGGGGTAATGTGGCGGACATCTTGGAGTTGTTCTTGCCGCCCATCTACTTGCCCATGCCGCCCCCGACGGAAATCTAGAGCTCTCATGCGGCTGTTCTTCCTCGAGCGAATCTTCTGGCAGTCTGTCACGTACGGCGTTCTTCGAACGCTCGGGGTTACTCGTGTGCGGCCGTACCGCGTGATGGTCCGCGCTGAGCCCTTACGAGTGACAGCCATAAAGAGCGACAAGGTCGAATTGGGAGGGCTCTTTGCCACGCGAGTGGTGATGGCGGCGAGTCACGCTCGTGCCGAAGTTGCAGCGGTCGCAGCGGTTCGGGAGGCGGTCCTCGCGTTCGCCCACAATCCCGACGAGGAGCCCGTGTGCTTCCATGTTGAAGAGAGCGCCAACATCGAGGGAATCGTGTGGCGGCAAGCACGGGGGTACAGCTTCTATCAGGGAGAGTAATTGGTCGTGGCGAGTTGCACGTGAGCGTGAGCACGCTCTCCGATGGCATCCCAAGCAGGCTATTTGATGGAGTTCCGAGTTCCCGTTCCCGCGCGCTGTAGAGCGCTCGGGAAGCGGAACCGGAAAGCGGTCAGCCGGCGCTGAGCTGGTAGCCGTCGTCGGCGCGGACGAGGCGGCCGGCGGCGGTGAGAGCGGCGAGGCGCTCGCAAAGGGTGGCGTTCCTGACGCGGCAGGCTGCGCGAATCTCGGCGAGGGGAAGAGGCCGGCCGGCATCGGCGAGCGCGCGGGTGATGCGCTCGTCCACCGAGGTGGGCTGCGGCTCGGGCTCCGCGCGGCGCTCGACGACGTGAAGCGCAAGGGCGTCGCCGCGCTGCGCCAGCGCGAGTGCGACGGCGGGGACGGACGGGGCGGCGCGATGCTCGACTGTGAGGGTGAGATCGTCGCCGTCGCGTCGGAGATAGAGGTTGGAGTCGCCCCAGGCGTGGAACTCCGAGGAGCCGGCAGGGCCTGGCCGGCGCGAGCGCGGCCGCCACCCTTCTTGGAGTGGTGCACGAGCGCGACGGCGACGGCATGGCGGCGCTGGATCTCGCGCAGGTAGGCGAGGATCGGGGCGACCTCGCCGGAGGCGTTCTCGTCGATCCGGTGGAGTCGGACGAAGGGATCGAGGACGAGCAGGCGCGGCTTGAGCTTCGCCACCATCTCGTCGAGGCTCGCCCGGTCAGCGTCCAGATCGAGGCGCAGGGTCGGCGCAGTGATCACCTGGACGTCGAGGTCGGCGAGGTCCACGCCGGCGGCGGCGCAGATCCCCTCGAGCCGTCGTCGCACGACGTGAAGCGCGTCCTCGGCGGCGAAGAGGAGGACGCCGCCCGGGCGCGACACCGGGAAGCGGCGCAGGCAGGGCGTGCCCGACGCGACCGAAACGGCAAGGTCGAGGGCGAGGAAGGACTTGCTGCACTTGGGCTCGCCTCCGACGATCCCCACCGCCTCCTCGGCCCAGAGGCCGGTGACGAGCCAGCGCCGCTCCTCAGCGAGGGTCGCGAGCCGGTGTGCGGGCTCGACCGGAAGCAGGCTCACCGGCGGCGTCCGGCGGCCTTCGCCTCGCGCGGCGGCGGCGCGGCGAAGGTCCTGGGGCTCGACGCTCTCAAGCACCGGAACGCACCCGGGAAATGGCGCGGGTGCGACGAAACTGCGTCGGACCATGGAAGCACCGCCGGAGGGCTGCCCCGGCGACCCCCGATCGGAACCGGCGCGTGTGCAGTGACGCGTCACGACGGGGCGGGGGACGGGCCCCGCCGCCCCCGCGCCCCCGCCTACGCGCGGTTCAGAAAGATGGGGAGCCCGCGCTTGTTCGCGTAGATCGGGCGGAAGCGCTCGGTGTTGTACATGGTCGCGATGTCCACCTTGCGAGGTCCGAGCTTCGGGTCCGGGATCGGCATCATGTCGTACTTGCCGTCGACGAGGGCCGACATGAGGCCGCTCTTCCCCTCCAGCACGGCGTCGAAGGCCATGGTGCCGAACGTGAGCGCGACGAGCTTGTCGATGAAGTCGGGGTCTCCCGAGCGCAGGTCGTAGGTGAGGTCGGAGACGATGGTCTCCTCGCCGGTGCGCCGCTTGATCTCGTCGGAGAGCGATTCGGCCACGCTCCCCTTCTTGCGGTGGCCGTAGGCGTCGGCCTCGCCGTACTCCTGCACCTGGTACCCCTCCCACTCGGATCCCTCGGAGAGCACGATGAGCGAGTAGTTGCTCGGGTTATCGCGCTTGTCGTTGACGAGCACCTCGATCACCTTCTCCAGCGGCGGCTTGTACTCGGGGATGAGGCAACGGATCGAGGTGACGAACGCCGTGTAGAGCGAGGTGAAGCCGGCGTCGCGCCCGAAGACGCGGAAGATGCCGATCCGCTCGTGCGAGCCGACGGTGGTGCGCTGGCGCTGGATCGCGTCGATGGCGCGGGTGATGGCGGTGGAGAAGCCGATGCAGTACTCGGTGTTGCGGACGTCGTTGTCCATCGTCTTCGGGATGGCGATGACCCTCGCGCCGAGCTGGTGCAGCCGCGCCGCGTAGCTGAGCGTGTCGTCGCCGCCGATGGCGATGAGGTCCTCGATCCCGAGCTTCTCGAGGTTCTGGAGGACGCGTTTGCTGATGTCGTAGACGGTGCTCGTCTCGCCCTTCTTCATCGCCTGTGAGGCCGGGAAATCATTGGCCGAGAGGTGCGGCGGGAGCTTCTTCATCTTGGAAGGGTTGGTGCGCGAGGAGTGCAGCACCGTGCCACCGCTCCGGTCGATGCGCCGCGTGTTCTCGCGGTTGAGCGGCATCACGTAGCGGGCCCTGCTCTGCGGGTCATCGAGGTCGAGGTGGGTGAGCCCCTCCCAGCCGCGGCGGATGCCGATCACCTCGAGGCCGTTCTCGGCCGCACGATAGGTGACGCTCTTGATGACGGAGTTCAGGCCGGGGACGTCGCCACCGCCGGTCAGGATGCCGAGCTTCTTCTTCATGCCCCCATCCTAGGGCGCGGCGCCGATGCGCGCCACGCGCCCACCGGTCATGCGCACGAGCTCGTCGGGGGTGAGCGCGAACACCGCGTGCGGGTGCCCGGCGGCGGCCCAGATGCGCGGGTGGGCGAGGAGCGCTTCGTCCACCACCGTGACGAGCGGTCGGGCGTGGCCGATCGGTGGGACGCCGCCGATGGCGAAGCCGGTCTGCTCGCGCACGAAGTCGGCGGTAGCCCGCGCGAGCTCCTCGCCGAGCAGGGCTGCCACGAGCCGCTCGTCGACGCGGTGGCTCCCGCTCGCCACCACCAGGATGGCCTGCCCGCTCGGGCGCCCCTGGAAGAGCAGTGACTTCACGATCTGGCCGACGGTGCAGCCGACCGCGGTGGCGGCCTCGGCCGCGGTCCGGGCGGAGTCGGGCAGCTCCACCACCTCGTTCGTGAACCCGGCTGCGCGCAGCGCGTCCTGGACCTTCTGGGCGCTCGACTTGAGCGGCATGGGAGGGCTCCTCGTCGTGTAGGCTCGAGGCGATGCTATCCCCGTCCCACTTCACGCGCCGCCACGAATTCCTCGCCGGCTGCCGTGACGAGCTCCCGATCCTGCTCGGGGTCGCGCCGTTCGGCATGATCTACGGCCTGCTGGCGCTGTCGGCCGGGCTCTCGCACGGGACGGCGCAGGCGATGTCGTCGGTCGTCTTCGCCGGCTCGGCGCAGTTCATCGCCGCCCAGCTCATCCGCGAGGCCTCCCCCGCCGGCGTCATCATCCTCACTGTCCTCGTGGTGAACCTGAGGCACGCGCTCTACAGCGCCTCCATGGCGCCGCACCTGCGCGCGCTGCGGCCGGGGTGGAAGGCCGGGCTCGCCTACCTCCTCACCGACGAGGCCTACGCGGTCGCCATCACCCGCTACCTGCGCGACGCCGGCCGCAGCGAGGTCTCGCCCTACCGGCACTGGTACGTCTTCGGGGCCGGCATCACGCTCTGGAC
>Ga0137379_10006369_pt1 | contig 11187 bp, 6 predicted proteins | sample SagtaG_18_FD_104812 | JGI IMG/M metagenome (GOLD analysis project Ga0137379, IMG submission 104812) | Vadose zone soil microbial communities from Sagehorn Ranch, Mendocino, California, USA - Sage2_L_80_16 metaG | ecosystem: Environmental > Terrestrial > Soil > Vadose zone | place: USA...
CGCGAGCAGGAGGGCGAAACGCGCCCCGCCGCTCGCGAGCGCCGCGAACGCGGCGACGGTGAGGACCTCGCGGGCGCGCGGTGGCCTCCGCGTGGCGGCCCAGGCCCACAGGACGGCGACCGCGGTGAGGACGAGGAGCAGCCCGAACGGCTCGATCCAGAACCGGGGCTGGAGCGGCTGCATCTCCGGGATCCCGCGCAGGACGTTCTGGTCGTACCGGATCATCTCCGGCGACGCGACGCTCGGGAGATAGTGAGCGGCCGCGAACCGGAGCGCGGACGCGAGCGTCGCGCCGGGGGAGGGGCTCACGGTGGCCGCGAGGCCCCCCCCGGCCGCGAGCGCGGTCGCCAGGACGGCCTCGCGCCGGAGCGTGGGATCGGTCGTCCCCGCACGAAGCCGGCTCGCCCCGGAGCGGAGCACCGCGATCCCGGCGAGCAGGGCGACGACCCCGAGGCCCGCGACGACCGAGGGGTGCAGGTTGGTCCAGGCGAGCGCGAGGGCCGGAAACGCCCACAGGAGCCGGGGCCGGCCGTCCTCGAACCGTCGCACCGCCCACATCGAGACCGCCAGGAGGAGGTTCGCGAACAGCTCGGGCCGCGCGACCGCCCGGTACCGGAACCCGAGGAGCGCGAGCGCCAGCGCCGGCGCCGCGGCCGCGACGCTGATCGGGGTATGCCGGCCACCCCGCGGCGCCGCGTCGAGGAGGAGGACGACGGCGAGGGCCGCGCCCACGAGCGCGGGCAGCAGCTGCAGCGCCGCTTCCCCGGCGACCCGGTACGCGCCGTAGATCGCGAGGCTGCCGAGCCAGTAAGGGACTGGCCCGCCTCCGGCGCCGCGCAGCGGGAACAGGAACGGCTCCTCGGCGACGAGCCCGTGGCGCGCGAGATGTCGCCCCATCGCGAGGTGGTGGAACGCGTCGGGGTCCCAGACCCGAAGGAGCGAGAAGCCGAAGGTCGCGGCGGCGGCGGCGATGGCCACGGCGGCGAGGGCGCGGGTCGAGAGAGGGCGCATCGGACCGGCGGCTAGGGCCGCTCCAGCTTCGCGAGCTTCTGCGTCGCCTTGAGCGCGAAGTACCCCTGCGGCTCGAGCGCGAGGTAGCGACGGAACGCTGCCGTTGCCTCGGCGCGGTCGCCGCGCTCGGCGAGCGCCGTCCCGACGCCGTAGTGCGCCGCGGCGAGGCCCGGATCCAGCTCCAGGGCCCGGCGCTGCTCGCGGAGGGCGTCGTCGAGCCGCCCGAGCTTCTCGTAGACGTACCCGAGGTTCGAATGGGCCGCGGGGTTCCGCTCGAACGCGGCGAGCGAGGCCTCGTAGCTCGCGGCCGCTCCGGGGAAGTCGCGCAGCCGCTCGGCGGCGAGGGCGCGATCGAACTGCTCCCGCGCCGCGGTCTGGGCCCCGTCGTCGCGCTTCGCCCGGGCGAGGAGCGCGGCCGCGTCCTCGGGACGCCCGCGCGCGGACGCGATCTGGGCGGCGAGAGCCAGGTCCGCCGGCTCGGCGTCCGCCGCGGCGACGAGCGGCCGGAGCGCCCGGTCCGCGCCGTCGACGTCCCCGGCGGCGAGCGCCCGGCGCGCGAGGCCCCGCCGGGCCTCGCGGTCCTCGGGGTCCTCGGCGAGCGCACGTCGGTACAGGGCGAGCGCGCGGGCCGGCTGCCCGTCCGCCTCCGCCGCGCGGGCGGCGGCGAGGACGAGCTCGGGCATCCAGGGGGCCGCCTCGAGCGCGGGCTCGAGCGCGCGCACGGCGTCCCCGGGCCGGCCGGCCGCGAGGGCGCAGTTCGCGAACAGGAACCGGCAGCGGGCGCAGGACGGTGTCTCGCGGATCGCCCGGTCGTACTCGGCGAGCAGCGCGCCGAGGGTCGAGCGGCGGACCTCGACGCTCGCGTTCCCGGGCTTCGCGAGCCGGTACTCGTCGCGGGCGGCGAGCGCTGCGTAGCGTCCGTCCCGGCGGAGGTAGAGCAGGCCCCCGTCGTCGAAGGCTACGAGCGCCCATTGCGTCCGGTCCATGATCCAGTCGCCCTCGCCCTTCAAGGCGCGCAGCGTCTCGGCGCGGGCGTAGGAGCGATCGACGTACTGGAGGACGAGGGCGTCGAAGCCCCAGCGGGCGTCGAGCGCGGGCCAGGTTCGCGGGTCGTCCGGCCCGAGGAGCGACGCCTCGAGGGTGCCCGGCGGAACGGTCCCCCGCCCGTCCTGGTACGGCGAGAAGCCTCGCCACTCGAGGTATCCGCCGAACTGGAACGTGTCGTAGAGATGCCCGTCGAAGCCGATCGACTGGAGGTAGTCGGCGGCCCGGACCGGATAGGCGGGCGGCCAGAGCCCGGTCGCGAACGAGAGCTCGGGCGCGCCGGGAGCGAGCAGACCGTGCAAGGGGGCGAGGGCGACGAGCGCGCCGGCGCCGAGCACGCGCGGCCCGATCCGGAGCCGCTCGAGGAGCGGCGCGCGAGCGGGCAGGCGCGAGAGCGCCGCCGCGAGGTTCCGCGCGGCGATGGGCGCGCACACGACGGCGAGGAACGCGCCGAACCGGACCGCGCGGGAGGCGAGAAAGGCGAACGCCGCCACCACGAGGACCTCGCGGACCCGGGGGCGGGTCCAGGCGAGGACGAACGAGGCGACCGTGACGAGGGCGAGGACCCCCGCCGGTGAGGCGAGGTGGGACCGCGTGGGGAGAGCGAGCTCGCCGATGAGCATCCGGACCGGCGCGTAGCCCTCGCCCGCGGCGGCGGCGGCGCCCACGGAGCCGCCCGCGCCGACGAGGGTGGCCGCGAAGCGGAGCGCCTCGCCCACCGGGTTCGCCGGGGACGGGTTCACCGCCGTCGCGGCCACGGCGGCGACGAGGATCGCGGCGGGGCCGAGCCGCTCGCGCCAGGGACCCGGCCGGAAGGTGGCGGTGACCGCGAGGACCCCGACCAGCGCCAGGCCCGCCGCGATCGAGGGATGCAGGTTCGACCAGGCGAGCGCGGCGAGGGGGAACGCGAGCAAGAGGCGCGGCCGGCCCTCCTCCCAGCGGCGGATCGCGAGCGATGTCCCGGCGAGCAGGAGCATGCCCAGGATCTCGGGCCGGGGCGCCGCGCGCGGTCGATAGGCCTCGATCGCGAGGAGGAGCGGGAGCGCGGCGGCGGCGAGCCAGGCGGGGCCGTTGGGCTCGCCGCGCGGGCGCGCGTCGGCGAGGAGCACCGAGAAGAGCGCCGCGCCCACGACGGCCGGGAGGAACGCGAGGCCGCCGTCGCCGAGCAGGGCGTGCCAGCCGAACAGGAGGAGGCTTCCGAGCCAGTACGGCGGGATGCCGATCGGCTCCCCCTGCAGCGGGAAGAGAAACGGCTCCGCCGGGCCGACGCCGTGGCGCCACACGTGCCGCCCGAGGGCGAGGTGGTGGAACAGGTCCGGATCTCGCACCCACAGGACGCACGCGGCGAACGTCAGGGCGCAACCGGCCGCCGCGGCGCCGAGCACGGCGCGCGAGGAAGCCCGGCCTCGCGCGGGTGACGGGGAGAGCGTGACGGGGTCCATTCCGGACCTCGGAGGATACGCGGAAACCTGCGCGCGGTGGAGCGGGGTGCCGCCCAAAAAGAGAGAGGGGGCCGGTCGCCCGGCCCCCTCGCCCCTTCAGCTGCTCAGCTCGTTACTTCGAGGCGTGGCAGGTGATGCAGAAGCTGCCGGAGGTCGGGTTCGCCCGGAGGAACTTCGAGATTCCCGGGTCGTGGACCGCGTGGCAGCTGCCGCAGGTCAGCGCGGCCGACAGCGCCGTCGCGCCGCGGGACGTGTTGTAGACCCTGAACGGAGCCGGAACCGAGGCGGTGAGGCCGGCGATGCCGCCGCCGACCCAGTTCACCGACACCGGGTGGTCGTTCGAGAGGTCCGGGCCGATCTTCGCGTTGTTGGCGAGGATGTAGACGTTGGCCGCGTTCGTGCCCTGCTTGCCCTTCATGGTCACGTTAAGGGCGACCGAACCGTCGTGGCAGCTCATGCACACGAGCGAGAAGTTGTCGAGCGAGCCGCTGATGTTGACGGACACCGTGCCCGACGTGTAGGTGGTGTACGCACCGTTGGTCGGGTTGAAGCGCGCCCAGAGGGGGGCGAACGTGGTGTTGTTGTGCGCCGCGTGGCAGAAGTAGCACGCGTCGCCGCTGCCGACGGCGCCGCCGACGCCGGTGTACTTCGACATGTCGTGCTTCGAGTTGATGACGCTCGCGGCGGACGCCGTGGTGGCGACGAGCGCGAGCGCGATGGCGACAAGCTTCTTCATTTGGTGAGTCCCTTTCTGACCCGCGCCCCTTGCGCGGGTACTTGGCGGGGACATGGTTGCAGTCGTCGTGCCGCAGGCGGGCGTCTGGTTGCTCAGTCCTCTCAAGGACTTGGCGATCGGAGCCGGGGTGAAATCACCCACGCTGGGGCATATGCCCCTGACCGGAGCCCCTCATTTCACGCTGGGGCACATGCCCCGGGGGTCTGCGTCGCGACGCAATGGGTCGACCGGCGGCGCGGGGGCGCGCGCTCGAGACACGATCGGCGGGGCGGCGCCGCGCCGGGTTCGCTCGCCTACTTCGCCGGAGCGGCCGACGGGGGGGGCGCGGCGGCGGGGGCGCCCGCGGCCGCGTTCCCTGCGGGCGAACGCTCCTCCGTGTCGGAGGTGTCGAGGAGCACGTACTGGCTCACCCGATTCGCCATCAGGTCCGCGACGTAGATGTTGTTCTTCGAGTCGATCGCGATCCCGTTCGGCGTCGCCATGAGCGAGGGCTCCATCCCCGGGCCGCCATAGCCCAGCAAGAGCTGCTGGCGCTTGTTGAAGACCTGCACCCCCGACGCCGCCGCGTCGGCCACGTGCATCAGCCCCGCGTTGTCGAACGCGATCCCCTTCACCTTGTTGAAGCCGCCCATGCTCTCGCTCTGCTGGCCGAAGAAGCCGACGAGGGCGCCCTCGGGATCGAAGATCTGGATCCGGAAGTTGAGGGTGTCCGAGACGTAGAGGTTCCCGTCGGGACCGACGGCGAGGAACGTCGGGAACATGAACTCGCCCGCCTGCGTGCCGCGCTTCCCCATGGTGCGGACGTGGCGTCCGTCGAGCGAGAACACCTCGATCCGATGACGGTCGTTTTCCACGCGCCCCCCCTCGCTCACGTAGAGGATCTGGCGGCGGCGGTCGACCGCGATCCCGGTCGGGCGGTCGAGCTGCTTCTCACCGATCGCGCGCAGGTATCCGCCGCTCGGACCGTACACGAGCACCTTCGCGCCCGCGACGTCGGCGACGTAGAGGTTCCCGGCCGCGTCGGTGGCGATCCCGAGCGGCTGCTTCGGGGACTTCCCGGACTCGTTGGCGGTGTAGCGCATCGACCCGCTCGCGAAGTCGATCTCGACGACCTTGCCGGTGGAGGTGAGCGAGACGTACAGCCGCTGGTCGTCGGGGCTGAGCGCCACCGCGGTGGGGTTGAAGATGGGGATCGAGGTGTCGTCGCCGAGGAAGAAGCGGCGGATGCGCTGCCAGGCGGTCGTCGGCGGGAGGTCGGCCGGGGACTGGAGCTGGCGGACGAACTGGATGCGCGGCTTGTCCGGCGGCGCGGGCCAGGTGGTGGGGGCGGGCGGCTTTGCGGTCGCGCAGGCGGCAGCGGCGAAGGCGAGGAGCAGCACGAGTCCGTTTCGACGGGACGGGATTCCCATGGAGATTCTTCCTTGGCGAGCGCGGGGGCGGGGCATCCGGAGAGCGCCGGTAGGCTCGCACGCGACCGGGCACATTTCAAGGTGGCCCGTCTCAGTAGCGGGTCGCGTCGTGCCGCCTCCCGTGGCAGACGAGGGTGCAGCTCCCGCGCCCACCACCGCTCGCCGTGTAGGGCGGGATGCCGGGCAGGGGCTTGACGGCCCGCAGGTCGAAGTCGACGAGGTGGGCGTTCGTCTGCGCGCTTCCGAGCGTGGCGGCCACGCCGTGCGCGGTGTGGCACACGGAGCAGGGCGCGTGGTCCGCGACCACGTGCCTCTGATGCAGGTTGAAGGACGACTGGGCGGAGAGCAAGACCGTGCGGTCGTGGCACTTGTAGCAGAGGGCGTACGCGGTCGGGCTCTCCGGGGTGAAGTCGGCGATCGCGTAGTTCCGCTCGAGGAGCGGTCGGTAGATCGAGCCGTGGGGACCACCGGCGGCCTGGCCACCCGTGGCGGGGCCGTCGTCCGAAGAGTGGCAGTCGGAGCACAGGATCTGGCTCGCCGTGGTGAGCGGCGGCTTCAGGCTCGGGACGAAGGGGTTGCGCCCCGGCCCGAGCACGGGGTGGGACGAGGCGGCGGTCGCCGCGAACACGCGGCGCAGGTTCACCTCGAGGCCCCGCCGGACCGCCGTCGGACCGGTCCGGTTGCCCGTCGGCTGGTTCGCGCTGTCCCCGTGGCACTTCAGGCAGATCTGCCACTCGAACTCCGCGACCTCGACCCGGTTCCCCCGCTCGTCGATGCCCCACACCCCGTCGAGCGCGCCGGAGATCCGCCTCCCCGCCGTGGGCCGGTGCGTCGCCTCATGCGGGTTGTGGCAGTCGGCGCAGGTCGCGTGCCGGGACGACCCGACCTGCTTCTCGGGCAACGGATGCCGGGCGTTGCCCGGACCCTCGGCCGCGTCATGCCGTCCGCCGCTCGGAACCTCGTGGCTCGACGGCTTCTGGAGCTGGCGCCGGACGTCCATGCCGAGCCCGTACGGCTTCCCGCTGTCGTGACAGCGCAGGCAGACGACCTCGTCGAGGTCGGTCGCCGCCGCGCGCAGCAGGCGCCCGTTCGGCGTCGCGCCGTGCGGACGATGGCACCCCATGCACCCGGCCTCGGAGACGCTCGCGTACGCCGGGTCGCCCGGCTCGGCGGCGGCGTACGTCCTCGTCGAGGTCAGGTGGCTCGAGGCGAGCACCGCGGGGTGGCACGAGACGCAGAGCTCGGCGCGCTTCGTGGGGGCCGTCAGGAACTTGCCCTCCGGGCTGCCCGCGTACTCCGCGTGCGGATCGTGGCACGAGGTGCACTGGACGAGCCCCTGGGGGTCGAGCCGCACGCCCGCGTGCGCCGGCGCGCGGGTCCGGGGCGAGGCCTTCGCCTCGGTCGAGATCGGGTGGCTCTGCCGCAGGTCCGTCCCGAGGTTCGACCGGCGCGTCGGGGGGATGCGTCCGTCGGGCGTCCCGCCCATCGCGATGGTCCGCGCGCTCGTCTGCCCGACGGCGATCGTCCCGTCGTGGCACGAGAGGCATACCCGGCTCGCCCCCGTCGGCGCGCCGACCCGGCCGCGGAACGTGGAGCTCTCGTACGCCTGGTACTTCGCGGACGAGCGTGGCCGGCTCGAGCCCTTCTCTCCACCCCCGTGCAGCGTGTGGCAGAAGAGGCAGGGGTTCGCCTCCTTGGTCGCCTTGATCGGTCCCGGGCCGCTCACCGAGAGGTCGTGCTTCGACCCCACGACCGAATGGCCCGGCGCGGCGGCGGCGCGGGTCGCGAGGAGCACGGCGAGGAGGGTTGCTCTCTTCATCGGGTGACTCCGAGGAACTCGAAGGCCTGCACGCGCGCGGCGTAGCTGTCGGCGACGAACACCCGGCCGCGGGACGTGGCGACCCCGGCCGGGTGGACGAAGTGGCCGGGCTCGTCTCCCGACACGCCGAACGCGTACTCGAAGGTGCCGTCCGGACCGAACACGAGGACCGCGTCCAGCTGGGCGTCGCTCACGTAGATCCGGCCGTCCTCCGCGGTGGCGATCGACTTCGGCATTGCGAACGCACCGCCTTCCGGGAGCGAGGCGCCGAACGCGCCCCGCCAGGCGCCGTCCGGGCCGAACCGCGCGATCCGGAAGTTGAGGGCGTCGACGACGAGGAGGTCACCCGCCGCGTCCACCGCGACCCCGGTCGGGAAGTTGAGCTCGCCGTCGCCCTCGCCGTGCGTGCCGATCGTCGCCACGAGTGCTCCGGCGAGCGAGAGCACCGCGACGTGGTGAAGGGGTGGATCCGCCACGTAGATCCGGTCTCCGTGGATCGCGATTCCGGTAGGTCGCTCGAACGCGCCGCTCGCGAGCGGGGCGCAGTGCCCTTGGGGATCCACGCGCACCACCGCCCTCGCGCCGGCGTCGACGACGTACACGTCACCCCGGTGAGAGGTGGCGACCGCCATGGGCGCCCCCCACGGGGCGCCTTCGCACGCGAGGAAGGTCGACGGCGCGCCCGTCCGCGTCCGCACGACGAAGGCAGCGTCCGCGTCCGCGACGAGGAGGCTCCCGTCCGCGTCGCCGAACACCCCGAACGGCCGGACGAACCGCGGGGCGTCCTCGTCCTCGTCCCCGAGACCGACCAGGGTCCTCCATGCGCGAGACCAGACGGAGCGGGCGGGCGCGGCGCCCACGGGCGAGGTCCACACCTGAGCGAGGCGGACCCGCGGCGCCGCCGGTGGCGCCGGCCACACGCTCTCCGGCAGCGGAGGGGGCGCGGCGGGGGGCGCGTGCGCGCAGGCTGCGAGCGCGACGGCGACGAGCGCGACGGCGATCCGGAAGATGGCGCGCGGGGAGCCCACGGGCGCTAGAGCGAGAAGCTCCGAGTGAAGGCGACGTAGACCTGATTGAACCGAGAAGCGAACTCGGATCCCTCCGCGGTGTAGGTGTCGGAGAGGCTGAGCGTGAACTTGCCGATCGCGTAGCTGAGGCTGCATGTCGCCTGGAACACGCGAGCGTTCCCGAAGTCGGGTCCCGACGTCGTCCCGTAGCGCGTCGCCGCCGCCAGGACGACGTGGGGCGGGAACGGGACGGCGGCGTAGAGCTGGGCGCTGCGGGCGTGGGTCTGGTAGGCGGGCGACAGGAACATCCCGTCGCCGCGGACGGGGCTCGCGAGGTTCCCCGCGACCCCGTCCGTCGCGGTGAGGACCATCCCGAAGGTCGCGTCCCGCCCGGTCAGGGTCACGTTCAGCAGGGCGTTCCGGTTCGCGCCCTCACCGAGAGGGGTATGCCCGCGGTTCGCGGAGATCAGGAGCGTGCTCGCGAGCGACGACCTGTCTGAGATCCTCAGGTTGAGGTCGCCGCTCGCGCTCTGGGCCATGGTCCACCCCAGCTCTGCGTTGCCGTTCGCGCTGTAGGAGAGGCCGTAGGCGACCCCCCATCCGCCGGTGGGGAGACCGCGCCCGTAGCGTGAGCTCGCGCTCGTACCCCAGCTCCCCGCGACGGGACCGGACGCGGGCTCGATCACGCCGACGTTGCCGCCGCCCTGGAACCCGAACGAGTGCTGCCCGACGACGCGGTGCCAGTCGAGCGTGGCGCTCGCGGCCTCTCCGGCGGCGGAGATCCTCGCCGCGCCGACCCGGTCCTCGGCGTAGGACACGTTCGCCCCCGGGGAGAGCGTCCACTCCGGGGCGATCGCGAGGGAGTCCGTGGCGTTCACCCCGTGACCGGCGTGCTCGGTGGACGGGAGGCCGAGGGCGGTGGTCGCCGTGTGAGTGAAGCCGTACCCGGTCGTCAGCGTCGATCCACCGTACAGGGTGAGCGAGTTGACGCTGACCTGGGCGTCCTCGTACGTCGGGTTCGTCGGGTCGTCCACCGTCGCGTGCCGCGTGTAGTAGCGGGCCGACAGGTTCGCCTCGGTCGAGGGGGTGAGCCGCGAGCGCGCCAGCGCGGTGAGATCGTTGTAGTCCGAGTTCGAGGACGCGAAAGTCCCCTGCTCGGTCCGCGCGCGGTAACCGAGCTGGTAGTTGAACAGCTCGTTGCCGGACGAGGCGGTGGCGTTGATCCCCATGCTCCCGAGGTGGATGTCCGGCTGGTCGAGGTTCGAGACGATCGCCTTCGAGAGGTCCCCGGTGATCTCGAGAACCGGCCTCTGGCCGCCGCCGGCCCGGACGGTCGCCGAATAGTTGTCGCTGAGGCTCGTGCCCGGGATGACCTCGCTCCCGGCGGACTGGGAGAAGCCGACCTGGGTCCGCGCGGCGGTGCCGCGCAGGATGAGCTCGCTCCCCTTGAAGTCGAAGGCGGAGAGATTTGCCCCGTAGGTGAGGGTGTTGTGCTGGGCGCTCGCGTCCTGGGCGAGGGAGCGGTCTTGACCGTAGCCGGCGGCCAGCCCCCACGCGACGAGATCGGGCGTCCCGAGATACCCCCGCGCGGACAGTCCACCGTTGAGACCCCACTGTCTCCCGTCGGTGTGGGTGGGCGCTTCCCAGTTGTCGCTCTTCTCCATCGAGCCGCCGACGAACCCGCTGACCTCCGTCGCGCGGGGGAGCGCGGGCGCGAGCGCCGCGAGGAGGACGAGGGCGCGAAGCGACGCCGCCGGGAGCGTGTGCGTGCGCCTCCTCATCTCGTGCCGCCTCCCTGGACGACGGTGATCGGGACGTCCACGACGTACTCGGCCTCGGCGGACGGGAACTGCCACTTGCCGGAGGAGGCCGCGAGGCAGGCGTCGAGGGCCTCGGAGCCGAGGTCGGAGCCGACGGCGCGGACGCTCTGCACCTTGCCTTGCGCCGTCACGGTGAGCTTGAGCGTACCCTCCGCGCGCTGCAGGCGCCTCGCCTGGATGTGCTCGCCGATGCAGCCCTCGATGAGCGGCTGCGCGGCCTGGACCGCCTCGCGGATCTGGCGCTTGCCGCCCTCGCCCGCCTCGAGCTGCGCCGAGCCGCCGGCGCCGGCAGCAGGGGCGGGCTTCGCCGTCTCGCGGAGCGCGGACACGACGACGTCCACGCCCTGGGCGCCCGGCCGCGTGGTGATGCGCGTGACCACCCGTTGCTCGGGGAGCGGCCCCGAGGCGACGACGCGGGCCTTGAGGTCGCCGGCGCGGCGCTGCGCCTCGGCCATCATGCTCGGGTCCTTCGCGCGGGCCCAGATGAGGATCTCGCAGCTCTCCTTCGCCGCGAGCTGCGCGATGTTGTCGATCGTCTCGCGGTCGAGCTCGGAGAGGGTCGAGGCGGGCGACGGGAAGGTGACGACGGTCGCGGCCGCGACCGCCTTCTCGACCGCGACGCCGGCGGCGAGGGGCGCGCCGGACGGCGCGGCGCCGGAGCGCTCCTTCACGATGGCCGTCGGGGACTTCACGACCATCACGAACACCGCCTTGTCCTTCGCGGCGGCGGGCTTCGCCTCGACCGGCTTCGGGGCGGCCGCGGGCTTCGGGGCGGACTCGGAGGCGCGGCGCTCGAGGAGCTCGAGCCGCTCCGCGCGGGTGTCGAGGCGGCGGGCCCAGGCGTCGAGCCGCTCCGCCTTGGCGCGGTTCTGTCGCTCGAGCGCGTCGATCTTCTCGCC
>Ga0137379_10006370_pt1 | contig 11186 bp, 9 predicted proteins | sample SagtaG_18_FD_104812 | JGI IMG/M metagenome (GOLD analysis project Ga0137379, IMG submission 104812) | Vadose zone soil microbial communities from Sagehorn Ranch, Mendocino, California, USA - Sage2_L_80_16 metaG | ecosystem: Environmental > Terrestrial > Soil > Vadose zone | place: USA...
CAAAGCGAACACGTTCATCCATAACCGAACACTCCTTCCACGGCATCACTCCCTCCCCTAAAGGGAAAGAGTGTCACCCATGTGTCCGGTACAAACTGTCACCCATGTTTCAGACCGCTCAAAATCCTGCCTTTCATTGGTTTACGCTACATTCTTCGCTTCGACTGCTGCGGCGTCTTGTGGACCAATGTGGACCAATTCAAAGCCCAAACCGATGCGCCCGGCCCACTCTTGGCGGAACGCAACATCCTCTTTGAGCTTTGAGTAGAGGTCACCGACCTCCTCGGGTGCGTGGCCCATCCAAAAGCGCTCCAGGTCCTTTGGGGCACCGCTCTTTCGGAGCCACGTGAGACGAAAGCGCCGAAAAGCGTGAAAGCCCACGCGTTTGGCGCTTTGGAGGATGCGCAGGACGTTTCGCTGTTGCAAGGGTCTGCCTTGCGCTGTTGCCAAGAGATAACCATGCACGCTGGAGACGTAATCTCGAAGTTCACTTGCGAGAACCTCGGGAATGTCTACGACGCGCACAGCGTTCGACGTTTTTGGCTCCTGTTCCCGCCCACGCCAAAGGCTGCGACGCACGTAGAGCATACGGCAATCGGGCCCGAAATCGGGCGAGCACAACGCAAGCGCCTCGCCGATTCGCAATCCTGTCCCTGCCAGCAACGCAAAGAGCACCGCGTACTTGCGCTTCTTGACATTCGACAGGATGCCCTTCAAATCGGCCTCCGTTACCGCAGGCCTGCGCTGTTTGTCTTTTCTCACCACGGGAAGCTGAATGAAATCGTGATTCCATTTGCGCGGATAGATCTGCTCGCCCTCCTCATCCACTGCTGACGCAAGGACGAGCTTAACCACCTGCACGTAGTTGACAATGGTTTTTGCCGAAAGTTCCGCCGCCGACATCTTCTCGACCAGTTCGCGTACCGCCTTGTTGGAAACATCAGCGAGCAACTTGCCTCCAAGATGCGGCAGGAGCCAAGCGTTGAGTGCGTCCCGCCAGCCGGAGATCGTAGCGGGCTTGACCGGACAACGCTTGCGAGCAGGAAGCGAGTTGATCCACCAGTCGGCCTGCTGGCGAAACGTAACAGCAGGAGCCGTATTCTGGCGGAACGACTGCTGTGAATTGATGCACTCTCGCTCGAGGTGCCCGCGTAGACGCTGGCGCGCCATGGATTTCGTACGGCAGACGCCGAGCGCTACTGTGCGCCGTATTCTTTGGGGACTGCCCGGCACGTCTGCCCAAAACTTTCCATAGCAGGGTGCCGTTGGGTCCCAGGTTTTCGAATGCTGAAACACAGTTCCTGATTGCCCTGTTCGGCGGCTCAAGGATGGTCCTCGTTTCCGCCTTGCAGGTGTCGCCCCCGCACTGTACGACGGCGCGCCGTTGCGACTCAAGTCCTGATTTTCCGCGTGCATTGCCGCGAAATCTTAGGCCAGCCGGAAATACTGTCAATTCGCGCCAGGGACCGAATCACAACCTAGTTGTGAGACCGGGCACCGGTCTTAGGAAATGGGAAGAGTGCAGTGTATTCAGAGGCTTAGACTTAGATCACCGCACCGCTGAGAGTACGCTCAAGCGAATGGTTTCTTGTCTGACTAAGTCTCTTTTCGCCAATTCGTCGTTTCATGGCTAACCTTCCGCGCTTTTCAACTTGTGGGGTTTACGGTCTGCCCAAGACGCGAAGGGCCGACTCTTCCAATCGACGCCCACTCACGGCTATAATAGCCATGAAGGAAGGGGGCTCCGAATGCGCAGCGTAAACGTGGCAAAACTAAAAGACCAGCTGAGTAAGTATCTTACATTCGCCAAGAGCGGCGAAGAAGTGGTGATCCGGGACCGGAACCTTCCGGTGGCGAAACTGGTTCCCTTCTCAGCGGAAGGAGCAGACGATCAGGAACTAACGCTGGTTGCTGCCGGGAAATTGCGGCTCCCCAAGGTGCAGCTTGATGTAAAGGCGCTCTTGAAGATCCCAACAGGCACTGTTGAGGGCAACAAGGCGATTCAAGCTCTCGTCACGGAGAGAGAAGAAGAACGGTGAGGAAAGCAACAGCGTTTTGGGATGCCAGCGCGCTGGTCCCTTTGTGTATTCACGAAGCCGCGAGTCGCCAGGCGCAGCTCTACCTAAGGAAATTCGCCCTGGTCGTCTGGTGGGGAAGCCTGGTGGAAGTTCACAGCGCGATTTGCCGGCTTCATCGGGATAAGGAGATCACGGACCTCGGCAGACAAGGTGCGGTGACCCGTCTGCGATTGCTAAGCCGCGGTTGGAGGGAAGTCCTTCCCGACGATCAACTTCGTGATCTGGCGACGGAGTCGTTGGATAAGTATTCCTTGCGTGCTGCTGACAGCCTGCAACTTGCCGCGTCCTTGACGTGGTGCGAGCAGCATCCGTCCAGGAGGAGTTTCATCTGCGGGGACCAGCGATTGGCCAAGGCCGCAGCTTCAGCTGGATTCTCGGTCCTCGATCTTCCAAGGGTCGTTCCCTGAACAAAGTATCGCGTCTTGTCTCGAGCAGTTCCTGCTATCAAGTGAAATCGGGCCCGTCGCTAAGTCACGCCCCAACCATACAGATAAGTTAGTTCTCACATAGCGCATAATCAACCGTCTCACCGAGGCGCGTTTTCAATTCTTTCATCCAGGCCCGCGTGTTATGGCCGTGAATGAGCCGGCCCAAAAAACCGAGCCGTTCTGCCACGTTGCCTCGGTTGTGGCGAATGTCGTCCTTCGTGACGCTCCCGTAGATGGCCAGAAACTCGGTCATGTTGACGCGCTTCGAGAACAGATAAGTCGCGTGGCCGAGTTGAGGAGTCTCCACGACCACCGCCCTCTCAAGGTCGAAGATGTATTCCGACCGAAACAGGTAAAGGCGACGAGCACGTTTGCAGAGCTGCTTGTAATAGAAGGCGTCGTAGTCTGGCTTCCATGTAATTAGAGCGACGTCGAAATCGCCAGGCATGCCTAACCCAGCGCAGAGTTTTTGCAGTTCGGCCCTCTCAACCGGTGCAACTTCGACGCGGGCGCGAATCAAATCAAGCGCCTCGGAATACTCGCCGAAGCGGTGATGGGTCTTACGAGCTTCGGCGATCTGTTCAGCAATGTTTGAGGGCAACGTGACTTCGATGCGGCTAGGCAGGGCGGTTTCCCACTTGACTAAATGCCAGGCGCCCGCGCGGTGTCGATACTTACCGCTTTGAATGAAGGTCGCCTTGACGCCGATCTTGGCGCCCAGCAGATGCTTCCACTGGTTCCAACTCGAATCCCACAACAACGGCAAGGATGCTTGGTCGAAAAGTACTTCCAGTTTACGACGTGAATCTCGGTAGATTGCGTGATCGTTGTAAAACGCGACGTTTCGCAATGACGCTCGGAAGTGTTTGAACTTCTGCTCTAGGAGAAACGATAAGATGCGCGAGGCGTAAAACGTCGATCCGTCGCGTGAGATATCGCCGGCAAGAAGCAGCGAACCAAATCCGCCGTACGGAAAGAGAGCGGGGGACGCGGGATCATTTAGGAGAGCGTCGTAGCAAGCTCGCAGTTCTGGACGCGCAAGGATATTGAAAGCGCGCTCCGATGCCGCAAGGTGGCTGTCGGGAGTTTGGGCCGTGCGGAGCTCAAGAGTGCGGAGTTTGAAGGCGAGGCGGAGCTCCGCTAGGGATGCGTGCCGGTTGACCTGCGAGAGTTCGTAAAAAGAAGGTTGCCGGTCCCAGCCACGGTGCCGATTGCCAACGTAGAAATAGTCCCTCAGTGTCTCGCTCGACAGGTAGATGGTTGAAATCCCAAGCCGTGGATTCAACACTTCCGCAGAAACGAAGAAATTATTCCGCTTGTCCTTTCCTGGCTGTGAGGCGTAGCCAATCCGTGTTTGAAAAAGGTCACGCTTTTTGGCGCCAGGATTTGTGTTGCGAATGCAAATCTCTGTGCTGGAGTCAGCTGTTTCAAGCTCGATAGAAAAAAGCAGATCGTCTCCCGCGCGAATGAACGACGCCAAGAAATTCGAGACCAAAATGGAAGTGCCATCAGCAAAAACGCACTCCGTCTTGAGGCCTTTCGGATTCGTCTTGAGAACTTTCCGCTGGCACACGTTCGATAGCGCGTTGCGGCTGACGTGGATTGCCTCGCGATATGGCCTTCCAGTGGTTCCGGAGTGGGCTCCGTGGTTTACCCGCGAACTCAATCAGCGGAAGGCGATCCGTCCCTTGACGGGACTGGGATGCTCACCCGTTCTCGTGAGCGGGAATAAGCCTACCTTTCTCAAGTGGATCGGCAAGGCTTTAAGAGAAGGCTTGATTCACATTCCGAAAGAAAACGGCTCGATAACTTGGAAATTGCCTACGAATTTCCTGGCGCCGTCGGCCCCAGAGATAGAGATGAGTGTGCGCGTGGCTACTTAATCCGGTTCTGCAAAAGCTGTGCAAAAACAAACTAAGGAGGGTGTTGTGCGGGTCGTTCTAAAAGTGTGGAGCAGCAACCCCGATTACAGTGCGGGATGCGATTACGCGGTCTTGGAAATCGGTGAGGAGTTCTCAAAGCTCGCTCTACGACGAATCAATGCGCTCTGTGAACAAAAGGTCGGCGATCCTTCCCTGTACGAGACGTATTACTGGGACTCTTCGGCGCAGTATTTCAGCCCTTGGGTCAATCGCGCGAGCCAGCCGAGCGAAGTCCAGGAGTCAGGCTTCAAGTTAGAGGAAACGCTCGAAGACCTTGAAGTTGACACGCGGGAGGTAGTGACTGCGCCAGCCGACTTTCGGGTTCTGGAGAGCCAAATTGCAGCCGTAGAATGCGCCCAGATGATCGTGCGTGAAGGGAGCATCGCATTCAATGCGCTCCTAAGGCACACCGACATCTACGTAACGACTGCTGAGATTCCGAAACAAGTTCTTGAATCCGTGGGTGGTGGGTCATCAGTTTCCGGGTAGGCGACGATACGCCCGGAATGCACCGGGCGCGGACTTCCACGTGTATTGCGTCCATTTGACGACTTCTCATTCCCAATCCCACTAGGTGGTTGAGAGTCGATATCTGACCAATCGTGATGAGACGATTTCGTGGAAGCAATCCGACCGAAAGGCCGTCTGTCCCACATTTCTGAGCCGCATTCTTGCAAGTATCACTCGTGACGCAATGCGGTCACAGGATCGATTTGCACAGCCCGACGTGCCGGCAGGTATGATGCCCCAAACGCCACGGTCACCAGGAAAAGAGTCACCGCTACGAGAGTCAACGGATCGGCAGCCGTGATGCCGAAGAGCAAGCTCGACGTTAGGCGGGCCGTCGCCATCGCGGCAGGAAGCCCGATGCCGATTCCTGCGGCCACCGGCGTCATTCCCTGCTTGAGGGTGAGTCTAAGTACATCGCGCGGCGCGGCGCCAAGCGCCATACGCACGCCGATCTCATGCGTGCGCTCGCTCGTGGTGTACGACACCACACCGTAGAGACCGACCGCGACAAGCGCGAGGCCGAGCATTCCGAAGATTGCCGCGAACAGCGCGCCCACGCGCACCAGAAAAAGGCCGTATCCACCGCCAAGAGCTCGTGCCATGCTCTCCACGTCGAACAACACTAGCTCCGGTTCACGTGCGTGAATGATTCGTTTGATCGACGGCAACAACGTGTCAGGCGGCACCGACGTACGCGCCTGCAACACTCGAAGCCCGGTGTAGAACTGCGCGAGAGGCACGTAGAAGTAAGGCTGTGGATCCTCGAAGAGGAGGTGATACTTGCCGGTCTTTGTCACTCCAACAACCTCAACCCACGGCCCTTCCTGCCCGGTGAAGCTGAAACGCTTGCCGAGGGGATCTTGACCTGGCCACAACTCCTCAGCTAGGCGCTCGTTCACGAGCGCCACGCGCCGCGTTCTTTCGTCGTCTTGTTTCGTAAAGCTTCGTCCGCGGATGATTGGGATACCCATCGTAGCGAAGTATGCGGGGCTAACTGCATTCATCCCAGCTAACGGCCGATCGTGCGCGCGGGTCGGCTGCCCCTCAATGTCGATTGTCCGGCTCGTGTACACGTAACCCATTGGAATTGTGAACGAAAAGCTGACGTCCTCGACGCCGGGAACGGCGTGCACGCGCTGCTCGATATCTTGAAAGAAGGCCCGCCCTTGCGCCTCGGTGTACCCGAGCTGTCCCACATCCATGTGGACGTTGAGCACGCCATCTGGTCGGAAGCCGAGGTCCGCGTGCTCTGCGCGCGCCAAGCTGCGGATAAACAGCCCTCCTCCCACCAGAAGAACAAAACACATGGCGATCTGCGCGGCGACCAGCGCGCTGTGCACTCGGTGCCGGCCGCCGCTCATCAGAAAGCCATGTCGGCTGTCACGCAGCATCTCGTCCAAATCGACGCGTGACGCCCGCAACGCCGGAACTACGCCAACGAGCATCCCGGCGAACAGCGCAAGCACTGCCGCGTACACCAAGACCCGCCAGTCGAGATGAAAGTCGAACCACACCGGCAGGTCGCCCGGCAATTTGATTCTTGCGAGCAAACTCCCCGACCAAGCGCCCAGCAGCACACCCACGATTGAAGAAGTAGATGGCGGATGGCAGCACACCACCCAGGATCACCATCAGCACGGCGAGGTTCTGGTCTACTCCCTTAAACAACCGGTAAAGAGCCAGCGCGACGAAGATCACGATGGTCCCGGTGAACAAGTCGCCGGCGATGCCGAGACGGAAGAGCGACTCGTGCGCGGCGATGTTGTTGGCCGTCGCGGTCGCGTTGCCATGCACGAACAGCTTACTGGGTATATAGATGAGGGGGGGGCGGCTAAGAGGAGCAGGTACAGGAATCCGGCGACTCTCCCGGGGTTGTTGGTCGAGCTCATGTGTCCTCCTTGTGAGGGCTTAGCCTGAGATACGGCGAGGCCGTCAAAACATTTCGCACACGCGCAAAGCCGGTTCGTGTGGGGGCCCGGCAGAATGCGAGCCTACGCACCGGCTACGGATGCCCGCCCTCCTGAGTGCTTGGCCGGAGCCAGCACGATCAGAGCTATACCGATGATGCAAAGCACCGCCACTGCGATCAGCAGATCTCTGCGTTCGCTCGCAATCTGGAATGCCAAGACCGCCATGACAGCGCCATGAGCAAAGCTCGACCAGGCTGCGAAGGCGATCAGGCTGCGATTCGCCGACGGATTACGTACGGCCATCAGCAGGAAAATGCCAAGCGCGAAATAGAGGCTGAGCATCATGTCATCGCCGTAGTCCGACTGATTCATTTTCCATAACGACACTGTCAAGGGATAAATGCCGGCCGAAAAGAGCAGTCCCACCAACACTAAGAAAATCTTCAGCGCGGTTTCTCGATTCATGGTGTCCTCCTGCTAAATCACGTCATTTGGAAAAGACATATACGGCCTTATAAACAATATCCATGCCGCCTTCCAGCTTCTCGATGATGTGGTATTGCGCAAATGTTCTGGCCGATCATTGGGCTGAAATGTTAGGTGTAGAGGTACAGCAGGTCAATTGGAGAGGAGTTACCACCGCCTTTCACGAAATTGCCGACCCGAGTTGGGCTCGCACTCAACTGGAACTCCGGAATAAGATGGTTGCGAGGACCGTGCGCAAAATTGTTCACATTGACATGGACGCGTTTTATGCGTCAGTTGAACAGCGGGACGATCCGCAATTACGAGGCAAGCCTGTAGTTGTCGCTTGGCGGGGCAACCGCTCTGTGGTCTGTGCCGCTTCGTATGAAACGAGACGTTTCGGCGTGCGCTCCGCCATGCCAGCAATTCGCGCCCAACGCCTGTGCCCCGACGCTGTCTTCGTCCCTCCGGATTTTCCGCGCTACCGAGCCGTCTCACGTCTCGCACGCGAAATCTTCAAGCGTCACACTGATCTGGTGGAGCCGCTTTCTCTTGATGAGGCATACCTCGATGTTTCTGAGAACAAGACCGGCTTGCCGACGGCTACGCGTGTGGCGCGCGCCATTCGCGAACAAATCCGCGAGGAATTGAATTTGACGGCCTCAGCCGGTGTAGCGCCCAACAAATTTCTCGCGAAGATCGCTTCTGACTGGCGAAAGCCGGATGGGCTCTTCGTCATTCAGCCTGACGAGGTAGATCAATTCCTATTGCCATTCTCTGTGGGACGTCTGCCTGGGGTAGGCAAGGTGACAGAAGAAAAGCTGAGGAAGTTTGACATACAGACGGTTGGGGATTTGCGAAAGCTGGATTTACCGACACTCGAAGGCCACTTCGGTCGCTACGGCGTGCGTCTCTACGAGTTGGCCCGAGGCGTCGACAACAGCGAAGTTGTCCCAGACAGGCGAACACAGTCCGTATCGGCCGAGGACACTTTTGAGCACGATGTGCCGTTGACCGAGACCGAGCCGATGATCCGGCGTCTCGCGGAAAAAGCCTGGAGTGCATCGCGCAAGGAATTGCGTATCCCACGTACCGTGGTCCTCAAACTGAAAACAAGCGAGTTCAAGATTCTTACTCGTAGCCATACGCCCTACTCTCCTCCCGCTTCTTGCGAGGAATTGACGAACATCGCGCTGTCGCTCCGGGACCGTGTGGGCCTGACCCCAGAGCAACGCTTTCGCCTGGTTGGCGTTGGACTGAGCAACTTTCGCGATCCCGATGATGCATCTGCTCAGCCGGCGCTTTTCGAGTAGCCGAATTACAAGTCGGGATCGGCTTAGAATTGCAAAGCTGCCAAGGACCGCGGGGCGTCGACGTCGGTCGAGACGCTAATCTCTCCCCAGCGTTCTCCATCGGCTGCACGCGCCGCCTCGGCTTCGCCAGCGTACTTAACGGCGTCACTGCCCAGCAGCAGATGCGCAGGTAGATGATCGCTGGCGGCCAGACGAAGAATGACCTGAGCCACCTTGGCGAGTCACTGCGGAGCTGTCAGCCAAGAGGAAAGGTGACAAGGTCCAACGCGATAAGTTGCAAGAGCAAGGCGGCAGACCACTGCTGAAATCTCGCCGCAAGCACTGTACAGAATAATCCTTGCTCGAAGCTCTTTTTACGTTGTGGACTCTGTGGACCAATTGAGGCAGGATTTTTGGGGTGGTGCGGCTCGTAAGTGCGACACCCACAAGGCTTTAGATTTTACGACTCTCCGGTTCGGGACCAGGAGGTCGATGGTTCAAATCCATTCGCCCCGACCATTTATTTTATAGTCAACGATTTACAGGGACACGAATTGTAGTTGATCGCCTGGTGCTAGCCCAAGAGGTCAATCGTTCGAGTGCTTTCGCCCCGACCACTCCAACTTCCTGGCTTTCATTGTTTTACGCTGCATTTGTTATTTCGACGGCAACGGCGGTTTGTGTACCAATGTAGACCAACTGCGACAGATCGCCGGAAACCTCGCGGGCCGGTTCATTTTCCAGCGGGCGCTAACTCTTGAAGCGATTCTTGTTGATCTTGATCTTCTATTCAAGCGTCGATCGTGGCATGCCCAGCATGGCCGGTGGGACGTACAAATGTCTTAAAATCGATGTGCCAGCTCGCCCGTAGCTCGTTTGGCAGTAATTGTTCCCATTTTTTTCCCATATTTCGCCGACCCTTCTCGGAGGCGCCTCCTGAGATTGCTCACCCACTTTGAGCTTTAAAAGAACGGGTTGTACGGATTGCCAAAGCCGAACTTCGTACGCTTGCCGGAATTAACGCTAGCGATGAAGAACTGTGTGCCAATCCGTACATGATCTACGAACAGGATTGAAACAACAGAAATCCGATCGGGTCGCGATCGACACAATTGACCGTGGAGTACGTCCGGATGGCGAGGCGGCTCTTTTCATACCACCTCAGGATCAGGTCACTCAAGATTCGAGGAGTAGCGTGGGTCGCACTGGTGTAGCTGCGCACGCCAGGGATGAGCGCGTACTACTTTGTCACTGTGCGGTAGGGCTGGACTGCGCGAAACGGGCCGGCCGATCCCTTAATCAGTCTGCGAATGGAGCTATCCGCGGGTTTTTTTGACAGCGGCTATGATCAACACGGCGATAATCGGGTAAACTGATTTGCTCTCTCCCGATGTTGCGTAAGACCGTTATCGAGAGAAATGCTTCATAAAGCATGAGGTTCGAATTCATGAGTTAGTTCCCCAAAAAGGACAAATCCGTGAGTACTTACACACTACCTGAAACACACGAAGCGCCATCCGGGGTGAGCCCCGTCAAGTACGTTTATTTTTTCGCTGATGGAAAAGCCGAAGGCAACGGCACGATGAAAAACGAACTAGGGGGCAAAGGCGCAGGCTTGGCCGAGATGACCAATGCCGGACTGCCTGTTCCTCCCGGCTTCACCATCCAGACGGAGGCATGCCGTGAGTACATGCGCAGTGGCGGAAAGGTGTCTCCTGAAGTCACGCGCCAACTGGAAGACGCGCTCCGCCGCCTGGAGCAACTGCAGGGTCAGAGGTTGGGCACAGGCGAAAACCCGCTACTGGTCAGCGTACGCTCCGGGGCAAAGTTCTCCATGCCGGGAATGATGGACACCATCCTCAATCTCGGGCTCAACGATCAGAGCGTGGAAGCGCTGGCCCGGCGAAGCAACAATTCGCGGTTTGCTTACGATTCTTACCGACGTCTCATCCAAATGTTCGGGAATGTCGTTCTTGAGATTCCCAAACTCGCTTTCGACGAAGTCTTCGACAAAAAGAAGAAACAGAGGAAGGCTAAGCTCGACACGGAGCTCGATGCCCGGGCTCTGAAGGAAGTGATTCAGGAATACAAGAAAGCTGTCAAGAAGCACGTTGGGCGGGACTTTCCCCAGGACCCGCGCGAACAGCTCATCATGGCTCGAGATGCCGTCTTCCGCTCCTGGAACAACCAGCGCGCGCAGACTTACCGGCGCATTAACAACATCGATGACATGCTCGGAACCGCCGTCAATGTGCAAGCAATGGTCTTCGGGAATCTTGGCGAGACCAGCGGCACCGGCGTTGGCTTCACGCGTAATCCTGCAATCGGCTCGAAGGAGTTTTATGGCGAATTCCTGATGAATGCCCAGGGCGAAGATGTGGTGGCCGGCATCCGCACGCCGGTTCCGATTCTTGAACTGCAGAAGATCATGCCGGAAGTCTACAAGCAGCTCCGCGCGATCACCACTCGCCTGGAAAAACATTATCGCGACATGCAGGATTTCGAATTCACCATCCAGGACGGCAAGCTTTACATGCTGCAGACGCGCAATGGCAAGCGGACAGGACTAGCTGCCGTGCGC
>Ga0137379_10006375_pt1 | contig 11181 bp, 10 predicted proteins | sample SagtaG_18_FD_104812 | JGI IMG/M metagenome (GOLD analysis project Ga0137379, IMG submission 104812) | Vadose zone soil microbial communities from Sagehorn Ranch, Mendocino, California, USA - Sage2_L_80_16 metaG | ecosystem: Environmental > Terrestrial > Soil > Vadose zone | place: USA...
CACGCCGCCGCGTACAAACACGTTCCGCTGATGGAGCTGTACCCCGAGGAAGCGGTCCGCGTCAACATCCAGGGCACGTTGGTCGCGCTCGACAACGCGAGGAAGATCAGCGCCGAATGTTTCGTACTGGTGTCAACCGACAAAGCGGTCAACCCGCAGTCCGTGATGGGATCCACCAAGCGCGTTTCTGAGCTGCTTCTTCTCGAGACCGCCCGCGCCGCCCGGTCCAGGACATCGTGGAGGCGAGCCGCGACGAAGTACACCGCTGTGCGGTTCGGCAACGTGCTCGGTAGCCGGGGGAGCGTCGTCCCGACGTTCACGGGGCAGATCGACGCCGGCGGGCCCGTGACCGTAACCCATCCGGATATGACCAGGTATTTCATGGATGTTGCCGAGGCGGCCAGCCTGATCATCCAGGCCGCCAGCCTGACGGCCGGGGGCGACGTGTTCATGCTCGACATGGGCGAGCGGATCAAGGTCGACGACCTCGCCCGAAAGATGATCCGTATGCGGGGCCTTCGGCCGGACGTGGACATCAAGATCGTCTACACCGGTGTACGCCCGGGCGAGAAGCTTCACGAGCAGCTCATGCTGCCTGCCGAGCGCCGCAGGGCGACCTCGCACCCGCTGATTTTCGAGGTCAGCGACGCGGAGACCAGACCGCGGCAGACCGTGCGCGGCCGCATAGATGATCTCCTGCAGCTGTCCGGCAATGCGGAGAGGGATGAGATCGCGCGCGCGGTGCTCGAGCTTGCTAGCGAGGATCGCGAGGTCGGCGCGTCGGAAGCGGCGAACCTGGTCGTTCTGCCGGGAGATCGGCAGGCCGACGCAAGTACGGTCTAGGCTTTCCCCGCCTCGGCGTCCCGCGTCTTCCGCCAGCAGACGCCTGTCCAATCGATGGAGATGAGCTCGTCGGTGATTTGCTGCTGTGCGCGAAAATCGTCGACTGCGGCGCGGCAGCTGGGCATCGCGCCGTAGTCGTCGATGATGACGTAACCGCCAGGCGACACTTTTGAGTAGAGCCCCTGTAGGACCTCGGTTGTCGACTGGTACATGTCGGCATCGACTCGCAGAATGGCCAGGCGCTCGATCGGTGCCGCTTGCAGCGACTCCCGGAACCAACCGGGCACGAAGCGTACCTGCTCATCGAGGAGGCGGTAGCGCCGGAAGTTCGACTTGACCTCATCGATGGAGACTACGAGCTGGGGTCGGGACCAGAGCCGGTCGTCAGCATCCGCCGGGTATCGAGTGCGATCCGGCCGCGGCAGCCCTTGAAACGAATCGGCCACCCACACACCCCGATCCGTGACCCCGTACGCCTTCAGCGCGGCCCGCATGAATATCGCGGCGCCGCCCCGCCACACTCCGGCCTCGAGCAGGTCGCCGGGCACACCGTCGTCGAGGACTTCCCTGATGCACTCGCCGAGATGATCGAGTCGCAACAGCCCAACCATGGTCTCGGCATCCAGCGGCATATCGCGCCCCTCTGCGCGCGCCGTTCTCGGCGTCCGGCGCACGACCTCGTAGTCCCTTGTCGCCAGAACCTTCCGTATCGGGGCGTACAGGAACGCGCGGACGGTGCCACGGCGGGGTCGAATGGAGTGGTAGGTCTCGTCGAACAGATTTCGCGTGAGGGTGAGCTTCAGCAGATCAAGGTAGATACCCGCCGCGCCTTCGGATTGCAGGACCACGGAGTCAGTTTAGGGCGGCAGGTCTCAGCGTCCGATACAATCCACCGTCACCGGCAGGATGCGCACCACTTTCCTTTCGTTCTCTCCTCCCGCGATCGGCGAGGATGAGATCGAAGAGGTGGTGGCCGCTCTCCGCTCCGATTGGCTGACGACCGGCCCTAGAGTCCACCTATTCGAGGAACGCTTCGCCGAATTCGTCGGTGCGCCTCGCGCGCTGGCATTGAACTCTGGGACCGCCGCAATGCACGTAGCGCTCTCGGTTCTCGGCATTGGGCCTGGGGACATCGTCATCAGCACCCCAATGACCTTCACTTCGACGATCCACGTCATCGAGCAGGTCGGCGCCCGGCCGGTACTGGTCGACGTCGAGCGCGACACATTGAACATAGACCCGGCCGGGATAGAGCGCGCAATTGCCACCGGAGGCACAGCGGTTCGAGCTCTACTGCCGGTGCACCTGTACGGTCATCCGGCAGATATGAAGGCGATTCTGGAGTTGGCGGGGCACCACCGCCTCGTGGTCATCGAGGACGCCGCACACGCGCTGCCGGCACGTTACGGCAGCCGCCTGGTCGGGAGGCCTGCGCAGGTCGATGAGGTGGTGAATCTCGCGGCCTTCTCCTTCTACGCAACCAAGAACCTGACAACCGCCGAAGGAGGCATGCTGACAGGAGCCGCAGACGTCATCGAAGCAGCAAAGCCCTGGAGCCTGCACGGCATGACGGGCGACACACACGCCCGGTATGGGTCCGGGGGATCGTGGCGTTATGACGTGGTGCTTCCAGGGTTCAAGTACAACATGACCGACCTGCAGGCGGCGATCGGGCTGAGGCAGCTGATCAGGCTTCCGTCACTCCAGCAGCGCCGTCTCGAGATCGTCGGTCGGTACAACAGCGCGTTCGGTGAGATCGACGCTGTTGACACGCCATCGGTCAGAGACGGAGTCGAGCCTGCTTGGCAACTCTATGTCCTGCGACTGAATCTCGAGCGCCTGACACTGGATCGCGCCCGGTTTATCGAGGAGCTCCGCGTGCGAAACATCGGCGCAAGCGTCCATTTCATCCCGGTACACCTCCATTCCTACTACCGCAAGAAGTACGGCTACCGGCCCGAGGACTTCCCTGTCGCCAACGCCGAGTTTCAGCGCCTGGTGTCGCTGCCGCTCAGCCCCAGAATGAGCGAAGGCGACGTGGACGACGTGATCGAGGCAGTGGTCGACATCGTCAATCGATTTCGCGTCTAAGGGCTGGTTGCCGGCTCGTTAGAGCGGCTCACTTGCAGGAACTAACGTGCGCTTCGCAATTGCGCAAAATCGTCGTACTCGTGCCAGCGACACCCCATCAGATCGCGCCTTTCCTGTGCCATGGCATCCTTGGCGCAACTCGGACCAATGCAGCTGCAAGGACTCCTTCGAAGATCGTTATCGGGTGGGCCAGTAGGTACGGATCCACGAACGACATCAAAGCGACGCCAAGCAACGCCCCTATCGAAGCTGCCCCAAGCATCCTGATAACTCGGTTTTGACCTCGCCACCAAGATGCCAAGCCGTATGCCAGGAAGATCGCAACCCATATCCCCAACCCGATTTCCCCAATGACACCCATCCGCAACACAGTCCCGAGATAGGTATCGAAGGTATAGTGCTTGACTTCGTGGGCTTGGGCCTCATAGGTCGTCTCGAGTATTCCGGTTGGACCAATGTAAGTCGCACCAAGGCCTCCGCCGACCACTAACTGGAACGCAGATCGCGGTCGACTGTATGAGCTCAAGACCTGAGTAATACCAGCGGTCTCATCCTGTCGTTTGTGCGCCAATGGAACGTTGCTATTGACCTGCACGAAGGTGTAGCCCAATCGGTCTAATGCAGTGGTCGAAGGCTCGGCTCTGATAACCACCGCGATCGCTGTATATGCAGCCAAAGCGATCGTCACGCCGGCCACTGCCGACCGAGCGGCGGGCCATCGGAACCTCGTGCTTCGCAACCCTTCCACGAGAACGAAGGCAACACCGACTGCGGCAAAGAGCCAGAGCCCGCGTTCGAATGATAGATACACGGCGACAATCGAGAGGCCAGATGCAATTGCCGCCGTAAGTCGAAGGCGCGCACTGGATCCACTTATGGCGTAGCCGAGGGCGAAGGGCACAATCCATGCGGCGGCTTGGAGGAGCGGCAACCGCGGCATGACACGGCCGATCACGAACAATGCCGTAACCCCGGTTCCAGGGAGTCCGTGCGTGAAACCGGCCGCCAGCTGTGGAAGCGTGTCCACGGCCGGAATGAAGAAGTAGATTCGGATGAGGATCGTCGCGGCAAGAGAGGCGACGATACCGACGCCGACGATGCGTGCGTCGGCTTCGCTGCGCACAGCGTTCACAGCCAAAAAGAAGAATCCGAACAGCTCCGCGATGGGAAGGAAGTCGCTGAGAACCAACTCAGGCGAGTTATGTCGAGTAATCCCATAGATGCCGCTAAGGATTCCCATTGCAGTAAACAACCAGATTGCCTTTGCCAACGGACCTGCCCAAGCTGCCGCGATGGCACGTTCCCTTCCTATTGCCAACGCCGCCGCAGCTCCGATAGCGAGCAAACCTAAAGCCGGGGCAGCCGCCAATGCGAGGTCAGTGCGATCGGTGTATGTATCTAGCCAGTCGGTATGGCGGAACAAAATCCAAAAGTTGAGTGGGCTCACAACGTATGCAAGGGCCGCAGCTAGGCTCCATAACGGCGCCGCGGCGATGACCCTCGCTCTCAAGACGCCTATCGCCATCAATTCGCCGCGCGCGGGCGCAACGTCAGAGGCAACCAGCGTCGACCTGCTCAGGGCATGCGGGAAGATCGGGGTCGGCACGTTGGAAAGGTATCACGGCTGCGGCCTATTGAAAAACTCATTCGCTAAGCTCGTAAGCAATCGAGCATCCTTTGAGCTGAGTAACCGCAACGCGACCACATAGACGGCAGCCCCCACGACCAACGCCCCGCCAAGGCGCAGAGTCGTGTGCACTTGTGACGTCAGGTCAAAAAGGCCGACAGCAATGGCGGTCATGACCGCACCAGCGATTGCGGCCCGCAGCGCCGTCAGGACTATTTCGCGCTGCAGCCAGAGCCTGGAGTCAACGACGATGATCGTGAGCAGCCACCACGCCGCGGCGGTCGCACCCCACGCCAGGCCCGGATATCCGATCACTCGGGTGAGGGCCACGTCCGCGACCACGTTGACGGCCAGACTCGACGTGGTGATTGCCGCGGCAAACCGTATCCGCTGCCTCGCGAATAGCGCTCGGGTCAGGAAGTCATTCAAGCAGACGGGAAGGAGGCCGAAAGCGAAGAGTCCGAGCAGATAACCCGTGGCTGCAGCCGACCTGGCATCGAAGGCGCCTCGCTCGTAGATGGCCGCAACGATGGGATGAGCGAAATAGCGCAGAAGGAGCGTCGCCGGCACTGCGCCTAGAAGGATCAACCGGACACCAACCGCAATAGTGCGTCGCGTTTCGTCGGCGTCTTTGGCGATATGGCCGCGCACAACCATCGGGTAAAACACGGTGCTGATCGGCGCCACGATCATCGCCGGCGGGAAGGCGTAAACGCGGTTAGAGAAGTTGAGCAGAGCGATCGTGCCCGGAACAAGAATCGAGCCCAGCCATCGTTCGACGACCAGCCTCCCATAGCCCGTTGCGATCACCAACAGATAAGGTCCCATCGCGGCGAAGACGGCGCGGACCGCCGGATCCCTCAGGCCGAATGTCAGCTGATAGCGATAGCCAAGCCGCCTCGCACCCGGGACCAGGACGGCCAGCTGCAGCACCGAGCCCGCCAGAAACCCCCACGCCAGGGCTGAGATTCCTATTCGCCCATGCAGCAGGACGACCGCCGCGATCATTGTGATGTTCACGAAGAGACCGGTCAGCGCGGGGATCGCAAACCGGCTGCCGATGTTGAGAATTCCGGCAAACAGGCCCGCGGCGACGAAGAAAAGGAGCGCCGGGAACATGATTCGCGCCATCGCCGCGGCCAGTTCGGCGTTCGGCGGGCTCAGACCCGGCGTCAAGGTGGCAATGAGCTGGTTTGCTGCGAGGCTGCCAACAAGCACCAACGCTGCCGTTCCAACTATGAGCAGGTTCAGCACTGCATTTGTCGTACGCCAGACTGCGGGACCACCGGACGCTTCAGAACGAATCAGCACCGGGATCACGGCTACGCCCACCAGTCCCGTGAGCAGAAGGCTGGAGATGATGTCCGGAAGCGTGAACGCCGAGACAAAGGAGTCGGTTGTGGCGCTGGCACCGAACTGGAACGCGATAACTGCATCGCGCACCATGCCCGACGCGCGGCTGGCTAGCAGCGCGACCAGCGTGAGTCCCACAGCGCCTGCGAGAAAACCACGCCGAACCAAGATCGATGACAGACCGCGGCGCAGCCCTAACGAACCAGTCGGGAGGCCCTCACTCAATGTTTCAGATTCGGGTATCGCTGAGCTCAGCCCCTGCTGGGTTCAAGCGCCGGCGCGGCTCGAACCGTGGTGGACACGCTCGGCGCGGGCCCGGAGTGAGTTCCGGCTGCCACATGATTCTCCTAGACTCGCAAGCATGATTCGCCGGCCACCGCTAGGTGGTGCTCGGTCCAGCCGGGTGAAGTTATCACAGTGTCTCGTGGCCGCATCTCGCCCGGTGCCGCCGCACGGCTTCCATTGATGGCAGCGCGTACCTCTGGGCTCAACCGCATAATTCGCGCGCGCGCTAAGACCTGGTTGGGGTGGGATGCCGGCTCCCAGAGTCGGCCGGCACCATCCGGAGTGCGACACTGGCTTTCCGACGCCGTGATGCATAACACGCTCGACATGGCATTGCGCTATCACCCGATCGTCACGTACCTGCGGCCACGCCTGGAGACGGGCACCCGGGTCCTGGAGGTTGGCTCGGGCTCGGCAGGCATCACGCCGTATCTTCAGCATCGCGTCTTTGGCGTCGACCACAATTTCGACGGCCCTCCCTCAAGCCGGCTCGTTCGCTGCACCGGCGACGTGCTCAAGTTGCCTTTCCCGGACCGCGCGGTCGACTTCACTCTCTGCGTCGACACTCTTGAGCACATTCCCCCCGGCAAGCGCGCCACCGCCATCAAAGAGCTCCTTCGGGTCACACGCCATGCAGCAGTGATCGCAGTCCCGTGCGGCCCGTTGGCCGCGCAGCACGACCGCGACTTGAGTGTGGCGCTCAGAAGGCGTCTCGCGAAGCGCGACCGCTTCGTGGACGAGCACCTCGAGCATGGGCTGCCGACAATAGATAACCTCCGTCGCTGGACCGATGAGGCTGCCGTGGAACTCGGCCGTCCCTTTCATACGAAGAATCACGACAACGTCCACCTGCGGATCTGGTGGCTGGTGCAGATGGCAAAGATCAGTCTTGTGTGGCGTGCCCTATTGATCCTGTCCTTTCCGGTGCTCTTTCCATTGTTTCGTAGCTTCAACGGCCCGCCCAGCTATCGCCAGATCGTCTTCGTGGAGGCGTGGCCAGTGCCCCGCGCGGGGGTTCGCACGAGCCTGTGAACCGACAGGGGCCAGGGGCGCCGCTCGACCTCTGTGTGACGATCATCAGCTTTAACCACCGGGAGTTGCTCGAGCAGTGCCTGCGCGCGGTAAAGGTCTCCGCAGAGAACGCTCACGTGTCGAACACCATCCTGGTGCTTGACAACGCCTCCCACGACGGCAGCGCAGAGATGGTGAAGGCACTCTTTCCAGGCGTCATCCTCATCGAGCGACATGAAGTCCGTGGCTTTGCCGCGAACCAGAACGAGCTATTTCGCGCGTGCGAAGACCAATGCCGTTACGTCCTGATGCTCAATGAGGACGCCGTCGTCGGCCCAGAGACCGTGACGCGGCTGCGGTCCGCGATCGAAACGGATTCGCGGATGGCGGCGATAGGCCCCAAGCTGGTCTATGCGGACGGCCGCTTCCAGACTGCAGGCGAGCGGCTGCCCGGCTTCTGGTATCACCTGTTACGCCACCTTGGCTTGGGTCGATTCGTTCCCGACAAGCTGCGGTTCCGCCTTGGTGGTCGAGTCGCGGCAAGCCCAGACGGGCATCCCATTCGCGAGGTCGGCTACGTGATCGGGGCCTGCGTCCTGATCAGAACCGAAGCCCTGCGCGAGGTCGGCGCCCTCGACGAACGGTTTCGCATGTATGGCGAGGACGCCGATTGGTGCAGCGAGTGCTGGCGGCGTGGCTGGAAGATCGGTGCCGACCCGAGCACAACGGTCGTTCATCACCGACGCCAGAGTTGGAGCTCGTTCAGCATGATCGAGCGTGAACGTGGGATGTTTACCTATCTTCGCAAGCGCCACGTCGGCAGACTCCGCCTCGGCCTGCTCAAGACCATCTTCCTCGCGAAGTACCGCACGCTTCTCATGATCGCCTCGGTAGCTCACGCATTCGGAATCGCCAGGCATGACCCGGAGACGATGACCACCCTGAAGATGCTCGTCGAGGTCGGCCTGGACTCATGACGTCCAAACCGAGCATTTCGTGGCCCTTGTGAGGATCCTGTACCTGACCGAGTACTTCCAGACGCCAGCCGAGGGTGGCCTCATGCGCACCTGGGAGATCGCCAAGTACCTGGTCGACCACGGCCATGAGGTCTCGGTGGTGGTGGCGGCCCCGCACCATATAACCGGGGAGATACCCGCCGCCGTCCGGGGACGCCTCTGGCATCGCTCGACGATCGAGGGAATCGACGTGACGAAGGTCTGGGCGCCCTCGACCTTTCGCGCCTCGTATTGGCACAGGCTCCGTTACTACCTGAGCGCGCCGACCCTAGCCCTAGCAGCGAGCATTGGCAGGCGCGCCGACGTGGTCATCGCTTCTTCGCCGCCCTTTTTCCTCGGCCCCGGCGCATATCTGCTGAGCCGTGCTAAACGGGTGCCGTTCGTGCTGGAGATGCGTGATGCATGGCTCGAGTTTGCAATCGCCAGCGGCATGGTTCCGAGACCCATCGTCGGCATGTTGACCGCCATGCAACGCTGGCTGCTACGGCATGCCGACCGTGTCGTGGCGGTCACGCCCGGCCTTTACCGGCTGGCTAACTCAACGCTGCCGCGGCGCTCCCACGGAAAGGTCATCCTGGTGATGAACGGTTACGAAGAGGACGTTTTCCGCGATGTGGACCCCGGCCTCGCACAACGGATCTGTGATCAGTGGCGGCTCCACTCGCGGTTCATCGTGATCTACGCCGGCACCCTCGGCCTCGCGCGCGACGGCCTTACCCTGGTGCGGGCAGCACGCGAACTGAAGGACCTGCCCGAGGTCCAGTTCGTATTTCTGGGCGAGGGTGAGCGGAGAGCCGAGATGCTCGAGTACGTACAGCGCCACGAGCTTGGCAACTGCTTGTTCGTTCCGATGCAGCCGCGGCGCGACGTACCGGCCTGGCTGGCAGTGTCAGCAGTGGGAATCAACGCAACTCGCAGGGGCGAAGCCCAGGAGTCCAGCCTTTCCAACAAGATCTTCGACTACCTAGGCGCAGGCATTCCGGTTGTCTTCTCCGGTGACGGTGACACCGTTGACTTCCTGGTCCGCAGCGGCGGAGGCATCATCGTTCCGTCCGAGGACGCAAAAGGGATGGCAGCTGCCATCCGAAACTTGCACGATGATGCCGAGCTACGGCGAAAGCTCGGCGCCTCCGGTCGTGCGTTCGTGATCGAGAACTTTTCGCGATCGAAACTGGTGGCACCACTGGAGCGAATGCTTACGGAGATCCGATCTCCCGCCCACGCCCTGTGATCGCGTGAGCTCGGACGACGAGATTAGGCGCATCGAGCGCGCCTATACGCACTACGACACTACGCCGACCGAGCAGGCGAAACGCCATCCGTCAAATCCTGGAAACATCTTGATGCGACGCGAGCGAGAGCGTCTTCTGGGGGCGATGGTCAAGCAAAGGCTTGGGGCGTGGCTCGAGATGGCCCGCGTCCTGGACGCTGGATGTGGCCGCGGCGATTGGCTGGCGTGGCTCAACCGCCTTGGCGTGTCGGCCGCCAATCTCCACGGGGTCGACCTGCTGGAAGACCGGATTGCGGCCGCGCGGGAGGCCCACCCGACGTTCGACTTCGTCCGGGGCAATGCGGAGGAGTTCACCGATGGAGCGCCTTACGACCTGATCATCTGCGCAACGGTGTTCTCTTCCATCCTCGATGACGGAATGGCCTCGCGCCTTGCGCTGAACCTGACCAGCCTCCTTGCGCCCCGCGGCGCGATCGTCTGGTATGACGTTCGCTACCGCAATAGTCGCAACCCGCGTACGCGCCCGCTGACGAGGCAGGCAATCCGCGCGCTGTTCCCAGGCTTCGTTCTGGACCTTCACGCGATAACTGTCCTACCCCCGATCGCCCGGCGCCTCGGGTGGGCATCAAGCGTCATGTATCCGGTGCTGGCTTCCGTGCCTGCACTGCTTAGTCACCTCGCCGGCCTGTTGTACCTGCCCCACCGTGACTGAGAGGAGCAGCCTTGGCACAAAGCGGTCTCCCTGACGCCTCCAGGCTGCGGCGCCGCCCTTCCACCCAGGTCTCGTCGAGCCTCGCGCTTCTTGCTCTCGCGCGCTCCACGTTCGAGAACTGGTTCGTTCCAGCTGTGCTCAGACGAACGGCCGCCTGGTTTGCGCCAGCGTGGTTGCTGAACACCAAGCTCACGCTCCGGATCCGGAGCGGGCCCCGGTTAAAGGCACGGGTCCGCGACATGGGCGATCCTCTCGATGTATTCGGACTCGGCGCCTACGACTTCAGGGTCGACTGGACTCAGGCACAGTACGTAGTCGACGCTGGAGCCAACGTCGGGTCATTTACCCTGTTCGCGATCGCACACGGTGCCAGGCAGATCCTCGCCGTCGAACCGAATCCGGAGACTTACGATCTGCTCCTCGAGAACATTCGACTCTCCGGAGTCGAGGATCGAGTGCTCACATTGAACCGGGCGGTCGCGGCCACGCCGGGACGGACAACCCTTTTCTCTCCGAAAATGTCCACGGCAGCGAGCATCCTCGCCGGCTCAGACAGCGCGGCCAGCGCCGTGACGGTCGAGGGAGTGACCTTGCGAGAAGTCATCGAGAGCACCGGCTGGCCAAGGGTCGATCTCATGAAGATCGACATCGAGGGCAGCGAGTACGCCGTCTTTGGCGCGCTGGACCCGGACACCATATCGCGCGTTGGAGTCATCTTTATCGAGTGCCATTCTGTGCCTGGATGCCACCCCCGAGGGATCGCGCTGCGTTTGCTAGAAGCCGGCTTCAAGGTCGCTGAGGAGGTCTCGCTGAAGAGCACGATGCTTGTCGCGAATGCTCCCTGGGTCGTCTTCCCTGCGCCGATCTAGGTGCCCTCAACGTCTGGACTTAGCTGGGACGCGGTCTAATTCGCCGCGCCCTGAGCGGCCTTGCGGATCCCTTCGATCGCGGCCTTCACGCCCTGCTTGTGCTTGTAGACCGCGCTGCCCGCGACGAGCACTGTCGCGCCGGC
>Ga0137379_10006387_pt1 | contig 11175 bp, 11 predicted proteins | sample SagtaG_18_FD_104812 | JGI IMG/M metagenome (GOLD analysis project Ga0137379, IMG submission 104812) | Vadose zone soil microbial communities from Sagehorn Ranch, Mendocino, California, USA - Sage2_L_80_16 metaG | ecosystem: Environmental > Terrestrial > Soil > Vadose zone | place: USA...
CGGCACGGTTCGGTAGCCTCCGAATGGGCCGAACAGCCGCTCGAACCAGGCTTCGGGGTCGCGGTGTTCGAGGATTACCGCGCCGGAGCTGACCGGCGAGAGTTTCCAGTCCGTGGCGGCTGGGATACGGCCGCTGTAGCCGCTACCGAGCAGTTGGATTCCAAATGCGTCGGGCGCGTGCGTGTCTTCGAACGCCTCGCCGAGCTGGGAGAGTGGATTGTTGTGTGGGACGGGGACCCAGTCCAGGTAGAGCGAGATTCCGAGCTCGACCCCCTCTTTTCGCGATCCGCGCTTGATGAACCCGTAGACCGCCCACACACTTGCAGCCTCGAGGGCGTCCCGCAGGTGATGTAGCGTCGGTTGCCACCCGTCCTGTTCGATCGTCGCACCACCCTCCGCCAGGGTGAATCGGCCGTTTAGGACCGAGACAGCCATCATTCGGAATCGCTTCGGTCCCACCGATGTCAGATGCGTGACTCCAAGATCGGCCGTAAGTTCGAGGGCGTGCCGCAAATACGCGCCGAGGTCATCCTCGGCGCTCAACATCGTGGCGGGAGCCAGCCCGACCTTGAGTGCGAGGGGCAAGTCACAACCGTTCCCGACGCACCAGCCGATCCCTGCGTCGACGGCAGCGTGAAGGGAAGCAGGATCTGCGCGCCACCTCTGGAGGCCGTTTCGCAATCGGTAGCGCTCGCCCTTGAGGCGAGTTCTGCATTCGAAGAGATCGACGCGATCGGGAACATCGACGGTCGTCTCGGGCTCATAGAGCTCCAACCTCCCATCGATGCCAGCCGCTCTCAAACCGTCGGCGATTCCCTGCACGAGCCCTTCGAGGTCATCAGGCTCCTCGTCGATGCGGATCACGACGCCACGAAAGGTCGGCCCGAGCGACCACGATCCGGGGCTGAATGGTTCCACACCCGCTGGCGCCTCATCCATTCTTGCCAGGCGGCCGACCATGACCTCGCGCGTCGCACGGTCAAGTGCTGCGAGCGCCTCGTCATGCGAGAGCGTCGAGCTGAAAAGAATGTTGATGACAGGTTCGTCCATGTGCTCATCCAGCAGGCCCTGCCAGTGCTGCAGGATGCGTTCCGAGACTTCGATCACCGGCTCCTCTTAACTGCGTCGCAGGGGCCAGTCAAGGGTGACCGAGCCGAGATCGCAGGCAGACAGCGAAGACGCCGCTCAGGTACGAACGCCAAACGTCATCGAGGTCGTCGACGCTCCACCAGCAAGCTATAGCGGCGGGCGAACTCGGTGCCCAGTTTCTCTGGGCCACCGGCCTGCTCTACAAGTTCGAAGTAGTCGGCAGAACCATCTTCTCGGTTCCGTCCGGCAGGAGGTATGTGGCCGCGGGAACCCGCCCTCTCTCGACCAACATCCGCACGCCTGAGACGTGCACTCCGCGCTCGCGACAAACCTCGCTGAGCGGCAGGAAGTTGGCCTGCACGTACGCAACGTCCGCAGGGCTCAATTCGGTGATCATCGCCACACGATGACTGGCGAGCGAGCCTTTGCCAAGGGATTTGTCCTCACTCGAATCTTCCCTGCGCGCTTGTTGGTTGCGCGGCGCTCGAAGCTCATCCGCGATCTCGTATCGCTCGACGGATCGGCGCGATCGTCTTCGGGCTCTCGCCGTTGAGGAATGCGAGGACGATCGCGTTGCAAAGATCGGGTTTCTCCTGGAGGAGGAAGTGGGAGGTACCTGGGACGATCGCGAGTTCAGCGCCGGGGATGCCTTCGTACATTTGTGCGACGTGTTCGAATGTCATCAGGTCGTCGTCGCCGAACATGACTAGCGTACGGCTGCCGATACCGGCGAGGTTGGCTTGGTCCAATGCAGGTTCGTTGGCAGCCATATCGATCGTCTTCTGTGCGACGACACGGAAGTGGTCGATCCCGTCCGGGGAGACCTCGCTATAAGGCTTACCTAGCAGTTGTACGAGCTCGTCCATGTCGAAGTCCTCGTCGGCGGGTCCAGCGAGCATGCCGTTCACGTTGAACCCGCCGCTGACGAGAAGAAGACTGCGAATGAGCGTGGGGCGGCGCAGCGCGATGAGCATGGCGATGACGGCTCCGTCGCTATGTCCAAGCAGGTGTGCCGGCTCGCGAACGACCTTCTCGAGGAAGTCGATCGTCTCCTCGGTCATCAGGTCGTAGCTGTATGGGCCATCGGTGTCGGCTGTGTGGCCGTGGCCGCGTCGCTCGGGTAGGTAGATGTGGAACCGCTCCGCGAGTGGTCGGATGTTCTCGTCGAAGAAACGCGCGTCCACGTGGGCGCCGTGCAGCAACACGAGAGGTTCGCCTGCCCCGACCTCGTCGTACCAAGCGTTGACGCTACGGAGTCTCACGTACTGGCCCATGGCCTTCCTTTCTAGCTCTCTGCCGCTTACGCGCATGTTGCGTCGGACGCCGGTTTTGTGCTCACCGCATATCCGTCAGTGCCCTTTGGCTTGCACGGATCGCCGAGCTCCCGAACTTCGTCGACGATCTGATCCTCTATCCCGACAACGCGCGACCCAGCGCGAGTCGCTCGATCTACGACTAGGCCGATGCTTCGGCTGCGGACGAGTTCAGCGAAGCAGCCACGAGCGGTGCGCTGCGCTCACCGACCTGCTCCTCCCTCCTCATGTTGAGAATTCGAGTGTTTCGGCGTGCGCGATGACTTCCTCTGGTGAGGGTGGGGCGAGTAGTGTCGTGGCGATCGCTTCGGCAAGCGGGTCGCCGCTTGCGCGGCAGCACCGAACTGCCTCGTTGACGTCGTAGCGGGTGCAGCGCAGCTCGACGTCCGGACCAAGTAGGGCCCAATACGCACCGTGGGTGCCTTGGTAGGGCATGCCGATGCTACCGGGGTTGACTGAGCGGAGCCCGGCGACGTGACGGTCGAACTGGATGTGTGTGTGGGCGCTCACGAGGATCCGCTCTTCGACGTTGTCGCTCAGCGCACGAATGCGCACTGCGGGCGTCGCCGGAGTAATAAGCTCCTCGTCGCTTCGCGGTGAGCCGTGGCAAAAGCGGACGGAGCCGAGCGCCTCGATCTCGACGACGGCTGACTCCACGAACTGCTCAACCGCCGCCACGATGTCCTGCGAGTGAGCTTCGAGCATCCATTCGTCGCGCGCCCCGAGCGCTTCTTGCTCGCTATCCGGCGCCCGCTTCGCGACCTCGACCAGGCGCCGGTCGGCGTTGCCGCGGATCCAGACGCTCGGGACTGGCGCGTCCGGCCGGTGCAGGTGCCGGATAATGGCCCAGGTCTCGTTCGGTAGGGGGCCCCAGGTGAGATCGCCGGCGAAGACGATCAGGTCGGGTTGCTCGTCCATCGCTTCGCGCAACACTTCGTCTAGTGCAACGGCGTTGCCGTGAACGTCGGCGAGGACCGCGACTCGTTTCGCCTTGCGGTGACCGGGAGCCCCGGCGAGAGTCATCGCCTTAGGTTCGCAGCCCCAACTGCGATCCGCCAGAGATTCGCGCCGCGGCGAACGATGCCGTTGCCTCTCCTCATGTCGGTTCGGCGCCTGTCAGCAGGGCGTCCCCTAGCGCGGTGCGCGAATAGATGACGTGCCGGCCCAAGCGGGCACGTGCGACGAGTCCGCATTCGTGCAGCACGCGCAGGTGGTCTGCAACGTTTCCGGGCGATCGATTCAGTTGCCGTGCGAGCGCCGAGGTGTGCGTGGGCTCGCCGACGACCTCGAGAATTTCGGTGCGAGTGGGGCCAATCAGCTTCGCGATCGCGACGTCACGACCGCCCGGATCCCAGAACAGTGACGCGACACCGCGCGAGGGATACGTCAGTGCAGGCGGGCGCTCATGCAACATCGCGACGGCATACGGCCAGATGAAGGCAGATGGCATCAGACAGACACCACAACCATCGAGCGTGACCTTCGCGTTTGTGGACAGGTCGACGCGCAGACTGCGGTCTTCGAGCGTGATCAACGGAGCGAGATCGGCAAAGACCGTCGCGAGCCCGCCCCGGGCAAGCAAGCCCGACCGGTACAGAACGTCACGCTCGAGCAGATCACGGAGGCGAGGCCACGACGGCGCGATCAGCGCCTCCCACGACGCGGCGAGTTGATCCGTCAGCCGCTGACCCGCATCCGCCGCGCGCAGCTGCTGCTCGAGGTCGCGATCGACCCCCGTCGCGTTGTGCAAACAGAAACCGATCTCCGTTGCGATCTCGGACCGAGCTGTCGCCCGGATGCACGCAAGCTCCGCCTCCATGTCTCCGACAGGTCCACTCGGGGTCGGTGTGAGGAAATCGGGGTAATAGTCGCTACGCGCCGAAAGCACCAACAGCAGCGGTCTAACGTCGTGGTCGCGCTGCAGGCGTGCAAGCGCGGCCTGCCGTTCCCCTAGCCAGGCCGTGTGTGCCCCGTGCACGAACGTCTGCGGGTTCGCGAGCGCCCGCAGGAGCCGCACCATCTCACCGACCGGGGAGATCGTGAAACGGAAGCGCAGGACGTCAGCGAGTGAGAGGACAAACTCGATCACATGCAGGCGGCGGCCGTCGAGCCGCGTCTCCTCTCTCGGCGATCGCCTGAACTTGTGGTTGGCACCTTTGCCTCAGCTGCCGAGCGCTTCGACTACCAAGCGTGCCACCTCGGCTCCGGAGTCCTGCTGCTGGCCAGTGATCAGGTGGCCGTCTCGGACGGCGAATGGTTTGAAGCGCCCACCCTGGATGTAGTTGGCGCCGCGCTCGTGCGCAGCATCCTCGATGTGCCACGGCATCACCTTTTGGCCGACGTATTCGTCGGCGAACGTTTCTTCGACGTTGGCGAAACCTGTCATCGTCCTTCCGGCGATCAGATAGGAAGCCATCTGAGAGCTTGACATCCATGAGCGCGGCAGTGCTATGGCAGAGGGCGCTCGTGACCTTTTGGCTTCGTAGAACGTGCGGAGGGCGTTCAGGAGTTCTGGGTGGTCGCGGAAGGTGAACATCGGCGATTGGCCGCCGACGACGACGAGCGCGTCGTGGTCGTCGTAGTTCACGTCCTTCGAGGACGGAGTGTCCTCGATCAATTCCATGTACTCCGGTGTGTTCAGGAACCCCATCGTGATCAGGTCATCGACTGAGTATTTGCTCTCGTCGCGTGGGTCGCTCCAGGCGTCAAGTTGGCATCTGCCGCCGTCGGGGCTGGCGATCGTTACCTCGTAGCCGGCCTGCTTGAAGGCATACCAGGCGTGCGTCAAGTCGGCGCCCCAAAAGCCGACGGAGATCCCCAGCGTCGTAGATGTTGCTGGGTTTGCGATCACCATCAAGATCTTCTTTGGCTCCTCGGGTCGGTGAAATTGATCTCTGCGGCCATCTAGTCTTCCTCAAGGGATTCGATCTGGACGAAGCTCGCCAGCGGCTCGCGCTCGCGAGTCGGAACGTCCGCGCCGCCTCTCAAGTCGCGCACCTTGCCGAGTGCGTCGAGAGTAAGGCTGGCGAGATCGGCGAGTCGGCGGAGGTTGCGCTCATCGGCGTCGTCGAAGTCGCCGCCGTTGGCCTTGTCGGACGACTGCAGCAGCCCATAGTTGAGACCCTCTGCGCCGACGATCGGAACCGCCAGGAGCCCGCGCAGCGGCGGGTGAGCGCCTCGCGCTTCTGCATACCCACGCCAGGCCGGGTGGCGCTCCACCTCGGCCTGCGTGAGCCGAAGCGCGCTGTTCTCGGTCACGACGAGCGCGTGCAGGCCAACGCCGCGTGCCGGCATCGTGAAGCCGCGGAAAGCTGCGTACTCCTCCGAGAGCGAGAAATACTTGCGCGCGTGACGCCAGTCGCCTTTGACGATCAGGCTCATCGCCGCCTGGTGCGCTCCTGTGAGCGCGCGGGCGAGCTCGCAGCTGAGCTGCAACGTCGCGTCGACGTGCGTTTCGAACTCTCGCGCTGCTGGATCAGCGGGCGCCATCAAGCTAGCCGTCGCTTGTCAGGGTGACTTGGTAATGGCGCATCTCGGCGATATCGCCGACGAACGGACTAACTGCGTCGAAAAAACTCCGAAACTCCGCGCTCTGGCGGAAACCGGACAGGTGCCCCTCTTCGGAATCCCACTCGATCCGGACGATGTGCCGGCTTGGCTCTTCAACGCATCGCGCCATCTCGTAGCGCTCGCAATGCTCCGAAGCCTCCAGCGCCGCCGCAGCCTGCCGATACGCCTCGGCGAAGGCCCGCGCGCGTTCTTCATCGATCGTGTAGCGGATGTATTCGACAACCATCAGGCGGCCTCCAATCGCTTCTCTCATCTGGGAACTCTGAGGTTTGCGGCTCAGAACGGATCGAGGCAACGGATTCGTTCCTGCACGAAGCGTGGCCGGCCTGAAGAAGCCTTCCCATCGACGTAAGCGGCGTTTCGTTCCGTCACGAATCGGTGGCGCCGGGCGCTGCGATGCACAAGCATCCGGTCGATTCGATCTGACGACCGAAAGGATCAATGAGCCACGGAGGCTGGATTGCCCTGCATGTCCTCGGCGTTGTTGTCTTCCTCGGCAACCTGATCGTGACCGCCGTCTGGAAGACCATCGCCGACCACACCCGAGATCCGAGAGTAATCGCCTACGCGCAGCGGTTGGTCACAATCACCGACATCTCCTTCACGGCAACCGGCGCGGCCCTGATCACCCTGTCCGGCCTCGTCCTCGCCGACGACTGGGGCGGTGTTGGTGGGCCGACCTGGCTCACCGTCGGATTCAGCCTGTTCGCTGCCACCGGCGTCATCTGGATCGCCGTCTTGATCCCCATCCAAATCCAGCAGGCGCGCCTCGCGCGCCAATTCACGAGAAACGATGCGATCCCCGACCGCTACTGGCAGCTCGCGCGACGCTGGTATGTGTTCGGCGCGATCGCCACGCTGTTGCCGCTCGCAAACATCTATCTCATGGCGGTGAAACCGTGACGAATGAGCGTGTCGTGCTCGTTCGGCTCGATAACCGTCGCGGCGTTTGAGCGCAGTTGGGGCACATGACGCAATCTGCCATTGATGTCTCAAGGCTAGCCCGGCCGGAGTTTCTGGCTGAGCTCGACGCGGGTCGCGGTCGTGCCGAACGCCGCACCAGAAGCAGGGGCCCGACAAGCCCAGCGTCATTGCGTTTTGGAGGTGGAGTCTGAGGGCTGCGGACGCATGACACGTTCCATCATTCGACGTAGCACTGCACGCGGCGCAAAACGACCCGCCAGCGTAAGAAGGACGTAGAGCGAGCCAACGACCTTGACAACCCGCCCGCGCTGGTGAGCTCGTAGCGCCGCAGCCACGACATGCTCAGGCCGCAGATGCGGGAACCGTCGCTCGGGCGCTTCGCTGCCGGCCACCGCAGCAAACTCCGTACGAACAAAACCGGGCGCAATCGCCGTCACGCGGATGCCTGTGCCGCGGACTTCCTCAGCGAGCGCCTCGGAGAAGCTGAGCACGAACGCCTTGCTTGCCGCGTACGCGGCGAAGTACGGCATCGGCTGAAACGCCATCTGTGAGGCGACATTGATGACGCCGCCACGCCCGCGTTCGACCATCGCCGGCAGCATCCGGCTTGTCAGCGCCACGACGGCTTCAACATTGAGACGAACAAGCTCACGCTGGCGCTCAGGCGAGGCCGAGACAAACTCGCCGTAGGTCGCCAGGCCAGCGTTGTTGACGAGCAAGTCGACCTCCCGACCGGCCGCGACGTTCAGCACAGCCTCGACGCCGTTCATCTGCGAGAGGTCGGCAACAAGTGGCTCCAGGCGGCCACCGTCGCGCAAGACTTCTTCGGCTAGCACATCGAGACGGTCGCCTCGCCGAGCGACCGCCAGGACCCGGTACCCGCGCCCAGCGAGGACGCGCGCGAATTCGCGTCCGAGCCCCGACGAGGCGCCGGTCACGACCGCCCAGCCGCCGTTGACCGACGGAATGCTCTGCCGATTCCTGCCGCGGCTATCTGCGAGCTCGGCCGTGCTACTCCGTCTGCCGTAGAACCAAGGTCGCAACTCCGGTCGCTGTCGTCTGCGTGTCGACGAGTGAGAGGCCGGCCTTGGCGCTTTCATCCTCGAACAAGCGCTTGCCGCGACCAAGGATGATCGGATGAACCATCAGCCGGTACTCGTCAATCAACCGTGCGCCGACGAGGGCGTTGACGAGCTGTCCGCTGCCGTAGATCAGCAAGTCGCGCCCTGCCTCGTCCTTCAGCTTGCGGACTGCCTCGACCGCGTCGCCCTGCATGAGCGTCGCGTTCCACTCGAGCGGCCCCTCCAACGACCGCGACGCGACGTACTTGGGAAGACTGTTCATTCGCTCCGCGAACCCTTGCTCGTCGGTAAAGGTCGGCCATGTGGCTGCAAAGCTCTCGTAGGTCACGCGGCCGAGTAGAAGCGCATCGCTCGCGAACAGCTGCTCGCGCTGCATCTCCGACAATTCCTCATTCCAGTACTGCGCCGTCCACCCCCCGCGCGCCTCATCGCCGCCGTCGGGATCCTCCATCTGCATTCGTCCGTCCACTGACACGTACTCCGCCGCAACAACCCTCATCACGCCCTCCTCGTGTCGTTGACATCCGGCGCCGCGATCATCAGGAAGCCGACGCCGAAGCGCTAGGGATTCGCACAGGACCGAATCATCGCCGCTGGGGGGCGCGGCACCAAGGCAGCGATGTTGAGACGGCCGCCCGTTGGGCGGCTGGACGCGAGCGTTCGTCCCGAAGCGAATCTCTCGCTCTGCCACCACTCAAGCACGATTCTGCAGCGATGGATCACGAGCGATCCAACCCCACCCTGACGGCGAGAATGGCACCGAACGCGCCAGCCTCGCCGGCTCGGTAGCGCAGCAGCGGCTACGAAGGGATGCTTGCGCGACTCGCAACCCTGATCGACCGCCGCCCGTGGCGGTTCCTTCTCGTCGCGGCCGCGTGCGTCGCAGCCTCCGCCCCGCTTGGGCTCCAAGTCCGCGATCAGCTCAAACCGCGCGGCTTCGACATTCCCGGCTCAGACAGCGCAAAGGCGCGGGCGTTTATCGCCGAAGCGTCGGGGACTGATCCGGCCAACACGGTGCTCGCGCTCGTGCACCTACCCGGGCGGTACGGGCAACCCGAGGCGCGGCGGACGATCGCCACAGTCGAAAGGACGCTCCAACAGGACCCGGCGGTCGTCCGCGTTCTGGACGCCGAGAGCGCGCACAACCCGGCCCTCGTTGGACGCCACAAGCGTCTCGCCTACGTCATCGCGCAACTGCGGCCGCTCGACGACAAACAACAAGAGGACGTCGGCAAACGCCTGCTCGCGGCCTTTGCAGGCAGCTCCCGAGTCACGCTCGGTGGCAACCCGATCGCAAACCACGAGATCTCGAGCACAATCGAAAACGATCTACGCCGCGCCGAGCTGCTCGCAGTCCCGCTGATCGTGCTGCTCTCCTTCTTTCTCTTTCGCGGCCTGATCGCGAGCCTGCTCGCCCCGCTCGCCGGCGGCCTCACCGTCATTGTCAGCTTCTTCCTCCTACGCGAACTGGGGTCCCTGACCTCAGTCTCGATCTACGCGCTCAATCTCGTCACCGGCCTCTCGATCGGACTCTCAATCGACTGGAGCTTGCTGCTGCTCTCCCGCTACCGCGAAGAGCGCGCCCGCGAGGACGACCTGCGGCTCGCACTACGACGGGCACTCGAGCACGCCGGGCACACGATCATCTTCAGCGCCTTGATCGTCGCCGGATCGATGGCGACACTACTCATCTTCCCGCTGCGATTCCTGCGCTCGATGGGATACGGCGGCGTGATCGCATCGGCCGTCGCCGCCGCCAGCGCGCTCGTCGTGCTACCCGCGGTCCTGCGCGTGCTTGGCGACCGGATCGACGCGCTCGCTTTGCCCGCCTGGCGCGACCCACAGCGCCTCGCCCAACCGGCGGGTCGCTGGCGCGCGATCGGACGGCTAACAACGCACCACCCACTGCCGATCGCAGCCGCGACGCTCGTTCTTCTCGTCGCCGTTGCCACGCCCCTCTACCGCATCCAGTGGACGACGGTCGACGCTAGCAGCCTCCCATCCTCGGCCCAGGCCCACCGCTCAGACCGGACCATCAATCGCTCCCGCGAATTCGTTCCAAACAGCGGCACGCCGTTCTACCTTGCGCTGCGAACAACATCCTCAGTCGGCCGAACCCAGGCCGCCGCGCTCGCCGATAGCGTCCGCGATTTCTCTCGCGTTCGAGCCGTCGCGCGTCCCGTACGGCTCGGTCACGACGTCTGGCAGATCAACGTCGTCTCGCAGCGGCCGCCCTACGGCGCCCCCACCCAGAGACTGGTCGAACAACTTAGAACCCTCAACACCGGACATCGCTTCCTGATCGGCGGTGACGCCGCAGCATTCCACGACGAACGCACGGCGATCGGCGACCGACTACCACTCGCGATCGCCGTTCTCGCCGCCATCACCTTCGTCATCTTGCTGATGCTCACCCGCTCGATCGTCGCACCCCTGCTCGCGCTCGCGATGAACGCACTCACACTCGGCGCTGCGTTCGGCGCGCTCACCCTCATCTTTCAAGACGGCCGTTTCCAATCGCTACTTCAGTATGAAAGCGCAGACGCGCTCGACCTCACCATCCCGCTTGTTCTTGCCGCACTTGTCTTCGCCGTCTCCACCGATTACGGCGTATTCCTGTTCAGCCGCGTTCGCGAGGCCCGCCAGCGCGGGACTCCCGATCAAGCGGCGATCGGCAATAGCGTCGCGACAACCGGCCGCATCGTCACCTCGGCCGCACTCCTGTTCGCCGTCTCGATCGGCGTCTTCGGCACCTCCAACATCATCGTCCTGAAAATTCTCGGCATCGGCACCGCGCTCGCCGTCCTGCTCGACTCAGTCCTTGTTCGCTGTCTCCTCCTCCCGGCGACGCTCACGCTGCTCGGCCGCCACACCTGGTGGCTACCTCATTCGGTGCAGCCACCCACCTCAACCGCGAACGAGCGTCCGCGAAGTCGAAGGTGCGGGTGACATCGGCGGGGCGCAGTCTTCGCACTGATTCTCCTTCCGGAGAACGCTCCGCCTGAGGCTTGGCATCCGGCCCGGTTTCTTGGCTTACGCCGGAACCGACCACTGCAGGATCTTCTTGGGCCCCCAGCCAGTGCACGGGACCGGAGCCACGTCCGCGCCGGTCGTAGTTGGCAGTTGATCACTGCCTCGGAAGGTCCTTTGGCATCTGCACCGTCCTTGGCTAGTACTGGCGTGGCCCTTGTTGCCAC
>Ga0137379_10006394_pt1 | contig 11170 bp, 15 predicted proteins | sample SagtaG_18_FD_104812 | JGI IMG/M metagenome (GOLD analysis project Ga0137379, IMG submission 104812) | Vadose zone soil microbial communities from Sagehorn Ranch, Mendocino, California, USA - Sage2_L_80_16 metaG | ecosystem: Environmental > Terrestrial > Soil > Vadose zone | place: USA...
AGTATCGCATCCTTGCGGGGAGATGTCCCACGTACGATTGAGTGCGCTCGTCAAGCCCTTGAAGGCTTACCTCGCGAGAACGTGTTGATGCGCGGTATGACAGCACTGAGCCTGGGAAGGGCCTATTTATGGAGCGGCGATCTGGAAGCTGCGGAGCACGTTCTGGCGGAAGCCGTGACCATCAACCAGAGAGCCGAGAATATGACCGCTGCTTTGATCAGTAGATACAGCCGGGGACACCTTTCAGTGATGCAGGGTCGGCTTCGCCAGGCAGCCCAGATCTATCGAACCATTCTGGATGATACGGCGAAGCTTGGAGGTGCTTTTCCTATTGCGAGCCTGGTACACATCGGCATGGGAGCACTGCTCTACGAATGGCACGAACTGAAGGCGGCAGAAGAGCATTTGCTCCAGGGGATTGAACTGGGCAAGCCGGGGGGGTCTGCCGGGAGCTTGCTGCACGGCTTTATGTTCCTGGCACTCGTCAGGCTGGCGTGCAGGGATTTCAACGGCGCGCTCATGATACAGCAAGAGATAGAGCAGACAGTAGAACGGGACAACCTGTCTGCTATGCGAAGTGCCGTCAGAGCTTTCCGCGTGCAGCTTGAGCTCATTGGGGGGCAAGAGTGAGATCGCCTCCCATTGGATACAGGAAGTTGCTGACCATCCACTTAGCTTCCCCAGCGATTTTGAGCGTCTCACGTTGGTGCGGGCCTACCTTGTGGTGGGCAAGTACGCTGAAGCGAGGCGGGAGCTTGAGCCGTTGCCCCGAGAGGCAGCGCAACGAAGCAGAAGCATGATTGAATATCTCATCCTGCTAGCGTTAGCGCTCCAGGGACAGAACGAGGCGCAGCAGGCAAGAGCAACATTGACACAGGCGCTCGCGCTTGCTGAACCGGAAGGCTATGTGGCTACTTTCGTCATCGAAGGGCAACCGATGGCTGCCTTGCTCACGCAGGTATACGATGAGCAGAAGAAGGAATGGCCTGAGGGGACGCGCCGTGTTTCACCAGCGTATATGTGCAAGTTACTCGCCGTAATCAAAGCAGAGACGCTGTCACCGTTGGAAGATCCAGATCACCAAGGGACGATGCAGTCGCCGGGGGAACCTGTCGAAGCCCTCAGTGAGCGCGAACGAGAGGTCCTGCAGCGTCTTGCCGCTGGCATGTCGAATCGAGCAATTGCCCGGGAGTTCATCGTCTCGGTTGGTACCATCAAAACGCACCTCAACAACATCTACGGCAAGCTCAATGTTCATAGCCGTACACAGGCAGTGGCTCGCGCAAGAGCGTTGCACCTGCTGGTGTAGAAGTATACAAGTATACTGCCTTCCTTATTAGCACTCCACTCCGACGTGTTGAATCTACCCTCTGGTCTATCTTTTGGTAGAGGCTTTCCGGGAAATCTTCTCAGCGAGGTTCTGAGAGGAGCGAGAGTGCGGGTGAAGGAGGATGTAAGTATCAAGAAGGAGGAAGCCATCTATGAAAATCGCGGTCATTGGAGCTGGTATCAGCGGACTCACCTTCGCAGCAGCAATGCAGCGCTTCTCCCCCGAAACCCAGGTGGAGCTGTACGAGCGGGATCAGGGCTTGACGAGTCGCCCCCAGGGCTATAGTCTCGGCCTCAAAGGCGACCTGGGGCTGGGGGTTCTCAAAACCCTGGGGCTGTATGACCACCTCGCCCAAGAAATGGTCACGATCACGAACTTTGTCTTTTGTAATCAACGCGGCCAGCATTTGCTCGAGTTGAAAGCCTCCGGGAACGAGCAGCGCCTGACGCAACGAGTGCAACGCCAGGCCCTCAAGGCTGCCTTACGGCAAGCCGTTCATCCAACCCCGATTCATTGGGGCCTGCACTGCACGGGCTATCGGCAACATGATGATGGCATTGAGGTTCAATTCGGGGATGGGACCAGCGTGCAAGTAGATTACTTGGTCGCGTGCGACGGCGTGTCGTCGGCCATTCGTCAACAGAAGGTTGGGGATGAGAAGCGTTACCTGGGCTTGACCTCCATCGTCTGCGAGGCACCGATCACCATCCAGCATCCGCTCTTGCAGGGGGGCTACTTTATGACCCTGGCTGACAATGGCTCATCCGTCTTCTGCTATCGGCAACCGGAAGGCGTTCACCTCTCGTATAGCGTGCAGGCTGTGTCGGAAGAGGAGCTCAAGACCCAGATACCAGCCGAGTTGTTGCAGCGCGTCCAGCAAGCCACCAAGACGTGGCACCCGCCGATTCCAGAGATTGCCTCGGCCATCGATCCGGCAAGCGTAGCCGTGCGTGGCTACTATGACAAAGAACCGATCAAGCATGTACGCGAGGGCCGACTCTGGTTGATCGGTGACGCCGCTCATCCAATGGCCCCCTTCCAGGGTCAAGGGGCCAATCTGGGCATGGTGGACGGCCTCCAGTTGGCGCAGTATTTTGCCGACCTGGTCAGCAGTCCCACCGAGGCCGAAGCGAAAGCCAGGGCCCTCGAATCGCAGATCATCACGCGTGGCCGCCAGGCCGTGTTGGAATCACGCAACGCCGCCAGGCAATTCCATCAGACGAACCGCCTGCAACAGGAATTTCGCAACGTCGGCTTTCGGATCGGCAATCTGTTCATTCGGGGTTTGAGTCGCCGTGCTGCTCCCTCCGCGCAAAGGCGATAAGGCTGCATGAGAAAGAAGTTCAAAGGGAGCGAATCGTGAGCCACAACGAGAAAAAGGGGAGAAAGCAATGAACACCAACGGAAACATCATTTTGGTCACAGGCGCTACGGGCCAGCAAGGGGGTGCATCTGTGCGTCATCTCGAGGCCAGGAGGTGGAGCGTGCGGGCGCTTACCCGCGACCCTCATAAACCAGCCGCTCGTGTGCTAGCAGATGCAGGTGTGGAAGTGGTCCAGGGTGACCTGAATGATCGTGCATCGTTAGACCGGGCGCTGAAGGGGGTCTATGGAGTCCACAGCGTGCAATCCTACATGGCGCATGATCCGACCGGGGAGATCTACCAGGGCAAGACCCTGGTAGACGCAGCCAAAGCGGCTGGCGTGGCACACTTTGTCTATAGCTCTGCCGGGGGGGGCTCATCGCCACACTGGCATTGCCGAACAGGAAAGTAAATGGGAGATCGAGCAATACCTTCGCGCGTCGGGCTTGCCCGCGACCATCCTGCGACCGACCTTCTTCATGGAAATCTTCAGTAACCCTTTTTTTCGCCAGATGATCCTGGGAGGTTCGTGGACCTTTGCGCTGCGACCCGAGACGAAGGTGCAGATGATTGCCACCGATGATATCGGGGCACTCGTTGCGCTGGCCCTGGAGAACCCGCACGACTTTGTGGGCAAGGCGCTCGAAATCGCTGGGGATGAGCTGACGATGCCGCAGACCGTGGAGGTGTTCAGCCGGGTAATCGGTCGCCCAGTGCGCTTCTTCGAGCAGCCGCTCGAGCAGCCGCTCGAGCAAGTGCGCAGCTTTGATTCAAATCTGGCAAAGTTGGCTGAGTGGTTGAACGACAAGGGATTCCGGGCGGATATCCCGGCGCTGCGGGCGATTTACCCCAACTTGATGACGCTGGAGAGCTGCCTGAGGAAGAGCGGCTGGGAGCAGGTCGCGCAGTAAGCGGGTACAAGCGAGATAGGGCTACAGAATTTTGTGGTAGAATGTTCAGGTATCTTTAGCGAAGACAGAGTAAACGGAGCGATGTCATTCTACTCGAAGGAATAACGCGATGACTACTTCATCCACCCCGTCCCCCTCAGGCGAGATACCGCCACGCGATGCCGTCTATTGGGCGCAGCAAGTCTCAACTTTGAAGGTGACGCGAGCACCGACCGGGGCACTGAATTTGAATGTGGAAGGGCATCGGCTCGTCGGCCCACTCCAGGGCTTTGGGCAGATGTGGCAGAAAATCTACTGGGCCGTGCTCAAAGGCAGCGAGGTCACGCCGACCGAACTCATCCAGGTCTGGAAGGAACACTTCCCACAGTTCTGGCCAAGGGCATCTCATTTCTATCCCTCGCTCGTCGGCATTGCACCGGGCGAGATAGCTCTCATTAACACGACGATTCCTGGCGGGTTACCCGTTCCTGTCTCCACCGGCATGTTCGTCCTCTATGCCGACGAGGAGTCGTTCACCCTGATGACCCCGCAAGGGCACCCTGCTTCTGCCTGGATCACCTTTAGCGCCTATGAAGACGAGGGCAACACTGTTGCGCAGATCCACGTCTTGATGCGTGCCAACGATCCGATCTATGAAGCAGGCTTCCGCCTCCTGGGCTCTGGAGGAGAGGATGGCTTCTGGCAACACACGCTCACGTCACTGGCGGCCTACTTTGACGTGAAAGCGACTGTACAAATGCAACAAAGCTGTATCGATCCAAGGCTCCAGTGGTCGGAGGCCAGGAACGTCTGGCAGAATGCCGCGATCCGCACAATGCTGTACCGGATGGCCTATCCAGTAATCTGGATACGCAGGCGCCTGCCACGCTGAATAGACATCGGAACTGCTCAAGACTTCTCGCCGTCTGCGGCGAGAAGTTCATTCTTGTGCTGTGAGCGAGCTGCCAGTCTCACCCACAACACACAAGCTCGATTTGAGCAGTGAATGCAATCCCCTACCTGAGCAATTACAAAGGAAGAGAGCTATGCTTATATTCCAGGTATCGTCGAGAAGTGTGCAGTCTGCCGTCCCACCGAAGAAGAAGCCCCGGCGCTTACGCCAGGAATGGTCTGATCTCATCCGCTTCGTTCTTGTCGTGAACGGCGCTGGCTGGTTCGTCTCCCTGCTGACGATCTTCAGAGGGTCTAACGATAGGATCTTCATCCTGTTTCCCGTGTTCCTGAGCCTCGCCATTGGGCAGGTCCAGCGCTACAACCGTAGCCACCGCCTCCATAGCACTCCGATCTCCCTTTTGCTCACGATCTGCCTGACGTTCATCTACTATGGGACCATCACTGAAGCGCTATTGCTCATATTCCAGAGCCCCACTCCCCCTGTCGCGGCTGCGTGCGCGGGGGCAGCTCACCGAACTACGTGCCGCCGAGTTACGGTTCGTAACACATGAGGTGCGTGCGTTTCTGCGAACGGTGATGGGGCTCGACCTGTCGCCCGAAGTGATGGCCACCCTCGAGAGCCGGACCGAGGGCTGGATTGCTGGCTTGCAGTTGGCCGCGCTCTCGCTGCGGGGTAGAACCGATGTCTCCGCGTATCTCGCCGCCTTCACCGGCAGTCATCGCTTCGTGCTGGACTACCTCTCCGAGGAGGTAGTCGCGCGACAGCCCACGTCGGTGCAGGCCTTTCTGCTCCACACCGCGGTCCTCGAGCGCCTGAGCGCACCGCTCTGTGAGGCGGTGACAGGACGGGCAGGCAGCCAGGCGATGCTGGAAGCGCTCGAGGACGCGAACCTGTTTGTGGTCGCGCTCGATGACGAGCGCGGCTGGTACCGCTACCACCACCTCTTTGCCGAGGTGCTCTACAGCCAGTTGCAGCAGGCAGAACCTGATCTGGTACCCGAACTGCATCGTCGTGCCAGCGCCTGGTACGAGCAGTACGGCTTGGGCGTTGAAGCGGTGCAGCATGCGCTGGCTGCCCCCGATGTCGAACTTGCTGCCCGCCTGATCGAGCAGTACGGCCTGTCGATCGCACTACGGGGACAGGTACACCTGGTGCTCGGCTGGCTCAAGGCGCTGCCTGAGGGGCTGGTGCGTTCACACGCAGGGCTCTGCCTTTACTACGCACTCATGCTGATGTTCACCAATCACTTGGATGCTGCCGAGATTCATCTGCACGAAGCTGAACAGTGTATCCGGTCAGATATGCCGGCCGATCAAGCACGCATCATCCATGGCTGGGTAGCTGGGATCCGTGCGAATCTCGCCCTCTTCTCTGGCGATCTTGCGGGCTGTATCGCATGCTCGCGTCAGACGCTCGAACTCGTACCGGAGACGGAAGTGATGATACGGGCCGCTGCCGCAACGGGGCCAGCACACGCCTATCTGCTCAGCGGAGATGTGAGGCAGGAAGTCGAAGACCTGGTCGCGGCAACAGCGGCCCCCGTACGTACCACGGGCGACTTGTTTGCGCTCCTGACCAGCATTACCCTGCTCGCTCACCTGCAGGTGTTACAAGGTCGGGCCCGCCAGGCCGCTGTCACCTACGAGCAGGTGCTGGAAGTAGTACCAGGGCAGGACATGTTGCGCGTCCTCGTCGGCAGCGCAGGCTACTACTTCGGCCTGGGCGATTTACTGCGTGAGTGGAACAACCTGGATGCCGCAGAACGCTTCCTGGCACAGGGCATGGAACTTGTCAGGGGAACACTGACGGTGGCTGCCCATGTCGTCACGCAAGGGTATACGCTCCAGGCCCGACTGCAGCAGGCCCGTGGGGATTATCATGGAGCGATTGCGACACTGGATGCGTTCGCACACCTGGCAGGCGAGCGTCACTTTGTCTCTGGTCTCGTGGCTCACGTGGCAGCAGTGCGGACACAGGTGAAGCTGGCGCAAGGAGACCTGAAAGCCTCCATACGCTGGGCAGATGCAAGTGGACTCTCCGCCTCCGATGACGAACTGAGCTACCCGTATGAGCGGGAGTACCTGACGCTGGTCCGGGTACGCATCGCCCAGGGACGAACTGACCCGGCGGGATCTTTCCTTCAGGATGCCTCGCACCTGTTGAACCGTCTCCTGGCAGATGCTGAGGCCAAAGCACGCATGAGCAGTGTGCTGGAGATCCTTGTGCTGCATGCGCTCTCCTTCCATGCTCAGGGGAAGCTTCCCGCGGCCCTCTCTACACTGGAACGTGCCCTCACACTCGCCGAACCACAAGGCTACATTCGCCTCTTCGTCGACGAAGGGGTGCCGATGTTGACCCTGTTGCACCACGCTCACACACGCGGCAGCGCTTCCGGCTATGTCGCCACGCTACTCTCGGCCACAGGCTCGCCAGGGTCCACAGCTTCTCCTCTCCATCCCTCTGATGCCGGTTCGCTGATAGAACCACTGACCGAACGCGAACTCGAGGTATTACGGCTGCTGGTGGCGGGTCTGTCCAATGCGGCCATAGCGCAGGAACTCGTCGTGACGGTCGGCATGGTGAAGCGCCACGTCAATAGCATCTACAGCAAACTGGATGTGAACAGCCGCACCCAGGCGGTCGCTCACGCTCACACCTTGCACGTGCTCTAGCAGAGAGCATCACTCCTCTGCCCTTCTTTTCTCTTCTTGTGTTGGACACCTGCTATTGGGACTTGATCCCCTCCTCGCGTTCCAGTCACCTGTAGTATGCTGCGTAGAGTGCTAACCCCACGATCCCGCTGACCGAAACCACGACTCCCGCAATCCACAGGACATGCCAGAACGCGGCAGCCACACCAACAAAGGCACTTCCTTGACTAACCGCCCTGGCGAAGACAAGATACCAGGGATAAGCAGCATATTTGTGCAAGGACTGCACCAGATTGAGCATCACCAGTCCGGCCAGCAAAGGGATGGCGAGGGAGAAAGCCACCACGGAGATCATGGAGGGCAGGTCAAGCCGCGCCGTAGCGATGAATGGTTGCATGATGACAACACCAATCCCGATGAGACCCACATAGATCAGGTTGTCCTTCTGGAGCCATCCTGCCTTTTGGGTCCAATCCTCTTTCACGGTCACCTTCTTTCCCACGCCTGGATCATAGTCGTGGATGTCATTCTCACGAACCCTTCATTCAGCCTGGTTTTCACTTCCTCAACGAATAAATGGGAGGCTGCATGAATGATTCTTGCTATGAGCTACCTCCTTTGTTCTATCATTGAATGCGGACGAGCATGAGAGAGAGAAAAATCAAACCCACAACACATCCTTTGATACATGACGATCTGCCTGGTTGAGCTGCATACTAAGGGTAGCGCTGAAGAAGCGTGAGACAGACGTCAAAAGGAAGAACAATGAACTGGTATGAAATTCGCGTCCAGGGGCACCTCGATCAACGCTGGTCGGCCTGGTTCGTGGGGCTTGCGATCAGCTATGATGCTGACGATAACACGGTGCTGCGTGGTCCCCTCCTTGATGAGGCTGCGCTGCATGGGGTGCCCATCAAGGTGCGTGACCTGGCCGTGCCGCTGCTCGCGGTGCATCGGGTTGAGGCGAGCGCTACGGAGGCAGGAGGTGCATGCGACGATGCATCTACTACGCTACCCAGCACCAGCGAGGCAGGTCCACTGGAGTTGTCAGACGCAGGTGAGTAATCGAGGAGGTCTACTATGCTGTCATGGGAACACGAAACAGACGCCATATGCCAGCCGCCCTTACTGGAAGGTCACTTTACCACTGAGGAAATGGCCCGGCTCCATGCGCTGCGTCAGCACTTCCTCAGCTATCCAGCCTCGCTGGAACTCGGCATCGACGACCGCAGGCTCACCTTCGCACGCTGGTTAGTGGGAGCACGGCAAGCTCAGTGAAAGCCTCTCGTGGACGGTCAAGCTTCATGTGACCAGGCATCGGCCTTGTCGCGATCATCAGAGCGCAGGAGATTCCTGCAGAGAAGGAACCACACCATGTCTACCGTCACATCGACGTCGCAACCTGCGACCTCCTCACCGCTTCGGCGTCTCATGAGTGACCATCCGTTAGTGGCCTACTTCGTCATCGCCTTTGCCGGGACCTGGCTGTTCGAGCCGCCCTTGCTGCTGGCCAAAAATGGCGTTGGGCTCCTCCCCTTCACCATCCCCGATATCGGGATGACCCTACTTGGCACGCTCGCTACGCTGTGTGGGCCCACGCTTGGTGCGCTCACGGTGACCGCCGCCACCTCCAATGGCGCGTCGGCGTCCCGTGGTACTTGCTCGCGCTCTTCAGCTTCCTGCCGGTCTACCTGTTGAGCGTGAGCATCCCGCTCGGGGCCGGTCCACTCCTGGCCTTCATCCGGCAGTAGTCGCAGCTTTTCACCGTGTTCCTGCCCTTTATGGTGCTGAACATGTTCTTCGTCACCTTAGGGGAAGAACCTGGCTGGCGTGGCTTTGCTCTGCCCAGATTGCAACAGCGCTACGGCCCGGTGCTGGGCACCATCGTACTGGGGACTCTCCACGCCCTGTGGCATCTACCCACCGGGTTCATTGCTGGTGGTCCCTTGTACCCCTTTGCTCTTACGACCTTTGTGACCTTCGTGTTGACAGGCATTGCTGGCTCGTTCCTCTACACCTGGATCTACAACCACGCGAGGGGTAGCATCCTGATCGCGATCCTGATCCACGGTGCAGCCAATGCCGCTGGGACGCTTGTGTCTCTCGATCTCCCACAGAATCCCCACCTGAGCGGCCTGGCTGCTGCCCTCTATTACGACCGGGGGAGTAACGTCATCGCCTTTGGCGTGGTGGCAGTGCTGCTTGTCGTCTTCACCAGGGGGCGCCTGGGGTACAACCCAGAGCAGAACGCGCAACTCATCGAGGCGCCGCGATCGGCGGAGATGCCTGCGACCGGTGCCGGTGAGCAGACTGGACGTTCGTGAACGCAAGAGTTAGCTTGTATCCCCGGCAAGAAAGGAAACCTATCATGTCGACCATCGCAACGACGTCGCAACCTGCGATCTCCTCGCCGGTCAGGCGTCTCATCACGGGTCATCCGTTGCTCGCCTTCTTTGTCATCGCCTTTGCGGGGGAATGGATCGTCACGCTGCCCCTGGTGATCTCTGCGCTCTTGCTGCTCACTGCCGTCAGCAGAGATGTACTGGCGATCCGCGTGCTCCGTCGGACAGCCACGCAGACGTCTGCGGTGACCCCGTCCCCAAGCCCAAGTCTCACATAACCTGTGTAAAGAGCAGTTTTGTCTATGTAACTTTTCGCCTAAACCAGGCTACTCTGTCAGGAGGAACAACCATGTCAGTTATCTCTCATTCAAACGCTACAACTATCGTCAGCTCAGAGGAATCGCGGGCTTTACGTATCGCCGCCTTCTTTACCATGGCTGTGACCGGTTTTTATCCTCTGCTCTTTCTTGGAGCAGGCTTCCTCTCAATTCTGCTCACTGGCGACATTGGCATACCGGATCTCTCAACGAGAGCTGGACTGGCATATGCCGATCGGTTTCCGACAGCCGCTCTCATTGGCTTTCTGGCTGATGGGTTCTCACATGTGACCAGCCTGTTGAAAAAGCCTTTTACAAAGCTCATCAACAAAGAGAGACGCATGGCATCCAATGCATCAAAGTTCTTCCTCAGGGTTTTAGCAGGTTGATATGGTGTTTGTCCTACCATGTTACTTGCTAGCAGACGGTTCTCATGCAAGACCTCAGCAATCTGACAGCTTGTACACTTTTTGCTTCACCCTGTCGAGACGAAGATGTGATACTATGTCAGAAAGAGCAGCTCGAACCTTCGGTTTGGTCGTTCTGTTCTCCTTTGTATTGCTGAGTCTAAGCAGTGCTTGAACAGGAGTACTTCGATGAATCTTCCGTCTGCATTGACACAGACAGCCATACGCTCTCGCTCACCCAGGACAACCAACACACACTTGCAAGGGAGTCGGCGCAACCTCGCCTGGCTCGTATGCGCCACGTTGAGCATCCTCACGCTCAGTGTGTTCATCGCTAGCATCCCGGTGTACCTCACACAACTCCAGATGCTCTGCCGATCCACTTCATGCCTTCCTGGGCAACTCACCCCAGACACGGCACAGACACTCCAGCCCTTCGGACTCTCCGTCGGTATCTATGCCGCATTGAGTGTGGCACTTATCGTCGTCACCGTGTTGATGTGGTTCACCGTCGCTGCGGTCATCATCTGGCGCAAGTCAGACGACTGGATGGCGCTGCTGGCCGCGCTGATGCTCATAACGCTCAGCGTCGCAAGCACCAGCGCCATCATCAGCCCGTTGGAAAACAGTTCCTTGCCGTGGCCATTACTGACCCATGGCGTGGATTTCATCAGCACTATCTCCTTCTGTCTTGTCTTCTCTCTCTTCCCCGATGGGCGGTTCGTGCCCCGCTGGATGGGCTGGTATGCGGTGGTGTCGAGTGTAGGGTATCTGATCTATAGCTTCTTCCTCGACCCCCTTGACGCGAGCGATGATATAGCAGCACTGGGCGCCCTGCCCATAGCGCTTCGAGTGCTCATTGTTCTGATGGTGTTCGGCATCTTGCTCATCCCGGTGCTCGCCCAAATCTATCGCTACCTGCGGGTGTCTGACCCAGTGCAGCGCCAGCAGACG
>Ga0137379_10006395_pt1 | contig 11170 bp, 9 predicted proteins | sample SagtaG_18_FD_104812 | JGI IMG/M metagenome (GOLD analysis project Ga0137379, IMG submission 104812) | Vadose zone soil microbial communities from Sagehorn Ranch, Mendocino, California, USA - Sage2_L_80_16 metaG | ecosystem: Environmental > Terrestrial > Soil > Vadose zone | place: USA...
CGCCAAAAGCGCGGTGCCGCTATTGGCGTCTGGGGAGCGGTGGGAGGCATGGGCGCTGCGTTTGGCCCTATCATCGGTGGCTTTCTGGTCCAAACCTTTGACTGGCGCTGGATCTTCCTTGTCAACCTGCCAATCTGTGCAGTGGGGATAGTGCTGACATTGCTCTTTGTGCCGGAAACACGTGACCCTTCTGTGAGCAGGCATATCGATGTGCCTGGCCTGCTCACGCTCTCAATGGCGATCATTTGTCTCGTGTTGGCGATCATCGAGGGAAACGAGTGGGGTTGGTCCTCTATGCCCATTCTGTCGCTCTTTGGTGCGGCAGTGGGGAGCGTGATCCTCTTTGTTATGGTTGAGGTATGGCAGCGCGAGCCAATAGTGGACCTCAGCTTGTTCAAGGCATGGAGCTTTACCGGTACGAACATCACCGTCCTCTTGTTTGGCATCGCGCTCCAGGGAGCAACGCTAATAGCTGTACTCTACTTCACGAATGCGCTGGGCTATAGTCAACTCCATGCGGCGTATGCACTGATCCCTATCGCACTGGCTAGTTTTGTCGCTTCGTTGCTTGCCGGAAAGTTGAGTAGCAAGGTCACTCCCTATATGATGTGCCTGGCAGGTATGGCACTGGTAGCGATTGGCCTTGGCCTGTTGGGCCTCCTCAGTACTGAAGCATCCTTTATGGACATTGCCTGGCGCGGCGTGTTGATGGGAGGGGGTATCGGTTTGGCGTTCCAAAGTCTGCCCATTCTCTCACTTTCTCAGGTGCCTCACGCCAAACTGGGAGTCGGCAGCGGTGTGTTCAACACCTTCCGACTGCTAGGGACCGTGCTGGGGGTAGCAATCTTGGTCAGTGTACTCACCGGGCAAATCCACACCAACCTGGAACAGACCTATCGCACTGCTGGTGCGCTCGCGCATGCACCAGTGATTGATGCATTCAGAACTACCTGGCTGTTCGCAGCACTCTGCGCTGTGATTGGCTTTGTCTCAGCCCTGCTCATCTCTGCCATGCATCGTCCTCTCACGAGGAAAGAAATTCCAGCTAACGAGACAGAAAATGTTTGATGATTAAATGATAAGTGTGTATCAGTCCTCCGCACGAGAGGTACAACGTCTACTCGTTCTCTTGAAGCACCCGGCTTCGCAACCCTATCTTAAGAGGAGACTGCCATGATGGATGGACAAGACAACCGCCTTCTGCTCGAGCGCTATCTCGCCGGGCTCCTCGATGCTGAGCAGGAGTATGCACTGCGTCACGAGGATGTCGTGATCGACATGCCCCAGTCAGGCGAGCGCATCCGTGGCCGTGACCACATGAAGGCGATGCAGGAGGCCTATCCGGGACCGCCAACGATCACCGTGCGTCGTGTGGTGGGCAGCGGAGATGTCTGGGTGGTCGAGGGACGCTCCAACTATGGTGGGCACATCTACCATATCGCCAATATTCTCGAGTTCCGCGAGGGGAAAATTATCCGCGAAACGCGCTACTATGCCGATCCTTTCGAGGCGCCGGCTTGGAGGGCTCAATGGGTCGAGCCGATTGAAGAGGAGAGCCATACCAGTGAAATGGCTTCGGAAGAAAGGTCTTCCACATAGATCAATAGACAGATGGCTACAACTTTCTGCAAAACTATGATATTATCGATCTGCAAAACCATTAGGAATAATGACTGTGCTGACATACTGCACTGAGCACAAAAGAAGGAACGAGAGAAGTGACCTGGCAAAACCAAAAACAACGGTTCCCAGTGGATATTCTCGGTGAGCGACCTGCTGGCATGCGCAGCCAGGCAGATCCATTGGTACAACTGGCAGCCGAAGCCATCATCTGGTTGGGTATGGAGCCAAAGTATGAGGCCTCTAGCACTGACGCAAATATCCCTATCAGCCTCAATATTCCAGCAGTGTGTATTGGCATTACACAGGTAGAACGAGCGCATACACTCGAGGAGTTTCTCTATGTACCTCCGATAGGTGATGGATTGGCGCAGCTTACACTCCTCTGCATTGAGGCGAGTACGCTCATAGCAAACACATGAGATAGACGGAGAACGCAATGTCAGTTTTCTCAGAAGAGAGTCTCAAGCTGCGTCGTGAGTTGGCGTACGCTTGTCGCATCCTGGCAGCCAACGGCCAGAACGATACCGTCTACGGTCATGTCACGTATCGAGAGGCAGGCGCGAAGACCTTTTGGATGAAACCTTCGGCTCTGGGCCTGGATGAAATCACGCCAGAGACGCTGATTCGTGTTGACCTGGAGGGCAATGTTGTCGAAGGTGAGCTGCCACTTCACCTTGAGTTTCCTATCCATGCTGAGATTTTCAGAGCCAGACCCACCATTACCTGTGTCGTGCATACCCACCCCATCTACTCGATAGCCTTTGCCGCTACAGGACAGCCATTACATGCCGTCTCACACGAAGGAGCGCAGTTTACACCGCCCGATGTCCCTCGCTTCACACGGACCTCCGATCTTATCACCACTCGCGAACTGGGAGAAGAAGTCGCTAGCACGCTGGGTGGAAGTCTTGCTTGCTATCTGATCAACCACGGAATTGTAGTAGCTGGCAATACGATCGACAAAGCGGTCGTCTCAGCCATCAATCTAGAGCGAGCCAGCCAGGTTCAGCTTCTTGCTTCTGCATCTGGTCAGTCCTTTAGCTGGACATCCGATGAGGAGATAGTGGGAAAACGAGAGAAAATTTTTGGCGAAGGCATGGTAAGAAACGTCTGGAACTATTACTGTCGTCACATTGGGCCGCTCTAAGGGTTGGTTCATGCTTCGTTCTCTGTAAGGAACAGTTTCCCAAAGCGTGCTGGCTACTTCGGTCATCCGTTTCATCCCGACGTGGACACATTGACCCGCCTTGGGATTACGATCTATCATATACATGTGCCTTTGGTGAGGAAAGAATGGATCATGAAGAGAGCACGAACGCTAAAGGCGATTGATTCGTATTGAAAAGGAGAAGAAAGTATGCCAACACGTACAGCAGACGCCGAATGGCAGGGGAATCTTCAGCAAGGTCAGGGTTCTATGCGCGTGGGGAGCGGAGCCTTCGAGGGCAGCTATTCGTTTAAATCACGCATGGGCGATGAGACGGTCGGCACCAATCCCGAGGAGCTCATTGGCGCGGCGCACGCCGGCTGTTTCTCGATGGCGCTGTCAAATGCGCTCGCCAGCGCTGGCTTCACGCCAACCAGAGTGCACACAACCGCGCGCGTCCACTTCAACCAGGTGCCCGGCGGCTTCGCCATCAACCCCATCGACCTGGAGACCGAGGCCGTTGTGCCAGGCATAGACGAAGAGACCTTCCAGAAGCTCGCGAAGGATGCCAAAGAAAATTGCCCTGTCTCCAAAGCGCTCGCGGCAGTACCCATCAACCTCAAAGCCACCCTGATCAGGTAGCACTAATCACAGGAAAGGATCAGTCAGGACACGATAGGAGACAAGAGCAGAACCTGGCCCAGATGTCGGCCAGGTTCTGCTCTTGTCGTGCAGTACCTGATCGACCCCCAACTCGTCGCTCAGTGGCCCGAGCAAGAGCGGTGGGTGGCGCCTCAGACTTCCAGGACCGCCACGTCGAGCTGGCGTAGGCGCTCGGGGTCGGCGACCTGGTCGATTGCGACGATCTTGCCGCGCGTGATCGTGAAGCCGAAGACGACAAGCGGCTGTCCGCCCGGAGCCCACACGAGTCCCACGGCTCCATTCACGAGCGCCGGTTGTGCTGCCCGGGCACGCCCCGAGAACTGTTTGGCCACAGCCGGCGCACCTCGGACCTCCCTCGATGCCCCCATATGCACGGCTGCGCTGTCGGCTCGCAGCACGACGTCTGGGTCGAGCACCGCCAGCAGCGCGTCGAAGTCACCGCCGCGCGAGGCAGCGAGGAAGGCGTCGACCACTTCTCGCTGGCGAGTGAGATCGGCGTCGGGAACCGTGGCCGTTCCCTGTACACGGCGGCGTGCGCGGCTCGCGAGTTGCCTGGCAGCGGTCTCCGAACGCCCCACGATGGGAGCGATCTCGTCGAAAGGCACGGCGAAGAGGTCGTGCAGCACGAATGCGAGCCGCTCGGCGGGATTCAAGGTGTCGAGGACCACGAGGAGCGCGAGACCGACCGAGTCGGCCAGTAGCGCTTCGTGCTCAGGGTCGATTCCGCCCTCGCGGCTCACGATCAGGTCAGGCACGTGCGCTCCCAGTGGCTCCTCGCGCCGCGAGTTGCGCGAGCGCAGCATGTCGAGGCACACCCGTGCGACCACCGTCGTCAGCCATCCGCCCAGGTTCTCGACGCCGCTCGTGTTGGAGCGGCTGAGGTGGAGCCAGGACTCCTGCACGGCGTCGTCCGCCTCCGAGAGCGAGCCGAGCATCCGGTAGGCCACCGCCCGCAAGTGGGGACGCTCGGCCTCAAATTGCTCCGCCAGCCAGTTGTGTTCGTTCATTGCTAGTATCCCTCAATTTGTGTCTATTTTTCCCTCAATATTAGTCTACTCAGCGCGCGTCACCGGACAAAGATTCATGGAAAGCACCATCCATTGGTCACATTCCCTCGTTGCGTTTCGTCATAGTAGTGACGAGCGAAACCCTCCAGATGTGACAGAGAGACCAGTTCCCGTGTGCCGCCGGGTGGGAGGCAAAGTCTCGATCGAAACCGAGAAGGTCAGCATCCCGGTTCAGCTTCATCTAAACATGTACAGCAAAGACCGTAATCACTTAGTAGAAGGAGTTTCTCATGAATCAAGGGATCAAACAATTCAACTATCCCGTCAAAGACCTGGCTCAAGCGAAGAAGCTCTACAGCACGCTTTTGGGTGTCGAGCCTTATATGGATAAGGCGTATTATGTGGGCTTTCGGGTGGGAGACCAGGAAATAGGGCTGGATCCTCATGGCCACAACCATGGCATGACGGGACCTGTCGGCTACTTCCCGGTGAGCGACATTCAGAAAAGTCTGCAATCATTGGTAGACGCTGGCGCACACACACTACAAGAGGTCAAAGATGTCGGTAGGGGGAAGCTGATTGCATCGGTAAAAGACGCAGATGGGAACATCATCGGGCTTCTGCAGTTCCCTTAACCGGAACTCTTTGACCCGCTCTCCGCCTCGATGTAGCCGTGGCGACCATCGTTAGGGAGCGTGCTGCGTGTCTGGCACAGGAGCTCTCTCAATCGCCCCCAACTCACCCATGGTCGTCTTCTGCGCCTCGGTCAATCCCTTTACCCCGCTGATATTGAGCCGCTCATAGGGCCGGTCGCGCCGCAGTGTCCGTAGATGCTCACCGCTCTCCAGATCCCACACCTGAATAGTATTGTCGTCCCCGCAACTGGCCAGTCGACGGCCATCGGGACTTTCTCTAAGCGACTGGACCGCCCCCTGATGCCCCTCTCGCGTAGCCCTGCACTCCCCGTTCTGCACGTCCCACCAGCATATTCTCCCATCGCTGCTGCCACTGAGCAGCACCTCTCCAGTCGGACTCCAGGCTAGCGCGTTCACGATCGCGTTCGGCTCGCTCCAGGTATGCAGGTGCTCCCCACTCTGCATATCCCAGATGAAGATCTCCCCACTGCCTCTGCCTCCGCCACCACTGGCCAGCCGAGTGCCATCCGGACTCCACGCCACCCGGCGGATCCTGGTTGGCTGCGCACGGCCCACCCACCGGCGGGTTCCGGTGGTCACCTCCCACACGTGCACCCCCTGCTGATAGCTCGCACTGGCGAGCAGCGTGCCATCCGGACTCCACGCCACCCCATAGAAGAGGGTGTTGACGTGGTCATGGTCCTGCAAGACCTGCCGTGCTTCTCCCGTGATCGCGTCCCACAGCCGGATGGCATTGTCCAACCCGCAACTGACCAGCAACCTCCCATCTGGACTCCACGCCACCCCACACACGAGGGAGCGATGACCGCGCAGCAGCCTGGGTGGGGTCAGACCTTCCACATCCCAGATGGTCACCAACGTATTCGAGCCCGCACTAGCAAGCCAGGAGCCGCCACCCTGTCCGGGGGACAGGTAATAGGGGGACGATGAAGGCCCATCAGGACTCCAGGCAACGTCGTAGAGCGAGACCGCGTAGCCCTGCATTATGTGGACACACTGCCCCCTCTCCACGTCCCACACCCGTAAGGTCCCATCTTCACTGCCACTGAGCAGGCTGCGGCTGTCAGGTGTGAAGGCGATATCGTACACCCCGGCGGTATGGCCGTGCAACCCCGTCCGGTAACTGCTCCGATCGACATCCCAGAGCCAGATCGTCTGGTCAAAGCCACAACTGGCCAGCAGCCGCCCATCCGGGCTCCAGGCTACCGCCCGCACCCGCTCGGTATGCCCTGTCAGCGTCTGGCGCAAGCTGAGGCCTCCCTCCTCCCCCACGTCCCACAGCCTCACGGTGGCATCCCAGCTTCCACTCGCCAACTGTGTGCCATCGGGGGCAAAAGCCAGCCCCAACACCCAGTTGGTATGCCCCGCGAATATTCCCACACAGGTGCCTGGCTGCGCTCCTGAGAGCTCCCACAGCCGAATGTCTCCATCGACGCCCCCACTAGCGAGCAGGCTCCCATCGGGACTCCAGGCCAGCGCGAACACCGGACCGTTCTGGCCGGAGAGCGTCTGGCGGTGCGCACCAGATGCCGTGTCCCAGAGCTGGACGGTGGCATTATCTCCGCCGCTGGCGAGCATGCGTCCATCGGGAGCAAAGGCCAGACTCTCGATGTTGTCGGTGACCCAGCTCGCCCAGAGCAGGGATACCTGTCCCCTTTGCTCCCCTTGCCCGCAAACAACAGACAGGGTTCCCCTCTCGATGTCCCACAGCTTGATGCTCCCATCCCAGCTCCCGGTAGCCAGCGTGCGTCCATCCGGGCTGAAGGCGAGGGCACGCACCGTGTCGCTATGCGCCTGCCAGGCCAGGTGCAGGAGCCTCCCTTCTTCGCGCCACACGCGTACCTCCCCCCGCCTGCTGCCCGCAGCCCAGTACTGCCCATTGAGGCTGATGGCCACCGCCCAGGGAATATCAAAGGACTCGTTCAAGACCGTCTCACGCAAGGTGGCCCCGGCAAGGGAGGCATCCTGCATCTCGACCCCGTGCAGGGACGCCCCCCGAATGCAGAGCTGAGACAGATCCAGGGTGCGCAGGTGCCCGAGCTGCTGGCGCAGGAGCGCCAACACGTTCGCCGGTCCGTAGCCTTGCGCATACTCTGCCTGTGCACGCAGTTGGTCGAGTAGCGCGAGCAGGTACTCCTCCACTTCAACTCGCCCACGGTACACATTCCGTAACTGCGCGAGCAGCGGAGTCACAATGAGCCGCTCCTGAGTCTGGCGCACGTATTCGCGGGCTCCGGCTAGTTCCAGACCATGCTCGATGAGGCGAGCCGGCCGTCGCTGCTCGATCTCGCTGGCTACGTCCGCGATGAGCCGCGCCGTCACATATTCCATGACCACCGCTTGCAGCGTGAAGCTCCCAAGGCGTTGCCCGCGCTCGATCAGGCTGCGTCGTCGCAGCGCCTCCACGCTTTCCAGCACCTGGGCGCGTGGCTGCGGCGCGGCCATCACCGCCAGCAACTCCTCCAGGCTCACCGGCTCGCGCAGAATCGCTAGCCACAGCAGGACTGTCTGCTCGAGAGCCGAGAGGCGGTCGAATTGCTCGCCCAGCAGCTCACGCACCCCGCCAAAGACTACCTCGCCCTGCTCCAGGAACGGAGCGATCTCGCCGCCGAAGAGCTCCACAATGGTCTCTGCTACGATTTTCAAGGCCAGGGGATTGCCCGCGTACGCCTCGATCAGCCGCGCCTGCTCAGACGCGGTGCCTGTGATACCCTTTTCTGCCAACAACTGTTTGCAAGCGTTGGCATCCAGCCGGGCGAGGCGCAAGGTGCGCACCGGAGCTCGGCTTCCCTCCAATGGCACGAGGTCGCCCGGTTTCTCCCGGCTGGTGAGCAACAAGCAGCTCCGATGCTCGGTCTCGGCCATCCGGCGCAGCAGTTGCGCGTAACCCTCATAGCCGGGGCGCATATGACCTGTGCTCTGGCCTTCCTCCAGCAGCACCTCCAGATTGTCCAGCACCAGCAGGACACGGGTACGACGCAGATGCTCCAGAAGGAGGCTCAGGCGTCGTTCGAGGCTGTTAGACACGTCGCGGATCGCCTGGGGGGCAAGCACCTGGAGGCACTCATCCAGCACCCCTTCGCACGAGGGGACATCGCGCAGGGAGCGCCAGATGACCATCTCGAAGCCCTCCGCCAGCCGGTGCATCACCCTCGTCGCCAGCACCGACTTGCCGATGCCGCCCTGGCCCAGCACGCTCACCACCCGACAGCGCTCCTCGACGATCCAGGAGGTCAACAGGTTCAGTTCCCACTCGCGCCCATAGAAGATCGTGACAGTGAGCACGTCGGCCCAATCCACGTGCGGTCCACCGCGAGCAGGAGGAGCGAGGACGGAGGTCGTGCCACTGGTCTCCACGGCCAGCTGGGATACAGGGGGTATCTCCGCCTGGGATAGCAGCGCGGCGAGCCACGCTTCATCAAGCGGCACCTTGCGGCGTGCCGCTTGCCAGAGAGCACGGATCTCCTCTTTCTCCCGCCCGGCGGGAAAAGCCTGCCGCTCGATGGCCAGGGCAATGAACGCTTTGAGGTGCGCAGCTTTGGGATACGTAAGGCCTGCTTCCCATTCCCCTACCGCTTTTCGGGAGACGCCCAGGTGCATGGCCTGTCCTACTTGCGTCAGCCCGGTCGTGGTGCGCAAGGTCAGCATAGCCTGCCCAAAGGCGTAGTCTGGCTCACCGTAAGAGGATCGCTTCATGCGTGCGTTCCTTTCCGTATGCCTCCCAAAAATACAACGATGGGAAGAAATGAGAGGTGGAAATGCCACCTTATGTCCGGTGACTTTGCATACGATGACGAGTATACTTCCACTATAGACGATAATCTCACCCATGGCAAGATCGTCACAAGCAGCGTGCCGGCACACGATCGGAAACGCAAGGCGTGACCCCCTGGTGCGCCCTCATGCCGCGCTTGTGTCGGCATGATGTAGATGCCGTCTGGGAACCACCACACGACGTCCGTTGACAGGCGTCCCGAGGAGGGAGACAGATGACCAGCAGGATCCGGTTGGAACCCGAGGCTCAAGCGTTCGCGGAGGCGATGGCGAAGCCACCATTTCTGTTTACCCTTGGTCCCCAAAAAGGACGGCTCGCCCTCGATGAGGCACAATCGGGCCAGGTGAGTAAGCCATCGGTCGACATCGAGGATCTCATGGTTGACGACGGGCCAAGCGGCCAGGTCGCTCTGCGCATCCTTCGGCCACAACACGCTCTGGAGACGCTGCCCGTCATCGTGTACATCCACGGTGCCGGGTGGGTGTTCGGTAGCATGCAGACGCATGACCGGCTGATGCGCGAACTCGCGGTCGGAGCTGGAGCTGCGGTCGTGTTCCCAGAGTATCGTCTCTCCCCAGAAGCCAAATACCCGACTGCGATCGAGGAGTGCTACTCGGTGGTGAAATGGGTCGCCACGTGCGGAAGGGAGCATGGGATGGACCCGGAGCGCCTCGCCGTGGCCGGCGACAGCGTCGGAGGCAACATGACGGCCGCGGTCACGCTGCTGTCCAGGGAGCGTGGTGGACCGGACATCCGGCTCCAATTGCTGTTCTACCCCGTGACAGAGGCGGCCTTTGACACGGAGTCCTACCACCAGTTCGCCGAAGGCTATCACCTGCGCCGCGACGCCATGATGTGGTTCTGGGATCAGTACACCACCAACCCGGGCGAGCGCAAGGAGATCACCGCCTCGCCGCTGCGGGCCAGCACCCAGCAGTTGAAGGGACTCCCACCGGCGCTCGTCATCACCGCCGAGGCGGACGTGCTGCGCGATGAGGGGGAGGCCTATGCCCACAAACTGCGGGAGGCCGGAGTCCGCGTCACGGCTGTGCGATTCCAGGGGACCATCCACGACTTTGTCATGTTGAACGCCCTGGCCACTACCGCTGCGGCGCGTGGAGCAATTGCCCTTGCCACAGCCTGGCTTCGCGAGGGGTTCTCGCCTCGCCTCACATGAACCAGGCGAGAACTCCGAGAAACATTGAACGGGACAATCTCACCGATTGACCCAAAAGACACACCCAAAGGAGTACCAAATGACAGTTCTCACGATCCATGAACAACAAGAAATCGACAACGCCAACACGCAGGGGAAGCAGCCGGTCGTGTTCGTCCACGGCCTGTGGCTCCTCTCGAGCAGCTGGGACAACTGGCGCGCGCTTTTCGAAGAGCAGGGCTACACGACGCTCGCGCCGGGCTGGCCCGATGACCCGGACACCGTCGAGGAGGCCAAGAAAGATCCGGAGGTCTTCGCCCACAAGCGCATCAAGCAGGTCACGGATCACTACGTTGACGCCATCCGCCAGCTCAAGGCGAAGCCCGCCGTTATCGGCCATTCCTTCGGTGGTCTTATCGCGCAGCGGTTGGCCGGGGAGGGCGTGGCCGCCGTGACGGTCGCGATCGATCCAGCTCCGTTCCGCGGCGTGCTCCCCCTGCCTCTCTCGGCGCTGAAGTCATCATCGGCGGTCCTGGGCAACCCCCTCAACTACACCCGCGCAGTCCCACTGACCTACGAGCAGTTCCGTTTCGCCTTCGCCAACGCCGTCGACGAGAGCGAAGCTCACGCCCTGTACGAGACGTACTCGGTGCCCGGCTCAGGTGTGCCGCTCTTCCAGGCAGCCACCGCCAACCTCAACCCATGGACGGAAGCTCAGGTCGACACGAAGTATCCCGGGCGTGGACCGCTACTGATCATCTCGGGCGAGCACGACAACACCGTGCCGTGGGCGATTGCCCATGCCTCCTACAAGCAACAGGAGAAGAATCCCGGCGTGACAGAGATCCACGAAATACCTGGCCGAGGGCATTCCCTGACCATTGACCACGGGTGGCGTGAAGTGGCCGAGACTGCCCTCGCGTTCATCGCGCAACACCTTCGGAAAGGCTAGGAGTCGCGGCATATCACTCGTAAGATCGCGAGTTCAGCAATCGAAAGGAAATGAGTGTTATGAGTTCTCTTGAAGGAAAAGTGGCTGTCGTGACCGGTGGCAATAGTGGCATTGGTCTGGCGACGGCCAGAGCATTTCATGCTCACGGAGCCAAAGTCGTGATTGCAGGACGCGATCGTGGGACCCTTGAA
>Ga0137379_10006401_pt1 | contig 11163 bp, 2 predicted proteins | sample SagtaG_18_FD_104812 | JGI IMG/M metagenome (GOLD analysis project Ga0137379, IMG submission 104812) | Vadose zone soil microbial communities from Sagehorn Ranch, Mendocino, California, USA - Sage2_L_80_16 metaG | ecosystem: Environmental > Terrestrial > Soil > Vadose zone | place: USA...
CAGGTCATAACGGTCTGGTCGCGGCCGCTTATCTCGCCCGCGCTGGACGAAAAGTCCTCGTCTTCGAACGTCGTGAATTGGTCGGCGGTTGCGTGGTCACTGAGGAACTCTGGCCCGGCTTTAGAGTCTCCACCGCCAGCTACGTTAACAGCCTCTTCCGTCCTGAAATCATCCGCGATCTCGAGCTCAAGCGCCTTGGGTTTGTCATGCTGCCACGCAGCCCCTCCAGTTTCACGCCCTTGCCCGATGGCCGTTACCTCCTGATGGGACCCGACAAGGAAATGACCCGTCGCGAGGTTTCAAAGTTCTCAAAGAAAGACGCCGAAAACCTGCCCAAATACGAAGCCATGCTCGAACGCGTCGCCGGCTTCATCGAACCCATGTTGGTCCGGACCCCGCCCAACCCGTGGTCACTGGCGCCCGGCAACTTGCTACAGCTTGCTAAAATCGGCTGGAATTTCCGCAAGCTCGGCGCCGACGCCAGGCAAGCCATCGAAATCCTTACCGGCGCCGCCAATCCTGTTCTCGACCGCTGGTTCGAGTCCGAAGAAGTTAAAACGACAATTTCGACCGATGCCATCATCGGGGCGATGGCAACTCCTTCCATGCCGGGCACGGCCTACGTCCTGTTCCATCACGTCATGGGCGAGTGCGATGGCGTGCGCGGCGTTTGGGGCTATGTCCGGGGCGGCATGGGCGCACTCTCCAATGCCATCGCGTCCGCCGCCAAAGAGAAAGGCGCCGAAATCAAAGTCAACGCGCCCGTTTCACGAGTCCTGCTCAAAGATGGCCGCGCCAGTGGTGTCGCGCTGGCCGACGGCACCGAGTACAGCGCCGACCAAGTCGTCTCCTGCGTTGATGCCAACGTCACCTTTCTTCGTCTTATGGACCACAAAGATCTGCCCGCCGACTTCGTCGAGTCGGTGAAGCATCTCGATTACTCCAGCGCCAGTTGCAAAATCAACCTGGCGCTCTCCGAGGTCCCGAATTTCACCTGCCTGCCTGGCAATACCTCGGGCCCCCAACACCACGGCACGATTCATATCAGCCCCAATCGGACTTATATCGAGAAGGCTTATGACTGCGCCAAGTACGGCTACATCTCCGAAAACCCGGTCATCGAAGCAACCATCCCCAGCTCACTCGACGATACAGTGGCGCCCAAAGGCAAACACGTCATGTCCATGTTCACCCAATATTTCCCCTACAAACTAGCACCCGATGCCGGGACACTCGAAGAAAACAAACTGCGCTACGCCGAACGTTGCATTGACATCATGACCGAATACGCCCCCAACTTCCGCAAATCGATCATCAATTATCAAGTCCTGTCGCCGGCCGACCTGGAATCAATGTTTGGCCTCACTGGCGGCAACATCATGCAAGGGGCCATGTCACTCTCCAGTCTCTCCTTTATGCGCCCGCTGCCGGGCTACGCCGACTATCGAACGCCGGTCAAAGGGCTCTATCTTTGCGGCGCTGCCACTCATCCCGGCGGGGGCGTGATCGGCGCCTGCGGCTACAACGCCGCTCGAGAAATCCTGAAAGACGGGTGAACGAAAGTAGCCGGGCAACGGGTGCAAGTGGGACATTAGCGATAGAATCCTCGCGGTTCGCCGGTGGTACTATTGCCCTCTGGCGTTATTGAAGAATCGGAACCGGTTCGGCTAAAGTGCCTTTGTGTTCAGAGTCATTGGCCTGATTGACATGGACGCATTTTACGCGTCGGTCGAGCAGCGAGATAATCCCGAACTTCGAGGCAAACCTGTCATCGTTGGTAGTCCACCCACGCAACGGGGCGTCGTGTGCGCTGCCAGTTATGAGGCCCGGAGCTTTGGCGTGCGCTCGGCCATGCCCAGTGTTACTGCCGGGCGTCTCTGTCCCACCGGGATATTCATTCGACCCAACATGGACCGCTATCGGGAGGAATCGCGGCTCATCATGCAAATTGTCGCGCGGAGCGGCGCCGCGATCGAGCAGATGTCTGTGGATGAGGCGTATCTGGATCTGTCGCCTTTCTGCCAGGGCAACTGCGCCGATGACAGTCTGCGCCTTGCTTTGCCGATCGCGCGCCAGATCAAGCAAAGCATCCGCGCCGAACGGCAACTCACCGCCAGCATTGGGATCGCATCCAACAAGTTGTTGGCGAAGCTGGCGGCTGACCACAAAAAGCCCGATGGGTTGACGGTGATTGAAGAGGCCAAGAAGATCCAGTTCCTGCGCGCTCTGCCTGTTCGCGCCCTGCACGGGGTCGGAAGAGTGACCGCCGAACAACTCAACCAGGCGCGAATCTTAACCGTCGGTGACTTGCAGGATCATGCCGGCGACCTAAGGGCCCTGGTGGGCTCTTTCGGCCCCATACTCAAGCGGTTCGCTCTTGGAGAGGACGACCGGCCACTGGATTTGAGTGGTGATGTGAAGAGCATCAGCAGTGAGAACACCTTCCTTCGGGATACCGATGATCGTCGAATCTTGCGCACGACGTTGCGCCAGCAAGCAGCGGACATCGCCGACGAACTCCAGAAAAAACGGTTGGCGGCCAAAAGTGTTCAGGTCCGAGTGCGCTACAGCGACTTCACCACCCTTACCCGGCAACTGACGTTCGAGGATTCCACCACCGAAGCCGCCGCGATTTACAACTTTGGCTGTCATCTGCTGGCGCGCCACCGGCTGGTGAACCGTCCGCTTCGTTTGCTCGGACTGGGCGTTAGCAATTTGGTGCCGCCCGGCCAACAGATGTTGCTTCCGCTGAAGGCTTGAGCGCTGCCCGCTGAGCTGCAATCCCTCAATGCAGGTCATCGGGAGCTGCCTCTCGGGCGGGCTCAACTCATTCGCCGTTGTGTGCGACCTGCAATTATGGGACCTGCCTGGGCATGCCGGTCTGCGTGAAATCGACGCGTCATGCGTGATCTTCACGCATTGACAAGCGTCTGGATGCCACCGCTCAAGCTCAAATCCTCCTTGGCATCAACAATGCTAAGCTCAGTCAAAGCAGCATGACAGATAAGGCCGAGCTAATGATACGTAGTCATTTGCTCCCAGCCCGCATCCGCATTTTGCCCGGAATTGTTCGCTCAATTGGCTGTGCGTTGGAAAGCCCAGGGTGTGCGCACAAACGCACACTTCTCAAGAACAGCATTTGACAGTAAGCAAACCATCAAAGCCGAGAAAGACGCCTGTGGCCTGATGCCGTCTGCGCGTATCACTCCGGGTCGTGCACTCGGCAGTAATAGCTATGAACACGTCATTTCATCCGTTCCGCTGGTTCACGCTCCTCATGCTCCTAATCACGGAAGTGCCCACCGCCAAGGGGACTACCTTCACCAACGACACTGCCATCGGCATCACCAACACCAACATCGGCATCACCAACACCAACTTCGATGGCCAGGACATCATCGTGACCAATTGTACCGTAACAGTTGATGGTCCCCACGCCTTCGCCAGCGTGCAACTGCTCAACGGTGGGACTCTCGCCCATTCCTCTTCAACTAATGGGCTGCTTGAGCAGCACCTGAGCATCGTCAACGAACTGCATTCCTTAAGCAACACGAACCCAACCTCACTGAATCAAACCAACGTTCTGACCAACACCATCCTGGTCACCAGTTTGACCGGCGATACCTATCAGCTTGGCACCGATTATGGCCTGAGCACGACCAACACTCTCACTCTCATCACTTTATTGATGGGCTCGGGCATCCCTGAGGGGGCTACCGTTACAATCAGCTATGATTTTCTAGGCACGCCGGTCGCAGCCGGGCTCTTCCTGACAGTCAGCAATGGTTTCCAAATTGAAACCGGGGCAGCGCTCAGCGCAAACGCAAGGGGTTATGGCGGAGGACTGGGTCCCGGTGCCGGCACGAGCCTTGCCACCATTTATCCTTATCCATTTGTGGCGGGTGGCGGCGGCGGCCACGGCGGCTATGGCGCGCCCAGCTCCAGCCAGGCGCGTGGAGGAAACGCCTATGGGTCGGCTTGTGGTTTGTTGCTTCTGCAGGCCCCGGAATTGGGCAGCGGCGGCGGCGCTGGCTCCGGCCCAGGCTCTGCTGGGGGCGGTGGCATCCGCATTGCGGTCGGGGGCCTGCTGCGCGTGGACGGACGGATCACAGCCAACGGCGGTAATGGCCTTAATCTCCATTCCGGAGGCGGCGCCGGTGGCGGGATCTTGCTCTCAGCCCAAACCATTTCCGGCATTGGCGCCATTGCCGCCGATGGCGGCGCCGGTCAACCACCGGATGGCGGCGGTGGCGGTGGCGGGCGTATTGTCGTCTTTTGCAGCACGAACGAGTTCGGTGGCTCTATATCGGCGCGTGGCGGTGACAGCGCGACTTACGGTGGGGCGGGGACCATTTATACCGCTCTGGCCGCTGATGTCGGGCGAGTGCTGATTGACAATGGCGGCGCGCGGGGAACCAACACGCCGCTCTCCCTGACCAGAGGATTCGATCTCACGATCAGTGGCGGAGCCATCGTTCAATCAGTGGATACTGCCGTTACCATCGGCAACCTCCTCATCAATTCCAATAGCTGGTTCACCCCTCCACCCAGTCAGAGCCTCACAATGACTGTCACTGGCGACGCTCTGATGCGAACGGGTGGAGGCATTACGGCCGATGGGAAAGGTTATCCAGGCGGGCAGGGTGCAGGCGCGGGTGGCAGTAGCACTTTCCAGACGGTTGGCGGCGTGAGCGGCGGCGGCGGCGGTTACGGTGGCTATGGTGGAGCTGGCGCCTACTACTATAGCGGAACTCCCGCTTACTACAGCGCCGCTGGAGGAAGTTATTATGGGTCGGTACCGCAGCCTCTGAGTCTGGGCAGCGGCGGCGGCTATGGTGCGGGCATCCGGCCCTACAATGTGGGAGGCGCGGGCGGCGGACTCGTTCATTTGACGGTGGCGCGCACCCTGGTATTGGACGGCCAGATCAGTGCCAACGGGGCCGCCGGAATTGCTCAAGGCAGCGGCGGCGGCTCGGGCGGCAGTGTCTATCTGGTGGTAAGCAACCTGGCAGGCAAGGGAATCATCACCGCGAACGGAGGTTCGGGTGAGATACCGGATGGAGGAGGAGGAGGAGGAGGACGCATCGCGATCTATTTTAATGGCACCAACGGATTCGTCGGCGCCATTTCTGCCCACGGGGGTTTAGGCGCAAATAACGGCAGTGCGGGCACGATTTATTCCAAGGCTACCAACGATACTATTGCTCAGGTTCTTATCGATAACGCAGGCTTGGCCGCAACCAATACGGTACTGCAACAGGGCTTCTGGGATCTGACCATAAGCGGCAGTGCAATCGTGTACCCAATCGTGGTATCACCGCTGGGAAACCTGCTGATCCAATCAAATAGTTGGCTGACGCGTTCCAGCTTGGAGGCTTCACCCCTGAGCGTGATCGTGTACAGCAACGCCACCATTCAGGCTGGAGGCGGGGTCATGCTCGACGGGAAAGGCTATCCCGGTGGCCAGGGGCCAGGAGCCGGATACTACTCCGGTGGCGGTGGCTACGGAGGATTCGGTGGCCGCAGCGCAACAAATTCAACCGGTGGCGGCAATGCTTATGGTTCGCTTTCAGCACCGACATATTTTGTCGGCAGTGGCGGGGGGTGGTTTGGGTTTGGCCTCAGGTCGGCAGGCTCCGGAGGTGGCGGCCTGCTTCTGAGCGTGGCCGGAACACTCGCGTTGGACGGCACGATCACAGCTAACGGAACCGCCGGCAGCGCCCAAGGCGGCGGCGGCTCCGGCGGCAGCGTCTGGCTAACCGCAGGCAGACTCACCGGCGCGGGAACTATCTCGGCAAACGGTGGAGCAGGCGATTTGCCATTTGGGGGTGGCGGCGGCGGCGGCAGGATTGCCCTGTACTGCCACACGAACCGGTTCACCGGCAGCGTCTCGGCCCACGGCGGGGCAGGCGCAAATTATGGCGGGGCAGGAACCATCTACTTCGCTACAAACGAGGTCAATAATCTCGCGCAACTCATCATTGATAACGCAGGTTGGCGAGGCGCCAGCACGCTACTTTCGAATCTTGGTGCCATCAATCTCACCATCACCGGCGGCGGCGCGGCCCTGGTTTCCGCTGCATCGCTCGGGCCGATCAGCAGCTTATTTCTTGGCTCGAATAGCTGGATTCTCTACTCCAACAGGACTCATTCGGCCATGAACGTTACGGGCAATGCGACCGTCCAGGCCGGCGGGGGCATCCTGTTGGACGGCCTTGGTTATGCCTCGGGTCAGGGGCCAGGAGCGGGCAAGGCCCTGTACTTTTACTCGATCACCAACAGCTTTAATGGGTACAGCGCCGGCGGGGGCGGCTATGGCGGCTATGGCGGCAATAGCACTTTTGGTGCAGCCGGAGGCAATTCGTACGGCTCGCTCACACAGCCCATAGATTTGGGAGGCGGTGGCGGCTTCAGCAACGTCGTTGGCAATCCGAGCAATGCCGGCGGCGGTGCTTTCCAACTGACAGTGGGCGGCACGCTGGCCTTGGATGGCAGCATCACCGCCAATGGCCGATCGGCGCTGGCGCTGGCGACCGGCGGCGGCTCCGGTGGCAGCCTTTGGCTGACGGTCGGGACACTTTTGGGTAAAGGCCTCATTGCTGCAAACGGTGGTTCCGGAAACCTGCCTTATGGCGGCGGTGGCGGCGGCGGGCGCATCGCGATTTATTATCGGACCAACCTCTTCAATGGCATCCTCTCTGCGCGCGGCGGCCCCGGAGCGACCTACGGCGGGGCGGGCACGATTTATCAAGCGCCCAGAGTAAACGATCCGTCGGCGGGCGGCGTGGGCCAGGTATTAGTTGATAACGGCGGTCAGCGGGGAACCAACACGGGCTTGGGAACTTCCGGCTTGTTCGATCTGACGGTCAGCAACGGCGCGATCCTGACTCCGCCTCTCATCTCCTCGTTCCGTAACTTGCTCGTCGCCTCCAATGCCTGGCTGACCGCCTCTTCCGGTCAGGTCTTACAGATCATCACCAGCAATGCGGTCATCCAGGCTGGCGGAGGAATCACCTTGGATGGCCAGGGCTCTCCTGGTGGCCGGGGACAAGGCTTCGGCGGTGTCACTAATACCCCGGCCTACGGTTACACCGGTGGCGGCGGCGGCCATGGCGGCTACGGGGGTGTGAGCATTGCGGACGCCGCTGGCGGAGACTCCTACGACTCAATCCTCCAGCCGACCAACCAAGGCAGCGGTGGCGGCTCCTCGAGTGGCTACGCATTCCATGAAGTCGGCGGCGCGGGCGGCGGGGTCATGAAACTTTTTGTAACCGGCACTCTGACTTTAGACGGCAGCATCTCCGCCGATGGCGCCAATGCGCTCAACCAAGGCGCTGGGGGTGGCTCGGGCGGAAGCATTTGGCTTATTGTCGGCACTCTGTCGGGCAACGGCCTCATTTCGGCCAATGGTGGCGCCGGCGGCTACCCGCAAGGAGGTGGCGGCGGGGGAGGACGCATCGCAGTTTACTACGCCACCAATTTGTTGAGCGGCAGGATGTGCGCCTTCGGCGGTGCGGGCGCGGCCTATGGCGGCGCGGGAACCATCTACACCCGCGCAAACCGCGATGCCGTCGGTAAGGTGCTGATAGACAATGCCGGCTCTGATGGAACCAGTACCCCACTGACTGCCCCGGAAGCCTTCGCCTTGACCATTTCCGGTGGCGCCGTCGTCCATCCGTCTGGGCCAGGTCTGGTGCTCGGCGGGTTGCTGGTTGACTCCGGTGCCACACTCACTCAGCTCAGCGCACAAAGTAATCTGGACCTCCTGGTTTTGGGCAACGCGGTTGTGCAAACCAACGGCTCGCTTTCCGTTGATGCCAAAGGCTACAGTGGCGATGTCGGCGGGCCAGGTGCCGGACAAATGTTCGCCAACACCGGCAGCGGTGGCGGTTACGGCGGCACAGGCGGCGCGAGCGTCTCAGGAACACCGGGTGGCAGCACCTACGGCTCTGCCATACAGCCAGTAGATCTGGGCAGCCGGGGCGGATTGAGCCCGGCGTACCTAGGTTTCTCTCAAGGCGGTGGCGCTACTCTCATGCGGGTCGCGGGCACTCTCACCGTCAACGGTAATCTTTCTGCAAGTGGCAACTCGGGCTTGGTCGAAGGCGCGGGCGGCGGCGCAGGTGGCAGCGTCTGGCTAACCGCCCGTGCCATCGACGGCTTCGGCTCGATCACCGCAAATGGCGGTCAAGGAGAAGTCAACGGCGGTGGCGGTGGTGGCGGCGGGCGCATCGCCATGTACTCGCGCACCAACAATTTTGCCGGCGCAACCTCTGCCGCAGGCGGAGCGGGAGCCAATCCTGGACAAGACGGCACCTTGCTCATCACCAACATACCCGCCCCACAGATTATCACCCAATTCCCGGCCGGCGTCGTCAATTCCATGGTCAGCTACGTGGATTTGACCTTCGGTTCACCGATGAATTTAGGCACGGCGTCCAGCGCAGATTTCGCCCTGGACACACCAAACGGTTTTATTCCTAATAACTCCTTCACCGTCTCACCAACTGATCTCGCCGGGCTGCGCCTGAGTTTCCCCGGCCAAAACGCGGTGGGCTATTACGAAGTCCAAGCCGGACCCCAAATCGAAGATCTTTACGGCCAGCCAATGTCCAGCGCTTACGTGGGCAGCTTTGTCATCCTGGCGCCGGCCATTTCCGGTCGAGTCGTTGATCCTAACGGTCTGCCGGTGCCCTTCGTCACGCTGCGGCCGGACGGCGGGTTGCTGCCTGAGGTCACCGACAGCAGCGGCTCGTACTCATTGGAAGTTCCTCCAAGCTGGGCGGGAACGCTCACACCGTCGAAGGGCGCGGCTCTGTTTATCCCGGCGTCACATACTTACACCAACGTAACCTCGAACCTGACCAATCAAAATTTCACTGTGCTCAACTCAGAGGCCCTGACGCTTACCAGCCAGAAGCAAGGCCCCAACCTGGTGCTCGGCTGGTACGGTATCAACGGTGTAAGCTATCAGTTGGTTTATTCCAGCGACCTGGTCCACTGGCTGCCCTTCGATTCTGGCCTGCTGTTGGGCACCAACGGCCCGATGACACTCCCTCTCCCAATCGGTCCCGACAAAGCCAAATTCTTCCGCTTCAGCGCGAGTCAATAACCAAGCCTGCGGACCGTGGACTGTAAGTGAATTTATTAAGGTCGAACCTAACCGACTGTGAAGCGAAAAGTTCAAGTTCCTGCCCGGCAATCAAGCCCACATTTTCCGTTTAACCTGAACTATTTGGTTCGCGGGCGCGAATCGCCTCTGCAAGCTGCGGACAATCTCAACCGCACCCTTTTACCCGCCTCACCCACCTCCGGGATCCTCGCCTAACGGTGGCTGGCGCCGATAAGACGGCGCAAAATGCTGAGGATTCAAAGACTTCGCCAAAACAGAAAGGCGAGAGGACCGCGTAATACGCGAAATACGCTGAAGTGTTCCACTCTTCCGCGTATTCCGCGGTTTGAATCTTTTTCTTAGGCGAGGACTTGGGCGCCCGCCCCCAAACACCTTGCCTCCGCGAGGCCCCGAACGTATCCTTGGACAATGACTGTCCGGACGTGCCGTATCCATTGTTGGCCGAGCCAAGTTATGTTCCTTCTGATCCTGCTGCCGTTGCTCGCGGGAGCCGGCACGTTGCCCTCTGTCCCGGCACCCCGTCAGCCGGTGACAAATACCTATAACAGCCTGCTGGTAGTGGACGACTACCTGTGGCTCGAAGATGCCTCAGCGCCCCCGGTCCGCGATTGGACGCGGCTGGAGAACGAGCGGACTCGAGCTTACTACGCGGGCCTGCCCTTCCGCGAAGGACTCGCCCAACAACTGTCCCAACTCCGCGGCGAGGAGTCCGCCCGCTATTACGGCATGACCGAGAAAAATGGCCGTCTCTTCGCTCTGCGCTTCAAGCCGCCGGCGCAACAGCCCGTCTTGGTTCGCCTGTCCTCACTTTACGCGCCGGCACTGTGGCGGCCTGTCTTCGATCCCAATGCCTACAATACCAATGGTACGACGGCCATTGATTGGTATGTGCCTTCACTGGACGGCAAAACGATTGCCATCTCGCTTTCCGAAGGTGGCAGCGAACAAGGCACTTTGCACTTCTTCGAAGCGGACACCGGCAAGAAGCTGGCCGACGAAATCCCGCGCGTTCAGTTCCCCACTGGCGGCGGCAGCGCGGCGTGGACAGCCGACAACTCCGGCATCTTTTACACCCGCTATCCGCACCAGGGCGAACGGCCAGAGCAAGATGTAAATTTTTACCAGCAAGTTTGGTTTCATCGGCTTGGAATACCCACCACCGAAGACAAATACGAAATCGGCAAAGACTTCCCGCGCATCGGTGAGATTGAACTCGATGCCAACCAGGACGGCCAATGGACCTTGGCCAGCGTGGCCAATGGCGACGGCGGCGACTTCGCCCACTACCTCCGCGATGCCTCCGGCAACTGGCGGCAACTGACGCACTTTGAAGACGGCATCAAGCGCGCGAACTTCGGCCGTGACGGCGCACTCTACCTGCTTTCCCGCAAGAACGCGCCGCGCGGCAGAATCTTGCGCCTGCCGTTGACCTCGCTCGATCTTGCCCAAGCCACGGTTGTCGCGCCGGAAGACAAAGGCGTCGTGGAGGATTTCGCCCCCTGCGACAACGGCCTGTATGTCGCTAACCTGCTGGGCGGGCCATCCGAACTGGCCTTTTTTCGGCGCGGCAGCAGTCGGCCACGGGACGTCCCGATCCTGCCGGTATCCACTGTCGCCGGGTTGGCATCATGGCATGGAGACGACTTGGTCTTTGCCAATGTTAGCTATCTGACCCCTTCGGCCTGGTTCACCTTTAATCCCGCCAGCAACCAGATCCGGCGCACGGCCATTTGCATGACTTCCCCGGCCAGCTTCGACGACATCGAAGTGGTGCGCGAATTCGCCACTTCCAAAGACGGCACGAAAGTGCCGCTCAACATCCTGCGCAAGAAAGGCCTCAAGCTCGATGGCAACAACCCGACTCTACTTTACGGCTATGGCGGTTACGGCGTCAGTCTGACGCCCAGCTTCGATTCGACCCGTCGCGTCTGGTTTGACGCAGGCGGGGTGTTCGTAGTGGCCAACCTGCGCGGCGGCGGCGAATATGGGGAGGAATGGCATAAGGCGGGCAACCTAACGCGCAAACAGCA
>Ga0137379_10006408_pt1 | contig 11155 bp, 8 predicted proteins | sample SagtaG_18_FD_104812 | JGI IMG/M metagenome (GOLD analysis project Ga0137379, IMG submission 104812) | Vadose zone soil microbial communities from Sagehorn Ranch, Mendocino, California, USA - Sage2_L_80_16 metaG | ecosystem: Environmental > Terrestrial > Soil > Vadose zone | place: USA...
GGCAGCCGTGTGCAGGTTGGCGTCGGGGTTGCCGTTAGGCTCTTCCAATCGATCCCACACCGCGTAGGCGACACCAGCCTTGGTCGGATCGGCGGTTACCGATTCCTTGTCATTGAAGAACTGTAGCGTAGGTGCGTTGTCGGCGATGATGGTGGTGAGGTTCTGCCATGTCTGGCCACCATCAGAAGAGGTAGCTGCAGCGACAGCATTTCTATTGTCGGACTGGTCGAACGAGATCGACACGGTGTAGGCCTTCCCATCGGGCCCGAAGGAGATCCACGGATCAGAGGCCCGCTCGTAACCAAGCCCACCTGCACAAGCGCTGAAGGGAAGTGTTGTCTCTTTCCAGGTAGTCCCGCCGTCGAATGAGAAACCGGCGACCAGGCCATGCGCGCCACCGTTGTTCCAGCGGTCTTGCTGCCAGACGCCGATAATGTTCGAGGTATTGGCCGGGTTGACAGCGACGTAGGGCTCAACCTCGGCATTGGGGTAGTTGGTACCTGGCCCGCCGATCGTGCAATCGGTGTAGGGGCTTGTGCCGGAGACAAGGACAAGTGGTGAGACCGTGCTAGCGTGTACCAGGCCACCGCCGAAAGTGGCCACGACAGTTAGGACAACCAGAAATACCGTGAGGGGTGCTATCACCCTAACATGTTTCAGGTGACTCATTGAAATCCTCCTACGAGTGAACTTTGTCCCGAAATAAACGTTAAAATATGTCTATGCATCAGTAAAAGGCATACATATAGACATCTATATTATGAAGGGAGTGGGAGAACTGCGGAAGAGCAAAGAGGTTATGATCTGGTTAAGATTGAGTTGTGATTTCACGATCTATCTATAGGAAGGCATTTCTTAACCATGGAGAGCCACCCAGTAGTGAGCGAGAAGGCACTTGGGGGAGCGAAGGAGCTAGCCTCGTCTGGGGACAGTTTACCCTCGTTCTCAGAGTTAGGAAGCGCGATGTCTGTGCCAGACAGAGAAGCGGATGAAAATGTCGTATTTACAGGCGAAATGCCCTCGGGTATTGACTGTCAAAGCTCGCAGAAAAATACCCTAGTTCTGTAGAGGGTGAACCAGGGTATGAGATTTAAAGGAAATGGCAAGCTATTATGCTGTATCGTGCAATTTGTAGATCCCGCTGATCGTTAGGAGAGAATGAGTAGGGAGAGTCGAACTCCTCAAGAGGCTCTTTTCGAGAGAGTCTGTACGCACTCGCTCCGCCTGGGAAGTACTCTTGTTGTCTACTGTTGTCTAATGGTGTTGACCTGGGTCTATCTCCTCTGCTATCTCTTTTGCTATCATGTTTCTGCTGTATGCGGAACCACGGGCGTCTGATTACCTACAAGACAGGGGTGTGGTAGCGTGTCAAGTTGTACCACTGTTGTTTGCCTGCCAAATTATACTTCTCTCTTGGGTCTATTGGCGAGCCATAAGCACCGAGTTAATAGTGGATAATATCCTCAGGCTAAACAGACTCGAAATGTCCAGAACTTGAACTCGATCACCAAATAGGTATCCTAAGATTCTTACTTCGCTCAATATCTGTCCATCAGCTACGAATTAAAGAGCTTTTATATTACCATTGACGCTCTAACACAAAGCCTCTCGAAATCTTTAATCCAAGTAGCGCTGCTTGAATTACATCAACGATGTCGGCAAAATCCCTATCTTGTCCCAAAACACCTACATTATGAAAAGTAGCAATTTGCTTTTTTGCTATGTCTAAGATTTGCAGTTGCATATCTAAAGTCTCTTTAAACGAACTTTTTCTAGCTTGAACACTTTGTACTTTCAAACATTGCAAATAATGCCTAAAAGCTTGCTGCTCAGAAAATGCTGTCGATGATGGTAAGGCTCCTGAGAACAGGACATCAGCAAACTCAGAATCAAAGGAAATATCCGTTCTAAGCTGATCTAATATTCCTACACGGAGACCCATATCCAAAAAAGCTGGTTTGTACTCAGAAAGAGTTTGCGGACAATAGTACCATATAGTCCTCCGACTTGGGCTATCATCTTCATTTTCCTGAAACTTATCAGGCGAAAATGAACGAACGTTTAACCATGTTCCTGATGCTATTGCATCAATGTTAGCAGCAGCCAAAGATATCATTTGGTGATTACTATATCCCACGAGAACTTTTCTTCCCTGCAACTTCAGTCCAGAACATAATATGAGAAGATTAGTTAACCACAGTGGATCATCAACTAAGTAATGATCTTTCGGATGTTCTGCAACTACATAATACCCATCTACGTTCCACAATTCCGAGCTAGACAGAACAGTCTCTACCTGTTCCTCAAAACGTAAGGCTTCTGATGAAAGACATATTGTAGCTAATCGCTTCTTATCGGTGAAAACAGATGAGGCTTCTTCATTGATGGATTCTTGTATGGCAAGCCAATCGTCATCGACACGTTCACAATAAATTCCTGGGATAATATATTCGCTTGCTTGTGCCAGGCCGTTGAGTTCACGCAGATCTATTAAAATTCTATTTAATCCTGGGCCACCGAGTAACATCCCAGTCATAAAATCTCTTGGCCAATAGTCATGATTAGTCAAGCGAGAATGAGTGGCTCTAGGATTATATAATTGAGGATCGAGCAGAATCCTACCATTTACCTCTATTATCTCTTTTGCAAATCGTTGCAGCTGATCCTGTGTTAAATCACGAGGGCTTAAAATGACTGTTCCACCTCCCCATCTCCGAAAGAGACATTTACAATGTTCTTTCATACCATGACCAAATTGAAGGTACATCTCCATTTTTTTCTCCTAAATATTGCCATTTTTAATCGTAGGCAGAAGATCAATAAACCAATTTAAAGCTTGCTGCGCAGTCCTTGGACGTCTTGAAGGATACTTATCGATTAAGGTACTAATAAACTGACTAAGCTCGTTGCTCGTATCTCCTTGAATATTCAAAGGTTTTAGAACCAGGCTTTCAGTGCGCCGAAGAACATCAAGATCATCTCGCGCACCTGTTTTAAAGGGATTTTGGCCTGTGAAAGATTCATAAGCAACAACGCCTATTGAAAATAAATCTGCTCTGATATCAATATCACTTTTCATATTCCTGAATTGTTCTGGTGCGGCATATCCCACAGTACAAGGGCCAAAACGGGCCCCAGTTGCAGTGATGGAGGCTTTACTTAAGTGGCGAGCAATCCCAAAATCGATAAGCCAAATGTTGCCATCTGACCCAAGAATTATGTTTTCCGGTTTGATATCTCTATGTACCAGTTGGCGTTTCTCTGTTTCGGTTGAAATGGTAAGTAGAGTTCGGATGAGATTTAAATTTGTGCTTAGAGGTACCTTTCCCCTACTCAGGCAAGTGCGCAGTGTCTCCCCTTGGACATATGCTTCAAGAAGATATGAACTTTGTGCGCCAGCAAAAGAAATTGTCCCCGATTCGTACACCTTAGGCACGTTAGAAAACTGGTATTGGGTAGCTACTTCAATTTCACGCTGGGTTCGCTCGTCGGAATCTAAAAGCAGTTTAAATACGACATCTTGATAGACCATATGTTTAGCTCGGAAAACCGACTTTTGACCCCCATGTGCAAGTGGGTCAAGATCATACAAATCCGGTAGTTGATTCTTGATTATGGATGGTATGTCTGGTATAAACATTTTTTCCTTCCAACCCAACAGAGCTATTTAAATACCTCCCAATCCACTCATTAAATAACCATGATACATAGCTGGATGGTAATGGAAGTCTCGTCGAGGGGTACACTTGTTGGAGACCACTATGACTACAGCAATAGACGCCAACGCCCGATTTTTCAGCCTGTTGAAGTATTTTAGCTGTCGGTCGCTCGATCGGCAGCAGAACATAGCTTTCAGAAGCAAACCATTTATTGACCTGCGCCTGATAGAATACTGATTCCCAATTTTTTATCTTAGCCTCAATAGCAACCAGCCGCTTTATGCCAAATACATGGTTCAAACGAGAAGGTTTCCACTTTTTAGAATGCCATTTGATTAATCTTGTGTTATGTAAACGATCAAGGGTAAATTGGAGTAACTTTCCATCAAATCCTAACTGTGATGCAATCATCTGATTACTAGTACCGCCTGTCCCATAGATATGTTGAAGAACCTTTAGATCGATTAGCTTCAAGCTTGAGCGGATTTCAGGCCAGTTTTCAAATAAGCGAGGATCAAATTCAGCTACGACCATATCCGGAAACCCTGTTTCCAATAGGGGTTCATAGAATATTGCTATCCCTGCTGATTGCTTTTCGAATATGGGTACTATCTGCTCTCTAAATATCTGAACTAGTTCCCATTCCGGACCGTTTCTAGGCTTCCTAGCCCGTAACCCAATAGTGGATTTCGTATCCTCGAACTGTAGTATGGCCACCATATCTATCTCCTTTCGCTTTTCCATTATCTAACTTTACCATATGAAAAGAATAACCGTATTCAGCATCATGCAACCAACGGCAAGCCATTGGCGAGACCGTTCCTGTTTAGTATTTAATAGTGATGGGTATAATCGTAGTGGTTTGCAAAGATATCCATGTTCACCAGCGTTTCTCTCTTTAAGAGTGGGTGAGGGTTGAGTATTCAGTGATAAATTTGCTCTCTGCTACTAATGTAGCAAAACTGACCATGGTCTCATTCTACAGGAAAAGATAACTGGTAAATCTCACCCTCAATTGTATCAGGTATACCTGGAAGGTTTTGTGTGTCATGTATATTCTCTAGCTCTGTTGTGGAGGGCGAAGACGCTGGCTTTGGCTCAAGATCTCCCTCAAAGGCTTGATGGAGCAGGGTCTGGAAAAGATGCTCAGCCTGTCGAAGGGCTTCTCGCTGTTGGACCTGAATGCGCACGTGCTTTTGTACGATTTGAGCAAGTTTTTGTTGAAGCATACTGGGAGGCACTGGGATTTGGAGATTACGGAGAATTTCCAGATTTATGTTTTTCTGTGCTGATTGTGGAGCAACCTTTTCTAGCCTGTTTTGGATGTTAACAAACCATTGTCTTACATATTCAACAGTAACCCTTGGCCCGGGAATGAAACCTACGATACTATCAGGAAAACATGCGTCAAAGTCAAGTATAGCTGTTTTTGCAATGTTTGCAGCTATAGTAATGCAAAGTGTTCCTTTCTTCCAAAGACGGCTTTGTGCTAGACCAGCTTCAGTATACCTTTGACTATACTGAGTAATTAATCCATTTGAATTGGCAACGTCTCCAGTTTGTATAAAGGGATAAGATCCTCCATAAAGGTGCGCTGCATCTCGTGGTCTATATTGAGATTTTCCTCTGTCTAATACACCTTCTTTAGAAAGAAGACTTAATTCCCAGTGTTTTTGGTTCATTGTCGGGTCCCCAAACATCTCCAAAAACACCGCCTGCAAATACTTGCTGCTCAGTTCTAGTGCATAGCGATGCAGGCGACGTAGACGGTCGGCTTTTTCGAGGATGGAGGTGATACGTTTTTGTTCTGGGATAGGAGGAAGAGGAAGACTACATTCTTTGAGAATAGTAGTATTCAGCCCTTCCATGATTGCCCCCCGTGACATTTTCTGAAGGTGTTGTTTTATGCCATCATAGTAATTAATTGCGTAACACAAGTAGGGCGGATGGACTGTTAACTGGTCAACTCGCATACGGAAAAGATGGGAGTCAATAATCATTGTGCCAATACTTTTGGGGGCCACAGCGGCATAACCTATGGTACCCATAGTTGTGACTAAAATATCTCCAGATTTTATTGTATATTGGCTGAGTTGTTTATATTTATCTTTTGTGATATATCTTCGGAACGGAGGCATAAAAATATTATTCAGCACGTTCTCAATGCCTATGACTGGTATCCCCTCCTTAACAAATTCCTCCTTTTTTAAAGAACTACCAAATGGTCCGATCTTGAATGAACCTGGCTCAGGATGTGCTAAATCGCCAATCTTTATCTCTGGTAATTTCATCTCAATAACCCTTTTAACTCTTCCACGCTAGATGCTGTTACCTTCTCCAAAGTCAACAACCGCTCCATAGTCACTTCTGGCTTCTCATAATAGGCCTCATCCTGTTCCAATTGGCGGTAGCGACTGGCAGAGAGGTCGTAGTTATTAGCGCGGACCTGCTCTCTCGTGACCCAGAACTGGCGGCCAAGCTGGTTGATCTCATCCTGGAGGGGATGAATCTGAGCCTGAAGTTCGGCATCTTTAAGCTGGATAGCTTCCAACTCCGTTTGTACGTGGTTATCGTTCTGTGGGGCAATAACGCTTTCGAAAGTGAGGCGATTGATCTCGGCTTGAAGTTGCAGGTGGGCAGCTTTGAGGGGTGCTATCTGCGAGCGAAGGTCAGCAAGTCGCTGTTCGCGTTCGGATTGAAAGATGGGATTGTGGTGATTGCGCCAGCAGTTCAGAATATCGGGAATATCGTTTTCGGGGACGCGCTGGCGTTTGTCGTCGAGCGAGAAGCCGTCGTGCTCCATATCGTAGAACCAGGTACGCTCCGTGGTGCCTCCACGTGTGAAGAAAAGCACAGCTGTGGAGACACCGGCGTAGGGTCTGAAGACGCCAGAAGGCATGGAAACTACTCCATTCAGGCGGTTCTCATCGATTATTTTCCGGCGAATCTTAATATGCGCACTGCTGGAACCGAAGAGCACGCCATCGGGCACGATCACTGCGACGCGCCCCCCCATGTCCAGGGCACGCAGGATCAGGTGTAGGAAAAGTAGCTCTGTTTTCGTCGTATAGCTGGGGAGGGTCGGGCTGACTTCATCCTTGTCTATCGCACCCTTGAACGGCGGATTCATTAGAATAACGTCGTACTCTTTCGTCTCCTTAAAGTCTTTGGAGAGGGTATCCATGTAGTAGAAGCGTGGGTGTTCGATGCCGTGTAGCATCAGGTTCATTGAGCCGATGCGTAACATGGTCATGCCGGAGTCATTATCGTAGCCGCGGAATGCCTGGGTTTGCAAGAACTTGCGTTCATCGTCCGAGAGCAGTTCGCCAGTCATATTATGTGGCCAGCCATCATCGTCGTAGGCCAAGCTCTCGGGAGGCGTATATTGTTCCATGATATGCTGGTAGGCATTGACCAGGAAGCCTGCTGTGCCGGCAGCCAGGTCGCCGATGCGCTCATTGGGATGGGGATCGATCATCTGCACCATCATGCGTATGATGTGTCGCGGCGTGCGGAACTGGCCATTCAAGCCCGCCGTGTTGAGTCTGCCGAGCAAATATTCATAGAGATCGCCTTGCACATCCTGGTTCTGGGATGCAATCTGCATCTGATCGATCAGCTTTGTGGCCTCGATCAGCAGACCGGATCTATTGATCTTGAGTTCCGCATTTTTCATATACAGTTCAAAGGAACTGCCGGAATTGCCCAAGTTGCGGAACCAGGGAAAGACCTGCTCGCGTAGGTGCTTGATAGCCTGAGAACCTTCCAGGTGTGTCCAGTAACTCCAGCGCATCTCCATGGGGATACGTGGCTGGTAAGGCTGCTGGCGCAACAGGGCCCGCTTCTCGCGGCGGTTTTCCTCGTCGTCCAGGTGTTTGAGGAAGAGGAGAAAAGAGATCTGCTCAATCGCGTCGAGCGGGTTCGCCAGTCCTCCTGACCACAGTTTATCCCACAATGAATCTACCTGGGCGTGCAATTTTGAATCGGTCAACATACGCTCAAACCACTCCTAAGCTGCAAGAGTATCGGTGAAACTCAGGATATCACGAACCTGCTCGGAAGTAAACAATCTCTCCACGGCATCGGTACCAAAGGCGGTAAAAGGCGACTCGTAGAGATCGAGTAATTGCAGGCGGCGTTTCTGCAAGAAAACGTTCTCAACGGCCCGTAGGAAACGAAGCTGATCGGCATTGTAGGGATGCTGATTGATATATACCTGAAACTGGCGGTGTACTATATCCTGGTAGTCGGGAAGGTCCTCAAACTCGAAGAGTTCACGCAGGAACTGGAGCAGGCTGCCGACCTTCTTGCCATAGGCCTTGCGAATATTGTCTTCCGAAAGCTCAAACTCGCCATTGATCAGGTCGTGGCGCAGGGAGCGTTCCAGGTCAATTAGCTGCTCGTCAGTCACCGGTTTGCCCTGACTGATGGTCTCGATAGTGGGATTAGAATCAATCAGGTGAAGGATATGTTCCTCCACTCGTTTCTGATATTCTGTGACATAGACACGCTCGCTGCCACCTTTCAGGAAGATATAGCCGTGCATCTCAATGAAGTCAGGCAAATCCAGGGTGATGAACGCATTGGCCTTCTCGCGACGGTTCTTCATCTGTGGTGCCAGGCCATCCATCACGCGGTCAAGGTCCACCATGGTGGCCCTGGCGAGCTCGTCAGAGGTGCAGAGCCGAGCAAGTGGTCCTTGCTGTGGATCTTCATAAACAAAATTCGGCAGGCGACTGGCATCTTCGGCGATGGATTGCAGTGTGGCTGTGGCATCCTTGCCGCTCACAAGCTGCAACTTGAGGCGCTCGACCTTGCTGGCGAACGTAGTAGCCTCAACATCAACCCCCTGCACGTAACGCATGAGGGGAGCAACCTTGAGGCGCAGAAAATCGAGCTTATCGGAGGTCAGGTAGTTCCAGAAACTGTCCTCCCACGCGACCTGGACATCCGGCAGTTGTTTTTTTACCAGGAACGAGTTAGTGGGAATCTGAGTAATCTGTCTATGGAGGCGCGTGATCAATGTATCGCGCTCCGGCAAGTGCTTGTTGAGATACTGACCCAAAAGTTTGAGGCGTGTATTAAACAGCGTTACCAGCACTGGAAGGCTCTGGGCAAGCTCTTCATCGGGAGGTTTGTTGAAATCATTCTCCCAGAAATCTATAATCAGAAATCCTTTTTTATAGCCATCTGGCAGACGTTCTTTAAAGATGCATGCGGCATTGCTACGGGTGCCGCGCCCGATCATCTGCTCCAGCTTAATGCGAGACTGCACCGGCTTCATGAAGACCAGGTTGACCACTTCTGGTACATCGATGCCTGTTTCTAGTAGATCGACGGTGATCGCGATACGGGGAAAATCCTCCTTTTTAAACTGTTCAATCAGACTGCCTTTGTGATCCGACTTATAGGTAATGACCCGCGTCAGACCAGGGAACTGGGGGAACATCTCCTCGAATACCTCGGCTAAGCGCAAGGCGTGTTTCTGCGTCATGGCGAAGACAATGGTTTTGCCGGGAAGCTGCCCCGACTGATCTTTGTAGCACTCTTCCCAGATTTCCTGCCATTGTTTGCGCAGGGTATCCCTGTTGCTCACCGTCTTTTCCAGGTCAGTGCCCTCATAGTCTAGCTCATCAGGATCGATACCCTGTTCATTGAGGGCGTTGCGCTCTTCCTCGCTGAGATCAGCACCTTTAATGCCCTTGCGTTGAAATCCGGTTCTGGCCTTATAGAGGCTATAATCGACCAAGTAGTCATCCTGCACGGCTTGCTTATAGGGATAGAGGAAGGTGGGTATGCCGTCCTCACAATCAAAAGTCAGGAAAGTATTGCGATCAATGAAATCGGCCGGCGTAGCCGTCAGGCCGATAAGATGACCATCGAAGTACTGGAGGACCTCATTCCACTTATTGAAAATGGAGCGATGGACCTCGTCAAAGATAATCAGATCAAAAAAAGCGGGAGTAAACGACTGAAAACAGGCGTTCAGCGTTTGTAGGGTCACGGCATAGAGGCGACTGGTCGTATTGATGGTATGCGAAAAGATACGCTCGCACGGCTCATTGGGGATATACTTCATGAAGCCATCTTTCAGTGCCTGCTGTACCAGGGCGTCACGGTCGGCGACAAAGAGAATATGTCGTGCCTGATTGGCCCGTAGGAAGAGATCGATGAGCGACATAACCGTGCGCGTTTTACCTGTGCCGGTGGCCATGACGAGGAGCGCCTTGCGTTTCTTTTTCTGCTCGAAGGCTTCGCAGATACGTCGGACGGCTTCCTGCTGGTAGAGGCGATCGGTAATCGAGGGATTGATTGCGACCTGGGAGAGGGGCTGGCGATGCTGGCGAATGAAGAGCAGATTGTCCAGGTCGTCAGGAGAAAAGAAACCAGAGACGAGGCGTTTATTGGCCTGGCCGGCATCGAGGAAGTAGATATCGCGACCATTGGTCATAAAGGCGAAGGGACGGAAGCTTTGGCGCTTCTCGATCTGTGAAACATAGAATTCGGCCTGGGTCTGGGCAAGACGTGGGTCGATACTGGTTTTTTTCGCTTCGACGACCGCGACAATCTCCCCATTGGGACGATAGAGGGCATAGTCGCTCACGCCTTTCGGCAGTTCGACGTTATAGATGCCACCACTTTCGAGAATGCGATCCAGCTTCTCTTTGAGCGCTGCCCATGCCTTTGCATCCGTACCATCTACAGGTATCTCAAGTCCTACCAGCGCGGGATTGTCGATATTCCAGCCTGCCTTTTGTAAGGCAGGATCGATCCACTCTTTTCTGGTCTTCGCTTCATTCGGGCGAGACAATTGCCATCTCCTGTAGCTCTTCTACTTAGCCCATGAATTTATTCTAGTTTAGAAGATGCTTGTTTCCCTTTAAATAAATATGTTGTGATGGCACATGACAAGCTACTAAAAATTTGAAGAGAAAAAAGCGCTTCATGTGCATATACTACATCTTTTTTATTTTCCTGCCAAGCCCCATGAGAGTAGCCTTTTACTTCGGGTATATTCGTCAGGATAATCTGCCCTCAAATAGCAAGCTATTCGAGGCGAAGTGGGGAGAGTCGAACTCAGCAAGAGGCTTTTTCCGGTGGCCTGGTTGCTGCTTTGACTGGCTTTTCAGGCGCTTTTCGTGTGAATTTTGTCCAATGGTGTCTAGCTTTGTGAACCTGGGTGTAGTACTGCTTCGTTCGTTTCACATCGGCTGGCTTGACAAGCTCATCTTGAGGCAAGCCTTTTTTACATGGTGAGAGGCCAGAAACAAGTCCGTTCCTGCATTGGCGAAAACCACCGGATGCAAACTAACGAAGTTAGACTAGCATGTTGCCTCACCATTCGTCAAGCAGACGTTTCTTGCCAATGAAGCATGCTAATCCATGATAGTGAGGAGTACCATGACCATCATCATACTTCATAAATTCTTCGTAGAGCAGCGTCTCTAATTTGGGAAACCACGTTGCCAATTCACCCTCATCAAAGTAATGCTTGA
>Ga0137379_10006410_pt1 | contig 11154 bp, 7 predicted proteins | sample SagtaG_18_FD_104812 | JGI IMG/M metagenome (GOLD analysis project Ga0137379, IMG submission 104812) | Vadose zone soil microbial communities from Sagehorn Ranch, Mendocino, California, USA - Sage2_L_80_16 metaG | ecosystem: Environmental > Terrestrial > Soil > Vadose zone | place: USA...
CCAGAGGCTGCCCCGGCCGAGGAACCCCTTCTCGAAGCGGCCACCATAGTCCTCCCGATCGACCGTGGGGGTGGATCCCGTGGGCTCGAACGCCGAGAACTGCAGGTCGCGAAGGTAGGTGGCGGTCAGTGCCGTATGCGGACCGAGGCGGTAGGCCAGGTTCACGTCGACGTAGGGGCCGCGGCGATCGGACCACTTCGCCGCGTTCTTCGGCCGGAACAGGCGCAGGCCTCCCACCGCCCGTCCCGAGAGCCTCGTCTGGGATTGCACCTCGAAGCCGCCATAGATGCGGTTGGAGTCCGTGTCCCGGTCCTGCTGGTACCGGAAGCGGTCCTGCTGGTAGTCCCCCTCGAGCACCAGCGAGGTCTTGGAGGTGACATGGTAGAGGAAGCCCAGCACGGCCCGATTCACGTCCCGGCTCAGCGTCTTCCCGAGGTCGGTGCCGAAGAAGTCCTGGCCCCGAGGAACGTCGAGTTGCTGCCGGGTGGCCGCGGCTCGGATTCCCGTCCGCTGCGTGAAGTCGAGGGTGAAGTCCGCCCGCGTCGTCCAGATGTCGGTGCTGATCCGGCGATCCACCTCGAAGTTCGGCCGCTGGAAGGAGCGGGCGTAGCTCTCCTCGATTCCTGCGCGGGCCCGCCCTCGCCCCACCTCGAAGCGCGCCCTGGCGCCATCCGTCCACCGGCGCTGAGACTCGGTTCGCGCGAAGTAGTTGTAGCCGACGTTGCCGTCCAGGAGCAGTCGCGTGGCCCTCATGGGGAGGACGATCCCCAGGCCCGGTCCCCCGCTCGCGTAGAAGTCGGTCTGGCGGTCCGTCGAGGTGTAGAAGACGTTCGTATCGAGCCCGATATTGCCGAGACGGAACCGGGGCGTGACCCAGAAGGGTCCCCACTGCCATAGGCCGGGCTGGTCGGCGTTCGGCGCGGGTTGCCCGGTCGGCGGTGAGGCTCCGGGTTCCTGGGCCGCTCCCATCGCTGCCCACGAGAGCCAGGCGACCCCTGTCAGCAAGACGCTCATTCGGCTCGGCACTTCAGTAGCCGATGTGCCCTGGAAGCGCTGAAAACGATCCCACGGCGTCGATGCAGCAGCGCGTGGTCGTCGAGGGGAGCACCTGGGCAAATCCTAGCGGCACGCGCGGTCCGCGGTCAAACAAGATCCCTTTCGGCATCGCTGTCCACTCGCAGGCCGCCGCTCCCGTCGAGTACGCGGGCGGCGTTCCCGCCCAATCCCCCGTCGACCACAGTGGCGTTCAGCCGCCGGTCAGGGGTCGGGCCGCCACGGCGAAGCTCTGGCCCGCGAGCAGCCACTGGAGGGGGCGCAGCCGTAGATAGAGACGGACCGCAAAGGGCCACTTGGGGAGCGCAGACTTGCTTGTGAGGGGCAGGAAGCGTACACGGAGCTCGCGAAAGATCGAAGCCGGCGACGGAGAGGGCCTCGACAAGACTGCGGTCGGTGAGGATCACCTGATGGTCGATGAAGTCGAAGTAGCGCCGGGGTGCCAATCGAAAGTTCGGCTGTAAGACGAGCAGGGTACCCCCCGGCTCGAGTCGCTCACGCTTCTCTTCTCTTACGGCGGCCTCTTCCTGGTCCTCTTCAACACCGAGCTTCGCACGCACGTCTCGAACTCGATCCTGGCCGTGTGGTCCGTGGCCCACACCGTGCTGCGCCTGGTGATCGCGGCGTGCGGTGGCCGGGTCGTTCACTTTCTCGCCGCCGACGTGCTCTCGGCCGTAGTATCCCTCGCGTTGAGCGCTTGGATCGCCTTCCGTTACTCGTCCCTCGCCCCAAGCTGCGGTTCGATGCCGCAGTGTGGCGCCGGCTGCTGTCTCAAGGATGGCCGATTGCGCTCGCGGGCTGGCTGATCGCCCTGCACTTCCGCATCGACCAGATGCTACTGTTTCGGATGCGCGGTCCGACCGAGCTCGGCGGATACGCCATCGCCGTCCGCATGAGCGAGATCTGGGGCGTGTTGACGAATGTCATCCTCACCTCGCTCTTCCCGCTGTTGTCTCGCGACGCCGTCGACGACCGCGACCGCATGGAACGCACGTTCGGCCTCGCCTACCGCTATCTGTATGCCGCGATCTGCCCCGTCGCCCTGGCTCTCGTCCTGTACCCACGGTTCGTGATCGAGCTCCTGTTCGGGCCGAGCTTCGTCGACGCGGCGCCTGCCCTCGCGCTGCTCGCCCGGGCCGATGTGTTCGTGTTCACAAACTCGGTGACCTACAATGTCCTCTTTGCGATGGACCGACAGCGGGAGGCCGCGCTCGTCGCGGGCGCGTCGGTGGCCGCCAACACGGCCTTGAATCTGATGTGGATCCCTCCCCGGGGTGCGACGGGCTCCGCGGCGGCGAGCCTTCTGTCGTACGCGGCCGTCCCCGTGATCGCCATGGGTATCGTGCCGCTCCGACGCACCGCCGCCGCGTCTCTCGTCCATCTGATTCGCCCCGCCGCCGCCATCGCGCTCGCCGGTCTCGCGATCCGCTTGCTCGAGATGGAGCCGATTCCTGGTCTCGTCGTCATAGCCCTCGTCTCGCCAGCGGCGCTCATCGCAGTGGGCGCCCTCGGTCGTTCCGACCTCGACCTCCTGGGCCGCGCGTTCGCGGGCCGGTGACAAGGATGGTTGACCGAAGCCGTCTCTTCGGCGAACGAGAAGGAGTGGCGGAGCGGATCGCGCCGGGGTTCTTCTGGTCGTCGGTCGAGGACGACCACCTTGCGCGCTATCACTGGGCCGCCCCTTTGCTCCGCGGCAAGGGGGTGCTCGACGTGGCGTGCGGCACCGGCTACGGCGCGGAAGTCCTGCGGAAGGGCGGTGTCCGTGCGGTCGTGAGCCTGGACATGTCCGAGGACGCGCTGCGCTTCGGCGCGGCGCCCTTCGCGCTGCGGGCCGTGCTAGGAGACGCTCAACGGCTGCCCTTCCCCGATAGGCCTTCGATGCCTGCGTGTCCTTCGAGACGATCGAGCACGTGCCGGAGGCGGAAGGCTTCGCACGCGAGCTGGCGCGGATTCTGCGGCCAGGTGGCGCGCTCCTGCTCTCGACCCCGAACGTCCTTCGTTCCGCCGGCGACAACCCACATCATGTGAGGGAATTCACCCTCGAGGAGCTGACCGCGCTGCTCGCGTCGGCTGGCTTGAGCCTCCACCGCGTCGCGGGTCAGCACTGGCGTGCGCAGGGTGTGCTGTGGCAACGAGTGCCGGGATTTCGACGCCTGGGGTGGGAGCTGGAGCGCCGTCCACGTGTGACCCGCGTCGCACTGCCGCGGAGCGAGCCTCTGTACTGGTGCGTGCGGGCCGTGAAGCCGTGAGGATCGTGGTCGAGGACACCTGGCGCCCGGTCGCGTGGGTCAGGCGAGGCCAGGCAGCGTACGCCCTCGCACGAGAGCGCGGTACAACTCATGATACGCCGTGACGCCGGCCTCGAGGCTGTAGCGGGCCTTTGCGAGGTCACGGCAGCGCGCGGCCGTGGCCGGATCGCGCAGGAGGCGAGCGAGGCCCTCGGCGGCACGACGGTATTCCTCCTCCGAGAAGCCCTTCACTAGCACGCCGACTCCCTCGTTCTCGAGGACCGAGTCGAGGTCGCCCACGCCCCGGTTGGCGACGATCGGGAGTCCCGTGGCGAGGCTCTCGGCGAGCTTGGTCGGGCAGGTGGCTCTCCTGGCAGGGGTGGGGCTGTAGAAGAAGAAAGCGGCGCGGGCGCGACGGAGCCAGTGAGGGACCTCGGCCGGGGCCACGGTCCGGACCTCGGCCCAGTCCGGCGTCGCGCCCGCGCGGCGCGCCTCCTTCGTCTGGAGCGTGAGGAACAGCGCGCGCCCTCCCAACGAAGCCGACGCTACTCGTGCAAAGGCGACCATTTCGTTCGCCATGTACCACGTCCCCAGAGAGCCACTGTATACGAGGGCGTACTCTCTCGGCGCCCCCAGCTCCGGTGGCGAGAAGACGGAAAGGTCGACACAGGTGGGGATGACACGCAGCAGCGGGAGGGAAGGGCGACGCTCCGCGAGCACGCTGACGGCTGCCTTGGTCAACACGACGATCCCGCGGGCGCTCCGCAGGTTCCCGGACTCGACGCCCCGCACCACCCGGTCGAGCAGGCCCCCGGGCCGCCACGAACCCGACTCGGCCCTCTCGTCGGCGAAGAAGCCGCGCACGTCGTAAAGCAGGCGGACGCGAGGCGCCAGGCGCGCCCAGCGCGCCATGGCCATGGCGATGTCCCCCCGGCAGTGGACGAGACTCGCCTCGACCCCGCGGACCAGCCTGCGGATCCGAAGGCTCCCCACCACGACGTCGAGCATCGTGGCTGGCAGCCGGGGCCGCCTGTGATACCTCAGCGGGCTCCACGAGACACCGGCCGCACTTAGCCGCTCCTGCAGCGCCTTCCGCGCTCCGGTGTCGGCCCACCGCTCAGGCTTCTCGAAGGAGATCAGGGTGATCCGGGCGCCGCGGTCGGCCAGTCCAAGGATGTAGGGCACCACCTGTGATACCCCGAGGGGGTCGAGTGCGCCATCGTAGGAGACATAGACCGCTCTCACCTGCGGGCCCATGCGAGCAGCGAGTCCCCGAGCCCAGTGATGCCCAGCGCGACGTTCGCGATCTCCTTGACCGCCCGCAGCCCCGGTGAGCAATCAACCGCGTCCCTCAGCCGAGCGGAGGCGTGGGGATCGAACCGGGCTGTCGGCTGGCCGCGGTCGCGACGGAACCAAGTCGTGACGTCGAGCGACCGCGCGCGGACCCGGATGCGGTCGTACCCGGCCGCGCGGAGCGCCTGGAAGAGCGTGCGCGCAGTGAAATAGCCGAGGTGCTCGGGGTCGACCACGCGCCAGCGCAGACCGAGCCAGCGCCGCGACAGCCCGGCGAAGTTGGGGGTCGTGAGGAGGAGCAGGCCTCCGGAGCGGGTCACGCGCGCGAGTTGCTTGAGCTCCGCAAGCGGTGTGGGCAGGTGCTCCAGGACCTCGAGCGACACCACCAGGTCGAACCGGCCGTCGGAGTAGCCGGCCCCCTCCACCGGCCCTGCGAAGACGGCGGCGCCGGTCCCACGCAACGGCTCCAGTGCGCTCTGCGACACCTCGGTGGCGTCCACGCTCCAGCCGCGGCGCAGCGCCACGCGCACGAGGCCACCGGACCCCGCGCCCACCTCCAGCAGCCGCCCGCGCCCCACCTCGGCTTCGGCCCGTGCGAGCCACTCCGCGTAGCGCGCTTCGGGAGCGGGTGGTGCCGGATGAGAGTAGTAGGTGTCGTAGTACTCCGCGGCGCCCTGCACGACGGCGGGCCTCCCGGAAACGAAGCCGCAGGCGGTACACCGATGGAGCGCGATGTCCCCCCGGTCGCCCCAGAGCAGGGCCTCGGACCCGCAAAGCCGGCAGGTCATCCCGCGACGCCCGCAAACACGCGGGCCAGTCGCCCGGCGAGCTCCCGCCGCGTGAAGGCCGCGAGCGCGCGCCCCTGCGGCGCTTCGGTTGATGCTGCCTGCAGCGCCCGGCGCGCCGCCTCCACATCCCCCGGCGGCACTCGGTGACACCGCGGCTGGCCCGCCAGGAGCGCCGCGACGTCCGCCGCGGGGTCTCCGACGTAGATCACGGGGAGTCCCGTCCCCAGATATTCGAAGACCTTGGCGGGGATCATCCCCTTGAGGAGCGCCCGCTGGTCGCGCGCCCCGGCCACGAGGAGCACGGACGAAGCCGCCATCTCCGCGAGAGCGTCGCGATAAGGGAGAAAGCCCGTCACCTCGAGGAGACCCCCAAGACCGTGAGTCTCGATCTCCCTTCGGATCGCAGGGCCCAGCTCGCCGACGAACCGCAGGCGCAGGCCCTCCATGCCTGGCGATCCACGAAGCGCCGCGAGCGCGGGCCACACCGCGGAGAGGTCCTGCCGATCGGGATAGAGGGATCCGACATGCGTCACCACGAACCCCTTCGGAGGATGGCGCGCCGGAATGTCGGCGGAGTCGTAACCGTTGGTGATGACGGCGACCTCGCGCGCGCCCTTGCGCCGGAACAGATCCGCCCAGTCGGGCGAGGGCACGACCACGACGTCCGCCTCCGCAACGAGGGCCCGCTCGAGCGGCTCGTCTCTCCTGCGACGCGGGTCCCGGGTATCGAGGAGGTCCGTCCAGGGGTCGCGGAACTCGGCCACCCACGGCAGGCCCGCGCTCCGGTGGAGCCGGCGCGCCACGAGGTGCGCCGTGATTGGGAACGACGACGAGACGATGGCGTCGAACCGCCGCGCGCGCAGCGTGCGACGCCCCGCGAACACGGCGAAGGGATACCACCCTACCTGTGCGTCCGGGCGGTAGATCCAGCGACGCACCATCTCCCGCGCGCGGCCCAGGAAGGGGCCCACCAAGGCGGGCTCGGTGTCGGTGCCGCCCGCGGCCAGGGCACGCTTGCCCAGGCGGCTCAGCTCGAGGGAGCGCGTGCGCACGACCCTCTCTTCGGGAAAGGCCAGTGAGGGATCCCGGTAGTAGGCGCCGTCGCGGGGAGCCAGGACGGTGGGCTCCCAGCCGAACTCGGGGAGGTAGGTGGCGAACTTGAGGGCCCTCAAGCTCCCGATCCCGCCCAGGGGAGGGAAGTAGTAGTTGACCATCAGGACCCGGCGCATCGGCCCTCCAGGGCCTCGCGATAGACGCGGCCCACCTCGCTCCGGAAGCGCTCGAGGGTGAAGCGGGCAAGGAAGTCCGCGCGCGCGGCTCCCCCCATACTTGCGGAGAGCGAGTGGTCCGTAGCCAGCCGTTCCATGGCCGCCGCGAGCGCGTCCGCATCCCCCGGAGCGACCAGCAGACCCGTGCGGCCGTCCTCCACCGCCTCGGGGATCGCCCCCACGCGGGACGAGATGACGGGGAGCCCGAAGGAGAGGGCCTCGACGTTCGTGAAGCCGAACCCCTCGGCATGGCTGGGCATCACGAAGGCGTCGGCGGCTGGGTAGAGCTCCGCGTAGAGCCGTTCCCGGGGAAGGAGCGGATGCCGCAGGACGCGGCCTGCGGCTTCGAGGACGGCGAGCCGGGCCAGGACCCGCGCGCGCCGCGCCTCGGGTACCCATCCGTGGCGCACCCGGTCGGGATGGGGCACGCGGGGATCGTGGCTCACGAGCACGAGCCGTGCTTCCCGGTGGCGCGCGGACACGGCATCGAAGGCCTCGATCACCTCGAAGCCGCCCTTGCGCTCGAAATCGGTTCCGACCAAGAGAAACGTGTACGTCTCGCGGCCCCGGCGGTCGACGGGAGGCGGCGTCGGCCACCCGGGATAGACGACGTCGATCTTCGCAGGGTCCGCGCCCCAGCGGACGTTGATGTCGCGAGCCCAGCGCGAGAAGACGTAGACCCGGGCGACCCGATCCAGGTTCAGGAGTCGGTCGTGGATCCCCAGGATACGGTACGTTCGCCGAGCCCGCGCGTAGCCACGCGAGACCTGATCCTCGTCCCAGTTCAGGTAGTCGCGGAGGTAGACCGCCGAGGAAGAGCCTTCGCTCATCACCAGGGGGATTCGGCCGAGGCCGCCCAGCCGCACCGGATGGGCGTGGACGTGGACCAGGTCGAATCGCTCGCGAAGCGCTAAGGAGCGGAAGCCCATGTCCGGGATCGTCCAAGGGTGGACGACGCGGTTGAGCAGGACTTCCTCCAGGACGCGACAGGGCGCCCCCGGAGCCCCTTCATGGAAACCGCCGGCCCGCACGTACTCCACGCCGGCGGGCGGGGTGTCGGCGAGGGAGCGCACGTAGACCTCCTCGCCCCCGTGGCCGCGGGGGCCCACGAGCAGGGTCCGGAGAGTCACGATGCCGCCACCGCGTTCCGCCTGGCCACCGCCACGTACTGGAAGGCGAGCAGGTCGGGGGCCAGGACCGGCGCCACCGCGCGCACGACGTGTGTCGCCGCCGCGCCTGCCCGCCCGATCCGCGACTGGTCCTCGAGCAACCGGTAGTTGCGGACCAGGCGCTCGACTTGCAACCCCACCGACGCGAGGAGCGCGATGAGGCTGCGGCGCGTGAAGACCCTTAGGTGCGTGCGGTCCCGGATGCCGCTGTCGGTGTACTCCCAGCGGTCGGCGAGCAGGCGCAGGAGCACCAGGTAGAAGCGCATGTTGGGGACGCTCACGACCACCCGCCCTTCGGGGGCCAGGAGCGGGAGGTACCGCCGCAGAGCCGTCTCTGGCTCGGGCAGGTGCTCGAGGACGTCGGTGAAGAGGAGGTAGTCGAAGCTCGCGGGGGCGAACGGGAGCGCGGACGTGAGCAGGTCTCCCTCCACCAGCGCGTCGAGGAGCGGCCGCGCGTGTGCCGCCGCCTCGGGATGCCGCTCAACGCCCGCCACGAAGGCTGCCCCCGAGGCCTTGAGGGCGGCGGCGAGCGTACCTCCTGCGCAGCCTACGTCGAGGACCCGCCGGCCCGCGACCGAGACCACGGCCTGAACGTCCGGCCGGGGGTCGCCGTAGTAGTCCCAGGTCACCGCTGCTCCAGGAGAAGGCCTGCGTAGACCCGGAAAGAGAGGAGTTGGTAGCGCCGCATGTCGCGATAGTAGAGGGCGTTGCGGCCGCCCAGCGCTCCCATGACGGTGAAGTAGACGGTTCGGAAGAGCGCGCCTCCCGTGTGGACCAGCTGGAAAACGACGCTGTGCGCACGCCCGTGGCGCTTCTCGTAGATGTCGACCTGCCGCTTGATGCAGATCGCGATCCGCTGGTCTCCCCAGCGGATGGCGGCGCTGCTGTGGTCGCGATGGACCAGAGAGGCCTGAGGGTAGTAACGAATTCGCCATCCGGCATCGCGGATTCGGTAGCACCACTCCATGTCCTCGCCGTACATGAAGTACGCCTCGGAGAACCCTCCCGTCTTCTCGAAGACCGCGCGGGGGAGAAGCATGAAGGCCCCCGCGACCCAGTCGACGTCACGCTCCGCGACCTGGTTCCAATAGCCACCGAGGAGGATCTCCCCGCGCCGGCGCGCGGGCAGCAGCTTGTACAGGCCGAAGTTTTCGAGGAGCGCGAGGCCGATGCTGGGAAAGCGGTACGTGGAGTGCTGAAGTCGGCCGTTCTCGAACAACAGCCGGCAATGGGCCACTCCGACGCCCGGCTGCGCCTTCACCGTCCCCACCAGCTCCGCCACCGAGGCGTCGGTCACGACGGTGTCGCTGTTGAGGAGCAGGAACCAAGACCCCCGCGCGGCGCGCATCGCCTGGTTGTTGGCCCGGGCGAAGCCCACGTTCTCCGCGTTGCGGATGAGCCGCATCCGAGGGAACTCCCGCGCGACCATCTCGGCGCTCCCGTCGGAGGAGGCGTTGTCCACCACGATCACCTCGTGAGAGACGCTCGAAAGGTGCCGCCCCACCGACGAGAGGCAGTCGCGCAGGATATCCAGAGTGTTCCAGTTCACGATGAGGACCGAGAGGTCCGGCGCGGGGCCGGCAACGTCGGGTTCCGGGGGACGATCCAGAGAGGGAGGGGCGTCCAGGACACGCCGGGCCCACAGCTCGAAGGCAAACAACATCATCACGGGTTGCCCCAGGCGCGCGTCGCCTTCGAAGTAGCGCTCCAAGAGCCGGCCCACGGCGCCCGTATCGAAGACGCCCCGTCGCCTCACGGCGGCGGTGCTCAGGACGTCTCTCAGAGTCTCAGCGAGTTCGCCACGCAGCCACGCGTCGAGGGGCAGCGTGAAGCCGCGTTTGCCGGCGTGAAGGGTGCCCGGTGGCAGCACCCTCGCGGCCACACGTCGCAACAGCACCTTCCCCTCGCGCAGCGACATCTTGTGATGGGCCGGGATCCGCATGGCCCGCTCCACCAGCCGATAGTCGAGGAGGGGGACCCGCGCCTCGAGAGAGTGGAGCATGGACATGCTGTCGAGGGTGCGGAGCAACTCGTCCACGAGGTACGTCTTCACGTAGACATAGAGCAGCCGGTTGAGCGGATCACGCGCCTTGGCCCGGGCGTAATGAGCCTCGAGGTGCCGCACGGGTCCATCGAGGTCCAACTCCCGGCGCACGTCCCCGGCGATCAGGTTCTCGCGCGTCGCGGTGTCGGTCTGGTGCAGCAGCCAGCGGGTGACCCGCGCGTCGGGCTCCATGGTGGCGAGCGCCGCGAAGCGCCTCCCCCGCCCGTCGGGGACGAGACGCACCAACGCGAGCAGGGCGGCGCGTAGCGGGCCCGGGATCCGGTCGAGCCGGGCCAATAGGTCCACGACGCGATGGGTCGGGTAGGACGAGAACAGCTCATCCCCCCCCGCGCCCGCCAGGGCCACGGTCACGTCGCGGCGCGCCAGGCGCGAGACGAAGTGCCCCTGGATGAGCGACTGGCTGGGCTCGTCATGCGCGACCAGGAGGTCGGGTAGCACCGAGGCAGCCTCGCGCGCCGTGACACCCTCCTCGACGTGTCGTGCCCCCAGTGCCGCAGCCAGTCGCCGTGCCTGGGGCCTCTCGTCCGCCGAGGATCCCTCGAAGCCGAGGGTGAAGGTGCGCAGTGGCTCACGCATGGCGCGGGAAGCGAGCGTCGCCACGAGGCTCGAGTCGACACCGCCCGAGAGGAAGACGCCGAGGGGAACGTCGCTCACCAGGCGCCGGCGCACGGCGTCCTCGAGAAGCCCGCCTACCTCCTCGCAGTAGCTCTCGAAGCCCCGGTCCTCCTCCTCTTCGACTGCGCAGTCCCAGTACTGGACCTCGCGCAAGCCCGCCTGGTCGGCCACGGCGTAGTGCCCGGCGGGGAGCCTCCGCACCCCGCGCAGGAGCGTCATGGGCTCGGGGACGACGAAGGACGAGAGGTAGTCGGGCAGGGCGGCGAGGTCTACCTGGCGCGGGACGAGGCCCGAGGCCAGAAGCGCCTTGATCTCGGAGGCGAAGGCGACTCCTCCCGAAGTGTCGGCGTAGACGAGGGGCTTCACCCCGAGCCGGTCTCGGGCGAGGACGAGACGCCGCGCGGGGCGGTCCCAGATCGCAAAGGCCCACATCCCGTTCAGACGCGACAGGACGTCGGTCCCCCACCGGGCGTAGCCGCGCAGGACGACCTCGGTGTCGCACCGCGAGCGGAAGCGGTGGCCGTCGGACTCGAGCTCCCTCCGCACCTCGTCGGCGTTGAAGACCTCGCCGTTGTAGACGATGGTCACGTCGCCGTTCTCGGTGGACATGGGCTGGCCGCCCCGCGGTAGGTCGATGATGGCGAGCCTCCGGCTTGCGAGCCCCACCGAAGGCGG
>Ga0137379_10006414_pt1 | contig 11152 bp, 8 predicted proteins | sample SagtaG_18_FD_104812 | JGI IMG/M metagenome (GOLD analysis project Ga0137379, IMG submission 104812) | Vadose zone soil microbial communities from Sagehorn Ranch, Mendocino, California, USA - Sage2_L_80_16 metaG | ecosystem: Environmental > Terrestrial > Soil > Vadose zone | place: USA...
GGTCCACCGGCAGCACGGCACGGGCCGGATCCGCGGCCGGGTCCAGGCCGGCCAGCAACGCGGCCCGGATCGCGTCGATCGCCGTGGTCATCGGCAACGCGGCCGCCACGGCGGCGTCGTCCAGCACCCGAATGTCGGACACGCGGCACTCCTTCCGGCCGACGACTACGGTGTCGGCTGAGATGACGAACCAACATGATGACCGGCCGCCCCTGCTCATCGTCGACGCGGCCAACGTGGTCGGATCGGTGCCCGACGGCTGGTGGCGCGACCGGGCCGGCGCCAACCAGCGACTGCGCGACTCCCTGGCCACGCTGGCCGCCGACGGGCTCGCCGGACCGGGGCTACCGGAGTGGGTGCGACAGCCGCCGCTGGAGGTCGTCCTGGTGGTCGAGGGCGCCGCCCGCAAGGTCGGCGGCATCGACCAGGTGCGCGTGGTTTCCGCACCCGGCAGCGGTGACGATGCCATCGTGACCCTCGTACGCGACGAAGGCACCGACCGGCCGTGCGCGGTCGTCACCGCCGACCGGGAGCTGCGCAACCGGGTGACCGCACTGGGCGCTTCGGTGCTCGGCCCGAGGACGGTACGGCCCGGTGTGGAGCCGTGACAGCGGGTGTGGTTAACTGTTGGTGGTCGTTGGTTTTGTGTCCGTGTTCATATCCACGCTCGCGAAACATTGATGCGGGCGTCTGAGTTTCCTCCAGACATGGACGGAGCGTCCCCGTCGCAGACAGGCCCGGTCCGTCGCAGCCGCGACGTCCGTTTTCATCATCTGTTGAGGAAACCCATATGGCTCAGGGCATCGTGAAGTGGTTCAACTCCGAGAAGGGCTTCGGCTTCATCTCTCCGGAGGACGGCAGCGCCGACGTCTTCGTGCACTACTCGGAGATCCAGAGCAGCGGCTTCAAGTCGCTCGAGGAGAACCAGCGCGTGCAGTACGACGTCGGCCAGGGCGCCAAGGGCCCCCAGGCCACCAGCGTGACCGTCATCTGATCTGACATCTGTAGATTTTCAGCCGGTGGCCTCGCCCTGCAACGGGCGGGGCCATCGGCCCGTTCGTCACCGGCCCTGTGCGGTCAGGACCCTGTCCAGGCGCGGGTAGGCGCGACGGGCGTTGCGTTCGTAGACCTTGGCCGCGTCGTCCGGTGGCAGGCGCAGCGCGTCGATGTAGCGTCGGGTGTCGTCGTAGTGGTGGCCGGTCCGCGGGTCGATGCCGCGTACGGCGCCGATCATCTCCGAGCCGAACAGGATGTTGTCGGCGTCGATCACGTCGAACAGCAGGTTGATGCCGGGCTGGTGGTACACGCACGTGTCGAAGAAGACGTTCGGCATGACGTGCTCGTCCGGTGACGGCTGGCCGAGCATGTCGGCAAGCCCTCGGTACCGGCCCCAGTGATACGGCACCGCTCCCCCGCCGTGTGGGATCACGAAGCGGAGTTCCGGCAGGTCGCCGAACAGGTCAGCGCGCAGGAACTGCATGAAGGCCGTGGTGTCCGCGTTGAGGTAGTGCGAGCCGATCGCGTGGAAGTTCGGGTTCGTGGTCGCCGACACGTGCACCATCGCGGGGACGTCCAGTTCGATCATCGCTTCGTAGAACGGGTACCAGCTCCGGTCCGTGAGCGGGGGCGCGGTCCAGTGGCCGCCGCTGGGGTCGGGGTTGAGGTTGCAGCCGACGAAGCCGAGTTCGAGCACGCAGCGTGTCAACTCGCCGATCGACCGCTCGATCGGCACGCCCGGTGACTGCGGCAACTGGCACACGCCGACGAACCGCTCCGGGAACAGGGTGACGACGCGGTGGATCAGGTCGTTGCTGGCCCTGGCCCACGCCGCGCTGATCGCCTCGTCGCCGATGTGGTGTGCCATCGCGGACGCACGCGGGGAGAACACCGTCATGTCGATTCCGCGCTCAGCCATCATGCGCACCTGGTTGTCCGCGACCGACTCGCGGATCTCGTCGTCGGTGATGGTGGGGTACGCCGGTGGTGTCGTGCCGGCGTCGAACGCGGCCACCTGCGCCTCGCGCCATGCCGTGTGCGCCGTCGGAACGGTGGTGTAATGGCCGTGGCAGTCGATGATCACAGGCCACAGCGTAGAACGGACCGGTGCTGCGATGAACTCCGTGATAGTGACCGACGTTCCGAGGGCGCCGCTGGCGCTGATCGACCTGCTGACCGGCTACGGCGTCGCGACCGTGCACGAAGCGTTGGGGCGCATCGGTTTTCTCGGTCCGAAGCTGCGGCCGATCCAGTCCGGAGCACGGATCGGCGGGTCGGCGGTGACCGCGTTGTGCTGGCCGGGCGACAATCTCATGATTCATGCCGCCGTCGAGCAGTGCCGGGACGGGGACGTGCTGGTTGTGACCACGACATCACCGAGCACCGACGGCATGTTCGGCGAGTTGCTGGCCACATCGTTGCGGGTGCGCGGGGTGCGCGGCCTCGTCATCGACGCCGGCGTGCGGGATGTCGGCGAACTGCGCGAGCTGGGATTTCCCGTGTGGTCGGCCGCGGTCAGCGCCCAGGGGACGGTCAAGTCCACGGCCGGCTCGGTGAACGTGCCGGTTGTCGTTGGCGGCCAGACGATCCGGCCGGGCGACGTGGTCCTGGCCGATGACGACGGCGTGTTGTGCGTGCCCCGTGCCGATGTGGCGCGCGGTGTCGAGCTGGCGCGGGCTCGGACCGAGAACGAGGCGGCGGCCCGGGAAGCCTTCCAGGCCGGCGAACTCGGCCTCGACAGGTACGGCCTGCGGGACAAGCTCGCGTCGCTCGGCGTGCGGTACGTCAGTGCCGAGGACTACGCCAGGGAACAACACGCACCGCTCAGTCGTTGATCAGGTCGAACTCCTCCCATGGGCCGATCGCCGTCCGGTTCGCGATCAACGGCAGCGCACCCGCGTTCTCGGCCGTCACGATGTCGCCGTTGGCCATGGCGCGGAAGCTGACGCTGCCGTCCCCGTTGTGGATCAACGCGAACGTCTCCCACGACCCGACGGCGGTCCGGTTCGCGATCAACGAGGATGCGCCCGCGTTCTCCGCCGTGACGAAGTCGCCGTTGGCGTGGGCGCGCAACGCGATATTGCCGTTGCCCTCGTCGAGCATGTCGAACTGTTCCCACGTCCCGATCGCGGTCCGGTTCGCGATCAGCGGTGACGCGCCCGCGTTGTCCGCCGTGACGATGTCGCCGTTGGCGTGGGCACGCAGGCTGATCACGTGCGAACCAGCCGAATCCAGCCCGATGCTGGCATTGCCCAGGTGCTTGGCCTGGGTCGCCGTGCTGCCGCTGATCGACGCGAACGGTAGCGACGTCGTCGGCGAGGAGGTGAGCTCCACCAGGTAGGACTTGCCGGCCTGCACCGGAATGCTGAACGTCGCGCTGCTCTGCGAACCGACGACGGTCGCGCCGGAAGCGCCGTCGACCACGGTCACCGCCTGGCCCGGCCACGGGCTGCGGATCGAGATCGGCGTGTTCGAACCGGACACGATCGCGACCGTGCTCGGCGTGCCGTTGCTGACCTGCACGTCGACCTTGGTGTTGTGCTGGATGTACACCGTGCCGGCGCCGGACCAGCCGCTCGGCCATGCCGGCGCGATCCGCAGCAGGCCGTCGTAGTCCTGCGCCAATGCCTCGCTCACCGCCGCCGACGTCACGCCGGACTGCTCAACGTAGGGCTCGTCACCCTTCGAGGTGCCCAGGTTCGCGAGACCGGACGGGTAGACCTGGTAGGACCTGGCCGCCGCGAGCAGGTCGTTCTGGACCTCGCTGGCCAGGCCGAGGCGGGCCGCGTCGAGTGAGTCGAACGTCCAGTCGTTCGCGTTGACGTAGCTGCGCGACGTGTAGGTGCGCTTGGCCAGCGCGGTCATGGCACTGCTGTCGCCGATCAGGTCGTACGGGAACACCGCTTCCAGGCCGAGGTTCTCCGAGTTGTGCCGGGTCGCGGTCGGCTGGGTGGACAGGCCGATCATGTCGTTCCCGGCCGAATCCGCCGACGGCGTCAGCAACTGCTGCTGGGTCGCCGTGTCGGTCCTGGGCAGCGGCGGGATCTTCGGGATGGCGGTGTTGAGCTGGTTCACCAGCGCGCTGTCCACGCCGAGCGTCTGCGCCGCCCTGACGGTCACCGGGAACAGGGCCTGCATGGCCACGATGTCCGTGACCGGGTCGGTCACGTTCCACTGGGTCTCGTGCGCGTTCTCCGTGGTGTGCAGGAGGCCGTCCGAGCCGGTGGTCGCTGACGCCAGCAGGAACTGCGCCGCGCCGCGCATCACCGGGTAGTTGGCGGAGAGGAAGGACCTGTTGTCGTTGGCCAGGAACTCCTGCCAGACCCACAGGCCGATCTCGGCGCCGCTGGTGATGGTCTGCGCGTTGAAGCTCGGCGAGATCGTCTGGTCACACGACGCGTTGCTCTCACCGCCGACGTAGAAACCGTTGCCGTTGAACCGCATCGTCTCCGGCACGCACAGGCCCGCGCGCCCGCCGTCCTTGGACTGGGTCCAGGACGTGATGTTGTTGACGTTGCTGGTGTAGAGGTTGAACACGGGGTCGTTGAGACTCGCCTCGCCCGCGGACAGGTTCGCCTGGACCTGCATGCGCAGGTTCCAGAACCAGAAACCGGACGGGAACCAGTCCTGGTGGTCCTGGGAGAAGTTGAACAGGTCCGCGACACCGGCCTGCGAGCCCGGGAACGGTCCCCCGCGTTCGGCCGCCGCGTCGTAGAGGTAGAGCGTGCGCAGGTTCTCGACGTACTCGCCGGAACCGTCCGACGACGTGATCTTGATCAGGCCGGCGGTGTTCCAGTAGTTGTGCCAGAAGGCCAGATGGGCGGCGTCGATGGTCGACTCGGCTTTGGTGGTGTCGCCGTTGATCACCGAGTTGGCCGTGGTGATGGCGTTGCCACCGGTCCACGTCGGCGCGGCGACGATCACCCGGAACGAGCCGTCGGTGTTGGGGTTGAACGCAACCTGGGCGGTCAGCGAGTCCGGACTGGACGCCGACACGTTGCGGCCACCCGCGCTGATGCCGGCGAACGAGCCGAATGTCTGGCCGGACGCGCCAAGCCCGCTGTTGTCCACAAAGGTCTCAGCCAGGGTCGCGGTCGTGCCGGACGCCTGCGCCGACGGTGACCTGCCGCTCCACAGCTTCACCTGGGCCGTCTGCGTGCTGTTCGGGTCGGCGCCGGTGACGTCGACCACGAGCTGCGCGGTGTCGGACCGGACGTACGCGGTCAGCGTCATGCCGCCACCGGACTCGTGCAGCATCCCGTCGTACGGGTCGAGGAAGCCGCTGAAGTCGGTCGCTGTGGTGAGCCTCGACAGCCCGGGAATCACCACCTGGCCGGGCGATTTGCGGTCCGGGAAGGTGTCGGACCGGTTGAGCTGGGCCGTGAAGCCGTTCGCCGCCCACACCGCGGCGCCCAGCGTGCCGTTGCCCAGCGGCACGAACTGCGTCGGGTCGGTGTTCGCGTGGCCCAGCACGATGTCCGAGCGACGGACCACGTTCGGCGTGTCGACGACGAACGATCCGTTCTGCCACGCCGTCGTGGTGCCGGCGGCGAACCCGGGCGACGCGGCAGCGGGTGTGGCCGCGGCGATGACGCCGGCCGTGAGCACCGGTACCAACAGGAGTGCACGCATGTCGTCAGTCCTTCATCAGTCGTTGATGAGGTCAGTCGTTGATGAGGTCGAACTCTTCCCACTGGCCGATCGCGGTCCGATTCGCGATCAACGGCGACGCGCCGGCGTTCTCGGCGGTGACGAAGTCGTTGTTCACCTTCGCCTGGAGGCTGATACTGCCGTCGCCGTTGTGGATCAGGCCGAACGTCTCCCACAGCCCCACCGCGGTCCGGTTCGCGATCAGCGATGACGTGCCCGCGTTCTCGGCCGTCACGATGTCGCCGTTGGCATGCGCACGCAGCGCGATGGTGCCGTTGCCGAGGTCGATCTCGTCGAACTGCTCCCACGGGCCGATGGCGGTCCGGTTCGCGATCAACGGCGATCCGCCCGCGTTGTCCGCCGTCACGATGTCGCCGTTGGCGTGCGCCCGCAGGCTGATCACGTGTGGCGCCGGGATCTGTGCCTGGCCGGTCAACCGGATGTCGCGGGAGGACGCGCCGACCAGGATCTGGTTCGCGCCGCTCGCGGTGTTCCACTCGTTGTTGTTCCAGAACTGGAAACCGCGGGCGTCCAACGTGACCGTGACGTGCTGCGTCTGGCCGGGATTCAGGCTCACCCGGCTGAAGCCGCGCAGGTTCTTCGGTGGTTCACCGGTCGACGCCGGCTGGCCGACGTAGACCTGGGCCACCTCGGCGCCGGCCCGCGAACCGGTGTTCGTGACGTCGAAGCCGACCGCGACGGTGCCGCTCGCGTCCGGCGCGCCGACGGTGAGGTTGCGGTAGCCGAAACTGGTGTAGGACAGGCCGAAGCCGAACGGGAACATCGGAGTCTTGTTCTGCGAGTCGTACCAGCGGTAGCCGACGTCGATGCCCTCGGAGTACCGCACGGTGCCGTTCTGGCCCGGCCACTGCGCCGCCGTGCTGGCCGGCACGTCGGCCAGGCTCTGCGGGAACGTGACCGGCAGCTTGCCGGAGAAGTCGACGTCACCGTAGAGCAGCGCGGCGATCACGGTGCCGTCCGTCTGCCCCGGATACCAGTTCTCGATGATCCCCTTCACGGAACTGGCCCACGGCATCGTGACCGCCGAACCGCTGTTGACCACGACGACGGTGTTTGGATTGGCGGCTGCGACATCGCTGATGAGCTGGTTCTGGTCGGCGGACAGGTTGATATCGCTCAGGTCGGCGCCCTCACCCTCCCCTTTGGACACGAACACGACGGCGACCTGCGCTGCCTTCGCCGCCGCGACGGCCGGATCGTGCAGGTTCTGGTTGGGGATCTGCCAGGCGAGGTTGACCTGGCTGCCGCCGCCGTCCTGGAAGTAGTCCACCTCGATGCTCACCGGCTGCCCCGCGGTGAGGTTGACGGTGCCGGTCTTGGTGGTCGGCGGCTGGTCGGCCCAGTTGTTGATCACCTGCTGCCCGTTGACGAACAGCCGACTGCCGTCGTCGCTGGTCAGCGCGAAGGTGAAGGTGCCGGTGGTCGGCGGGGTGAGCGTTCCGGTCCACTTCGCCGACCATCCGGTGCCCGGCACGCCGGACGCCGGCGACTGACCGCCGAACAGGAAGTTGACGTTCGGATCGGTCCGCGTGCGGACCGGAGTCCCGGACAGGCTCGTGTTGGTGAAGTACTGCCCGGTCAACCCGCTGCCACCGCCCGACGACGGCGTCAGGACCGAGGAGTCGACGATCTGCCCATTCGGCGACGCGACACCCTGGGCGAACGTGACCGTCGCGCCACTGCCGGCACGGGTCCTGATGCCCTGGAACGGCGTGACGACGGACGCCAGCGTGGACGGATTGACGTGCGTGCTGCCGCCGCCTGCGGTCATCGCGTCGGCACCGGCGTCGTCACCGATCACCGCGATCGACGTCGAGGCACCGACCGGGAGCACCGAGCCGCTGTTCTTCAGCAGCACGCTGCCTTCCTCGGCGGTCTGCGTGGCAACGGCCTGGTGCGCCGGGGAGGTGACGGTCGCGTTCATCGTGCCCGTCGGCGGGTTGTCGAAAAGACCCTGCGCGAACATCGACGTCAGGATGCGCCGCACGTGGTCGTCGATCGTGGCCTGCGAGACCTGCCCGTTGTTGACGGCCGTGATCAGCGCGTTACCGAAGAAGGTGCTGCCGGTCATCTCCTGGTCGAGGCCGTTGTCGGCGGCGGCAACGGTGGAGTGCGTGCCGCCGAAGTCCGACCCGACGAAGCCGGTGAAACCGAGCTGCCCCTTGAGGATTGTGTTCAGGAGCTGGCCGTTCTCGCAGGCGTCCGTGCCGTTGACCGTGGCGTAGGAGCACATCACCGCGTCGGCTTTGCCCTGCTGTACGGCCGACGCGAACGCCGGCAGGTAGATCTCCCGCTGCGTGCGGTCGGACACGATGACGTTGTCCTGCGGGGTGTTGCGGAAGGTCTCCTGGTTGTAGTCCGCGTAGTGCTTCACCTGCACCATCGGCCCCTGCGCCTGGATGGCCTGGATCTCCGGTGCGTCAAGCTGGGCGGCCAGGAACGGATCCTCGCTCAGCGACTCGAACGACCGCCCCCAGCGCGGATCCCGGACGATGTTGATCGTCGGTCCGAGCAGGGTGTTCGTGCCCTTGCCCCACTGCTCAGCGCCGATGACCTGGCCGTACTGGCTCATCAGGTTCGGGTCCCAGCTCGCCGCGCCCGCGACCGGCGCCGGCAGTTGCGTGACACCCACGGCACCGTCGCCGACGCCGGCCGGGCCGTCCTGCAACCGCAACTGCGGAATGCCGAGGCGGGTGTTGGCGTCGACGCAGGCGTCGTAGTCGCAGGACGCGCCCTGGTGCATCATCGTGACCTTCTCGGCCAGGGTCATCTGCGCCAGCAGCGCGTTGGCCCGGTCCACTGGGCTGGCCGCCGCGTTCAGCCACGGCTGGACGGTCGCGTGGGCGGTGACGTTCACGGACAGCAGTCCGCCGCCGAACACAAGGGCGACGACCAGGGTTGCGCATCGTCTCATCAGGACTCCGATCACGCGGGCCGGGACATGCAGCGCCTCTTAGTTCAAGCAGTAAACTATATCGAGCTTAAGGTGAGCCGCGACACCCGTCAAGACCAGACCTCCGATGGCTCTGGCAGTACTGTTCACAGTTCTGCCGATGGCATTGCGATCTAGGTCCAAACATCGGATCTTTGACTGGCCCCTCAACCGATCGGTGGATGCGGTCAGCCGGCCGGCGGGTCCGGCGGTTCAGCCGTCGACCCGTCAGGCCGGTCGATGTGCGCACGCGCCCGTTGTTGCGATGCTGATGGCATCCGAACAACAGAAATGACCGAAAGAAAGGTCCGTCATGAATACCAGAAGTCAGGTCGCGGTGGGCACTGAAACCCGGACGGCATTCCGCGGTATCCGGCTTCTCGCCGGTGGCTACCTCGGCATCAGCGTGCTCACGCTCGCGGCCATTGTCCTACTGCGCAACCACACCGCGATCGTGAACGACGCGGTCTGGGTACGCGGAACCATTGTCGTCGCCAGTTCCGTGCTGACATTGCTGTTCACCGTCCGCGCCGCGCGTGGTTCGCGGCGGGCGTTTCTCCGGCTGCGGATTCTGACCGGTGTCATGGTGGTGGCCATCGCGGTCATCATCGCGCTGCCGGGCACCTTTCCGCTCTGGATGAAGATCGAGCAGGGTGTCTGCGGGCTCCTGCTGCTCGGTGTCGTCGTGCTCGTGAACGGCCGGCGGATGCGCTCGTCGTTCGCCGCCCGGTGAAGCTAGATTGTCGTGGATGAGCAGGTCAGTGCCGCACATCTGGCTGGAAGCGCGGGAGTCGCGACGGCGTCAGGTCGTCAGCGTCCTGCCGTACGCGTTGCTGGCGATCCTGGTGGTCGTCACGGTGATCATCAAGCACTCGGCGGTCGGCTCCCTGCTCATCGATCTGGCGCTGTGCACGCTGGCGTCGGTGTGGATGCTGTGGATGTTCACGCTGCATCCCGGCTGGCGGGACCGACCGCCGGTGACGGCGACGTTCCTGGCCGGGCTGATCGTGATCATGGCGGTCCTGGTGATCCGGGACCCGTGGTTCGGGTGCTTCGCGCCCGCCGCCTACGTTCTCGCGTTCCGCCTGCTGCCGTGGCCGTGGATGCTGCCCGCCGTCGCCGCGGTGGCGGTGGTGTCGGGCACCGCGCAGGCGTACTCCCTGGACAAGAGCACGTTCGGCGGCCTGATGGCGTATCTGGCCATCGTGGTCGTGAATGTGCTTCCGATGTCCGGTGCCGCCTGGTTCGCCTGGCGAAACGCACAGCAGAACGATGAGCGCAACAGGGCTCTCGACGAGGTGAGCGACGCCAACCGCAAACTGGAGGCGACGCTGGCCGAGAACGCCGGCCTGCACCAACAGCTTGTCAGCCAGGCAAGGGAGGCCGGCATGCTCGACGAACGGCAACGGATGGCGCGCGAGATCCACGACACCCTCGCGCAGGGGCTCACCGGGATCATCACCCAGCTACAGGCGGCCGAGCAGGCCAGCGAGGAACCGGTGGAGTGGCGCCGGCATGTCGCGGCCGCGACCGCGCTGGCCAGGGAAAGCCTGTCCGAGGCACGGCGGTCGGTGCACGCGCTGCGCCCGGAACCGCTGGAAACCGCACGCCTGAGCGACGCGCTGGCCGACGTCGCCGAACGCTGGTCCGCGCTGCACGGCATCGCGGTCCAGGTCACAACGACCGGCGCGACACTGCCGATGCGACCGGAAGCCGAAGTCGCGCTGCTGCGCACGGCGCAGGAGGCGCTGGCCAATGTCGCCAAGCACGCGCACGCGACCAGGGTCGGGGTAACACTGTCCTATTTGGAGCATGAGATCGCGCTGGACGTCCGCGACGACGGCAGCGGCTTCGACCCGGCCCGCCTCGGCGACCGGGCACCCCACGACGGCGGGTTCGGCCTGGTCGCGATGCGGCAGCGGATCGAGGGCCTGTCCGGAACGCTCCAGGTCGAATCGGAACCGGGCGGCGGCACGGGCATCTCGGCCTGTGTCCCGGCTGCGGAGGTGGACGTATGACCGCGCCGATTCGGCTGGTGATCGCGGACGACCATCCCGTCGTCCGAGACGGGCTGAGCGCCATGTTCGCCCGTGACCCGGAGTTCGAGGTCCTCGGTGAGGCCGCCGACGGCGCAGAGGCGGTCCGGCTGGCCAGGACACTCCAACCCGACGTCCTCCTGATGGACCTGCGGATGCCCGGCATGGACGGCCTGACGGCGATCACCGAACTGGCCAGGCAGGGCATTGCCGTGCGGGTGCTGGTGTTGACCACGTACGACACCGACAGCCATGTCCTGCCGGCGATCGAGGCGGGCGCGACCGGCTACCTGCTCAAGGACGCACCCCGCGACGAACTGCTCCGCGCGGTCCGGGCGGCGGCCAACGGCCAGGCGGTCCTGTCGCCGTCGGTCGCGGCGCGGCTGATGAGCCGGGTCAGGACGTCCGGCGCTGGGCCGCTGTCCCAGCGTGAACTCGAAGTCCTGCAACTGGTCGCGGCCGGAACGACCAACCGGGAGGCCGCCGCCAGGCTGTTCATCACCGAGGCGACAGTCAA
>Ga0137379_10006416_pt1 | contig 11151 bp, 6 predicted proteins | sample SagtaG_18_FD_104812 | JGI IMG/M metagenome (GOLD analysis project Ga0137379, IMG submission 104812) | Vadose zone soil microbial communities from Sagehorn Ranch, Mendocino, California, USA - Sage2_L_80_16 metaG | ecosystem: Environmental > Terrestrial > Soil > Vadose zone | place: USA...
GGCGGTGACTGCCTGCGGAGGCGGTGTAAGACCTGCCCGACGCGAGTCGGTGGGGCATCTGCCGTAACCTCCCTTCGGGGAACGGAAACAGGAACTGTCCGGCGTGAGCCGGACTGGAATCCTCGCCCTTACAGGGCGGGGAGGATGTCAAGAGCGGACCATACGGCACGCTCAGAGCAGCGTGAGCTGGTTCGCCCGTTTCGCGCGGCCGGTGGTCGGGTCGGCCGTCCGGTCGGCGAGTCGGTCGTCGAAGACGGACAGGAACGGTGACGCCCGCAGGTCGCGATCGGATCGGTTGTCCCGCAACGGATAGCTCAGGTACAGATGGGACTGGGCGCGGCTGACGCCGACGAAGAACAGCCGCCGTTCCTCGGCGTCGTCCCCGTCATCGCCCGGCCACCGCAACGGCAGCAACCCGTCCGCGCACCCGACGACGAACACCACCGGGAACTCGAGGCCCTTGGCGGCATGCAGGGTCAGCAGCGAGATCCGGTTCGCCCTCGGATCCCACGTGTCGACCTCGCTGCCGAGCGCGAGTTCGGCCAGCAACGTGTCCGGGGTGTGCCGGGCGGCCAGCGGCGCGAGCAGTTCCAGGGCGGCGCGGATCTCCTCGGTCCGCTCGTCGTCGCCGTCGACATCGCGCAATGCCTTGGCACCGGCCGATTTCAGCGGCGTCGCGGACGCGAGGTAGGGCAGCAACGCGCGGACGCCGGGGTGGTCACGCAGCCGATCGTGCGACCGGCGCTGGAACGGCAGTCCCTCCTTGGACAGCACGGCCATCAGCGGCCGAGCCTGCCCACCGGTGCGGTACAGGATCGCGATATCGTCGAACGACAGTCCACCATGGACGCCCTCCGGCGACGCGACCCGGCCCGAGTCGTGGGCGTGGAACGACGAGCCGCCAAGGAGTTCCTCGATGGTATGGACGACGAACCGCGCTTCGGCATCGGCATCGGCACTCGCCCGGACGGTGATGCGCGCGCCGTCGCCGTCGCGCCTGCGCATCGGGTGCAGGGCACGGTCCGGGACCAGCGTGCTCGGGCCGATGGCCGCCAGCGCGGCGGTCACGATGGCCGGGCTGGAGCGGTAGTTGCGGGTCAGCGCGGCGGTGCTTGCGGTCGGGAAGTCCTGTTGGAACCGCAGGAAGAAGCCGACATCGGCGCCACGGAAGGCGTAGATGGCCTGGTCCGGGTCGCCGATCGCGCACAGGTTGCCGTCCGGCGGGCACAGCAGCCGCAGCAGTCGGTACTGGACCTCGTCCACGTCCTGGTACTCGTCGACGCAGATCCAGCGGAAGCGCTCCCGGTAGTGCGCCACGAGCGCGGGTCGGTCGGTCAGCAACCGCACCGGCAGCACCAGCAGGTCGTCGAAGTCGACAAGACCGGCCGCGTGCAGCGCCTTGTCGTAACGGGACGCGACATCGTCGTCGGTGCCGGTCCGTTTCGCGAGTGACACGGCGGCCAGGGCACGTCGCACCTCGGTCGCGGAAGCGTCCGGCAGCAGTTCGCGCAGGATCGCCGTCCGACGGCCCTCGTCGGCGACCGCGAAGTCGGCGTCGAGGCCGGCTTCGGCATGCTGTTCGCGCAGCAGGTCCAGACCGAGCCGGTGGAACGTGGCGACGGTCAGCCCGGCGGCCTGCTGACCCAGCAAGGCATCCAGGCGTTCCCGCAGTTCGTCGCACGCGCGGCGGGTGAACGTGATCGCGAGGCAGTGCGCGGCCGGAATGCCGTGCTCCGTCACGATTCTCGCCAGCCGGTGGGTCAGGGTACGGGTCTTGCCGGTGCCCGGACCGGCCACGATCAGCAGCGGCCCGGTGACGATGGCGGCGGCGGCTTCTTGATCCTTGTCCAGCCCACTGACCGGGACCGGAACGGCCGGTGTGGTGGCCGCCGGTTCGGGAGCGGCCGCCGGCCGAGGCCGTGCGGCGGCCGGAGCGGGCGCGACCGGTGCCACATCGAACAGGCCAGGCGCCGATGCCGCCAGTTCGCCCGGTTCGAACAGCGAGATGGTGCCGTATTCGCCGTCATAGCCGGGGTCGCGCAGCACCCGACCGGCACGCAGGCGCGTGATGGCCTCGGTCAGCAGCGGCGACCTGGCACGGTCGATCTCGTCGATCGGCAGTTCCAGCAGGATCGCCAGTTCCGGCCCGAGCGTGCCGACCAGGTCATCGACGGCCGACATGACTGATTTGCTTTTCGGCCCGACACCGAGAATCTCGCCCATGATCTCCGGCAACGGCACGATCGACAGGAACTCCCCCGCGGTCGCCGGCTTCTGCCCGACCGGACGGTCCGCCAATTCCGACACGCGGTGCTGCACGCCGATCGTCAACGGCTTGCCGCAGGCCGGGCAGATGCCACGGTGCGCCCTGCTTTCCGCCGGCTCCATCCGGACATCGCACTTGCGGTGCCCGTCCAGATGGTACTTGCCCTCCTCGGGAAACATGTCCACGGTGCCGACATAGCCGTCGCCGGTGATCAGCGCGTCACGCAGCTCGGTGAAGCCGAATTCGGTGTCGAAGACGGTGGCGTTGCGCCCCAGAATCGGCGGCGAATGCGCGTCCGAATTGCTGACCAGCCGGAACCGGTCGAGCTTGGAGACCTGCCAGTTCATCTCCGGATCGCTGGAAAGTCCCGTTTCCAGGGCGAACACGTGGTCGGCCAGGTCGACGTAGCAGTCCTCGACGGCGTCGAACCCGGATTTCGACCCCAGCACGGCAAACCACGGCGTCCAGGCGTGCGCCGGCACCAGATAGGCGCCATCGCCGGACTCCAGCGTGATCTCCAGCAGATCCCGCGAATCCAGCCCGAGAATGGGACGACCGTCCGAACCGAGATTACCGATCTTGGCCAACGCGGCGGTGAACTTCGCCATCGCGTCGAAATCGGGTAGGTGGCACAGGTGGTGCACCTTGCGGGTGCGGTCGCCGCGTTTGTAGATCGTGGAGATCTCGACTTCGAGCTGAAACCGGACCGGGCCGTGGCAGGTCGGCGGCAGCGTGCGCAGGACGTCGCGGTCGAGATCGTCCCGCAGCATGAACAGGCCGTTCTCGGCCGGCACCAACGAGGTGCGCAGTTCCTCGGCCCACGCCGGATGCGTGACATCCCCCGTGCCCAGCACCGAGATCCCCTTGCGCCGCGCCCACCAGGCCAGATGCACGAGATCACAGTCGCGGCTGCATGCCCTGCTGTACTTGGAATGCACGTGGAGATCCGCGTAGTAGCGCACGAGGCGGCATCCTGCCACACGGGCCGGACAACCCAACCCGGCGGCTTGTGCCTGAGTGGCAGAGTCAGGCGGAGGCGGCCGCGGTGTTCTCCGGGAAATGGCAGGCGACCCGTTGGCCGGGCACCAGCTCGGCCAACGGCGGTTCCTCGGTACGGCAGATCTCCTGGGCCTTCCAGCACCGCGTGTGGAACCGGCAGGCCGGCGGCGGGTTCAGTGGGCTCGGTACGTCACCGGTCAACCGGATGCGCTGGCGATTGGTTCGCCGGCCGGGGTCGGGAATCGGCACGGCGGACATCAGGGCGACCGTGTACGGATGCCGCGGCGCCGCGTAAACCTGAGCCGCCGCACCGATTTCCACGATCTTGCCCAGGTACATCACGGCGACCCGGTCGGACACGTGCCGGACGATGGACAGGTCGTGCGCGATCATCACGTACGTCAGGTCCAGTTCCTGCTGGAGATCCTCCAGCAGGTTGATGACCTGGGCCTGAATGGACACGTCCAACGCCGACACCGGCTCGTCGGCGACGATCAGCTTGGGGCGCAGGGCCAGCGTGCGCGCGATGCCGATGCGCTGGCGCTGGCCGCCGGAGAACTCGTGTGGATAGCGGTTGTAGTGCTCGGGGTTCAGCCCGACCAACTGCAGGATGTCCTGCACCGCTTTCTTGATCCCGTTGGGTGTCTGCACCTTCTGCAACCGGAACGGCGCACCGACGATCGTGCCGACGGTGTGCCGGGGATTCAGCGACGAGTAGGGGTCCTGGAAGACCATCGCGATGTCCCGTCGCAACGGCCTCATCTGGGCCATCGACACATGCGTGATGTCATGGTCCTCGAACACGATCTTGCCACCGGTCGGTTCGAGCAACCGGGTCAGCAGCCGGCCCGTCGTGGTCTTCCCGCAGCCGGATTCGCCGACCAGGGACAGGGTTTCGCCGCGCCGGACGTTGAAGTCCAGCCCGTCGACCGCCTGCACGGCGCCGTGCCTGCGCTGTAGCAGGCCACGCCGTACCGGGAAGTGCTTCTGCAGGCCGGTGACCGTGAGCAGATCCGGGTTGTCCATCTCTCTCCCACTCACAGTTTCGGCTTGATGTCGGTTTCCCACGCCGTCAACCGCTGTTCGGCGGTCAGGTGGCAGGCGACCCTGTGCTCGCCGTCCACGCTGCGCAGCTCGGGCACCTCGTCGATGCTCCGTCCGCTGGTCAGTTTCTGGTAGGTGCATCGGGGATGGAACGCGCAGCCCGACGGCACGTTGATCAGGCTGGGCGGGGTGCCCATGATCGGCAGCAGCCGGTCGGCGCGTTCCCGGTCCAGCCGGGGCATCGAGCCGAGCAGGCCCCACGTGTACGGGTGCTGCGGCCGCCGGAAGATGTCGTCGGTCGGTCCGTACTCGGCGGTCCGGCCGGCGTACATGACCATGATGTTGTCCGCCAACTCGGCCACGACGCCCAGGTCGTGCGTGATGATGATGACCGCGGAGTTGAACTCCTGCTGCAGATCGCGGATCAGGTCCAGGATCTGCGCCTGCACGGTCACGTCCAGCGCGGTCGTCGGCTCGTCCGCGATCAGTAGTTCCGGGTCACACGACAGCGCCATCGCGATCATCGCGCGCTGCCGCATGCCGCCGGAGAACTGGTGCGGGTAGTCGTCCACTCTGGAGGCCGGCTGTGGAATGCCGACGCGGTCCAGCATCTCGATCGCGTGCCGGCGGGCGACCGCCTTGGTGACCTTGTTGTGGATCCGGTACGCCTCGATGATCTGCGTGCCGACCGTGTAGTACGGATGCATCGCGGACAGCGGATCCTGGAAGATCATCGCCATCTTCTTGCCGCGCAACTGCCGCACCCGGTCCGCGCTCGCCGCGACGAGATCCTCGCCGTCCAGCCAGATCTCGCCGGTGATCTTGGCGTTGGTCGCCTTGTGCAGGCCCATGATCGCCAGGCTCGTCACGCTCTTGCCGGATCCGGACTCGCCGACGATCCCCAGTGTCCGGCCGCGTTCCAGCGTGAACGACAACCCGTCGGCGCTCTTCACCAGGCCGTCGTCGGTCGGGAAGTGCACCCGTAGGTCGCGCAGCTCCAGGAACGAACTGGACGGCTTGGGCGCGGAGTCGTAGTACTCCGGCTCACCGGGTCGCGGCCGCACGTCCACGAAACCGTCCGTGCCGCCCCACTCGTCGGCCTTCCTACTCATCAGAACCGCACCCTCGGATCGATGACCGCGTACAGGACGTCCACGATCAGGTTGGCCGCGACCACGAAGAACCCGGCCAGCAGCGTCACGCCCAGGATCTCCGGCAGGTCCTGGTTGATGATCGCGTTGACGGCGAACTGGCCGAGGCCGGGCAGCGAGAACGCGGTCTCGGTCAGTACCGCGCCACCGATCAGCAGGCCGAGGTCGAGGCCGAAGATGGTGACGATCGGGGTCAGGGTGGCCCGCAGGCCGTGCTTGACCACCACCTGCCGCTCGGTCAGGCCCTTGGCCCGCGCGGTGCGGATGAAGTCCTCGTTCATGGTGTCCAGCATGCCGGCCCTGGTCAGCCGGGCGTACAGCGCGGCATACAGGAACGCCAGGGTCACCCACGGCAGCACCAGCGCTTCCGCCCACCGGCCGGGATCCGTGCTGAACGGGATCCAGGTGGCCGCGTCCGGGAAAAGCGGGATGGTATCTCGGAAGATCGCCAGTGACAGCAGGGCCGTGAAGAAGATCGGGAGCGAAACCCCGGCCAGCGCGACGCTCATCGCGGCCCGGTCGAAGACCGTGCCGCGGCGCAGCGCGGACAGCACCCCGATACCGACACCGGTCACCAGCCAGATGATCGCGGCGCCCAGGGCCAGCGATCCGGTCACCGGCAGGGCGCCCAGCATCTGCGGCCACACCGGTTCCTGGTTCTTGAACGAGTAGCCGAAGCATGGTGCCGGGCAGTGCGAGACGTCCGGGCCGTCGTTGTAGTCGGCGCCGGCCACGATGCCCTTGAGGAACCGGCCGTACTGCTCATAGATCGGTTTGTCGAGCCCGAGTTTGATCTCTGTCGCGTGGATCTGCGCCGCACTCGGGTTGCGGCCGACGTACTGGGCCGCGAGCTGGTCCGTGGTCTGCCCGGCGATTCGTGGCACCAGGAAGAACACGGCGAACGTCACCATGCTGACTACCAGCAACATCAGCACGGCGCCCAGCAGGCGCCGAACAATGAAGGTGATCACATCGATCGGCGGCGGTGGCCGGCGGGTTCGCCGCCGGCCACCGATGCCTTCACCTGCCTAGGGTCGAATCGGACAACTACGACGACTTGCCTAGCTGCGTGTAGTCGTACATGCCGTAGGCCTCGGTCACGAACACGTTCGTGACCGCCGGGTTCCGGTAGAGCAGGGCCTTGGAGTAGGTCTCCGGCAGGATGACGGCGTCACTCATCTCGATCTGGTCGATCTGGGTGTAGATCTTGGTGCGTGCCGCCGCGTCCGTGGTCTCGGTCGACTTGTCCAGCAACTGGTTGATCTGCGGGTTGTTCTCCTCCTGCAGGTTGGAGTTGCCCGCCGCCTTGATGGCGCGACCGTCCGAGATCTGCGACAGGAAGCCGAAGCCGTCCGGCCAGTCGGCGCCCCAGCCGCCCATGATGATGCCGAGGTCGTGCCCGTGCACGTAGGCCGGCGCACCCGCGTAACTGGTGAAGTAGCTGCCGCTCGGGAACTGCTGGATCTGGGCCTTGATCCCGACCTGGCCCAGCGCCTCCTGGATGCCCTGAGCCGCGGAGACCTCCTTGGGCCGGTCGGCCCTTGCCGAGATGTTGATGCTGAACCCGTTGGGCTGGCCGCACTTCTGGAGTTCGGACTTGGCCTTGGCGGTGTCACCGTTGGGCTGGGACGTCGCCGAGTACATGTCGGCCTGCTTGTAGCCGGACACGGTCGGCGGGAGCACGGTGCTCGCGATGTCACCACCGGCGATCGGGCCACCGTAGGCCGTCTGCTGGGTGGTCTTGTTCACCGCGTACTCGATCGCCTTGCGGCAGTCGACGTTGTTCAGCGGGGCGACCTGGGTGTTCAGCGCGGCGTACCAGAGGAAACCGGTCGTCGCGTCGTCGGCCTTGACCTGCAACTGCTTGCTGCCCAGGATCTTGGCGCGGGCGGCCGTCTGCACGCCGGTGCCGTCCAGGTCGAGGTCCAGCGAGCCGTTGAGCAGCTTGCTGTCGATGTCCGACGCCTGCACGTGGAACGCGACGTTGAACCCGGCGGCGAGCTGCTTGTCGTTGGGGTCACTGGCCGCCGACCACTGCGGGTTCTTCACCAGCGAGAAGCCCGTGTTCGGGTTGTAGTTGGAGAACATGTACGGGCCGCTGGACAGCGGGTGTTCCTGGTACTTGGTGCCGGTGTCCTTGGCAGCCGGGACCGGTGCCGTCTGCGGCATGCTGACCAGGTAGTCGAAGTCCGCGAACGGGTGCTGCAGGTGGAACACGATGGTCGTGTCGTTCGGGGTGTCGATCGCGGTCAGACCCATCTTGTCCGCCGACGTGTCCTTGTACGCGCCGGGGTAGGTCGGGTCCGTCAGGTACTGCTGGAAATAGGTCGGGCCGTTGGCCGCGATGTCGGGCGCGTAGTTCGTGCTGCGCTCGATGGCGTACTTGACGTCCTTGGTGGTGATCGCCGAGCCGTCCTCGTACTTCAGCCCGGACCGGATGTGGTACGTCCAGCTCAGGCCGTCGGAGCTGACCTGGCCCATCCCCGTGGCCAGGTTCGGCACCAACTGCAGGCCGGCGGTACCGGGCAGATCCTTGTAGCTCAACAGCGGACGGGCGTACAGCCGGCTGAAGTCCCACATGTACGCGTAGTACATGTTGCCGGGGTCGGTCGAGTCCGGCACGCTGGACAACCCCAGGTTGATCGTGCCGCCGGTCTTGGTCGACGGATTGACGATGTTCGTCAGGCCGGCGTTGTACGCGGGCGCTCCGCCGCTGGCGGTGCCACCGCCGCTTCCCCCGCTCGACCCGCTGCCGCAGGCCGTCAGCAGGCTCAGCCCGGCACAGACGGCGGCGAACGCCACTGCCTTCTTGCGTTTCATACGACTGACACGCCTCCTCGTTGGATTGATTGGGAAAATGGTCGGGTCTGTCACGGCGTAGTGGGATCGCGGATCCAGCGCGTCCCGCAGGCCGTCGCCGAGCAGGTTGAACGCCATCACGGAAATGAAGATCGCCAGGCCCGGCACCAGGATGTACTCGGGATCGATCGAGTAGTACTGGTTGGTCACCGCGTCCGCCAGCATCGCACCCCAACTCGGGGTCGGCAGCTTCAGGCCGACGCCGAGGAAGTCCAGCGCCGCCTCGAACAGGATGTTGGTCGGGATCAGCAGGGTGGAGTACACCAGGATCGGACCGACCAGATTGGGCAACAGCTCGTGCCAGAGCACGTAGAAACCGCGTGCGCCGAGGCTGCGGGCCGCGTCGATGAACTCGCGCTCGCGCAGGGACAACGTCTGGCCGCGGATGATCCGGCCGATGTAGGGCCAGTTGAAGAAGCCGATGACGAACACCAGCACGGCGATGTGCAGCGCGTCGCCGGACAGGCCGAACGCGGAGTTGGTGCCCTGCACCACACCGGTCAGCGCGATGGCGAACAGCAGCAGCGGGAAGGCCAGGAACACGTTCATCATCCAGTTGATGACGGTGTCCACCCAGCCGCCGAAGAAGCCGGCGACCACGCCCATCACCGTGCCGATGGCAACCGAGATCAGGGTCGCCGTGAAGGAGATCAGCAGCGAGTACTCGGAGCCGACCATCACGCGGGAGAGCATGTCGCGGCCGTACTGGGGATCGACGCCGAACGGGTGGGCCCAACTGATGCCACCGAAGAACCCGAGCGGTTTGTCCGTGTTGTGGTCGATCAGATCGGTATGGTAGGTCGCGATGTCCAGCGCGCCGGCGTTCCGCAGGAACACGGACGCGATGGCGATGAGCACGAACAGGATGATGACGACACCGCCGCCCAGCGCCCATCTGTCACGTTTCAGGCGTGTCCAGGCGATCTCAGCGAGTGACCGGCCCTGGATCGCCTTGCCGGCTGCCAGGTCGCCCGGCCTGAGCTCGCTCGCCGGACCGGACAGGTCCAGCGGCTCCAACGGCGCTGCCAACGCTTCTGACCCCCTTCCGCCGGGGTCCGGCAGTGTGGTAAATGCCTCGCCGGCTCGTGGCCGGACGAAGTGTCAGCCGACTTTCCAATCCCAGACCGCGGGAAGGCTAGGTCCCCGGGCCGTCCGTGGCGCGATTGTGACTCTACGATCCCCCAAATGGGGGACTTGGTACGTTCAGGTGGTCTAGGGTTTCCAGTCTTAAAGAGAAATTTATCCCGTTACGCGGGATCTTCGGCTATACGCCCTGTCGCCGGGTTGTGTCGAGTGGAGCAGCGTCCTTCCTCCGATCGGACCATCGGGCCACCGTCCTCGGTCACGCCGATCGAGTCGATTGCGACATCCAACACCATAGTCACGGCAGCCCGTCCACTGTCAACAGTTAACAGCTCGCCCCGGGCGCGCCGCCGACCCGGGGCGTTCGGGTCCGGCCCGATCCTGCACCATCCAGAGTGGACAGAATTGTGGAATGAGTACTCTCGCCACTTTCCCGGATATACTCGCCGTCGGACATTCTCGATGATCTTTATCCGTAACAACCATGATCTCCGTGGGCGATCCGTGCCAAGATTGACGGAACAGATTTCCAAGTCCGGATCAATCGAGGACGCCCATGACTGGCACGGCGCCGGCGGCACGCCGGGACTACGGCGGCCGAACTGCCACCCAACGCCGAGCCGAGCGCCGGCAGCGGTTGATGACCGCAGCGCTGGACCTGTTCGGCACAGAGGGTTATCCGGCGACGTCCATCGAGCGGTTGTGTGCGCGGGCCAATGTGTCCACCCGCAACTTCTACGAGGAGTTCGCCAGCCGGGAAGCCCTGCTCATCGCATTACACGACGAGATAACACAGCAGGCATACGACGCGATGATCGCGGCGGTCGACGAGCTCCCGGACGAGCGGACGTCGGTGCGGATCGACCGCGCGATCGAGGCGTATATCGGAACCACGTCGAATGATCCACGGTGGACCAGAATCGCCTACGTCGAGGTGATCGGTGTCAGCGCGACGGTGGAACGGCACCGGTTGGCGTGGCGCGCGAAGCTCGGCGAGATGCTGGCGGCGGAGGTGGCGCACGCCGTGGCACGCGGCGAGGCGACCGACCGGGACTACAGCCTGACCGTGATGGCCTTCATCGGCGCGGTGAACGAGCTGGTGTACCACTGGTCCATCCACGGCCGACAGGTTCCGCTGGAGACGATCCGATCGGAACTGACCCGGCTGGCCCTGGCCGCGCTGCGCGCGGACTGACCGGGACGGTCACCGCGTCGGGAAGTACCTGGCTCGGGCGGCGTTGCCGACCGGGCACCGGTCACCGGCCGCGCCCCGGCACACACCGGTGTCGCACTGGCGGCAGTTCCACCGGGTAGCACCGGGCGGGCGCATCAGGCCGACCAGGACCGTGCCGACCAGGCCGGCCAGCGTCGTCCGCTCGTCCTCGGTCAGCGGGGCCAGCGCCTCGGCCAGCACGGCCGCCCGTGCGGCCACCACCCGCTTCGCCGCTGCCCGGCCGGCCGCGGTCAGGGTGATCGCCGTCGAGCGGGCGTCCGTCCCCGCGCGACGGCGCACGTAGCCGGCCTCGGCCAGCGTGTCCACCAGGCGGACCGTGCCCGACGACGTCAGGCCGAGGACCTGGCGCAGCAGGTCGATCGTCGGCCGGTCGAGGAAATGGTGCAGGGCAGACAGTGCCGTGGCCGCGCTCACGGACACGCCGCCCGCGGCGGCCATCGCGGCGCCGGTCCGGTCGGTCAGGGCAAGGGCCAGTGAGCCGACGAGGTTCGCGTCGTGATCCAGTCCGTCGGTCA
>Ga0137379_10006423_pt1 | contig 11143 bp, 7 predicted proteins | sample SagtaG_18_FD_104812 | JGI IMG/M metagenome (GOLD analysis project Ga0137379, IMG submission 104812) | Vadose zone soil microbial communities from Sagehorn Ranch, Mendocino, California, USA - Sage2_L_80_16 metaG | ecosystem: Environmental > Terrestrial > Soil > Vadose zone | place: USA...
AGAACCTGGCCGGACGGGCACGGCGCATCGGCGAAATCATGCTGCCCCGGCTGCGAAAGCTGGCCGAGACCCACCCCGTGATCGCCGATGTCCGCGGCCGCGGTGCGATGCTCGCCATCGAGCTGACCCGGCCGGGCACTCTCGACCCCGACCCAGCCACCACCGGGAAGGTCGCGAAGGCCTGTCACGCCGCCGGGCTCGTGGTGCTGACCTGCGGGACCTTCGGCAACGTGCTGCGGTTCCTGCCGCCGCTGGTGATCGGCGAGAACCTGCTGGAAGAAGGCATCTCCATCGTGGAGGACGCCTTCGCCGGGCTGTAGCCGCAGTTGTGGCTGGGCGCCATCCGGTGCCCCAGCCACAACGCCCCGGAAGACAGGACCCAGGACCGGTACCCGTGGCCTGTCATCCCGGTGGCCCGGCTCAGCCGGGCCACCGGGATGACAGATGCTGACGTGGGTACCAGGAGGGCGTGCCCGTTCTTGTGGGCACGTCCGGCTGGCAGTACCGCGACTGGCGCGGCGTGCTGTACCCGCCGGATGTGCCACAGCGCCGCTGGCTGGAACATTATGCCGGCCAGTACCAGACGGTCGAAAACAACGGCACTTTCTACCGGCTGCCCGCACATGAGACATTCGCAGACTGGCGGGCGCGAACCCCCGACGGTTTCGTTATGACTGTTAAGGCCAGCCGGTACCTGACTCATGTCAGGCGGCTACGCGACCCGGCGGAGCCGGTGACGCGCATGCTGGAGGCGGCCGCCGGTCTGGCCGATCGCCTGGGACCGGTACTGGTGCAGCTTCCGCCCAACCTTCCCGCGGACCCGTCGCGGCTGGCCGCCTGCCTGGACGAGATCGCCAAGTTCGGCCGCACCGGGCGCCCGGACGGCGTCCGAGTCGCGGTGGAACCGCGTCATCCCTCGTGGTGGACCGACGAGGTGCGGCAGGTGCTTGTCGCGCACAACGCCGCATTGTGCTGGGCAGACCGGCTTGGCCGCCCGGTCACCCCGCTGTGGCGGACCGCCGACTGGGGTTACCTGCGCTTCCATGAGGGCGCCGCGAAGCCGTGGCCGCGCTACGGCACCAGCGCCTTGCGGTCATGGGTGCAGCGAATCGAACATACCTGGCCCCGCCGCGCCGACGTGTACACCTACTTCAACAACGACCCGGGCGGCGCGGCCGTCGCCGACTCCACCGCCTTCGCCGCGGCAGCCGCTCGGGCCGGGCTGACCGTCACCCGCACGCCGCAGAAAGTATCCGCCTGACCGCCTACGTGCTGCGGGTCCCAAAGGGGCAGGACGGCGCGGGCGCTCACTCGGTGATGGTGATGTCCCCAGCTCGGCTGGTCACGGAGATGACATTCAGCGACGCCGTGTTGATCACAACGCCCGGCCCAATCGTCACGTGGCCCGCGGATGTGTGAGTCTGTATGTCATAGCTGGTGTTTCCCCGCGGCAGCACGATGTTGACGTCGCCGGCGGACTCGGTGATGGTCACCCGCTGCGGAACCTCGGCGAAGACCAGGGTGACGTCTCCGGCCCTGTTAGCCACGGTCACGTCCTGGCTGGCTACGTCCGTCAGGCTGATGTTGCCAGCGGCATTGCTGGCAGCCAGGACCGCCCCGGTCAGGTCCCGCCCGATGATTTCCCCAGCCCGGGCGCGAACCCGGACATCGCCGGAAAGGGACTCCAAGCGGATGTCGCCCGCGTCGGACTGCAAGCTGACGGGGCCAGCCAGCCCGCTTGTCGTCAGATCGCCCGCCCTGTCGGTGACTTGCGCGGTCACCCCGGGCGGCAGGGCCACGGTGTAGTCAAAAGAGCATCGCCCGGCGATCTGGTTGAGCCGGTGACATTGCGCGTCCAGGATCACACCCGATGACGTGTTCAGCCAGCCGATGCGAGGTTTGGTGAAGGCATAGTCAGTGGTCCCGCTCACGTGGATGCCGCCCACCGCTCCCCGCAGCAGGGTGATGCTCCCCGAGCCCACTGTCAGACTGGCGGTGCGGCCGTGGACAGGCACCGTGAGGTTGACGTGATAGCGGCTCTGGGCAGCCCAGGCCACCAGGTTGAGGCCTGCGTAGCCGAAGCTCAGCAGGGCCAGCGGAATCCCGATGGCCAGGGCAGCCCGGCGCGGGCCGGTCATGGGCAGCGGCTTCATCATGGCCTGCTCAGCTTCCCAGGTAGCGCAGCACCGCCAGCACCCGCCGGTGGCCGCCCTCGGCCGGCGGCAGGCCCAGTTTGGCGAAGATGCTGTTGATGTGTTTCTCCACCGCTCCGTCGGTGACCACCAGCGCCTCCGCGATGCCGGCGTTGGACCGGCCCTCGGCCATCAGCCCCAGCACCTCACGCTCCCGGGCGGTGAGGCTGTCCAGCGGTTGGCGGCCGCGCGCCAGCAACTGGGCGACCACCTCGGAGTCGAGCGCGCTTCCCCCGGCTGCCACCCGCTCCAGCGCGGCCAGGAACTCCGGCACATCCGCCACCCGGTCCTTGAGCAGGTACCCGACACCGTGCGGGCGGCCAGACAGCAACTCGGTGGCGTAGCGTTCCTCCACATACTGGGAAAGGACGAGCACGCCCATCGCGGGCCACCGCGCCCGCACCACCAGCGCCGCGCGCAGCCCCTCGTCGCTGAATGTGGGGGGCATCCTGACATCGACCACCACCACGTCGGGCTTGTGCTCGTCCACGGCGCGCAGGAAGTCTTCCGGGTGGCCGACCGCCGCGGATACCTCGTGCCCTGCCTCGGCGAGCAGCCTGGTCAGGCCTTCCCGCAGCAGCACCGAGTCCTCGGCGATCACAATCCGCATGGCAGTCGCACCTCAATCGACGTTGGCCCGCCGGCCGGGCTGGACACGGCCAACTGGCCATCGACGGCGGCCACCCGGCTGGCGAGCCCGGACAGCCCTTGCCCGGCCGGGTCGGCGCCGCCGACGCCGTCATCACGCACCACCATCCGCAGCATGTCGCCGCGGCGGTCGACATGGACCTCGGCTTGGCTGGCTTGGGCGTGTTTGGCCACGTTCGTCAGGGCTTCCGCGGCTACGAAGTAGGCTATGGCCTCCACCTGCGCGGGGGCGCGGTTGGCAAGCTCGACGTGCACGGTCACCGGCACTGGGCTGATCGTCGCCAGCCCGGAGAGCGCCGCGTCCAGGCCACGGTCGGACAGCACTGGTGGGTGCATGCCCCGGACCAGGTTCCGCAATTCGGCCAGGGCGGCCTTGGCCTCGTCATGTGCCTGGCTGACTATGGTTGCGGCGGCTTGCGGGTCGGTGGCGAACTTGGCTTTCGCCCGCCCGAGTTCCATGGCCAGCGCGACGAGTCGCTGCTGCGCCCCGTCGTGCAGGTCGCGCTCGATCCGGCGACGCTCCGCCTCGGCCGAGGAGATTACGCCTGCCCTGCTGCGTTCTAGCTCACCGACTCTTGCCGCCAGTTCGGCGCGGCCTTGCGAACCGAGCAGCCAGTCAGACGCCCAGACATCGGTCGCCGCCACCACCAGCGTCAGCCGGGGCGCCGCGAGCAACAGCGCCAGCCCCAACGCAAACCCACCAGCCTCGGCCACCGGACCGCGTGCGACCAGCACGTGCAGGTCCGCGCCGCCCTGCGGCAGCGCGGCGTTGTAGGCGGGCAATGTCAGCAAGACGAGCGCCAGTGACCAGACCGCTGTCACGATGACCCCTTGCACCGTGCTCAGCGGGAGCCGCAGCAGCGCGTAGGCGAAATGCTTGTAGGTGGCGGGCACGGCCAGCGCCCGCCAGCCCCGTTGCCACCACTTGGCGGCCGGGCCCAGCCGCCCGGCTGCGCCGCTGGGGCTCGCCGAGGGAGCTTGAATGTCCGTGCTGAGCAAAAGCCGGAATCTGGCACGCTCAGCCCGCCCGAACTGCCAGCACAGCCAGAGCGTCAGGGCCAGCAGCGGCAGCCCGATCAGAACTAGCGTCGAGAATAGGCCGACGGCGGCTCCGGTGACCACTACGACAAACGCCACCAGGCCCGTCACCCAGCCGGCCAGCAAGTGGATCACTGCCAGCCACGTCCGGGCGGCCACGACCGGGCCGAACGCCGCAAGCGTGGCTGAGCGCACGATCGCGGCCCACGGCCGCGCCGGGCTGCTTCCCTGAAGGGCCATTGCCCCTCCTCTCCTGGCATCCGACCCTAGAGGCGGCGGGGCGAAAAACCCATCTGGCAGTCCTCCGAACTCATGCTGAGGCTGTCCTCATCCCGGATTCGGTGGCCACCCGGATGTCGCCAGCCCTACCGCTGGAGCGACTCTTCATACGACACGAATGTCGCACCCGAGCGAGGTCACGTTGAGCCGCCAACCCGAGCCCCCAGCCGTCGCGGCAGCCGAACCGACAGTCGCTGCGGCGGTGGAAACGTCAGCCAGCCGCGTGCTACCGGACCCGCAGCAGCATCACAGAAAGAACGCCCGGGAACGCCCGCCGCTGGTGGAGCGGATCGCTGGCTGGAGCGCCCGATACCGCAAAACCGCCGTAATCGGCTGGCTGATCCTGGTGGCCGTTGCCGTGGTGGCGAGTCATGCCGCCGGGTCGAAACAGTTGGCGAGCTACGACCCCGGCCAGTCGGGCCGGGCCGAGCGGATATTGAACCAGCCGGGCGTGGCGCAGCCAACCACCGAGAGCGTGCTCATCCAGGCCCGTCCGGCGACAGGTGGGGTTACGCGCACGTTCAGCAACGACCCGCGGCTGCGACAGGCCACCCGCCAGGTCGTCGCGGCGCTGGCTGCCCACCCGCAGAACGCGGCCAGCATCCGCTCGCCCCTGTCCCCCGGTGGGCGCGGCCTGATTTCCGCCGACGGCCGCTCCGCCCTGGTCACCTTCACCGTTCCGGGACACCAGGATCAGGCCGACCGCGCGGTGTCGGCGGACCTGAACGCGGTCGCGGCAGTGCAGGCGCAGCATCCTGAACTGCGGATCGGGGAGGCCGGAGCCGCCAGCGTGAACCGCGCCACCAACCGCCTGATCGGCGCGGACTTCCGGAAATCCGAAGAGACGTCGGTGCCGATCACGCTGGTGTTGCTGGTCGTGGTGTTTGGCGCGCTGGTCGCCGCCGGCATCCCGGTCCTGCTGGCGGGAACGGCGGTGATGAGCGCCATATCGCTGCTGGCAATCCCCAGCCACTGGCTGCCCGTGGACTCGACCACCTCATCGGTCGTGCTGCTCGTAGGGATGGCCGTGGGCATTGACTATTCCCTGTTCTACCTGCGCCGGGAACGAGAGGAGCGGGCGGCGGGCAGAACACAGCGGGAAGCACTCGCCGTGGCAGCTGCCACCTCGGGCCGGGCGATCGTGGTGTCCGGGCTGACCGTGATGATCTCGCTCGGCGGGCTTTTCGCCACCGGCATCGATGTCTTCTCTGGCCTGGCCATCGGAACGATCACGGTCGTGGGCATCGCGGTGCTCGGCTCGCTCACCGCCCTTCCGGCCCTGCTCGCCTGGCTCGGCCCGCGGGTGGACCGCGGCAAGGTTCCCTTCCTCGGGCGGCGGCGTGTCCGCGCCCACCGGTCGGTGTTCTGGCGGGCGCTTGTCCGGCGCGTGGTGGCAAGGCCGGTCGTGTGGGGCGGCACCGCCGCCATTGCGATGGTGGCCCTGAGCGCACCTGCGCTTGGAATGCGGGTGGAAAGTCCGGGCCTGCACAGCCTGCCGGCGGAAATTCCCGTGGTGCGCACACTCCTCGCCATCGAGCAAGCCTTCCCCGGCGGCCCGGCGCCGGCCGAGGTGGTCGTCACCGGCGGGTCGCTCACCAGCGCGCCGGTGCGGCAGGTGCTGGCGGCCCTGGAATCCCGGGCTGCCGCCGGCGGGCCCATCCGCGAGCCGATCAGCACGGCGCTGCTGGGCCACGGGCACGTTCTGGTGGTGTCGGTCCCGCTCGCCGGAGGCGGCACGGATTCCGTGTCCAACCACGCGCTAACCGACCTGCGGGACCGCATCCTTCCCGCCACGTTCGGCAAAGTCCCTGGCCTCAGCTACGCCGTGACCGGGCTCACGGCCGGAAATCACGACTTCGCCACCCGCCTCGCCGCACGGGCGCCGTGGGTGTTCGTCATCGTGCTCGGCATGGCGTTCGGCCTGCTGATGTTCACCTTCCGGTCGCTGGCGATCCCGCTGGTCTCGATCAGCCTGAATCTGCTTTCGGTCGGGGCGGCCTACGGCCTGCTCACCCTGATCTTCCAGGACGGCCACCTGCACCAGCTGCTTGGCTTCAGCCCCTACGGGGGGATCGTCCCGTGGATGCCGCTGTTCCTGTTCGTGCTGCTGTTCGGGCTGAGCATGGATTACCACGTGTTCATCCTCAGCCGCGTCAGGGAACTGTGGCTGCGCGGCGAGACCACCAAAGACGCGATCATCGATGGCATCAGCGGCAGCGCGGGCGTGGTCACCAGCGCCGCCGTGATCATGGTGGCGGTGTTCTCCATCTTCGCCACGCTGTCAATCATCGTGTTCAAGATGTTCGGGATCGGCATGGCGTCGGCGGTGTTGATCGACGCGACCGTGGTCCGCGGGATCCTGCTTCCCGCGGTCATGTCCCTGCTCGGCGAGCGCACCTGGTACCTGCCGCGCCGGGCCCAGGCGGGCATTGCAGTCCTTACCTGTTGACAGGGAAACCCAGGCTGACCCCGCCGTGGCTGGGATCGAGCCACCGCGACGTGACCGCCTTGCCGCGGGTGTAGAAGTGCACGCCTTCGGTGCCGTGCATGTGGCTGTCGCCGAACAGCGACGACTTCCACCCGCCGAAGGAGTAGTACGCCATCGGCACCGGGATCGGCACGTTGACCCCGACCATGCCGCACTCGACCTCGGTCACGAACCGGCGGGCGGCTCCCCCGTCGTTGGTGAAGATCGCCGTCCCGTTGCCGTAGGGGTTCTCGCTCACCAGCCTGACCGCGTCCTCGTAGGTTGGCGCCCGCACCACCGACAGCACCGGGCCGAAGATCTCCTCGGCGTAGCAGCCCATCTCCGGGGTGACGTGATCGAGCACGCTCGGCCCGAGCCAGAACCCGGGGGCCTCGCCGCCGATCACCGGGTGCAGCCGGCCATCCACGGCCAGCGTCGCGCCTTCCTGCACCCCGGAGTCCAGGTAGGAGGCGACCTTGTCCCGGTGCGCGGCGGTGACCAGCGGGCCCATCTCGGACCGCTCGTCGCTGCCGGGCCCGACCCGCAGCGCCGCGACCCGCTCGGTGATCTTGCCGACCAGTTCGTCGCCCACCGGCCCGACCGCGACCAGCACCGACACCGCCATGCAGCGCTCTCCCGCCGAACCGAACCCGGCCGAGACGGCCGCGTCCGCCGAGAGGTCGAGGTCGGCGTCGGGCAAGACGACCATGTGGTTCTTGGCCCCGCCCAGAGCCTGCACCCGCTTACCGGCAGCCGTGGCATTTTTATACACATAACGCGCGATGGGGGTGGACCCGACGAAGCTCACCGCCCGGACATCGGGGTGAACCAGGAGCGCGTCCACCGCTTCCCTGTCCCCCTGCACCACGCTGAACACCCCGTCGGGCAGCCCTGCCTCCGCCCACAGCCGGGCCAGCACCAGCGACGCCGACGGGTCCTTCTCCGACGGCTTGAGCACGAACGAATTGCCGCAGGCGATGGCGACCGGGAACATCCACATCGGCACCATGGCCGGGAAGTTGAACGGGGTGATGCCCGCGACCACCCCCAGCGGCTGCCGGATCGCGTACGCGTCCACACCGGTGGACACGTTCTCCGAGTACCCGCCCTTGAGCAGGTGCGGGATCCCGCAGGCGAACTCCACGACGTCGAGCCCGCGGGCCACCTCCCCGGCCGCGTCCGACGCGACCTTCCCGTGCTCGGAACTGATCAGCCCGGCAAGCTCTTTCCGGTGTTCGTGGACTAGCTGGCGGAAGGCGAAAAGCACGCCGCTCCGTTTGGTCAATGAAGAAGAACGCCAGCCGGGAAAGGCCTTGGTGGCCGCCGCGACCGCGTCATCCACCACGCTCGCGGAGGCGAAATCCACGCTGCCGGTCACCGCGCCGGTGGCCGGGTCGTAGATGTCGCCCTTTCGCTCGGCCGCGCCGCCCCACGGCTTGCCGCCGATCCAGTGGGTGACGTGTTTGGTCATTTCGCTGCCTCCGCATCGACCACCCGGAGCGCGTCGATCAGGATGCCGAGCCCTTCCTTGGCGTCGGCTTCGGTCAGGGTCATGGGCGGTGCCATCCGCAGGGCGTGCCCGAACAGGCCGCCCTTGCCGATGAGCAGGCCGCGCTCGCGGGTCTCTTCCAGCGCCCGGGTGGCCAGCGCCGGGCTGGGCTCGCCAGTACGGGGGTCCACCAGGTCCACCGCGAACATGAGGCCCTTGCCACGGACGTCTCCGACGGCCGCGAGGGGCCTGGTCGCGTCCGCGAGCCCGCTGATGATCATGCTGCCCAGGGTGGCGGCGTTGTGCTGCAGGTCGTGGTCCAGCAGGTAGTCGAGGGTGGCGTTGGCGGCCGTGGTGGACAGCGGGTTGCCACCGAAGGTGGAGATGCCATTGCCGGGCAGCCCGTCCATGAGGTCGCCGCGCGCGATCACGCCGCCGATCGCGAACCCGTTCCCGAGCCCCTTCGCGAAGGTGATCATGTCGGGCACGACCCCGTGCGCGCCGATGCCCCAGAAATGCTCGCCGGTCCGCCCCCACGCGGTCTGCACCTCGTCGGAGATGAGCAGGATGCCGTGGGAGTCGAGCACCTTCTTGTACTCACCAAACAGCCCGTCTGGCGGCATCGTGAACCCGCCGACTCCCTGGACCGGCTCGGCGATCAGGCAGGCCACGTCGCGGGCGGCGCCGGCGGCGAGCAGGTGCCGCAGGTCAGCGGTGCAGGCCGCGATGTACTCGGCCTCGCTCAGGCTGGCGAAGGCGGGCAGGTGCCGGTCCGTGCCATGCAGGTATTGCACACTGAACGGCGCGAGCGGTGAGCTCTTCCAGCCCAGGTTGCCCGTGATCGCGACCGCCCCAAAAGAGCGGCCGTGGTAGCTGTTGCGCATCGCCAGCACCTGGTTGGAGCGCCGGGCTGCGGTGGCGAGCATGAGCGCGGTCTCGTTGGCCTCGGTGCCGGAGTTGGTGAAGAACACCTTGGCGTTCTCGATCCCGGACAGCCGGGCCAGCTTTTCCGCCAGCTCGACCTGGCTGCGGATCAGGTACAGCGTCGAGGTGTGCACGATGCCGCTGGCAAGCTGGCGGCCCACGGCGTCCCGGACCTCCGGCACGTCGTAGCCGAGCATGTTGGTGAGGATGCCGCAGAAGAAGTCGAGGTAGGTCCGCCCCGAGGCGTCGGTGACCCGGCTGCCGCTGCCGCTGACGAGCTCCAGCGGCTGGTCGTAGTACAGCCCGGCCCAGTTCGGGAGGACACTGCGATGGCGTTGAAGAAGATCAGTCATGGGTTCCAGTGTGCCCGAAGCCGGCTCACTGGACCTATTACACTATGTAAGTAGTTCATCCCCCGTGCTTACAAACTGTCCGCACGAAAAGAGGACTCGGCTGCTTCCGACAGTTGCCCAGGTGCTGGCCCTCGACGCCGTACGGCGCGGGCAACCGCGCGTGCTTGCCGGGGCCGAGCGGCTCGGCATGCCGGTTCGCTGGGTGCACGCGATCGAGCTTGCCGATGCCGCCCGGCTGCTGCGGGGCGGCGAGCTGGTGCTCACCACCGGGATCGCGCTGCCGGAGGAGGAGATGCTGCTCGGCGCCTACGTCGCCGAGTTGGCGGGGGTCGGGATCAGCGCGCTCGCGGTCGAACTCGGCCGCCGTTACACGGGCGGGCTTCCGCCCGCTTTCATCCAGTCGGCACAAAGTCATGGGCTGCCGCTGATCGTGTTCGAGCGCGAGGTCCCCTTCATCGGTATCACCGAGGCGGTCCACTCCCTGATCGTCGACGATCATCTGGAGCAGTTGCGTGCCTCCAGCAGGCTGCACGAGGTGTTCACCGACCTGGCGGTGGCGGGCGCCGGGCCAGCCGAGATCCTGCGCCAGGCGGCGCTGCTGGCGGGCCGGCCGGTGATCCTGGAAGATCTCTCCCACCACGTGCTCGCGTGTGCGCCGGCCGGGGCCAGTCCCGCCCGGCTGCTCGACGGGTTCGAGGCACGCTCGCGCTCGGTGGCCACCGCCGCCCGGACCGCCTATGACCAGCCCTCCGGCTGGCTGGCCACCATGGTCGGCGCCCGGGGTGAGGACTGGGGCCGGCTCCTCCTCGTCTGCGGCGGGCCGCCAAGCGCTGCCGACACGGTGCTGGTGGAGCGGGCCGCGACCACGCTCGCTCTGGCCCGCCTGCTTGCCCGTCAGCACGAGAGCCTGGAGCGGCAGGCGCATGCCACGCTGATCAGCGCCATCCTGGCGCAGGCCGTCACCGGCCCGGACGAGGCCGCGGCCCGGGCCAGGGCACTCGGGGTTCCCGTCACCGGCCGGCAGCTGGTCACCGTCGTGATCAGGTCGCGTCAGGGTGGGCGCGGCCTGCTAGCGCAGGCCCGGATGCTGGAACTGGCCGAGGCCCTGGCCGTCGCATGCCGCGGCGAGCACGTTCCGGCGCTGGTGGGGTCGCTGGATGACGAGCGGGCGGCTGCGCTGCTGTCGCTGGACCGCCAGGCGGACGCTGACCGGGTGCTCGCCGCCGTGTGCGCAGCAGTCAGGCAGCGCGCCGTCGCCCGGGCCGGCCCGAGGCCGTCTGCCGACCGCGTGATCATCGCCGCCCCAGCCAGTGATCCGGTGATCGCGGTGGGATCGGCGGCCGGCGCCATGTCCGAGGTTCGCCGGTCGCTGCTGGAAGCGCAGCAGGTCGCTGACGCCGCCGCCCAGTCTCCGGGGGGCGGCGGCCGGCCTTTCTACCGGCTGGCGGACCTGCGCGTGCGTGGCCTGATCCACCTGCTCGACGGCGACGCGCGGCTGGCCACCTTCACAGACCGGGAGCTCGGCGCCCTGCTCCGCTACGACAGCGCCCACGGCACCGACCTGACCCGGCTGCTTGGCCTCCACCTGGCGGAAGGCGGCAACAAGTCTGCCACCGCCGCCCGCACCCACCTCGCCCGCCCGACCCTGTACGAGCGCCTCCGCCACATCGAGCGGATCCTCGGCGTCAGCCTGGACTCCGCCGAGTCCCGCACATCGCTGCATGTCGCTGTGCTCGCCCTGGAGAACCGCGCC
>Ga0137379_10006424_pt1 | contig 11142 bp, 5 predicted proteins | sample SagtaG_18_FD_104812 | JGI IMG/M metagenome (GOLD analysis project Ga0137379, IMG submission 104812) | Vadose zone soil microbial communities from Sagehorn Ranch, Mendocino, California, USA - Sage2_L_80_16 metaG | ecosystem: Environmental > Terrestrial > Soil > Vadose zone | place: USA...
CGTACTGGAGCGGATTGTTTTGCTTGTAGAGATTCGGCCCCACGCTGAGCAACACATTCGGCGCGGGACGATACTGCACGTTGAGGTAGGCGGACCACTCCACGTCCTGTGACGAGCGGAAGTACGTGAACGCCCCGCCGTTCAGGGTGAGCGATTTCCGGCTGTCCGAACCCATGTCGAGCCCGAGCTGATAGCCCGGCGGGAGCAGCATCAGCGGCCCGCCGCGGGTCCGCCGATTGTCGACCGTCCAGGGATTGTAGGCGACGTTCCAGTTGACCCAGTAGTAGTTGTTGAACTGCACGTAGCCGAAGTTGAACGCACCCGACCAGTTGATGTTGCCGTCCCAGTCGTAGTTTCGGAACAACGCGCCGCCGGTTTCCGCATAGCGGTAATGCTTGCCGGGTTTGCTCCAGGTGCGCCCGCCGCCCAGATGCATGTTGATGTACCCGGTGCGCGACAGGAAGCCGAGATCGTTCACGTCGAATCCCGGCGAGATGATTCCGAACGCGGAGTTCACAAATGTGTTGCCACGCTGCTTGGCAAGCGTGAAGCGCGCCGCGGTACCCGTGAGCGAGGTCGCGTTCGAATCGACTCGGACACTCGGCGCATCGGGTCGCTGGAAATAGTGGGCCGAGTTTCGCTGCACCGACGTGATGCGCGCCGGCGAGCCGGCGATGCGCGAACCGGCCAACCAGGCGGTCGTGACCCACGTCTTGGACGAATCGAGAAAGACCCAGCCGTCCGTCCCGACCGTCATCGAGTTGCTGTTGCGGAAGTCCCGCAGGGCGGGATCGTCGAACGAGCGGCCCGCGATCGTCGAAATGAAGCCGAGTCCCTGACGTCCCTTGTCGAACTCCTTCTGGGCGCGGTAGACCCCGTACGCCGCGAGCGGCTCCATCTCCTGTCCCCAGCGCGCCCCGAGGCTGTCCTGCAGCGTCGCGCGCTCGCGCGCGGTGACGGCAGTCAGGCCACCCACGTTCCAGCTGCCTGCGACCTTGCCCGTCAACTTGAGCGCACCGAGGATGTGCGCGCCATCGGGCCCGTCGACGTATCCGTTGGCAGGAGCGCCCGGCGCCGACAGCGAGCGCCCGATGCGTCGGCTGTAAAAGAAGTTCGGTCCCGACCAGTTGAATCCCCAGAAGTTGCTTTGACCACCAAAGCCGAATTGGAAAATGGACGAGCCTTCGACGAAGAACGGGCGCTTTTCGTTGAAGAAGGTCTCCCGATCGCTGAGGTTCACGACGGCAGGATCAACTTCGACCTGGCCGAAGTCCGGATTGGCGGTCGCGTTGAGCGTGAGATTCGAGCCAAGGCCGATGCGGGCGTCGGCCCCGAACCCCGGCTCGAACTTGGATCCGTCATTGAACGGGTTGCCGACCGGCTGGTGCGTAAACGCAGCGCGGCTCGTTGCGTAGGGCATGACTTCAAGCCGCCGCGGCGGATCGATGCGCTCGATCCCGACGAGATCGGGGAAGCGCGACACGAAGCCACGGCCATCCCTGGGCGTATAGGCGATGAAATCGAACTCGTTTTTGCGCGCGATGTCGCGGCGAAAATTAATGCCCCACACATACTGACGTTGCTTGACGAAGCGCAGTTGCGAATAGGGAATGCGCAGCTCGGCAGTCCAGCCCTCAGAGTCCCGCGTGACCTTCCCCTCCCACACTCCGTCCCAGTCGTCGTCGTCCCAGTCGTCGTTGTAGAGCGTGCCGTCGTAGAGCGTGCCGGCGGCATTGATCCCAAAGAAGAAACCGCTGCGCTTGTCGTGATAGGAGTCGATGTAGACCTGGAACCGGTCCGAGCTGGTGCCCTGATCGCGGCGTGCCAGGCGCGCGACGATCGAATCGGGATGCGAGTCGTACAGCCGGGCGCCGATGTAGAGGGCCGCGTCGTCATACGCGATGTAGACGACGGTACTCTCGCTCGGCACCGCCCCCTGGTTCGGATCCCGCTGCGTAAACCCGGTGAGCCGCTCGGCGGATTGCCAGAGCGGTTCGCTCAGCACACCGTCGATCGTGACCGCCTGACCACCGCCCAGGCGAATCGCCCGCACCTGCTGCGGCGCGGGTGGCGCCGGCGGTGGAGAGTCCACGGCAACGAGGGGCGGATGATTTCCCGCCAGGGCGAGGAGCAGCTGGAGCATCGTCGGCATATGCGTCCGGAGCTGAAGGTGAAAGTGACCCCGGTCGCGAACGCTGACGGCGAGCGCGCGGCGGTTATTGGTTCATATGACAGATCGTAGGGGAAAAGGGTTGCAAAGCGAACGTCAGGATTAGGCCAGCTTGATGCGGCGCAGCACTCCTTTCACCACAACCGACAACCGCCGCGCCACCTGCTCGCTCACGGCCAGCACTTCCTCGTGGGATAGCGCCGCGCCCGTAATCCCGGCCCCGGGGTTCGTAATAATGGAAAAGCCCAGGCAGCGGATCCCCCGAGACCGCGCCACCAGCACCTCCGGGGCCGTCGACATCCCCACGGCATCGGCGCCGAGCCGTTCGAGCATCCGGACCTCGGACGGCGTCTCGTACGACGGGCCGAGCAACGCCGCGTAGACGCCCTCTTCCAGCCGAATCCCGGCGTCGGTGGCGACCGTACGTGCGAGCGCGCGCAGCTCCGTGTCGTACGGCTCGTGCATGATGGGAAAGCGCTGCTCGCCCGGCTCGGGCTGCCCGATCAGCGGATTGCGCCACATGAGATTGATGTGGTCGGCGATCAGCATCAGAGTCCCTCCGGGAAACGTCCGCCGCACCCCTCCCGCCGCATTGGTCACGATCAGGATTTCGACGCCGAGCTCCGCAAAGACGCGCGCCGGCAGACCGGCCACCGCCGCCGGATGTCCTTCGTACAAATGAAAGCGCCCCGCCTGCACGATGACGGGGACGCCCTCGAGGGTGCCCACGACCAACTCGCCCTTGTGGCCGGCCACGCCGGGTTCGGGGAAACCGGGGATCGTGTGGTAGGGGATGCGGATGGCGTTGGCGACTTCGTCCGCCAGGAATCCGAGGCCGGAGCCCAGGACGATGGCGATCCGTGGTTTGAGCTTGCCCAGGCGCCGTTTGACCGCTGCGGTTGCTGCGTCGACCGTCCCCGTCCCCCGTCCCCCGTCCCCCGTCCCCGTCACAACAGGATGCCAGCCAGTGTCGCCGACAGGAAGTTGGCGAGCGTGCCCGCGATCATCGCGCGCAAGCCGAGGCGGGCGAGGTCGTGTTTGCGCTCCGGGGCGAGGGCGCCGATCCCGCCGATCTGAATCCCGACCGAGCTGAGATTCGCGAAGCCGCAGAGGGCGAAGGTCGCAATCGTGAACGACACGGGATCGAGACTGCCCTTCATCGGCCCGAGATGGGCATAGGCAATGAATTCATTGAGCACCATGCGCTCGCCCAGCAACGATCCCACTGTGCCGCTGTCATGCCACGGTACACCCATCACCCACGCGATCGGCCGGAAGATCCATCCCAGAACGGTCTGCAGCGTTTCCGGGAACCACGACACGACTCCATGAATCCAGCCGAACAGACCATTCACCAGTGCGATGAGCGCGATGAACGAGATGAGCATCGCGATCACGTTCAGCATGAGGTGCAGCCCTTCGCTCGTCCCGCGCGCCGCGGCATCGAGCACGTTCACGTCGGTGCGCGGAATATCGACCTTCACGCCGCCGCGCGTCTCGGGGACCCCAGTCTCCGGCTCCAAGATCTTCGCCATCATGATCGTGCCCGGTGCGGTCATGATGACGGCGGTCAGGAGATGACGCGCCTCGATCCCGAACGCGATGTAGGCCGCCATGATCGAGCCGGAGACGTGCGCCATGCCCGCGGTCATCACCGTCATTAACTCGGAGAGCGTCATGCGCGGCAGGAACGGGCGAATCGTGAGCGGCGCTTCTGTCTGTCCCATGAAGATCGATGCCGCGACGTTGAGGCTCTCCGCGCCGCTCGAGCCCATGCTCCTGTTCATCAGGAACGCGAACGCCTTCACGACGATCTGCATGATGCCGAGGTAGTACATGATCGCGAACAGCGCGGAGACGAAGATGATCGCGGGCATGATCTGGAACGCGAAGATGACGCCGAGGCTCGAGTGCTGTTTTCCGATCTCTCCGAATACGAATTCGGAGCCGGCGTAGGAGAAGCTGAGGATTTTCGTCACCGTCGCGCCCAGCCAGCTGAAGAAGTCCCGGCCGTAGCTCACACGCAGCACCAGGATCGCGAACACCAGCTGTGAACCGAGACCCCACCCTACGACGCGCCGGCTGATCGCCCGACGATTGCGCGACAAGGCGACGCCGATGCCGAGGATCAAGATGATGCCGAAGATTCCCGTGAGCCGGGAGCCGAGTGAGCGCGGAGCTGTCACGGTCGTCGCCGGTGCGACCACCTGAGCTTTGGCCGTGTCTTGCGCGGGCGTTTGAATGGTCGCGCCGCGCAAGGTGTTGAACACGAAGCGCGGCAGCGTAAACACGATCAACGCGCAGGCAAACGTGACCATGAACGCGAAGACAACGCGTCTCGCGGACATCAGAGAGCACCCAATTCACTTTGGACACGGGACACGAGCGCCACCTTTTCGTAGTCCGGGAGAAATGCGCTTTCGCAGGCGTTGAGAACAACCCGCGCCAGATCGTCGGGCGAGAGACCGAGGACAGCGTGCGCGAGAAAATATTCGTCCGTCAGCGTGATGCCGTCGGTCAGCGGGCCGTCGGTATTCAGCGTGACGACGACGCCCTGCTCGAAATAGCGCTCAAAGGGATGTTCCGCCACCGACGCCACGACATGCGTGTGCACGTTGCTCGTGAGGCACATTTCCAACGGAATACGACGTTGAACGACTTCGTCGAGCAACACCGGGTCTTCCAAAAGGCGTGTGCCGTGTCCGATGCGTTGCGCCCCCAGCTCGTGGATTGCCTGATCAATCGAGTGCGGCCCGTCGCCTTCGCCGGCATGGCACGTACAGGCCATGCCGTGCGCGGCCGCGTACTCGAACGCCGCGCGGTGATCGCGTGCGGGGTGCCCACGCTCCGCTCCGGCGAGGTCGAACGCCGTCACACCGGCGCTGTGATACTCCGCCGCCGCCCGCGCGAGCTCGAGGGACTCGGCGGGTGGCCTGGTGCGCATGGCGCACACGATCAGCCCGACCTTCGTTCCGGTTTCGGCCGATGCCCGCCGGATGCCCGCGAGCGGTGCCTCGATCGCCTGGGCGAGCGTCAGCGCGGGGCGATGCAGCAACGGCGAATACCGCACCTCCACATAGCGGACGTTTTCCGCCGCCTTATCGAGCACGAACTCATACGCGACGCGCTCCAGCGCCTGCGCGGTCTGCAGAACCGAGAGCGTGATCTCGTACTTCTGAAGGTACTCCTCGAGATTCTTGGCGTCGCGGACCAGCATGGCCTTGGCCAGCGCGTCCGGCGTGTCGGCCGGGAGTCGGATGCCCTGCTGGCGCGCCAGCTCCAGCATCGTCGCCGGCCGCAGCGCGCCGTCGAGATGCACGTGCAGCTCGGCTTTGGGCCAGCGCCGCAGCGCGTCCTTGGTGAGCCGTAGCTTGCGCTCGCGCCGGGCGGAGACGATCACGCGATAAACCGAGCCCGCTTCGCCGACGGCGTCGCCCGCATCGATGGGGCGGCCGGCGGCATCGGTGACGTAGGCGGCCCCCCCCCCGTCGAGCAGCTTCGCGAGGCCGTCATCCGCCTGTGCGACCGCGTCGCGCACGCGAGCGCCACGGGGTACATCGACTGCTCTGTCGTTGACGAAAACCCGCATCAGCGGTCGGTCCGATGGAAGCGCACATCCTCAGGCGCCTCCACGGGAGCGCGCAACACACCCAGATAACGAGTCAGCGCGTCGACGTCGATGACGTCGAGATCCTCCTTGGGCGAGCCGATGAGCATTCGAAATCCGGAGCCACCGGTCGCCATGAAGTCACTGACAACCAGCGTGTAGCTCCGGCCGTTATCGAGGTCTTTGCCGCTCAGCCTGACGCTGCTGATGCGCTTCCCGGGTTCCTTGCTGCCGTCGAACCACACTTCGGCGCCTGCCACGTGACAGTCCGGCAGATGATCCCGCCCGGCCACGCACTGCTCCAACGCGTCGTGCAGGACCGAGCCTTTGACGGTGAGCCGCAGCAGCCGGTTCTGGGACGGTTGCACCTGGTAGGCCTGGCCCCAGGTCACCGACCCTTCCGGAAGATCCGCCCGGATGCCGCCGTTGTTCATGATCGCCACGTCGGCGCGGCCGGCGGCGCGCTGCGCGTCCGCGATGAGCCGGCCGAGTCCGTACTCGTCACCGTCGCGCTTCAGTGGGAACTTGAGTCGGGCGACGACGCGCTCGGTGACGTTGCGCAGCGCCTGCTGCTGGCGGCCGAGCGCGTCCGTCAACGCGACATCCGATTTGACCTGGTCCGCGAACGGCGTGACCAGCTGCACCCGCACTTCGCGCCGCCCGGCGACACGCACGAAGTCCACCACGCCGATCGAGCGGCCACTCGACTGCGCTTCGACGATGGGGATGCCGTGCACCACGGTGTTCACGCGCAGGTGCGTGTGGCCGGCGACGATCAGATCGACGGAACCCGAATCGAGCTGGCGGGCGACGTCCAGGATCTCGCCGTGGCAGGCGCTCGAGTCGCAGACCGCGCCCACGTGTGCCACGACGATCACGTAATCGGCCGCGGCGCGAGCTTCCGGCAGATAGCGCTTGACCGCCAGCGCACCGTCACCAAACGCGAGGCCCTGGATGTTGCGTGACGCGGTGCTGGTCGGCGTCTCGGTCGTCGTCAACCCGATCACTGCGATCTTCACCCCGTTCTTCGTGACGAGCTTCCAGGGCGTCGCCCAATCGGGCCGTGCCGTGCCCGCCGTGTTGGTGATGTTCGCGGACAGAAACGGGTACTTCGCTTCGCTCATCCGCACCCGCAGGGTATCGACCGACCAATCGAACTCGTGATTCCCGATCGCGGCGGCATCGATGCCGAGGCTGTTCAAGGCGTCGATGGTGCCGCGCCCGAACGTGGCGTTCGACAATGCCGTACCCTGCATCTCATCCCCGGCGTCGAGCCGCACCGACGTACAGCCGCACACGCGCGCGAGACTGTCGAGCCACGGCTTCAGCGCTGCCACACCGCCGACCGCCCGTCCCTGCGACCAATCCCAGACGCGGGCTTCGAGCTGGCCGTGGAGATCGGACGTCGTCAAGACGCGCAGCAGCGTGCTGTCCTTGACGCTCACCGCGGCGGCAGCCGGCACGAACGCCGCACGCGCGGCGGCGCGGGCCGGATCGGGGATGATCGCCCAGCTCGGCCGCAGATAGGCCGTCGCCTGGATGGTGCGGACGCGGCGGATCTCGTCGACCAGCAGCTCGCGAATGTCCTCACCCTTGTCGTAGACGACCCGCGCTCCGGCAAGCATCGAGTAGCCGCCGCCACCGGCCTGGCGATAGCTGTTGAGCGCCAGCGTGAAGCTGTCGGTCGGCTGCACGATGCGGCCTTCGTACGCGAGCCCGCGGATGCGCTGCCCCGCCGGCCGTGAGAGGTCGACGTTGTAGATGACGCCGCTCACGACGTCGTAGTTGTAGCCCGCGACGCTGTCGTTGATGATCGGCTGCCCGGGCTCGTACGTGCGGAAGTAGCGGGCCGAATGCTCGAGGTATTCCCGCAGCTGCTGGCCCGAGATCCGCACGGCGCGAAGCGTGTTCTCGTAAGGATAGATCCCGACGACGTCGCGCTGATGGATGTCGCCCTCGGGCAGTCCCGGCTGGACGTCGAAGGCGGCCGCCGCCGACAGCTGCGCGCCCGCGCGGCGGCGCTGCACCTCGTTGACGAAATCGAGCAGCGGCGTGTCCTGCACCCGCGCAAAGCGCGCATCGAAGCCCGGTGTCGCGCTCCCGACGGGCGTCCCGGCCCACAGGCGGGCCGCCTGGTGTGCGGCGTTGAGTCGCTGCGTGAAGCGCGGCAGCTCCGCCACGTTCGCCAGCGGGATCAGGTCGCTGTGGACTCCGGTGACGCGGTAGCGTCGCGTCGAGTCGCGCGCCAGCGACACGTGGATGACGGCGATGCTCTGCACCCAATTCTTCGGCTGCACGAAGTGCACGCCGTTGATGACGGTGTCGCGGATCTCGCGGTGCGTGTGCCCGACGATCACGATGTCCGGTTTGGGATTCACCGCGGCCAGGGCCGCCGCGTCGTTCTCCGGCCCGACCCCGGTCGTGTCGTAGCTCGATTCGCCGAATCCGCTGTGAATCAGGACGATCTTGAGGTCGGCGCCTTCACCCTCCATGCGCGCGAGCGTCGCAGGTGCGGCGCTCGCGATGCGGCGGAGGCGCACGCGCGCCGCGGCGAGCTGCGCGCGATCCCACAACATCGTGCCCGGCGTCGTAAAGCCGGTGATGCCGACCTTCACGGCGCCGCGGGGCAGGATGACCGTTCTGGGGAAGAGCGATCCCCCCGCCGAGTCATCGACGTTTGCCGAGACGTAGCGGTACGTGGCCTCCGTGGCGGCGCGGCGCAGGAAATCGACGCCGAAGTCGAAGTCGTGATTGCCGGGTGTCACGACGTCGTACTGCAGCGCATTGAGCGCGTCCACGACCGGTTGCGGTTGCCGCTTGTCGTAGCGCCCGTAGTAGGTCGCGAACGGATTGCCCTGCAGCAGATCGCCGGCATCGACGAGGACGACGCTCCCCGGATAGCGGGCGCGCAGCGTTTCGAGCGCCGTCGCGGCCCGCGACAACCCGCCGGGCGCGGCGGCGTCACGGACATAATCCCACCCGAACACGCGGCCGTGGACGTCGGTGGTCGCAACGATGACGATGTGCGCGGTGTCGGGCGCGGAGACTGCCTGAAGCGCGATCAGCAGTGCGGGGCAGAGATGCATAGTGAGCTCAAAATTGCGAGACGAGCCCTCGTCGCGCTACCATACGTCCAATCGTGACACAGCATTGACGGAGAATTCGCACGCTTGTGGCGAGAGGCGGGTCTCTTTGCGGTGCACCATCGATTATCACCACTGCCCAGGAGCTCACATGCACAGACACTCCAGAACATGGCTGATCCCACTCGCGTGCACTCTTACATCCCTGGCGCTGATCGCGTGCCAGCGCGAACAATCGACTGGACCGTCGCCGGCGCTGGACGCGGAGCGGCGCGCCGCAGACGAGGGTGACGGCGGAATCCCCGGTCGCTTGCAGCATCTGGTCGTCATCTATCTCGAGAATCGCAGCTTCGACAATCTGTACGGCGAATTCGGCGGCGCCGACGGGTTGAGCAACGCAGCGGCGACGAGCACGCAGGTGGACGCCACCGGAACACCGTTCGCCACGCTTCCCCAGGTCTCCGGATCACCCTTCCCCACGACGTTGCCGAATGCGCCATTCCCTATCGAGGACTACGTCCCCGCCAACCTGCGCATCCGCGATCTCGTGCATCGCTTCTATCAGGAGCAGCAGCAGATCGACGGCGGCAGGATGGACAAGTTCGCCGACGTCAGCGACGCCAAGGGCGAGGTCATGGGTTTCTATCACACCGGCCCGCTGCCGCTCGCCGCGGAGGCCGCAACCTACACGCTGTGCGACAACTTCTTTCATGCAGCCTTCGGCGGCTCATTCTTGAATCACATCTGGCTGATCGCCGCGCGCACGCCGGTCTTCCCCAACGCGCCGAGCGCGCTCGTCGCCCAACTCGGGTCGGACGGCTCGCTCATCAAGGACGGCGCGGTCACGCCCGATGAGTATGCCGTGAACACGTCGTTCACGGTCAATCAGCCGCATCCTGCTTCCGTCCCCGCGGCCAATCTCCTTCCGAACCAGACATTCGCGACGATCGGGGACCGGCTCTCGGAGCGCCACGTCAGTTGGGCCTGGTATTCGGGCGGCTGGGACGATGCACTGGCCGGTCACGCCGACCCGCTGTTCCAATATCACCATCAGCCATTCGCCTACTTCACAAACTACGCCGATGGCACCGCGGCGAAGGCTAAGCACCTGCGCGACGAGGCCGAGTTTATCGCGGCGGCGCAGGCCGGCAGGCTGCGCGCCGTATCGTTCGTCAAGCCGCTCGGCCCGCAGAACGAGCACCCCGGGTACGCCGATCTTCTTACCGGGGAGAATCACGTCATTGACTTGTTCAATGCGGTGCGCAACGGTCCCGACTGGCCAACGACGGCGATCATCATCACCTACGACGAACACGGCGGCTTCTGGGACCATGTGCCGCCCCCCGTCGTGGATCGCTGGGGACCGGGGATCCGTGTGCCTACGCTGGTGATCTCGCCGTTCGCCAAACGCCATTTCGTCGACCACCACCGCTACGACACGACGTCGATCCTCGCGCTGATCGAGAGCCGTTGGCGCCTCGCGCCGCTGAGCGATCGCGACGCGGCCGCGGAGAATATGGCCAACGCCTTCGAATTGAAGCCCGATCGTTAGCCGTTTGTAGGGATGATACGGGTCGGGAGGTCGATCTCCCGACCCGCCGTTACATTGGTTGCCAAACTAGCGTCGCGCGTGCGACCTTTTTCGACGTGCAGCTGCTCGTGGTACGTCACGGCGTCGCGGTGGAGCGCGAAGAGTGGACGCGGGATGGGAATCGGCGGGGTTAGGCGATTGCGGGGGAGTGGCGCGACGATAGTTTCAGCCACCGTCGTGCGGCGCCCTTCCGCGCGGCCGCGCTTCAGACGTCAAAAGGAGACGAAGTGACTTCGCGCCCGGTCGCCGATTTGCTCGAGACGCTCGCCGAGCCCACGCGGTGCGGAGTGATCCGGCCGCGCAGACCGACCGTGCCGCGGCACTCGACCGTTCGCGCTCGCGTTTTGAGACGCGGGTCCGAGGCGCCGTCATGAATGCCTCCTGAGACCGCGGGGCCGCACCGCATCCTCGTCGTTGACGACGAGCCCGACATCACCGCGCTCGTCGCCTATCATCTCGCAAAGGAAGGCTATCGCGTCACGACCGCGGGCACGGGTTCGGACGCGCTGCGCTCGGCCAGCGAAGAACGGCCGGATCTGGTCGTCCTCGATCTGATGCTCCCGGGACACTCCGGGTTCGAAGTACTCGCCGAGCTGCGGCGCCGGGATGAGACGCGCGACGTCGGGGTCTTGCTCCTGACGGCGCGAAAAGACGAGCCCGACCGCATCAAGGGACTCTCCCTCGGCGCCGA
>Ga0137379_10006434_pt1 | contig 11132 bp, 8 predicted proteins | sample SagtaG_18_FD_104812 | JGI IMG/M metagenome (GOLD analysis project Ga0137379, IMG submission 104812) | Vadose zone soil microbial communities from Sagehorn Ranch, Mendocino, California, USA - Sage2_L_80_16 metaG | ecosystem: Environmental > Terrestrial > Soil > Vadose zone | place: USA...
CGACCAGGAGGCGCCGATTGATGGTCATGACACGACGACTGGCCCGCGCCGCTCTCCCGGGGCTCCTCGTCGTCGCCGCGGCAAGGTGGGCCGGCGCATCGACCCCGTTCGGGCGGGCGCTGGACGCCGCTGCGCCCCCGGCGCCTGGCGCGGACCCGTCGTCGACGCCGGACGCACAGCCGCGCGCGGCGGTGCCGCAGCCGAGCCCGACACCGCATGAGGTCCCGTCTCCCGAGGCACCGCCTGCCCAGATCCCGCCTCAGGTGGAGTCGCCGTTCCTGTCGCGCATCTACAAGGTCCGCCCCGGTAAACTGTGGAAGGGGCTCCTGGAGAACCTTCAGGCCGCCGGCTTTCCGCCCGAAGAGGTCGATGCAGAGGGAAGGACCGTGAAGACGTCCTTCGTCGAGTTCAAGCAGGACGACTACCAGAACCAGGTCGCGGAGCCGCCGCTGCAGCTCGGAGGCGACTACCACATCGTGCAGATGATCAAGGTGAAGCAGGGCAAAGTGTCGCTGGAAGGCAGGGTTGTGCCGGGCCCGCAGGGGACGGAGCTGCGCCTGCGCGCGCGTATCCTGGTGATGGGGCTCGATCGGGTCCATCGCGTGAGAGTCCTGGTCGACCGCCGCTCCACCGGCGTGATCGAGGCCGGCTTCATCCACAAGCTCGAGGCGCGCATGGGCCTCGAGCACCTGTAAACCGGGTCCCATGCCCCACATCGAGCCTTTCCGAGCCCTGGTCTACGCGCCCCGGCTGCGCGGCTCGCTCGATCGCCTGGTCGCCCCGCCGTACGACGTCCTGTCCGAGGAGCAACGGGCGCGCCTGGCGGAGCGCCATGAGTACAACGTCGTGCATGTCGATCTGCCGCGTCCGGAGGTCGGGGAGGAGCCGTATGCGGCGGCCGCGCGCCGGCTCGAGCGCTGGGTCGCCGACGCGGTCGTGACGCGCGACGATCGGCCCGCTTTTTACGCCTGCGAACAGCGCTATCTCGGGCCCTCGGGCAGCCCCGCGGCACGCCGCGGCTTCTTCGCCCGGATGAGGCTGGAGACATTCGGCACGGGCTCGGTCATCCCGCACGAGCGGACGCTCGACCGGCCGCGCGCCGATCGCCAGCGTCTTTTGGCCGCCACCCGCACCCACCTCAGCGCCAGCTTCCTCCTCCATCCGGATCCGGCTGGTGAGGTGGCGGGCCTGGTCGGCGCCGCGCTGGAGGGCGAGCCGTTCGAGCAGGCGCGCGACGACGACGGGACGCTGAGCCGGGTCGTCCGCGTGGACGACGCCGACCGGCTGGAATTCCTCGCCGCACGGCTGCGGGACCACTGGGCGCTCATCGCCGACGGCCATCACCGCTACGAATCGGCCCTGGCTTACCGCGACGAGCGACGCGCCGCCGGCCGCAACGACGCAGAGCACGTCCTGGTTTACCTCGTCAGCCTGCAAGACCCCGGACTGGCCATCTTTCCGATCCACCGGCTGGTCCATTCGCTGCCCGACTTCGACGCCGCGCGTTTCTGCGGCCGGCTGGCCCAGGCATTCCGGCTGGCACCGGCGGGCACCGGCGAGGGACTCAGCCAGGCCGTGGCCGCGCGCGCCGACCGGCCGGGAGTTTTCGGTATGGCGCTTGCCGACGGCAGCTTCCTGCTGGCGGAGTGGAAGGAGGGCGAAGTTCTCACCGGTCCCGAGATGGAGTCGACTCCGGCGGCCCTCCGACGGCTGGATGTCGTCCTCCTGCACCGGCTCGTCCTCGAGGGGATGCTCGGGATCACGCCGGAGGCCCAGGGGCGCCAGGCGAACCTGGACTATGTGAAGGACGAGCGCGAGCTGTTCCTGCGGGTCGCACAGGGCAGCGCGCAGATCGGCATCCTGATGAACCCGACGCGGATCGATCAGGTGATCGAGGTGACTCGGAGCGGCCATCGCCTGCCGCAGAAGTCGACCTATTTCTACCCGAAGGTCCTGAGCGGCCTGGTCTTCGATCGGCTCGACTGAAGCCGCGTCGTCCCGCTCCCGCCTGCCGTCGCGGCGATCGTCTATCGCAGCGGGCTGATCTCGCGCAGCCGGGCTACCACGAACGGCAGCGTGGCGGTGACGATTTCGGGGTCCTCGTCCCGGTTGGTCTCGCCGAACGTGAAGGTCAGCGCCCCGCGCGCCGTGAGCGGGTCCACGCCGATCGCCTCGAGGACGTGGGACGGCTTGCGGACTGCCGTGGTACAGGCGGAGCCGCTGGCCGCTTCGATTCCCTCGGCGTCCAGTTCCCGGAGCATCGCCTCCGCGTCGACGCCGCGCACGCACAGGCTGAGATGCCCCGGCAGCCTCTTGTCGGGGTGTCCGGTGAATATCAGATCGTCGACCCGCTCCATCAGGCCCCGCCGCAGGCGCCCGGAGAGGGCGGCGGCGCGCGAGGCGCGCCGGCCCATCTCCGTCGCCGCCAGGAGCGCCGCCGCGCCGAAACCGGCCACCGCCGCGACCGGCTCGGTGCCGGCCCTCAGGCCTCGCTCCTGGGCGCCCCCCTCGATGAGCGGAGCGAGTCGCAGGCCCGGGGCCACCCGCAGCGCCGCGATTCCCTGCGGCCCGTAGCACAGGTGCGCCGTCAGCGTCACCAGGTCCGGGACGTCCCGGCCCGGGGGCCAGGGAAGGGCCCCGGCGGTGAGAGTGGCGTCGGTGTGGAACAGGACGCCCCGCGCGTGGGCGACGCGGACGAGATCCTCGATGGCCTGCAGCGTGCCGATCTCGCCGCTGGCGTGCGCCACGCTGACCAGAAGCGTGTCGTCCCGCAGAGCGGCCTCCAGATCGTCCGGGTGGAGGAGGCCGTGCCGGTCGACAGGAGCAAGCGTCACGGAGAAACCCTGGCGCTCGAGACTGCGCAGGGGATGAAGGATCGAGATGTGCTCGGTCGCCGCCGCCACCAGGTGCCCGCGGCTCTTTCCCGACGCCAGCGCCACCCCCTTCAGCGCCAGGTTGTTCGACTCGGTCGCCGAGGCGGTGAACAGGATCTCCCCGGGCGAGGCCCGCACCAGTCCCGCCACGGCGGCCCGCGCCTGCTCCACGGCCTCACGCGCCGCCTGCCCGCGGGAGTGCAGGCTGGAGGCGTTCCCGAAGCGGGCGCCGAGGTGGGGCAGCATCGCCTCGAGAACTTCCGCGGCCACCGGTGTCGTCGAGGCGTGATCCAGATAGATCCTGCCGGCCATGGTGGCGCGCCGTCAGCCCCGGGCCGCGGGGGGAATGGCCCGGCCCCGGAAGGTGCGCAGCCTCCCGAGCGTGTTCCTGAGGCGAGACGCGTCGCGCACCATGTCGCGCGTCAGGACCGTCAACCTTGCGAGCGACGCCTGCAGACGCCGGCCGTCTTCCCGGATGGCCAATTGCCTCTGAAGACATTCGGAGAGCAGTGTTTCCACCGTGGCGAGATGCCGAGCCACCCGGGGCCGGCGCGGTCGGGAGGCGGGGAAGTTGAGGATTTTCATCGGGTTCTCGACACTCATCGGATGCGCAGAGTGTACGGTGTTCGGCCCCGGAGTCAAGATCCAATGCAGGACAGACGACGGGGGTCGCAAGGACCATTTCCACTTGACTTTAGGGTCGAGGCACCGTATTTAGAGTGAGGCGTCGCACTCCAGTCGTCTCTCAACAGTCAGCACGGCAGGCCCACGCGGGGGGGCTGTTCGATGCTCAGGACACCACGATTCCAGGTCGTGGCTTGGTCTGTTCTCTGCTCCGCGGCCATCCTGATGTTTCAGCCGGCGCATCCCCGGCCGGCAGCGTCTATCTGGCCGGAGATCGAGCCGACGCTGCCGCTGTCCCTCGAACTCAGGGTCGCTCCGGCCGATCCGGCCCGCGGCGAGCCGGCGCGTCTCGACGTAGCGGTCGACGCGGCCACCGATCTGCAGGACGTGACCCTGTCCCTATTCCTCCCGGCGGGTCTCCGAGCCGAGGACGCGCTGCTCGAGGCGATCCCCTCTCCCGGCGCCCTGCGGGCGCATGATCGGCGATCGTACAGCGTGCCGCTTGCGCCCCTCGCCGAGGGCGACATGCCGATCAGGCTGGGCGCCTCCTTCCGGCTGCCCGACGGCAGGGAATTCCGCACGGAGCAGGGGATCCTCTGGCATCGCGGTCCCGCGGCGCCGGAAGGGCGGCACAACGCCGGCGCGTACGAGGTCATGGGCGTCCCGGTGGACGAGCCGCAGCCATGAGGCGGGCCTTCCTGGGTCTCCTCCTCCTGTCTGTGTCCGCCGCACCCGCTCTGGCCGACTACAACGTCAGCGGGAGGTTCGTTTACATCGATCGGGAAGAAGACCAGAACGGCTTTACCGGGGTCGAGCCACAGCTGCCGATCCGCTTCGCCAGCGTGGAGGTGGTGGAGGGGACGAAGATCGTCGGGTTCGGGGTCACCGATGCGAACGGCGACTTCGTCTTCCGGGTCGTGGACACGCGGACGAGGGACATCTACGTGCGTTGCAACGCCCGCCGTCAGACGACCACGGCCGTGCCGATCGACGTCCGGTCGGGGAATCAGTCGGGCGACATCTGGTCGATACGCACCCAGACCTTTACGGCCCACTCACCGACCCAGGACCTGTTCATCGGGACCCTCGCGGCCGTGCAGGGATCGGGTGGCGAGGCATTCAACCTGTACGACGCGGCCCTCCTGGGGAGCGACTACCTGGTGTCGTTGCGGGGCCTGGGGAGCTATCCGCTTCTCATCGTCGTCTTCAACGCGGCCAACCCGAACCTCTCCAGCACCAGCGGCAACACTATCACCATGGGCAACAACGCGGGGTACGACGACACGGTCGTGCTGCACGAGATGGGGCACTACGTCGTCAACAATTTCTCCAGGAGCGACAGCAACGGCGGCACGCACCACCTGAGCGACTGCAACCAGAACCTGATGCTGGCGTTCGACGAGGGGCACGCCACCTTCTTCGGCCTGTCGGCGCGTCGCTTCGCGAACAAGCCGCACGCCAGCCTGTACGTGCGCACGACGGGGCTGCCGGGCCCGGGGAATCTGCAGTTCTATTTCGACGCCGAGACGCAGCTGCCGTTCGTCTGCAGCGGCGCCACCAGCGAAACCACGGTGTACGCGGCCCTCTGGGATCTGGACGACGGCCCGTCCACGACCGACGAGACCCCGGGCTCGGATGAAGCATGGGACCTGCTGCAGGGCCAGGACGCCGGCTACTGGAAGGTGATGACGCAATACCTGCCGACGGCGACCAACGTCAGCCTGGAGGATTTCTGGGACGGCTGGTTCCAGCCGACGATCAACAACGACCATTACACCGAGATCAAAGCCATCTTCCGCCAGCTTGGCGTGGAGTACTTCCCGGACGCCTTCGAGCCGAATGATTCGATCGCCGAGGCGAGACTCCTGAGCCCCGGCAATCTGCCCATTCACAACACCTATTTCGCCGACCGCAACAACGACCTTCTGGGCGAGCCGGACACCGACATGTTCGCCTTCGACGCGCAGGCCAACGTCACTTACACCGTCCAGACGATGAACCTGCTGAGCGACGCCAACACGTCCCTCACCCTCCTGGCGTCGAACGGCAGCACCATCCTGGCGAGCAATGATGACCGCGCGGCCAACGACCAGTCGTCGCTGATCCAATACACCCCGACGGCCGCGGGACGGTTGTACGTCAAGTCCGTCCACGCCGCGGATTTCGGAATCTACGGTTCGTACGAACTGCGGATCGCCGTCAGCACGGGCGGGATCGACGCCGACGGGGACGGGTACTCGACCGACACCGACTGCAATGACAACGATGCGACGATCCACCCCGGCGCGACGGAGCGCTGCAACGGCGTGGACGACAACTGCAACGGCGTGATCGACGAGGGGTTCGACCGGGACGGTGACGGGTACACCACCTGCAACGGGGACTGCAACGACGGGAACGCCTCGATCCATCCGGGCGTCCCGGAGATCTGCAACAACATCGACGACAACTGCAACGGCGCCGTGGACGAAGGGTTCGACGCCGACGGTGACGGCTGGACCTCCTGCGGCGGTGATTGCAACGACGCCAACCCGCAGGTCCACCCCGGGGCGACCGAGATCTGCAACGGCATCGACGACAACTGCAACATGACGATCGACGAGGGGTTCGACGCCGACGGCGACGGATACACGTCCTGCGGCGGGGACTGCAACGACGCCAATCCCCTCATCAACCCGGGTCAGCCGGAGATCTGCAACGGGGTGGACGACAACTGCAACGGTGTCGTGGACGAGGGGTTCCCCGACACCGACGGTGACGGTCTCAAGGACTGCGTCGATCCCGACATCGACGGCGACGGCGTACCCAACGAGCTCGACTGCGCGCCGTTCGTGTATTCGGTCTCCCACCGGCCCGACGAGGCCCTCAACCTGGTCGTAACCGGCATTCCGTCCTCCAGCCGCCTCATCTGGGAGCAGGTGCCGCAGGCCAATGTCTACAACGTCTATCGGGGACAGGTGAGCATCGCCGGCTGGGCCTTCCAGAGCGTCTGTCTAATGCCGGAGTCCGCCGCGCTGCAGCTCACCGAGACTCAGTCTCCCCCCGCCGGATATCTGTACTATTACCTGCAGGCCGGGACGAACGTCTGCGGCGAAGGCACGCTCGGCACCGGGACGGGCGGGATCCAGCGGCCGGTGGCGGCGCCCTGCCAGTCGCAGAACCGGGACACCGACGGAGACGGGGTCCTCGATATCAACGACGACTGCCCGCTCGTCGCCAACGCCGGCCAGGTGGACCAGGATCGGGACGGGCGAGGCGACCTCTGCGACAACTGCCCCACCGTGCCCAATCCGGACCAGCGCGACAAGGATGGGAACGGCGTGGGAGACACCTGCCAGGACAACGATCGGGACGGGTTCACGGCGGATGTCGATTGCGACGACACCGATCCCGGCATCCACCCAGGCGCGATTGAGATCTGCAACGCCAAGGACGACGATTGCGACGGGCTGGTGGACGAGGGTTTCGATCAGGACGGCGACGGCTACACGTCGTGCGGGGGCGACTGCAACGACTCCGTCGCGTCGATCCACCCGGGTGCGGTCGAGGTCTTCAATGGCGTCGATGACGACTGCAACGGCTTCATCGACGATGTCGTCGAAAGGGTGACCGTCACCCTGGCGACCTACAAGGTCTCCGGCAGCACCCTGACGGTCGAGGCGACCACCAACTACCCGGTGGGGTCCGTGACCCTCTCGGTGACGGGCTATGGGACGATGACCTACGTCCCGTCCGCGGCGGTCTACCGCCTGATCGTCTCCCCGACCACGAACCCCGGCAGCGTCACGGTGGTGTCGACCGCCGGCGGGAGCGCCACCTCGACGGTGACGGTGCAGTAGCTCGGCCGCGTCGAGCCGCCGGCCACGAGAGCGGGAAGGCTCAGACCCGGTCCAGCGAGTCGACGACAGGCTGATTGAGCCGGACTTGGCTCTGCTCCCGCAGGCGCTTCACCAGGGCGCGATAGAGCCGGTCCTGACGCTGCCGGAGAAGACCGTCGCTGACGGAATCCCTCTGCGAGGCCAGCTCCTCCCGGTGGTCACGCCGCTCCTTCACGCTCAACACCACGATGCCCGCCGATGTCGTGATGGGATCGCCGATGGACCCGGGAGCCAGCGTGGCGATCTGCTTCTCGATGGCCGGATCGGGCGGCAGGCCGGGCAGGGAGGCCCCGCGCGCCACATCGGCCTGGTTCTTGAGATCCACCTTGAGGGCGCGGGAGAGGGCCTTCAGGCCTCCCGACCCGCGGGCGGAGCGAAGGGCGCCGGTGATCGCCTGGCGGGCGCTGTCTTCCTCCAGATCCTTGAGGACCTGGGCGCGCGCCTCCTGAAAGGGACGCGGCGCCGGCGGAACCGTGCCCGTCACCTGCACGACGACCTGGCCGGAAGGGATCGGGATCGCGTCGCTGACCTCGCCGGGCGCCAGGCCCAGCATGCGCTCGACGACGGCCTGGGAGGCGACAGCCCCGGGGAGTGCGTCGCCCTGGCGCACGTCACCGGTCTGCTGCAGCGGGATCCCCTGCGATCTCGCCACCGCTTCCAGCTTCCCGCCGGCGGCGGCGCGCGCGAACGCGGCGCTGCGCTTGAGGATCTCCGGGCGCGCGCGCTCCAGCCTGAGCTCCTGGCGCAGGGTGTCGCGCGCCTCGTCGAGAGGCACGATGCGCGCGGGCCGGCTGTCCGTGACCTGAATGATGTGGAATCCGTAGACGGTGCGGACCGGATCGCTGATACCGCCGACGGGCAGCGAGAACGCCGCGTCCTCGAACTCCTTCACCATCTGCCCGCGACCGAACAGGCCGAGGTCGCCTCCGCTCGTGGCCGAGGAATCCTCGGAATACTTGCGGGCCAGGGCGGCGAAATCCTCCCCGGCGCGCGCGCGCTTCAGGATCTCGCGCGCCTTCTTCTCGACCTTGGCCACCGCATCGGGAGCCGCCGCGTTGTCGGCCTTGAACAGGATGTGCGAGGCGCGGCGCTGCTCTCCGTTGCTGTAGCGCGTGGCCTTCAGGCGCTCGTAGGCGGCGGCCACGTCCTCATCCGTCACGTTCTGCGCGGCAGCCAGCTCCGCGGCGCTGAACAGCACGTAGAGGCCCGTCCGTCCCTCGCCCCGCATGTAGCGATCCTTGTGGCCGTCGTACCACTTCTGCAGGTCGGTCTCGCCGGGCGGCGATTTCGGCCTCGCTTTGGCGGGATCGACGACGAGGTAGTCGACGCTGGCCTTTTCGTTCTTCTTCAGGAACTCCTGCTCCACCTCGGCATCGCTCACCGTCACCCCGTCCCCGACCATCATCCGGAACTTGTCGACCACCAGGTCGCGGCGTCTCTGCTCCTCGAATTCCCCGACGCTCGCGCGGTTCGCCCCGAACATCGCCCTGTAACGCTCCACCCCGATGAACCGCCCGTTCTCCTGGAAGCTGGGGTCGCGCATGAGGGCGTCGGCCAGCTCCTGGGGAGTGACCGAGATGCCCTGCCGCAGCGCCTCCTGATAGACCAGCTCCTGCTCGACCAGGGATTCGATCGCCTGGCTGCCGATCCGGATCATGGACCGCTGCTGCGCGTACTGATCGCCGAGAAGCTGGGTGTACATGCTGTCGAGACGGCGCGCATAGGATTGAAAGGCCCCGATCGAGACGGTGACTCCGTTGACCTTCGCCGCCCAGGCCTCTTCCTGCCTGCGACCCGAAGCCCCGCCTCCCAGCGCCGCGAAGGCCCACCAGATGAACATGACGATGATGATGAGGAGCAACCACTTCAGGTAACGAAACCAGTCGCGCATCTGTTTCAGCATAGGTGCCGTTCCTCGCTTCGATCGGGCCGCCTTCGCCTTGGAAGAGCCCAAGTCTACCGGGGAGGGCGGCCCCCTGCAAGTCAGTTTTCTTGCGCAACGCCCCGCCAATCCTATATTTAACTCGGCCTCCGGGAGTCCTCTTCCCGGGGCTCCGGCGCTCGAGACTCTAACTCGAACGTTCGCAGTGGGTTGCAAGAGGCGCACGCGGCTGCCTGACCGCCCTCGCCAGATGGCCCGGGAGAGACGAGGAACAGGAAATGGGGCACGGACGGCAGAACCCCTCGATCCTCCTGGACTGGACGATCTCCTACCGCAGCATCATGCGGGGGGTGGTCTACCTCGTCCTGCTGCTCGCCCTGGGCGGCGTCTTCTACTATCTGCGCGCCGCGCGCCGCGCCACGCCCGAAGAGATGGCGCTGCAGGAGATCAACCGGGCGGAGCGCATGTACCGCGAGGCGCAGGCCACCGCCGATCCATCCTACGCCCGCGTCATCGAGAGCGCGGGCAAAATCCTGGATTCGTCCCGGTTGTCTTACGAGCGCAAGGACTTCGTCGAGGCGCGCGCCGCCGCTCAGCAGTCGCAGTCCTTCTCGCAGAAGATCCTCGAGGGATCCGCCGGCGAGACGTTCACCGCGAAGATCTACAAGTACGAGGGAGACGTGAAGATCAAGCGCGCGCGCCAGTTCGTCTGGGACGACGTCAGCAGCAACACGGCCCTGCGCGTGGGCGATCAGATCAAGACGGCGGGCAACGGGTCGGCCCAGATCATCTATTTCGACGGGACGATCACGACGATCAACCCGGGGTCGCTCCTGGAGATCCGCGAGCTGTTCGAGGATCCGACCACCAAGGTCCGCAAAGTGCGCGAGAAGCTGAACTGGGGCGGCGTGAGCGCGACGATGCCCGGCGCCAACGTCGCAGGCTCCTTCCACGAGGTGGCCACCGAGTCGACCACGGCGCGCGCCGTCGACAAATCGCAGTTCCGGGTGGCGTACGACGCGGCGACGCGCAGGACCTCCACGGAGGTGCAGAGCGGGACCGCGGAGGTGCAGGCCGGCGGGAAGACCCTGACCCTCAAACCGCTCGAGCGGATGGAAGTCTCCGCCGAGCAGGTCGTCAACCGCGTCAAGCTCCTGGCCTCTCCGGGACTTCTCGACCCGACCGATCAGCGCGTGTTCCTCCATGACGATCCGTCGTCCGAGGCGACGACCCTGCGCTGGGCCAAGGTCTCCGGCGGGGCGCGCTATCGCCTGCAGATCGCCAGGACGGCTCTGTTCGGCGAGCTCCTCCTCGACAAGTCCGACATCCGCTCCGCGAGCGTGCAGATCCCCGGCTTGCAGGAGGGGAACTACTATTGGAGGGTCTCGGTCATCGACGCGGGGAACGTCGAGAGCCTGTTCTCCGAGATCCGCAAGTTCAAGATTGCCAGCTCGCGCGAGCGCCCCACGGACGACACGACGCCCCCGCCCCTGGAGGTGGTCGACGTCCTGCCCTCCGGTCACCTGGTCATCATCAACGGCCGCACGGAGCCGGGGGCGGTGCTCTCGATCGACGGCCAGAAGGTGGACGTGTACGACGACGGCGCATTCACGGCCGTGGTCCGGATGAAAAAAGACGGGGTCAACGATCTCGAGATCGTCGCCCAGGACACCGCCGGCAACACCACCCGGATGCGGCGCAGCGTCTATGTGGAATCTTATTAGAGACATCGTCGATGCGCCGCGCCTCCAAAATCCTTGTGCTCCTGTTGGACGATCGGGAGGGCGGGCGCTCCGCCTGGCGCGCGCGCGACCCCGGCCGCTACGCCGTGGCGCCCTGGGGTCGTCTGCCCGAGAAGGCGCTCGCCTCCGGACG
>Ga0137379_10006435_pt1 | contig 11132 bp, 8 predicted proteins | sample SagtaG_18_FD_104812 | JGI IMG/M metagenome (GOLD analysis project Ga0137379, IMG submission 104812) | Vadose zone soil microbial communities from Sagehorn Ranch, Mendocino, California, USA - Sage2_L_80_16 metaG | ecosystem: Environmental > Terrestrial > Soil > Vadose zone | place: USA...
CGTTCTTCCACTGCAGCCAGCGCGCGGAGTTGACGAATGCGCCGTCTTTTTCCGCGAAGCCCGCGCACGGCAGGCGATAAACCGTGGTCTGGATCTTCTTCATCTCGTCCGTCGTAATTCCCGGCGATTTCCAGAACTCGCTGGTTTCGTCGGGATAAATTTCTCCGACGACCAGCCAATCCGCCTTCTTCAGTGCCTCAATGTTTTTGTTCGAGTCGGGACCGATGGCCACGCCGTTCATGCCGAACGCAAACAGCCCCTTGACGCTGCCGCGGTACATGTCGTCCCAGATGTAGGTCCACGAATAATTGCGGTCCACCTTGGGCAAATAGTGGAAGGCCCATTCGTTTTGTTTCGTGGCCGCGTCTCCGTACATCGCTTTCATAAAGCTGACGGCAAATTTTGGCGTGTTAGACCAATAGTTCCACGAATCCCAAATGTGTGGTTTCGCGGACTTCGGTGTAATGCGCTCTAGGTACGATTTGAAATCGGTGTCCGCGGGCACGGGGACCTTGAGATAGCCGGGAAGGATTTCGAAGATTCCCGCCATGTCCGTAGCGCCCTGAATATTGGAGTGGCCGCGCAACGCGTTGACGCCGCCGCCCGCGCGGCCGACGTTGCCGAGAAGCAGTTGCAACATCGCGGCGGTGCGGATGGTCTGTGTTCCTGACGTGTGCTGCGTCCAGCCCACGGCGTAAATAATTGTGGCGACCTTCCTGGTGTCGCCGTCCTTGCGAATCGAAGTAAATAGATCCGCAGCCTTCTCGAACTGAGCCTTGGGAACTCCGGTGATGCGCTCGACCATCTCCGGCGTGTATCGCGAATATTGCTTCCGAAGCAGTTGAAAGACGCAGTTTGGGTGTTGCAGAGTCAGGTCATACCCTACATTTTCGGGCAAGTGGGGTGGAAGCGGCTTGCCATCCTTGCCCAGGACAGCCTTCGCGGCTATCGCGTGAGTTGTGGAACCGCCTTTCCCGCTCAGGTCGCCACCCTCCTGGTAATTCCATGTAGATTTGTCATACGTTTGCGTGGCTGGATCAAAGCCTGAATAAAGCCCATCCTCGGGCAGCTTGAAACCATCCCTGATGACGAACGCGGCGTTTGTGTAGTTGAGCAGATAGTCCTTCGCGATGCGATTGTTTTCGATCGCGTAGCGAATGAGGCCGCCAAGGAAAGCAATATCGGATCCCGCGCGAATCTGGCAGAACAAATCGGCAACCGAAGCTGTGCGCGTGAACCGCGGATCGACCACGATCATCTTTGCGTTGCGGGTGCGCTTCGCCTCGACGGGCCACTTGAATCCACAGGGATGGTTCTCCGCAGGGTTCCCGCCCATGATCAACATCATGTCGGTGTTCTTGATGTCGATCCACCCATTGGTCATTGCGCCCCGGCCGAACGTTGGTCCCAAACTTGAGACCGTGGGGCCGTGTCAAACCCTGGCCTGGTTTTCCAAGTGCACTACCCCCAGGGAGCGCATGGTTTTGACGACCAGGTAGTTGAACTCGTTGGTGTCGGTGCAGCCTCCGGAGAAAGCGATGGATTCCAGGCGGTTGACGGTGTGACCCGCAGCGTCTTTTTCAATGAAGGTGTCGTCGCGGGTTTTTTTCACTTTCACAGCGATTTCATTTAGGGCATCGTCCCAGGAAATGCCTTCCCAGTCCGTTCCGCCGGGACGGCGCACTTGTGGTTTGGTTAGTCGCCGCTCGTTCAAAATGTCCTGCTCGAGCGAGGCTCCCTTGGGGCACAGGGTACCGCGATTGATGGGGTGATCCGGGTCGCCCTCGACGTGCACGACCTGAGGAGTAACGTTCTTCGCGCCGTCCCCGATGGTGTAAATGATGACTCCGCAGCTCACCGAGCAATACGGGCACGTCGAACGCGTCTCGTTAGCGCGCGCAATCTTGAGTGTGCGCAACTGCGCGTATGCTGGCTTCAAGTCGAAGCCGAAGAGCGCGGCTGCGGCTCCGCCAACGGTCGTGAGTTTTAGGAAATCCCGGCGGGTAGGGTTCATCGCAGACCCCCGTCCGCAGGAAGTTAAGGTAGGGAATTGGGCCTGCGGAGACTCCTTAATAAAACGCAGCGTGCCGACTGTCAAGCCTTCATTTTTCGGAAAAGCTATTGCGCCCTTGCCGAAGCCAGGCCCTTGCGTTTCAACGGCTTCCACTCATGGTCGCCGCGCAGGTACTGCCAAAGGCCCTGCAAGCGCCAGATCATGTGCAATTGCCGGTAGGGAAAATGCTCGAAGAAGCAGTAACTCACAAGCCGGACGACGTCTTTCCAGTCGTTGTAACGTTTGTAAGTGACTTCCTCTTGCAGCACCGAGCCGATGGAAATCACCGTGGCAAAGGCATATCCAAAAATCATAAATTGCAGAAAGAATTCCCGGCTGAGAACGCCGAGCGATGCGGCGAGAATAATGGTTGTGATGCCAACAATCTCCATAATCGGCGCAAATAATTCAAAGACCCATAAATAAGGGAGCGCGAAACAGCCGATTCTGCCGTACCGGGCGCGAAAGAGCATGTCGCGGTTGGGCCACAGCACGTCCAGCAAGCCTTTCTGCCAGCGAGCACGCTGTCTTGCGAGCGAGCGAAGATCCGAAGGAACCTCGGTCCAACACATCGGGTCGGGTACAAAACGTATTTCGTAGTCAACTTTCTTCTCGCGCAGGTGACGGTGCATGCGCGCCACCACGTCCATGTCTTCTCCAATGGAGCTTGCCCGGTACCCGCCAACGGCCCGCACCAAATCGGTTCGAAACAAACCGAACGCCCCGGAAATGATCGTAAGCATGTTTCCCTGCGCCCAGGCCTCGCGGCCAATCAAGAACGCCCGCAGGTACTCGATCACCTGAATGGCCTCAATGCTCTTGCGTGGAAGGCGCACGCGGCGCAACTGCCCCTTCTCAATTTCCGAACCATTCAATACGCGAACGATCCCACCAACGGCTACGACGCGCTTCGGGTCCTCCAGAACAGGCACCATGATGCGGAGGAGGGCGTCGCGTTCCAGAACCGAGTCCGAATCGACAATGCAGACGTACGGCGAAGTCGCCGCGTTCAATCCCGCGTTGACGGCGTCGGCCTTGCTGCCAGCGGCCTCTTTGTCCACCACCAGTAATCTCGAGTCGACGTCGCTTCGGTACAATCCCCGAACCGGGGCGCTCTTGACTTCCGCGACGTATACGGCCCGCACTGCCCGCAGCCGAAACTCGTCCCGTAATTCCTCCAGGGTGCGGTCCGCGGATCCATCGTTGACCACGATGATTTCCAGTTGCGGATAATCCAGCTCCAGGAGGTTTCGGATGGCCACCCGGATGGACGCCTCTTCGTTGTGTGCGGGTGCAATAATAGTGATCGGCGGGGTCATCGGCGTGTCTTTGAACCAGCTCAGCCTGTGACTTTCAAGCCTGCGCTGGTGTTGCGCGCTCGTTTTCAGCGCGATGACCAGCATCGCCAGATAAGCAAGATTGGTGGCCAGGTAGTACCAGAAGAGCGTCTGGTTCGAGATTTCAAGCAGGCGAATCATAGGCGCGAGCCTGGCTGGTTCGCTACTGCTTCCGTGGGCTCCAGCTCCTCAGGCGGCAATGAGCCTGTTTGCAGCACGGCCTGTAAGCGCTGCATTACATCTTCACCGGCGTTGCTGCTTTGCAGTTGCGACTCGAGCTTTTCGCGCAAGCCGGCATTCTCGATGGCCGTCAGATAGGCGTGTAAACCGTAGCGATCGCGGAGCTGAATCACTTGCTGGAAGACCGGAACCATGACCGCTCGGAATTGCATAAGCGCTTCCGCGGCGCGCAGCCGCACCAGGCGGTTTGAATCGGTCAGCCCTTTCAGCAAAGTGGGAATCGCGCGCGGATCGGCAAGGCTCCCTATCCCGATGATCGCGCGCAGCCGAACAAACCAGGTGCGGTCTTCCGCCAATTCACTGAGCGCATCGAAAGCCATGCCCGCGTTTGTGTGCGACATCGCGCGGGCTGCTGCCGCGCGGAGTTCTTCTCGTTCGTCGCCGACGAACTGCAGCAACTCCAATCCGAGCGCAGGGGTCGCTACTTCGCCGAGCACCCTCCCCATAATTTCCCGCAACGGCCCTTCCGCTTGCTTCACGAACGGCAGAAGCAATTGCGGACGTTCCGCGCAACATTGAATCAGCGCGCTTTGCAGCGGCAAGGCCGGTACCGTCAATCCTGATTCACCAATCCATGCCAAAATCTCTTCTGCCGCTTGGGGACATGCCGTCCGTCCCAGCCCGCGCAGAGCAGCAAGCCGTATGTCGAGATGGCGATCCCGCAACGCTTCGGCAAGTGCGGGTACTCCCTCCGGCGCGCGAGTTCTGCCAAGCGCCACAAGTGCGCGCATGCGCCTCCAGCCCTTCAAATGCTGCGCTTCGAAAATACGCTTCTCGATCAGCCCGCTGGTGCGCATGAATTTCAGCAGGCGCGCGGATTCCTCGGGCCCTGCGGCCTCGAATGCGTCCAGCGCCATGGCTTCGACGATGCGGCGGTCATATGCTTTCTTCCGCCATCTGTCATAGGACAACCTGCCGGAGATAAGAGCGTCCCATTCCTGGCGCAATTCGAAAACGCGTTTGTCGCGCCTGGCGAAGAATCGTCTGCGATAGGTCCGGCGAATAAAGATGAACGCGAGAAGCAGCCCATCCGCCACGATGGCGGCAATGATGGCCTTGAAGACGAATGCGGCCGGGCCCAGCCTCCAGAGCTTTTCAAAAATGGATCCCATAGCTCATTCCAAAAATCATGTCGGTCCGGTTTTGCGTTCGTTTCTGGTAGCCTGCAAATCCCGTCAGGTCCTGCCGGTCCGTAATCTGCAGCCGCAATCCGCCGCCGTAAGTTTGCGAAGAAAAACTTCCAATTTGATCCACGATGGCAAAGTTTTCCGTGCCCGCGGCAAAGGAAACATTTCCGGAAACCTTTCGGTCGCCCCAATGCGCCAGGGGAAATCCGATGCGTGCGATTCCCGAGGGCCGCCACTCCGCATTCGTGCCCGAAAACGCGCTCCGCGAGCCGGTGGCTCCGAGGGTAAAGGTCCAGCTCCGTGGAAAGTACACGAGTGTCGTGCCGTTTAGAGAGAGAATTCGCGCTGACTGATACCAATACCAGTGCTGCGCGTAGCTGAATTCCACTCCGCGCACGAAACCGCTTTCGCCGGTTTTCCACCCATGGTCAAGATCGAAAAACGCTTCACTCTTGGGAATTACCGCATTATCGTGGCCGATGGCGCCGCCTACGGTAAGCGCGCCCCACTTGGATTGACGTCGTGTGAAGCTCCCGACAAACTTTCCCGCTTCTACTCCTGATCGTTGGTAGAAGTTTCCCACAAAGTTCGTGGCCCAATGTGAAGTCCATTGCGAAGCAACGCTCAACCATTCGTCGTGAAAGCCATCAGAGTAACTGAGCAAGTCATTGTCTTGTCCGAACCGTAGTTCGTGTTGCGCACCTCGGCGCACGGAAGTGACGCCTTCGCGCGCTTCCGTGCTCCCAGGATCCAAATGCAACGCATACTGGAACTCCGACTGCGCTTCCACTTTTCGTCCTGCTGCTCGCAAAATCCGTGCGCGGGCTGCGTGGATGTCGGACCGCTTCGGGTCTAATCCTTCCGCCGTGCTGATGGCCCGCTGTGCCTCTGCGAGTTTTCCTTCCCGCAAGTAAACGCCTGCGAGTCCCATCCAATTGTCCGCATCCGTGCGCGTGACTTTCAGGATTTCGAGATATTCCTTCTCTGCTTCCGGGAGCCTTCCAGACCAGGCCAGCACGCGCGCCCGCCAAGCCCGCACATCCATATCCTGTGGGGCGCGCGCAATTTGTTGCTCGACCAGTCGTATGGCGGAGTCCCAATTCTTGCCTTCCGCATATTTGCGTACTTGCGCTTGCCAGTCCGCAGCTTGGTTCTGCGCGCGCGAAGCGGGAACGCAAACCAACGCTGCGGCGCTCAGGAAGACCAAAGCAAGCCCGCGCACCTTTGCTCTCCGAACAAAAGAGCCTGGCGCGCCGTAAAGAGCAGGTTTTGGACACACCACCATGCACACATTGGAGCAATAGATGCGCCATTTCCGGCCCAAGATTCAAACCCTTTTTCAAATACAAGGCTTTTATTATCTATCGTTTACGGTGGTCCCATTTCGGGAAGTCAAAAGGCCCCGGAGGTGACAGATTCGAGCTTGAAAAACCGCCCCATTTTGGCACATCAAAGGTCCCAAAAAGTTGGCATATATATTTACTTGTCAGTTAGAATTTTGGAGCTGGTTCTTGCGAGAGACCGACTTGTCAAACATGTTTAGGAAAGCGGCCTTCGCCTGCCAGGGCGCTCACCGTGGACCGCGCTGCCCCTCTGTAAGCAACGATGCAGTAAACCCTCAGCCCCCGGTCTTCTGGTGGATTCCGTTCATCTTCCCCTCATCAAAATCTAAGCCAATCGCGTACAATGTCTCAGCAGCTCCCTAGCATCTTCCTTGGCGTCCGGCTTTTCGGTTTCCTCGCCAGTTTCGCCCCACTGGCTCATGCTAAAAAAGGACTTTCCGCGCTAAAATGCATGTGCCCTAAAACAGGCGGAACGCATCTGTAATTTTAGCCCCGCGCCATTCGTAAACTAGATGGAGCACCGCCTTGAGCAACTACGGAGATTCTTTGGCAATGCCTGTAGACTCGTCAAAGCCCGATCTGGGTTCCCTGCGTATTCATGACGGCCAGCGCACGAAGTCTGGCATGGGCAAGCGCGTGATGTACGCCTCGATTCCTGTGCTTATCTTTGGCGCCATTGTCGCCACGGCGTTTGCTTTGCGGAGTCAGAAGCCCATCGTCGAGGTCGCCGCGGCCGCCAAGCCGGATAGCGAAGGTCCCCAGACGGCATTGAACGCCAGCGGGTATGTTACGCCTCGCCGCCGAGCCACCATCGCGGCTAAGATTACTGGGCGCGTAACCGGCGTTTACTTTGATGAAGGTACGCGCGTCAAAGAGGGCCAGCTTCTATCCACGCTCGACGACTCTGATTACAAGCGCGCTCTTGATTCCGCGAAAGCAGACCACGACGCCTCGCAAGCGGCCATTGCGGACTTCGAGGTGCAGCTCCGCAACGCAGAAATCCAGCTCAGGCGCGCCCAGGAGCTGCGGGACTCCGGCATCCAAACGCAAGAAGCTCTCGACAATGCGCGCACCGCCGCCGACAGCCTGCGCGCAAAAATCGCTCTGACCAAGGAGCAAGTGTCTGCCGCGCAGTCGCGCATCGCTGTGGCCCAGCAAGCTGTGGACAACTGCGTCATTCGCGCGCCGTTCCCCGGAATTGTGGTTTCCAAAGACGCGCAAGTTGGCGAGATGGTCTCGCCCATTTCCGCCGGTGGCGGCTTCACTCGCACCGGCATCGCCACCATTGTGGATATGAAGTCCAACGAAATCGAAGTGGACGTCAACGAATCGTATATCGCGAGGGTAAAAGAAGGGCAGCTCGTAAAGGCGACGCTGGATGCGTTTCCGAACGATCCCTACGATGCGAAAGTCCGGACGGTGATCCCTACGGCCGATCGCCAAAAGGCAACCGTTAAAGTCCGCATTTCTTTCCTGAAGCTCGACGACAAAATCCTTCCCGATATGGGCGTGAAGGTCGCTTTTCTGGAAGAGGAGAAGCCCGTGCCGAAAGGCAAAGCCAAGGGCCCGGAGGCAGTCGCTTTTATTCCCAAGAGCGCAGTTCGGTCGGGATCCAACACTTCCTTTGTGTACTTGCTACGCGATGGCAAGATCGAACGCCGCGCTGTTAGCCTCGGCATGGACCGTGGAACGGACATCGCGGTGATGGCAGGTCTGACCCCCGGCGATTCCGTGGTAGTCAAAGGTCCAGAAAGTTTGCATGATGGAGATAAGGTCGAAATCCGCCAATAGGAGAGAAGCATGGTCCGAGTGGATGGAAGCAGCAATTCACAAAGCCTCATCCGTGTCCGCGGCCTGAACAAAACCTACAGCCGCGGCGGCGAAAAAATCCAGGTGCTCCAGGGACTCAACCTGGATGTGGACAAAGGTGACTTTGTCGCGTTCATGGGCCCCAGCGGCTCCGGTAAGACCACGCTGCTGAATCTTCTGGGCGGTCTGGATGTGCCTTCCGCCGGTAGCATCACCGTGGACGGCGACGAAATTACGCACATGTCCGGCAGCAAACTCACGCAATGGCGCGCACGCCACGTCGGCTTCATTTTTCAGATGTACAACCTGATTCCCGTCCTCACCGCGTATCAAAACGTTGAGTTGCCTCTGCTGCTGACCAAACTTTCTGGTTCAGAGCGCCGCAAGCACGTAGAAACCGCGCTCGCCGTCGTCAACCTTGCCGACCGCATGCATCACTACCCCCGGCAACTCTCCGGAGGCCAGGAGCAGCGCGTAACCATCGCCCGCGCCATTGTTTCTGACCCCACTTTCCTCCTTTGCGACGAGCCCACTGGTGACCTCGACCGCAAAAGCGCCGACGAAATCATGGCGCTCATCGAAGAACTTGTCGGCAAGTATGGCAAAACCGTTTTAATGGTCACGCACGACCCCGTGGTCGCCGCGCGTGCTCACACCACGCTGCACCTTGAGAAAGGCGTGCTGGTCGAAGGCAAAGCTTCTTCTCGCGAGAGCGTTCTTGCAGGAGGTGCGGCATGAAATTTCGCAGGCTCATCTTCGCAAATTTGTTCCGCAAAAAGGTCCGCTTGATTTTGACCGTTGGGTCCTTCGCGATCGCCTTGGTTCTCTTCACGTTCCTGGCCGTCGTCAGGAGCGCCTTCAATCGCGGCGTCGAAATCGCCGGCGCCGATCGGCTGGTGGTCGTCGACCGGGTTGGCCTGATGAACCTTATGCCCGTTTCGTACGCGGACAAAATCCGCGCAATTCCGGGCGTGAAGTATGTCACGCACGATCATTGGTTTGGCGGTGTGTATCAAGACGAGAAGAATTTCTTTCCCCAGTTTGTGATCGACGTGGACAATCACCGCCAGGTGTACCCGGAATTTAAAGTTCCCGACGATCAGTGGAATAATTTTGCGAACGACCGCCAGGGGGCCATCGCCGGCGCTAAACTCGCGGAACGCTTCCACTGGAAAGTCGGAGACCGCATCCCCATCAAGACCACGCTCTACGGCGGCGCAGTCTGGGAGTTCAACCTCGACGGCATTTACAAAACGGAAAAGCCTGACGGCGACCAGGGTCAATTCTGGCTCCAGTGGAAATATTTTGACGAGAATATCCCCAGCGTCATCAAGAGCACCGCGGGATGGTACATCATCAAGCTGGACAGTCCGGATGACGCTACCCGCGTCGCAAAAGCCATTGACGAAAAATTTGCCAACTCCTCTCACGAGACAAAAACTGAAACCGAATCCGCCTTCGCCGGGTATTTTGCCAAGCAGTTCGGCAACATCGAATTCCTCATCCTGACCATTGGCAGCGTTGTCTTTTTCACCTTGCTGCTCGTCACAGGCAACACCATGGCCATTTCCGTCCGCGAACGCATCAGCGAATTGGGAGTCTTGAAAGCCATCGGTGTCTCGGACCGTTCGGTTCTCTTCCTGGTTCTTGCGGAGTCGGTGGCCATCGCTTTCTTCGGTGGCTTGCTAGGCCTGTTCCTCGCGTGGGGAGCAATCCCGGTGATTGGCGCGGCGCTCACTGGCTTGTTGCCGCCTCTGCTGTTGTCGAAAGCTATGTTGTTGTTTGGCCTCGGCTTCGCGCTTTTTGTCGGCGCCGTCAGCGGGCTGCTTCCCGGGATTGGTGCCATGCGCATGCGTGTTGTGAACGCCCTGCGGAGGGCCTGACATGGCTATTCCTATTGTTTACAACATTCGCAGCGTCAGGGCGCGGTGGACTTCCGCTATCGTGGCAGTGGTGGGAATCGCGGGAACCGTGGGAGTCTTCGTGGCCATGCTTTCCCTTGCTAAAGGTTTTAGGGCCACGCTAGTTTCGTCCGGCTCGGAAGACAACGCGCTGATCGTTCGTGCCGGCGCAACCTCGGAGATGACCAGCGGTGTCGGGCTCGATTCTGTGAAGATCATTCAAGATGCCCCTGGGATCGCACGCGGCGCTAATGGACCCCTGGTGACCGCAGAAGCTGTGCTCATGGCGCCGATTCCGCTAATCTCCACGGGCACGGACGCCAATGTGGAGCTTCGTGGCGTTTCGCCCAATGTGCTCGAGATTCGTAAGCAAACGCCCACAAGCAGCGGCGTCAAAATTGTCCAAGGAAGAATGTTTCAGCCTGGCCTCGCCGAAGTGATTGTAGGAAAAAACGCAAATACCACGTACTCCGGTTTGAAGCTCGGCGACAGCATTGGACTTGGCAAGATGCGCTGGCAAGTGGTGGGCATCTTTGACGCTGGCGGCAGCTCTTTTGATTCGGAGGTTTGGGGGGACTCGCATCTGCTTACGGCCGCTTACGACAGGCCCGACACTTTTTTTCAGTCCGCCACAGTCCACCTCACTTCCGCCGACGCGTTGGGTAAGCTGAAGGATGCGCTCACCACCGATCCTCGTCTTAACGTGGATGTCATGCGCGAGATCGACTACTATTCCAAACAATCCAGGACCATGACCACGCTTATCACTCGCCTCGGCGGTTTCGTGGCGTTCATCATGGCTATCGGAGCCGTCTTCGGCGCCCTCAACACCATGTATTCCGCCGTTGCCGACCGCGGGAAGGAAATTGCCACCATGCGCGCGCTAGGTTTTGGCGGCCCCGCGGTCGTCTTCTCTTTTCTTCTGGAAGCCCTGCTGATTTCTTTTGTCGGAGGCGTCCTGGGGTGCCTTGCGGTTCTGCGATTGAACGGCCTGACCACCAGCACTATCAATTTTCAGACTTTCTCCAATCTTGCTTTTGCCTTCAAGATCACTCCCTGGTTGCTCGCAGAGGGAGTTATGTTTGCTCTGGTGATGGGAGTTCTCGGCGGCTTTTTCCCCGCCGTCCGTGCCGCACGCCTTCCCGTAGCCACCGCCCTCCGCGAACTGTAGAGAATAGCCCTGCCTTGTAGGCAAGAATTCCGTTGTGTATAATTATGGCAGTTCCTACACACCGGAGAAATATTGTGGGCAGGGCCGCATTGACACGAACAAATCTCGTGCTCGAGGCCGGAAAAGTCCGGCAGCTTCGCAAGGCGCTCAA
>Ga0137379_10006444_pt1 | contig 11128 bp, 7 predicted proteins | sample SagtaG_18_FD_104812 | JGI IMG/M metagenome (GOLD analysis project Ga0137379, IMG submission 104812) | Vadose zone soil microbial communities from Sagehorn Ranch, Mendocino, California, USA - Sage2_L_80_16 metaG | ecosystem: Environmental > Terrestrial > Soil > Vadose zone | place: USA...
AATGACGGCCGCTGAGGGATGACCGTAGGAATTCCCCGCCCCGACCGAGATGACAGCGACTTGGGGGTGCGTCGCCTCGATCCACGCCGCGCTCGTGCCGTTCGGGCTGCCGTGGTGCGCGACCTTCACGACATGCACGTGGGGAATCGCCCCGTTGCTCAGCCAATAATCGAGCTCGTGGAGCTCCGAGTCTCCGGTGAAGAGAGCGTGGAACTCGCCGTACTCGATGAGAGCCCCCACGGAAGCGTTGTTCTGGTCCTGGCCAGCTGGCGGCGGCAGGATCCGGACGTGCGCGTCGCCGAGCGTGATGGTGCGCGCGGTGGGTCGCAGATATTGCGCTCCGCTCGCCTGGACGGCTTGGATCGTCCGCTGGTACGTCGCGGTCGTCTGTGGGACGCCATTGTCCATGTAGAACCGGACGACTACGGAGTGGAGCACGCCGCTCATTCCGCCGATGTGGTCGGCGTGGTTGTGACTCGCGATGACGAGATCGATGGTGTCGATGTGGAAAGCGCGCAGGTAGGAAACGACTCCCGCGGAACCGCCGGCGTCGATGAGCAGGGTTTTGGTTCCGCAGCGAATCAATGCGGCGTCGCCTTGGCCGACGTCGAGAAAGCGGATTTCGAGTTGCTGAGCCGAGATCGGCCGCGCCGTCAATGCGACGGCTAGGGCGAGAATCCAAAACGCGACACGTTTCATGCTCGACCAATCATACTTGCTTCCGCGCCCTTCAGGACGCGTGTCGTTACCGAGCGGACTTCCTACGTGGCGAACGCGTCGCGAAGCGAGGTCATATTGCCGGCTGGGAGGGAGGGTTAGTACGCGCACCGGACTCACAGTCCGCCCGCGCGAACTCTCCTGATTCCGCACCAGGATATTTCCAGGCTCTTCTGACGCCAGAGAAAGACGAACGCGACGCCCACGTTCGTTGCTACTCGCCAACACCACATTTTGAAGGAGGGAGCGACCGGCGATAGAGCGGTTTCTGAAACCGCTTGTGGGCAAGTACCTTCCCGAGGGTGATGTCACCTGCCGGAGGGTGTATATCGCCCCCCGCTGCGGCGACCATACTGGCGCGCCGCATAAGCCCCTCAGTGCCGCAAAAACGCCCTAGGCACAGGGTCGGGACTCGAGCATGATTTCCTGCCGAAGCCGATTAGGCACAACAAGAACGAGGGAGCCTGGTTACATGGCCAATGGGAACGGCGAGGAGCCAGAAGTCCCAGCATTCGAGGACGACCCCGGGGAACAGAGCTACCAGCCAGGCGACGTGCCCCTGGATCGCGAGGTAATAACAACACCCTATGACGCTCCGGTCCGCACCCTGTTGGAGGAGATCAAGGAAAAAACCTTGATCGTGAATCCGCCGTTCCAGCGACAGAGCATTTGGGACAAGGGTCGTCAGTCGCGACTTGTAGAGTCGTTACTTCTCAACATTCCCATTCCCGTGCTCTACTTCGCTGAGGATGAGGACGGAACCAGGGTTGTCGTCGATGGCCAGCAGAGGCTCCGAGCGATAGAGGAGTTTCACTCTGGCCAGTACCAATTGCAGAAGCTGGAAGTTCTTGCGCTGCTGAATGGCAAGCGGTGGGCTGATCTGACACCCAAGCAGGGTAGGACAATTCTTTCTCGAACACTCCGATGCGTGGTGATATCCGCCAATTCGCCGTCGACTTTGCGCCTCGAGATGTTCGAACGTCTGAACACCGGCGGAATGGCGCTCAATGATCAGGAGCTTCGGAACTGCGTGTTCCGAGGAGACTTGAACGATCTACTCAACGAGATCGTTCACAGTGTTGCTTGGCTCGAATTCATCCGGCGCGCGGAACCCGACGACCGCATGCGTCACCACGAACTGGTTCTGCGCTTTCTACGCCCTTGAGAGGGCCCTAGACAACTATCGCCCTCCACTGAAATCGGTTCTCAATGAGTACATGAAGGCTCATCGCAAGCTAACGGCGGATGAGCGAGCGAATCATCGTGCTGGATTCGAACGCGCCTTCGCGAACGTACAAGCAGTCTTCGGTGCCCGTTCCTTCAGGCGTCACAAGCCGGGCGACGCGTGGGACCGCAACCTGAACCGGGCGGTATTCGACATCCAGATGCTCAGCTTGGTGGGACGAGAACCCCAAGAGGTCGCCGAACGTGCAGGAGCAATTCTGAATCGCTTCAAGGACCTGTGTCTTCACAACGCAGGCTTCGCAGATGCCCTCAGTCGAGCTACGGCAGACAGAAGCAGGCTCTATCTACGACTGAGAATCTGGGGGCGAGCGCTGGAGGACGAGGGCATCGCACCCGCCTACCTGAACCGCTTGCCGAATGCCTAAGCACTCACGAGCTGTATGCTAGATATTGCTTGGCGCACGTTCGCCGCCGGATTCCATGAGGTTGGTGCATTGCTCGATGCCGCGCAGCGAGCACCGGTCCTCCCGTCTGGTGGAAGGGTCGTCTCAGAACAACAGGTGTACGTGAGAGCGGCAATCGTACTGCTCGCGGCGTATCTTGAGGGGTTCTTCCGAGCGCTGCCGGATGAATTCGCCGATGCGATAGGAAACTCCTGGGACTCTCAAACAGCAGGAGTAAGAAGGTATGTTGCGCTCCAAGCCACTAAGAGGCTTACCCAAACTCTCCGCGAAGCGAGAGCCAATAGGTGCAAGGACGCTGCCTCCGTGGACCGAGTGCGGCGATCAGTGGTCGGAACTGCTCGCTGGTTCAAACGACCCCATCAGCTCGCGTACTCCGGCTTCCGATCACGACTCAGCGGGTTCTACCGTCAGAAAGGGGCCGGGCAATCGAAGCGCTGCTGCGTGATTTCCATCGCGATGGCACGTCGTATTTCAATTGGATCGCCGCAAAGGGCTTGGACAGAAGTCGGTTCTGGACAGTCGTCGAGGGGTTGATACAGGCTCGCAACGAGATTGCCCACGGTAACGCTACGCTCTCCCTGACCCTCGGAGATGCGCGACAGTACGTAGCAGTTTGTGTAGTGCTGGTGCGACAGGTGCGAGCTTACCTGTCGTGATCCTCATCTGCGATCTGGAACTCCTAAACACCTCGCTAATAACGAGAAATACTTGAGGCCGGCCGTGCGCGTCGCGGGCAACAAACGAGACATCGATGCGCCTGTCCGTAAGCGGTAGCCGGAGTTCCACGGCGACCCCGGATGCGAGCTGCACACCGGCGTCAACCACCCTTGAGAGCGCAACAAGGCTCCTTTTCCAAGCCTGCTCCTCAGATGGTGTGACGGTGCCCCACCGCGCGTTGAACTCCCTTACGAGATGCGCCGTGAGGTCACTCGCTGGAGCCATTCGGACGAACTCTCGTCCAGACCCCGCAAAAAGTGCGGTGCCACTATTGGTAAGCGGCATTACCTCCCGTTAGACTGGGCCGACTTTAACGTTGGGGGTCCTTAAGCTGGTTTTAGCTGCTGCTTCGCGAACTTCTTCAAGATCTCAGCGCTGGGCACGTCGGCCAAAGAGACGAGTCGGTTGGCAAGCACCACGGGCACGAGTGCGTTGTCGTACATTGAACAGCGGAGACGGCTCAAGACTCGTAGCGCGTCAGCGCCGTTGTAGAGATCGACAAACGCAGGGTTGGGCTTGAAGTCCCCCGTGGGAATCGTTGCCACATATGTGTCCTGGTTCCACCCCCTAAAGATGACCTTCGCACCGTAGTAAGTGTTCTTCCCGAACGACTTGTCGGAGGCATTCCCCGGTTCGATGTGACGGTAGATGTACTCATTGTTCAGAACCAGGACCTGACCGGGCCCGAAGTCCTTGTCGATCAGCGCAGCGTGCTCAACAAACGGACCAGTCTTTTCGACGCCAACGAGGTTGATTAGCGGTTCGCTCTCCGCCGTGCCCAGAAATTTCATCAAGTCGCGCATCGGCCGATACATGGGTGCTGTAACACCAAAAAACGCCAGAGGCCCATCTTTTATGAACAGGACTTCTCGAAAGAGCGACGGCTTCAGGTTCCATATGCTCCGAATGAGATGAACGAGTACGACTTGTTCAATTGCTGTAAGTAGGTAGCCGAGAATTGCTCCTGCACCTAACTCTTCATCGATCCGCTCGTAGAGTCGCAACCCATCGGACAGGTAGACTGGCTGGTGACACCGTGGACACGGCTGCTCAACTGAATCGCCGCACCTGAACCTGATTTGCTCTTCCCAACAGTCCGGGTTCGGACACTTCGGGATCTCCCACGCCTCGCGCTCTTCCTTGGCCCGCCACTCCCTAAATAGCAACCACTGAAGGGCTGGCATCAGATGGCGTTGCAACAGGAAGTCTTGGACGGCCCAGCGAACGCCTTGTGAAAAGGTTGTCCCTCCCTTGGCTCGAACCGACTTCGTCGGCAGCACCAGGACATACCGTTCGATCGACTTGAGGCGTTGCATATCCTCGGGTCCGATGAACGGTTGACGATCCAGATCGGCTAGATCCTCCAGTCTGAGCAGCAGTGGGCCGACGGCGATGAAGGCGATCGACGCGGTTGGGAATTCTTCTCTTACGTATGTCTCGGTCATGCCCCCGTCGATCGCGATGACAGCGGAAATTCGTCCACTAGCCTCTGGAAGCTCCAGCAGCTTCTGCTTTAGGTCTTCAGGCGGCGGCGCAGACGGCAGGGTACAGCCTTGGACGAACTGCTGCACTAGCGGGTTGTTGATGATCTCCGCGTGAGCGATCTTGCTGGCCCTTTCGAAAGGGCGTCGACCTTTGACTTGCCAGTAGGGCATCAGCGCCGTCCGCGGTTCGCCAAGAATCGGTCGATTTGGACTGGGACGGTAAAGGCGTTTGAATACGTCTTCATCCGTATGAACCCTCGGTCCGCTGCGGCGCGGAGGCTGTCGACGAAATCCTCAAAGTCGTAGTACTTCGCGATCTCCTTGAGCTCTTCCTGGTTGTTGAGGTGCGAAACGAACCAGTTCTGAGTGTTCTTAAGAACGTTGGCAGATATGGAACTCACTTCCTGGGTCGCATATATGAGGCCGAGCCGGAGCTTGGCACCTTCTTTGGCGATGCGATTGTAGATCTGACTCAGATCAGCCTCGGTCTTTTTGGGGAAGAGGTTGTGTGCCTCTTCGAAATACATCTGGATATAGTTCGCGGGTTCATTCGCAATGAACCTGCCCATGCTATCGTTGAAGACCTTACGGCAGATGCGCTCCGAGTAGGTTGCTTGGACGGTTGGGTCGCCTTGTGACAGATCTACGATTACGATCCGGCCCTCTCTAAGTTCCGTTATGATGTCGCGCTCGAAAGACTCCTCGGTGCTGTCCGTGTGATACGCCTTGAAGGGTTGAAGCTTCCGAAAGCCGGATACTCCCGCGGCCCCACCGGAGGTCTTCTTTCGTGTCAGCATGACCAGTACCGCCTTCAAGTCTTCGTCAGCCCATTCTCGCCCCCCATGCTTACCCGGGTACTTAGTGAAGAACTCATCGGTGGCGTAGGCATCCCAAACAGCACTGAACCAGGCGACCGCTTCAGGGCCGGTCAGCCCCTTTGAGGGGTCGACTCCGCCAGCGATCTCGTTAACCTGCTTCTCTCCCTGGAACTTGATCTTGAGCTTGCCCGTGCCAAAGCCAGCTGCATAGAGACAGGCCCGATAGGCCGCGACGACACGTTCCCAGCGCGTCTTCCCAGCAAAGTCGTCCGACGGCGGCTCTCCGAGATCGATGGAGAGAAAACTCCCAACATAGTCGGACGCCCCCTCGCCCAAGAAACTCTGGAGCAACCCAAAACCAGCCTCGATGTCAGCGTGGAAGTTGAGCTTCATGACTTTGAAGCCTTCCTTCTCCAAGAGGCTGTACCGCGTTGTGAGCGCTTCAAATAGCTCGAAAACAGCGGTCCCCTCATCCTGCTGGTTGGCGTTCGCATATTCGCCATTGACATCGAAGATGATCTGGCCGACTGGCTTCAGATCCTCCGCTCCCAAATGAGTCTTCTTGCCAGAGATCTCAACAGTCGACTCGACGATCTTCTTCAGCGTGTTAGACTTGCCTGTGCGAGTCATTCCGAATAGGGCTGTTCGCTTGCCAACGAAATCCAGGGCCGAGACGTAAACTGGCGCCGGCTTGGCCGAGTCGTTGAGCCGAGAAGCGCTGTACCGGACTTCCCCGAGCCGTACCTCGTCCTTCCCACCGGGGATCCCCGTCCCCTCGCGGAAGTTCACGATGTACTCAAGAACTCGACCGACGGGCTTGTACACCGAATAGTTGTGCGCGCTGTAGAAGTTCTCGACGTCTGCCCCAAAAAGGGTCTTCCCCACGTCGTCGCGGTAGAAGGTTCCCAAAACTCGGCACTCGAGCCCCGAGAACATGAACTCGTAACGGGTGAAGCTATCCAGCTTGCTTTGCTTACCGCCCGGCGGAACCTCCTCCTTATAGGAATCCACCATAGACGCGATGACTTCCGAGTCGGTGGGAAGTGATGTGGGTCCGAGGACGCGGACAAGGATCATCGCTTGTACATCGGGTTCACTGTCGTAAGCGCAGAGCAAGAAGGAGCCCGCTGGTATCCCACCCACGCGATTCTTCCATTTGTCGTTAACCAGGACCTTCACGCGCGTGTAGTCGAAGTAGAAGGGGCGCCCGACAAATGAGTCTGCAGTACGACCTTCTTTGAACAGGTCGATCGCCGCGAGTATCTTTAGCTCTTCAAGTACGTCCGCCATTTGCGCCCTCCTAGTGGGCTCTCAGACGTGGGTCGACCAACTCACGTCAGGAACTCTCCCAGGTTCCAAGGCTTTTGGGCCACCAAGGACAAGAATCCGGTCGGTCTTGGTGGCGCGTCCCCTGTTGTCTTTCCATATGCGGCTGACCTTATGCTTGACGGGAATTCGATCAGTGAATGTCCCAACTACCCTCAGGTCCGTCCCCTGCACGCAGTGACGCGCGACTGCCTTTGCAAGGTTCATGTGTCGATCGCCCCGGCGAACGTCGCCGATGACAAAGCACATGTAGCCATCGTCGCGTAGGACGCCTCGTAGGCGACAAATCGCCGACTGCATGAACGCGAGGTACCGGGTCAGCGAGGAGGTAGCAAACAGTTCTCGATCTACGGCCTTCCCCTGCAGGCCGAGGAGCCAGAGGCGAATCCAGTTGTACTTCCCGTACTTGATCACTTGGAGGTAGGGAGGGGACGCGAAGATCAGCCTGGCGTGCTTAACGTCGGCTGGCCACGCAAGGTCGGTCTCCACGGCATGCATCCATCCCCGGCCACGTCGGAAGGATCCATCAGGCCAGGATAAGGTACCTGTGCGCTCCTCGAGGAACGAGATCACATCAACGTCTGGGGGTACGAGACGATGTCTTGCGATGTACTTGGCCACATAACCTGGCGACATGGCGAACGTGTTGGGCATCGCCACGGTCAGCCCCCTCGGCCGACCTGCAGTATCCGCGTTCGCATGCAGCGCGCCCGCCAAGACGGCTAGAAGAAAGCGGTCGGTTCTACGACGAGGATGTAGCTCCTGGCGAAGCCACAAGAGTTGACCGAGAGTGTCGGATGAGAAGAGCATCCTTATCTCGGCAGGAGTGTTGCGAGGACTGAGCCTCCTTCTCTTAAGCCGTAGTTCACGAAGGCGAGCAGCGACCGCAATAGGAGACGGCGGGTCTACTTTCGCGGATGTGAGAAGACATGCAAGGGGGTTGGCGTCACTGCCGATGCCGACTCGCCCCATTAGGCAGGCCTCAAGTGGGGTGGTCCCCCTGCCGCTAAACGGGTCGTAGACGGTGTCGCCAGGGCGCGTAAGCCACGCTACAAACACATGAGGAATCGTGGGGGGAAACATCGCTAGGTACGAACAAAGCGAATGCAGCGGGTGGCCCCACCGGCGAGGCGCGTTGTGCCACATGGTGACCAATCCCCGCGACTTGAGCCCGCTATTGGCCAACGTCCGCCTCCGCACGACGGCAATAGTGCTTGAAGTCGCAGGCCCGGCAGGTGTCCCGCGGAGGATAGTGCCTAAGCTCGAACTGTCTTGCAAGGATGAGCTGCGCGGTCTCGTCGAATCGCTGTACGACATCTCTAATGTCCGCTCGGGACAAGTCGACGATGACCCGCGCTTGGTGAGCCTGCTCCTCCCCGGTGAAATACAGGATTGCCCGGTCGGGCCGTTTGCCATATCTGTCTTCGAGTAGGTGCCAGTAGAGCGCTAGCTGATCACTATAGGCATCGAACTCCCCCCCTTGATCCAACCGGCGTTGTGCTTTGAAGTCCACCATCTCGAGGGCACCGTCGTCACTCCTGATGAGATCGACCCGACCGTCCAGCACGTATCTCTCCTGCTCGAGCATTACCTCAACCTCGGTGTCGATCACATTCCTCAGCCGGTCGCGATTTGCGTTGAAGTACCGCAGCACGTGTGCTTTCGCTTCCTCGCGCTGATTGGGAGCGAGTGGGTGGATACCACGCCTGCGAAGGAGCTCCGAGTTGCGCTGGAAATACTGGTCTATTAGTGCCTCTTCAAGCGGCTCCGGTCGGGCGTCAAGGACATGACGATGAATATCTTCGATCGTCTGGTGAACGACCGTACCAAAGAACACTTGTGCAGCGAAGCTCGGTGCGAACCCATCCTCGTTGAAGAACTCGTACTGACGAGTGCAGCGTCGATAAACGTTGATGTGCCCAGTAAGTGAGAGAATTGGCTTCTGCTTTGGGGGCACGATTGGTTCCTGCGGTACGAGACGGACGATGTCATCCCAGTTAGCCGCGCCACATCGAGGAAGCCGCTGCAGCATGGGCCGGAAGAACCTGTACGGTGCACCATCCGAGTACGTGATCAGTAGGTGCTGGGCTCTCGAGAAGCCAACGTAGAAGAGCCGTCGCCAGTCGAACTCCGTTACTCGCTGTGTGGGTTCGAATGCCCCGCGTGGGTAAAGAGGTCCAAGGAGCTGGTCAATCTCTTTCGACGCCCTAGCGGTGCGGTTGATGCTTCCTACGACGACGACAGGAAACTCCAGACCCTTGGCCTGGTGGATGGTCATCACTTGAACCATGCCGAGTGGGGCGGACTCGTCCTTTTCGACATCATCCACGCCCGTCGAATGCAGCAAGTAGAAGAAAGACGTCCACAGAGCCCAGGGTAGGTATTGCTTGTTTCCCCCGTGAATAACATGAAACCCGAACTGTTGCTGAAACACCCTGAGCAGCGACGTCAAGTAACCAAGATTTGTCGCAGCGATTGGGTCGCCAAGAATGGCGCGGAGCGGATCATATCGGAGGGCCGCGTACAGGAGGTCTAACAGGGAGGCACTAATGTCCTGACCGCGCTGCAAGGCGTCGATATCCCGACGCCTCAGATCAAGCCATGCGGATAGATCCGCCGCTTGCGCGCTTCGACGCAGATGGCCCAAACAGGTACTCGCCCAGTCGCAGGTCTCGGACACTGGCCCACCGGCGGGGCGCTCGGGGTCGTCGTCGCTGAACCCACCGATGGCCCACAAGACCCCGACTGCGTGACGCACCTCTTCATGGTCGAGGAATCGCCCAGCCCTGGGCGCGTAACATTCGATTCCACGCTGACGGAGGGCGTTAATGGTGTCGCGACCGTCAGATGCGACGGAATAGAACAACAATGCGATTTGGCTTGCGTCCTGAACCACCCGCCGCTGGATGAGGAGTTCCACGAGATCCGCCAGCTCTGCAGGAGTGCCGGACAACCCAACAGCGGCTGCGTAGTCCCCGAACTGCCTCGTCGGATCTGGTACAACATCATGAGGCGCCCGAAACGCGATGCCTTCGGAGACCCAATTACAGTCATTCATGAAGTCGCGATATGCCTGTATCACCAGAGGGTGGGAGCGGTAATTCACTTCAAGTGGCACTGTTCGACTCTGCTGCCCCAAAGCGCTTAGACGATCACCGAACTCCAGTATGTTGCGCACGGTCGCTCCCCTGAAGCGATAAAGGGACTGATCGTCGTCTCCTACGACGGCAATGTTGTAGTTAGGGGCGGCGAGCCTGAGTAGTACTTCCTCTTGGACGTAGTTCGTGTCCTGGTACTCATCGACCATGAAATAGGAGTACTCCGCCTGAGCCGTCTGTAGTGCGGCATGGTCATTGACCAGCAGGTCATGCAGCTCACGCAGGATTGCGCTGAAATCCAGATAGCCGCTCTCGGTTAGAGCTGTGCGATAACGTTCATAGGCGGTGGCTAGCATATCCAGGAACGGATCGCCACTGGCTCGGAGCTGGGTCGCAGCTATCGTCTCCTCAGTGACCTTAGTTAGCCACGCGGCGAGTCCTTGGACGCCGCTGGACTTTGACCGCCAACGGCCGAGATATTGCCCCCCGGGTCTTAGGTCCTCGCAGATCTCGTTGAGCCGCCGATAAATGAAGAGCTTCTGACCAAGCGCATCGAGCGGCTCGTAACGTCGCAAGGTCGGATGGTGGCGGCGAAGTACGACGCCGCAGAACCAGTGGATTGTGCCGACATTCAGCTCAGCGAGCTGCTTTGGCACCTCGGGTAGGCGGTTCGCATATAACCGAATACGGTCTTGAAGCTCACGGGCCGCTCTCTCAGTGAACGTGACGACAACGATCCGGCCTGGCGGGATCCCCCGACAGCAGATCAGGTTCAGGGTGCGGACAACGAGGGCATGGGTCTTACCAGAGCCCGGACCCGCGATGATACGAAGGGGGCCGTCGAGCAGCTCAATGGCGTCGCGTTGCCGCGGGTTGGGCGGCGACTCCAGAGTAGCGTAGATATCCGCGATCGTTAGCGGCACCCGGTCCCGGTCTCCTCGAAGGACCACATATATGAGGCTGAACGGATTGAGCAAATAGGGCGTTTTTGCGGCAGCGAGGGGCTCCCTTGCGGCATTTTGGCCGCCCGGGGAGGCCCAAAACGAGCATTCGTACAAGCCTTGACCCCCGGAACATCGCGAACTTTGGCGTCCAGGAGAGACCGGGCGACGACCGGAAGCTCATTTCCGAGATCGTAGCTGGTTCGACATTTTCGCAGTCCAGGAAACTCATGAGAACTACGGCGACCTGGCAGACGTTCATCACAACCTCGGCGGGTCGTGGCGCTATGTCATGTCAGATCGTGCCGGCAACGACGAGCGGCTGGCTTTTCTTTACGACAGTGCCAAGGTCACGCTGCTCGAAGAGATCGGTGAGGT
>Ga0137379_10006445_pt1 | contig 11128 bp, 8 predicted proteins | sample SagtaG_18_FD_104812 | JGI IMG/M metagenome (GOLD analysis project Ga0137379, IMG submission 104812) | Vadose zone soil microbial communities from Sagehorn Ranch, Mendocino, California, USA - Sage2_L_80_16 metaG | ecosystem: Environmental > Terrestrial > Soil > Vadose zone | place: USA...
AGCGCCGCGTACTTCATCTCGGCAGGCCGGATCTTCTTGCCGATGTACTCCGGTGTCCGGCCGACCATCAACCCGGCGACGAACACCGTAACGATGGCGAGCACGAGAATCCCGTACATCCCCGCCCCGACGCCGCCGGGGGCGATCTCCCCCAGCGCGATGTCAAACAGGGCGATGCCGCCGCCGAACGGGGTCAGCGAGTCGTGGAAGCAGTTCACCGAGCCGGTCGACGTCACCGTGGTCGACGCCGCGAGCAGCGAGCAGCCCGGCGTGCCGAACCGCACGTCCGTGCCCTCCGCGGCGCCGTGCGCGAGCTGCGGGGCGATCCCGGCGTGCTGCATCTCGAAGAAGCTGATCCCGCCGACGGCCGCCAGCCAGATGATGGCCATGACCGCGACGAGCACGAAGCCCTGCCGGTTGTCCTTGACCATCTTGCCGAACGTGCGCGGCAGGGCGAACGCGGTCAGCAGCAGCAGGAAGATCTCGAACCAGTTGGTGAACGGGTTCGGGCTCTCGAACGGGTGCGCGGAGTTCGCGTTGAAGAACCCGCCGCCGTTGTTTCCCGCGTCCTTGATGACCTCCTGCGAGGCTACCGGGCCCCCGACGATCGTCTGGTGCGCGCCGGACAACGTGGTCACCGTGTGATAGCTGGTGAAGTTGTCGATCACCCCGGCAGCCATGAGGACAATCCCGCCCACGACCGACAGCGGAATCAGGTACCGGATCGTGATCCGGCTCAGGTCGACCCAGAAGTTGCCGAGCCGGTCGGTCCTGGACCGGGTGAACCCGCGGATCATCGCGATCGCGACCACGATGCCGACCGCGGCGGACAGGAAGTTCTGCACCGCGAGGCCGCCCATCTGCACCAGGTAGGTCATGGTGGACTCGCCGGAGTAGTTCTGCCAGTTCGTGTTCGTCACGAACGAGACGGCGGTGTTCCAGGCCAGGGCGGGCGGGACGTTGGCCATGTTCGGCCCCGCAAACGACAGCAGGTAGTGCTGCAGCCGCTCCATGCCGTACAGGAACAGCACGCTGACCACCGAAAACGCCAGCATGGATCGCAGGTAGGCGGACCACCTCTGGTCTGCGGCCGGGTCGACCCCGATCAGCTTGTAGATGCCGCGCTCGACCCGCCAGTGCTTGTCGGTGGTGAAGATCTTGGCCATGTAGTTGCCGACCGGCACGTAGCAGGCGGCAAGCGCGGCCACCAGCAGGGCGACCTGCAGCCAGCCTGCGAGGGCGCTGCTCATCAGAACCTCTCCGGCAGGACGAGAGCCACGAACAGGTAGACGGTGAGCAGGATGCCGCCGATCAGGCCGATCCAGTTGTCAGCGCTCAAAACGCTCGACCCCCTTCACCAGGAGGTAGAGCACGGCAAACACCACGACCGTCAGGCCGATGTACAGCAGGTCGAGCATGGAGCCCTCCTCGCGTCAAGTCATACGTCGCCAGTGAACTCCGCCAGGCAGGCCGAAAACCGGGCCCATGCGCGACCCATGCGGGACCGCAGGGATCCCTAATGGAATCCATGCGCCGGGCCGGGCAGGAACGCCGGACATGGCAGTATCCCGGGGGAAGGCCGGGAGGCCTTCCCCCGGGATACTGACCGGGGAAGGAGCGGTTTACCTGTCGTGGACTATGAGGGCGTGCCAGGTGAACGGCCCGACGATGCCGTCAGCCCGGAGCCCGAACCGGCGCTGGAAGGCCTTGACGGCCGCTTCCGTCCTGGGCCCGAAGATGCCGTCGACGACGATGATGTACCCATACGAGTAACGCAATTGAACCTGCACTGCCGTCACAGCCTGGCCTGTCTGTCCTCTCCAGACCGAGACGATCAGCTTCTCCCACGTCCTGCTGCGGACCACCCCGGTGGGCCGGAGGCCGAACCGGCGCTGGAAGGTCTTGACATCGATCTCGGTGCGCGGGCCGAAGAAGCCGGTGGCCGCGAGGTGCGAGCCGATGCGCGCATTGAGCAGGTACTGAATCGAGGCGACCCGGGGGCCGGTGTCGCCTCTCCGGACGGTAGGCCAGTGCAGGGACACCGGCTGGGCCGTCACGGCGGCGTGATGCCGTGCCGAAACTGCTGCACTGGCAGCCGGGGCCGCGCTGTCAGTCAAATCTCGATTGCCGGGCAATGTCATATATGCCGTCTGTTAATTAACCACGCTTCCGGTGCGGCCCTTCCCCGCCCCCGCCACGGCCCGCTCCGCGCAGCGCGCCCGCGGCGCCCTCTCCGGCCGGGCCGCGCATCTCCTGCAGGTTGAGTAACTCGGTGTCAGGGGCTGACAGTGCTACCTGGGCTGCGAGCCGGGCACGAGGTCGCGCACCCCGAGCTCGTCGGCCCGGGCCAGCAGCTCGGCAGGATCCGCGTACACGCGGTAGGCGCCGGCCCGCTCCAGTTCCTCGCGGCCGTACCCGCCCGACATCACGCCGACGCCGAGCGCCCCCGCCCGCCGGGCGGCCAGCATGTCCCAGACGCTGTCCCCGACCACCCAGGCGTGGCGGGGTTCCACCCCGAGCAGGGCAGCAGCGGCCAGGAACAGGTCCGGGTCCGGCTTGGCCCGCTTGACCATGTCACGGGTGATCATCGGTGCGTCCTCGGGCAGGCCAAGCATCTGCAGGGCATGCGACGCGGTGACCCGCCGCCCGCTCGTCGCGATCGCCCACTGCACCCCGTTCGCGGTGAGCGCGGCCAGCAGGTCCGCCGCTCCCGGCAGCGCCCGGACTGAGTCCGCCCGGGCCAGGTATCCCTCGCTGTGCGCCTTCAGCAGCATGGCGATGTCGGCGTCGGACAGCGTCCGGCCGGTCTCCCGCAGCAGCGCGGACACGAACAGCCCGCCGCTCATCCCGATCCTGCGGTGGATCCGCCACACCGACAGGTCGATGTCCAGCCGGGACAGTGCCTCCCGCCAGGCGATCACGTGCTGGTACACGCTGTCGATGAGGGTGCCGTCCAGGTCGAACAGGAAGGCGGGAGTGGGGGGCTCGGGATAGCTCACCGGACCGGTCATGTCCCGAACCATAGTGCAGCCTGCCGCAGCTGGTTCCCGCCCGGGCGGCCGCGACCCATGCATGGGTGAGCCCAGCGCTCGAAATCCCGGTTGCCGGCGGCTAGCGTCTGGTTCCAAGGGCCGGGTTCCCGTGACGGCCAACGGCTGGAGAGGGGCCGGGTATGGGCGTGGCTGAGGTTCTGTCCGGGCGGCTCGCCGACGGCGAGCTGGTGATCATCGACGGGGGCATGGGCAGTCAGCTGCAGGCGGAGGGCGTGCCCATGGATCACCTGGCCTGGAGCGCCCGGGCGAACCTGGAGCAGCCCGAGGTGGTGCAGCGCGTCCACGAGGCCTACATCCGGGCCGGCGCCGAGGTGATCATCGCGAATACGTTCGCGGCCAGCCGGGCGGGGCTGCAGCCTGCCGGGCTCGGCGGCCGTGTCGCGGAGGCTAACCGCAGCGCGGTGCGGGCGGCGCAGGCCGCCCGCGATGCCGCGGCCACGCGCCCGGTGGCGGTGGCCGGGTCGATGTCGTCGTTCTGCCCCATCGCCATGGCCCCAGCTGACCTGGGCGCCCCGCCGGGCGACCCGGCTGGTGCTGACCCCCGCTTCCCGAGCCTGGCCCACTTCCGTGAGCAGGCCGGGCTACTGGCCGAGGCGGGGGCCGACCTGATCGTGCTGGAGATGATCGACGCCCGTGGCTACGGCCGCGCCGCGCTGCAGGCCGCCGCCGAGACCGGGCTGCCGGTCTGGCTGGGCATCAGCCCCGGCCGCCGCGATGACGGCACCTTGGGCACGTTCCCCGAGCTGGGAGACGGTGACAGCTTCGAGGACCTGCTGCGCGCCCTGGTGAGCCCCGGCCTGGCCGCGGTCAGCGTGATGCACGCCAGCCCCGACGTGATGCCGGACGCCATCGAGATCATCCGCGGTCACTTCGCCGGGCCCATCGGGGTATACGCCGAGACCGGCGGCTGGCAGCCGCCGAACTGGGTCTTCGACGGCCTGACGCCCGGCGACTACCTCCGCCACGCGAAGACCTGGGCTGACCGCGGAGCGCAGATCATCGGCGGATGCTGCGGCACCGGCCCCGAGCACATCCAAGCGCTCACCGACGGCCTGACCCGGCGCCCGGCCGCACGGTAAAGGCCGGCCATCCTTGCCGGCCTTGTGGTTTACTGCGAAGCGGCACGGTTCCCAATCGCCCGAGGAGGGTAGATGCGCCAAGCGTTCATGTCCATCGAGGAGGCCTTTGTGACCTATTCGGAGGGTATGACGCGTGCCGCGCAGAACGCTCAACTTGGGGATCCTGGCGCATGTAGACGCCGGTAAGACAACTCTCACCGAACGGCTGCTCTATGTGGCCGGTGTCATTGACCGGCTTGGCAGCGTCGATGCTGGCACAACGCAGACTGATTCGCTGGCCCTGGAGCGGCAGCGCGGGATCACCATCAGGTCGGCTGTCGCCTCGTTTCCTATCGACGGTGTCACCGTCAACCTGATCGATACGCCTGGCCACCCGGACTTCATTGCCGAGGTGGAGCGAGTACTGAGCGTGCTGGATGGCGCTGTGCTCGTCATCTCCGCCGTCGAGGGCGTACAGCCGCAGACCCGGATACTGATGCGCGCGCTGCGGCGGTTGCGGATACCGACGCTGCTGTTCGTGAACAAGATTGACCGCCCCGGCGCCAGCGAAGCACGGGTGCTGCGGGCGATCTCGGATCGGCTGGAGCCGGCGGTCGTTCCGATGGGATACACCCGTGCGCTCGGGACCCCGGATGCGGCCTTCACGCAGGCGGGACCCGGCGACGCCGCGTTCCGGTCCGTGCTGACCGAGGTGCTGGCCGAACGCGACGAAGGACTGCTGGCCGCGTTCGTCCGCGACGAAGCCAGCGTTTCCTATCAGCGGCTCAGCGAGCAGCTGGCGGCTCAGGCGAAACGCGCTCTCGTGCAGCCGGTCTTCTTTGGTTCTGCGATCACCGGAGCGGGCATCGGGCCGCTGATGGCTGGCGTCATCCAGTTGCTGCCAACCGCGCCCTCCGATGCTGACGGGCCGGTTTCCGGCAGCATCTTCAAGATCGAGCGCGGCGCGCGCGGCGAGAAGATCGCCTACGTGCGGATGTTCTCCGGAGCGGTTCGGGCTCGCGACCGGCTGCAGTTCGGCGACGGCCGGGAAGACAAGGTGACTGGCGTGGCGGTCTTCGAGCGGGGGCCCGCGGTGCCGCGGCCATCGGTCTCGGCAGGGGAGATCGGCAAGCTCTGGGGCCTCCGCCAGGCCAGGATCGGAGACCGCATCGGGCCGGCTGGGGCCGGCGGAATGCGCCATGAGTTCCCGCCGCCGGCCTTGGAGTCGGTAATCGTGCCTCGTGATCCGGCTGCTCGTGCCCAGTTGCGCGTCGCGCTAGGCCGGCTTGCTGAACAGGATCCGCTTATCAACGTGCGGCAAGACGACGACCGGCAGGAAATCTACGTGTCGCTCTACGGCGAGGTACAGAAAGAGGTCATCCAGGCAACGCTGGCGGACGATTTCGGCCTCAATGCGACCTTCCGCGAGACGACGATGATCTGCATAGAACGCCCGGTCCGCGCCGGCAGCTCCATCGAGCTTCTGCAATCCGATGCGCACCCGTTCTCTGCGACCGTGGCGCTGCGCGTCGATCCCGCGCTGGCCGGCTCAGGCGTCGAGTTCCGGCTTCACGTGGACCCCCGCCTGGTACCGATTTACATCTACAAGACGGCAGGCAACTTCATCGACGCTATGACGCACTACGTGCGGCAGACGCTTCAGCAAGGTCTCTACGGCTGGCAAGTGACCGACTGCGTGGTGACGATGACCGAATGCGATTACTACATCGGAGACGGGCCGACGAAGCGGATACTGCCGACACCGCGCAGCACGGCAGCCGACTTCCGCAGGCTGACGCCGCTGGTCTTGATGGCGGCACTTAAGCAAGCGGGCACCGTGGTATGCGAGCCCATGACCAGGATCCGCGTCGAGGCACCAGCGGCGAGGATCGGCCCTGTCATGTCTGTCCTTGCCCAACTCGGCGCTGCCATAGATACGCCTGTGGCACACGGCGAGGTTTCCGTGGCCGATGCGGTGCTGCGAGCTGCCCTCGTGCATGAGCTACAGCGGCAACTGCCAGGTTTGACGGGCGGTGAGGGCGTGCTCGAGTCCAGCTTCGGCGGCTACCAGCCGGCACGCGGGACCATCCCGACCCGGCCAAGGGCGGGCGAGAACCCGCTTAACCGCAAGCAGTACCTGGGCGGTCTGTCGCGGCACGCCTGACCGTCGTCGCCGACCTGCAGGAGTAGCCGCGGATCCTACTCTCCGGGCGGGGGCCACAGGCCCCGCACCTGCTCCCAGCCATCCACGTCGGGGGAGTCACCGGGCGGCAGGTACCGCGCTCCGGGGAAGGCCTGCGCCGGCGGCGTGAAGCTTCCCCGGGCGACGAGCCGGCCGATGTTCGCGCGGTAGATCTCGTCCACGTCGGCGTGCTGCAGCGGTTCGTCGTTCAGCCAGAGGTTCTTCGGGTGGACAGGCTCCTCGTACATACGCCGGAAGATCTCCGTCCGCAGGTCCTTCATCCAGTTGGAGTTGAGGTTCATCGTGCGGAACTGGCGGAGGGCCTCGATGTCGATGATCCCGGCCACGAACGTGTTCGCGCCCGATGCGGTGTGCCCGAGCACGTTGCCCTGGTAATCGACGACATGAGAGTTGCCGCCCGCGATGTCGTACGGGTGCTCCATCTGCGGGTGCACATAAACCGGGCCGACATTGGGGCAGACCATGTAGACGTTGTTGAAATGCGCATGCGCCCGGTTCTGCAACAGCCACGTCCCGCCGGGCTCCATCCCCATCTGGGTCATCGGCACCGCCTCGCTCGGCCGGTAGACAACCTCGGCGCCGTTGAACGCGAGCGCGCGCACCGCCTCTGGGTACTCTCCGTCGGAGCAGCAAATCGTGCCGACATTGCCGATGTCATCGGTGCGCAGCACCGGGTAGAACGCGTCGATTCCGTCGCCGAACAGCTCCACCCAGCGGTCATACACGTCATGCGGGACGCACGAGCGCTCACGGCACCAGAGGTGGTTCTTCGCCGCCTTGTGCACGATCTCGCCCTGCCTCGAGATGACGAACAGGGTGTTGAAGAAGCGCTTGTCGATCACTTCGGGCCAGCGCGCCTTGCACTGGGCGACGATGTACGTGTCGTATTGCTGGGCGAGCGCGGCGAGCCGTTCCGTCTCAGGGCCGGGGATGTCAATAAAGAGCTCGCGCGCCGCGGTGACGTGCGGGACGTCGAAGATCTCGTCAGTGAACCCGGTCAGGGCCCCCTCGGCGAGCGCGATCAGCCGCACGGGCATGTTGATGCCGATGATTGAGACAGCCGCGTGGATCCCATCCTCCACGATCTGCAGGTTGCGCTCGATGTCGCGGCGGCTGCCGATGCCGTGCACGATGGTGGAGAGCCCGACTGCCATATAAGGCGCCATTTGCTGCTGCGCGCGTCCGCTCACTGTGTGCGCCTTTCCGCCGGGAGGTGCGTACCCGGCTGGTCGTCCCGCGCGTCCGTTCTCGTTGTGTCAAAGCCGGACATGTCAGAGTTAGGATGCTGATCGCCTCGTCACGCTAGGCGATGTCTGGTGCCCAGGCAACGGGCCCCGGCCGAAGGAGACGTCATGGCCGCTCCGGCAGCGGACTCTGGTGCGCGGCACCCGGATGAAGGCTTGCGTTCCGGCGTTCTGAAGGTGCGCCATGCGGTGATCACGTCGCTGGCCGTGATCACGCCCGCCGCAGCGATCCTGTTCCTGCCGATCCCGATCGCCGCGAACGCCGGCGCGGCGATGCCGCTCTCGGTCGTCGTGGCGTTCGCGGTCGTGCTCGTGATTATGAACGCGGTCTACCGGTTTACCCGGCGGATCTCGCACGCCGGATCATTCTTCGCATTCGTCCGCGACTCGCTCGGCGTGCGCGCTGGCTTCGTCACCGGCTGGCTGTTCCTCGCGTTCTACCCGGTCTTCGTCGGGCTGGACCTGATCCTGTTCGGCGCCACGCTGAACGGGATCATCCTGGCGCATGGCGGGCCGGACATCCCGTGGTGGCTCCTGATGCTGATCGGCCTCGTCCTGATCTGGGGCGTCGCCGTCCTCGGCATCCGGCTCTCGGTGCGGTCCGACCTGGCGCTGCTGACGTTCGAACTCGGAGTTCTTCTCGCGCTCGCACTCACCATCCTGGTCCAGGGTGCGCCGGGCGGCGACTGGCACCCGCACGTCTTCAGCCCCGGTGCCAGCCCGGCCGGATTCAGCGGTGTCGTCGTCGGCGCGGTGTTCGGCGTGCTGGCCTTCACGGGGTTCGAGGCACCGGCGTATCTCGGCGAGGAGGCCGAGAACCCGCGGCGGACCGTGCCCAGGGCGATCCTGATGACCACCGCCGCGATCGGCGTCGTCTTCGTCTTCTTCTTCTACGTCACGACTGTCGGCTACGGGCTCCCCAACATCGGCAAGCTCCCGGCCGACCCGGCCCCATGGGACACGCTCGGCCGGACTTACTGGGGTTCCGGCGCGACCATCCTGGTCGACATCGCGTCGGTCGTCGCGCTGATCGCCGGCGCCCTGGCCGCCCAGAACGGTGCGGCCCGCATGCTGTTCGCGCTGGGCCGCGACGGGCTGCTGCCGCGCTCGCTCGGCCGCACGCTGCGCCGGTTCGGCACGCCCGTCGCCGCGCTCACCGTCCTGCTCGGTGCCTCGGTCGCGATGGGGCTCGGCTTCGGTCTCGGCTTCCAGCCGCTGCCGGCCTTCTCGCTGCTGAGCCTGGTCGTGACGCTCTGCGCGCTCGGCGTGTACGCGCTCGCCCAGTTCGGCCTCGCGCGCTACTTCTGGCTGCTGGGCAAGTTCAATCCGTTCTGGCACGGGCTGGTGCCGGCCGCAGCGGTCGCGGCCATCGTCTATCTCTTCATCAAGAACGTGTCCCCGAAGCCCCCGTACCCGTCTGACCTTGCGATATGGATCTCGATCGGCTGGCTGGTCGCAGGGATCCTCGTCATGGCCGGGCTGGTGATCTTCAAGCCCGGTCGGCTTGCGGAAGCGGCCGTGATCATCGGCGAGGGCGACACACCTGAGGGGGCAGGCATCACCCGGTCTTTATCGTTAACACCACGTGGTAGCGACTCACGGAAGGATCATTCGCCGTGCCTGACTCCGATCCGACGACTCAAATCCTGGATGTGCCCGGCGCACGGCTGTACTACGAGCGGCGGGGCAGCGGCCCGCTGCTGGCCATGATCGGCTCGCCGATGGACAGCACCGGCTTTACTGGGCGGCCCTCCCGGCCAGGACGCAGACGCACCGCGCTGGGCACCCTCTCCGGAGCAGATGGCCCGGATGCGCGCCACCACCGAGCAGTTCCTCGCGCACCTGATCCGCCCGACCACGCACTACCGGCCCGACATCGGGGCGCTGCGGGCGGCGTCGACGCGCATTGTGGTCGCGGGCGGGGCCACGTCGAAAGGGCAGCTGGCCAACCGCAGCGCGGTGGCGCTCGCCGGCCAGCTCGGTACGACCGTGGTCGACTTCCCCGGTGACCACGGCGGATTCTTGGCCCTCCCGGAGCAGTGCGGCCGCGTACTGGGCCAGGTGCTCACCGAAACGACCTGAGCCGGAGGGCGGACGCGGCCCGTCCGCGGATCCCCCAGGGACCGCTGCGGCGGGCGCAGGCTCGACAACCAAGCTCCGGCCGAGAGGCGGGCCTCCCTTTGCCTCCGCGGGAACCCGGCTGGGGCAGGTTGCCGGAGGTTGGGCGTGGACGGACGCCAACGGGTCATGGTAGTGGCAGGCGGTGACCGGCACCAGTCCGGCTACTTGACCGGTGCTCAGGAGCGCAGCTGCTCGAGGATCGTGGGGTCTTTGATCTCGCGGTCGCGGGCGAGCAGCAGTGCCTTCGACACGATCTCGGCGGTCTTGGGGTCGTCATCGGCGAAAGGCAGGAAGAGCCGGCCGCGGTGCTGTGCCCCGACCGGGATGATGCAGATCGCGCCGCCGGGGCGGCGGTGCACGGTGCCGCTGCCCAGATGCAGGGAGTACTCGCCGAGGGTGCCGTCGATGAGCACATGGTCGCCGGTGAAGCTGACGTTCGTCAGCTTCAGCAGGCGCGCGGTCTCGCGGATGAGGGCCGCGCGCATCTCCGTGGTCGATGCCGTGGCCTCCGGGTCCACGCCGCCCGCGTGCGCGACGCTGACGACCAGATCGAGGTCGCGCATGGCCTCGGAGAAGACAATGGGAGGTATGGAATCGAGCGGCTGGGCGAGATGCTCGCCGCGCCGGGTGAAGTAAACGCCCCCGATGGTGGGCAGGTCGGCTTCCGCCGGGGTCAGGAAGCCGTCCACGAACTCGACCCGGGCGACGATGTCGTGGTTGTGGAAGACGCGGGAGGCGTCTGCGTTCTCGCGGGAGCTCAGCCATCCTCGGCGGCCGAGCAGGGCGAGCGCCTGCCGGGGTTGCAGCTGGTGGCCGTCGTAGCGGTGGCTCGCGGGCCCGGCCTTGCGTTCTGTGGCCGTGACGACGTAGAGCTCTCGGAACACCTGCTTGAAGGGCTGGCGGCGGCCTTCGGTGAAGAGCCGCTGCTGCCATGCGACCCAGGTTCCGTCGCCGACCAGGTCGGCGGGGTGGGCCAGGCGCAACGGCCCGCGGTCCGCGAGGGTCTGTCCGTCCGCTGCCACGGCGCGCCCGTCGGTGCGGCAGAGGGTGTGGCCGTCGTCGGTGACCCAGATGAGCTGGCCGAGCATGGGCTCGACGACGGGGTGGCGGCTGAGCTCGGCGAAGTCGCCGGCTGTGAAGGTCTCCTGCGTGATCATGGCGGATTCGAGGGCCGCTCGCACGCGCGTAGCCTGCTGGGTCAGCGCGGTCTTGCGCGCGCGCAGCTCGACGACGTCCGCGGCCTTGCGGAGCGCGGCGGGCACGCTGCGCAGCGCGCGTTCGCCGCTGCGGATCGTGAGGTCCGGCGTGCCGTCATCCGTGACTGACAGGGTCAGGGTGACGTCGCCGTGGGTGACCGTGACCGGGCCGTCGGCCACATCCGCGACCTCGCGTGCCTCGACCATCCAGATGAAGCGACCAGGGTCGGTGTATCCCGCTGTGCGGGCGAGG